>Ga0307514_10000188_pt1 | contig 173059 bp, 164 predicted proteins | sample 16_EM_MG_FD_203088 | JGI IMG/M metagenome (GOLD analysis project Ga0307514, IMG submission 203088) | Populus trichocarpa ectomycorrhiza microbial communities from riparian zone in the Pacific Northwest, United States - 16_EM | ecosystem: Host-associated > Plants > Roots > Unclassified...
CGGGGATGGCGTCCAGAAGCTCGTGGCTAGCATGCCAGATGATCAGGCTCTCGGGGAGTGGGAACTACACACTCTCGAGGATATGAGATGGAATGACAATCACCAACGCCCTATCAAATACTGGAGGCGAGACATCATCAAAAGCATGAGATGGTTGATGCGGCAGCCAGCCTACGCGGAGAATCCCATTTATGCCCCTCAGCGTTGCTTTAACAGCGATACGCCACCGAAACTCCTCTATACTGAAATGCACACTGCGGACTGGTGGTGGGAGACACAGGTAAGGAGAGATTCTCGAGGATAATAACGTGCTAATCGACGTTTAGACAACGCTGAGAGTGGGGGATACACTGGTTCCTTTGATCTTCATGTCCGACGGAACATATCTCTCGAATTTTGCTGGCGACAAGAAAGAGTGGCCTGTATATATGACAATTGGCAATCTATCGTCGAAGATCCGCCAGATACCCTCAACGCACAGTGTCGTAATGGTTGCTCTCCTACCGATTCCGATCAAGAACCGCAATATTCCTCGGAACCGGCTGGATGAGCAGTGGCAAACAAACCGAGAGGTGCTGAACGAAGTACTCCGGCGGGTACTCCACCCACTCACCTTTAAACAAAATCCCAGCGCCGAGAGCGGGTATTACAACGTTCTCTGTGCAGATTGCAACTTCAGGCGTTGCAAGCCGGTTTTAGCAGCATGGCTTGCCGATTGCCCTGAGTATAGCGCGCCCTACATCATCTCGTGTGGCATGTCTGTTTTTAGTTCGAGTGTCCAATGAACGAACTTGGAGATTATGTGCCTCCTGACAAGCAACACCCCCGGCGGGATCACAACCTATATAGAACGCTCAGCAATGACAACACCATGGCAGCGGATGCCGAACTCTCGTCACGCCATGTTCACCGAGGATTCAACGTGTTTCGACATATTCCCTGTATCGTGAGCAACATCCTTAAGCCTGACCTCCTCCATACAATGCAGATCGGCATGCTTGACCACCTCCAGAAGTGGATTTTCCACTTCATGAAGACGCATGAAAGGCTCGACAAGTACAATGCAACCTGGTTATCCGTGCCTGCTTACCACGACCTCACACCAAAAAATAAGTCATATGAGGAAGTTTCTCAATGGAATGGGAAGGAGATGAAGGAAATGAGTCGGTACTTGCTTGGAGTTGTAACCCAGTCTCTACGAGGCGGAAGCCCCGCTCAGCGTCCCATATTCAATCGCGCAATTGAGTGCACACGGGCATTGTTAGAATTCGATATGTATGCTCGATATAAATCCCACGATGACGCAACATTGAGCTACATGGAGGACGCCTTGCGTCGTTTTTACACCTTCAAAGATGTTTTCTTACTCGGGCGAGCCGGCAAAAAGGCGAGGGCTAAAGCCAATGCCCTGAGAACGGAACTCGTGAAGAAGCGAAAGGTAGATGAGGAAACAAATGCTGATTCTTGGACGCCGTCTAAGAAGCGGCGCGAAATGAACGCCTGGTGGGATTATATCAGCCACGAGATAGATATTTCCAAGGACTTAGATGCCGACTTCAACTTTCCGAAGATCCACTTGATGTCTCATTGTGCCAAACAGATTCGTCGATACGGAGCCTTGCAACAGTATTCTGCCGAGAGACATGAACAAGCACATGAAACGAACCTCAAGGACGGTTGGAACGCCTCCAATCACAATCTCAACTACCTGCCACAAGTAATCACCTTTCAGCGTCGCATCCTCTGCTTCGAAATCAGAGAGCTCAATCTCCAAGCCCTCTCTCAGCGTTCGGAGAACAGCGCTGCCGCCTGCAATGTCTTCCCTTCCGGTGCTGATCTGGCGGCCCCCTTGAGCACCCAGTCATATGCGAAGCCCGAATTCATGGGACCCCAAAACCGCCCTGATGGAAAGCATCCTGACGCTATGATCAAAGACTTCAGAGCATTACTCGACAATACGCAGGACGCAACGCACTGCGTGGCAATATCCAGCGGCACGTGGGAGTTTATCAAGCATAAGAGTCGTAACAAGACGTATATATCGGATGAACAACTGCACGCGATGGAGCTCTGTATTTACCATGGTATTAAGATTCAAGTTGAGGGTTTAGATGGTGAACGCATATCTCAGATGTGTCGATGCACAGGGAGTCAGAGCTGGCGTGGAGGGGATCGATGGAATGACTGGGTGTGGGTAAAGCAACGCCCGGGGAGGTGTTATGGCGCGCTGAATGGGCGTCTTCCGTGGCAACTGCAACGACTATTCAAAATCAAGCTCCAAAACGAGGATGGAGCTTTCGTTGAGTACTGGTTAGCCCTGGCGCTCACCACAATACCTGAAAACTCGCGTAACTTGGATCCCGTCTCGTAATTTGTACAGGTGAGAAAAGCACCGGCAGCCATTGCTTTGCAAGTTTTCAGTGTAGGAAACATCGTCGGCTGCGCGCATGTAATTCCAGAGATAGCTACTAGTAGTAAGACAGGAGATGGACGGAACGAGCGATGGATTGTCAATAGCCACATAGATCTGGCGACTTGGAATGATGTGTATAATTAGTAAAGAGAGAATTGCATTTTGCGCACAGGTAGAAGGAACGCGAGGAGAGATTTTCGCAACGTCACCCATCGCATTCCAGATGCATGCATTTACCCAATGAACCCATTCCGACCTATGGTCACAGTTGGCCCCAACGCCAGAGTGTTTGTTTAAAATAGGAGACTGACAGAGTGAGAAGAACCGGTGAAACAGCGATTGGAGGGCGATATGCAACGCGACCCGTGGTATTGAGACCGGGTGCGGAGTAATCCGCCACCGGGGTGTCTCTGACGGCTCTGACGGAGCATGTCCACTCTGACGGAGCCTTTCCGTCCGGACGGAAATATTTTTTGCTGATGCCGTCGATGGAGTCACTTCATCATACTATTTGAACAGCTTCTATCCAGCTAACTTCACGACAAAGACGAAGTCTTCCTTCCACCAATCAATCTGCTTAGCCAAAGCTTGCATTCAGCCATCCATGTGATCGAACATATCATTCTATACTGTGATAACGTGATTCAGTGGGACTGTATACCTCTTCGACATCTACAGTGTCCAATATCGCAATGGCCTTTAGACCTCCATGACATACTTGACAATGGTCCATTTGTCCTGTGTAGTGAAAAGTGGCTGGTAATCACTGCTGTTTGGAATTTGTAGCCACTCACTTATGAATTCCTATAATCAGTAGGATTGTTTGAGTAACTCCGCTATAGAGTTGCAATGTGTCTTTACAACCAAAATCAGAAGTAGCTCAATGGGGACTGTAGCTTTTCAACAGTCAATGAACTCTTTTTGACGACCAAATGTCAGTGTAATCAATACAGCAAGCATTCTGTGCTATATGAAGGTCAGTTTCTGGACTTTCAAAATATCTTGATGTACGTACTGTCCCCATTATCTTTGCTAAACCTGTTCTCATCACCGACACCTTATTGAGTCTGTCATTGCCCTCTTTTTGACATCTTTAACTCTTCCAATTGTCTATGCTTTCATTTTCTCCAAATTGCTGATCGCGCTCATGGGCTTCCCAAGACTTGGTGTGGCTTTTTACACCCAGACTGCTCAGCAATGCACCTAAAGCCAGCTGCATGCCGTGCGCCATGCATGGTATGTGGTTCCTGAATGCAGGCCACTCGATTCCGGAGTCCTCAAGTGTTGATTGCAGCTCGCGTGTCATCAAGTGAGTTGGGGAAGCACTACCTGTTGTAATTCCAAGCAAACGGCCAGTGGCAAGGTCGAATTGAGGAAGAACTTCCTTCAAATGTGCGAATAGCCTTGCTCCAGCATGTTAACCTTTGACTTATGATGCTGAATTAGGTTTCATAACTGGAAAAGAATTGGCTATCAACCTCATTAAATGCAGGTTGTACTTCACACGATGCCCAATTTCGATCCATGTAGTAAACAATGATCGCCATTATTGAGAGTTTGTTATTTGATGTCCATCCGTCCAAGTCTGATCTAACTTTATCTCGTGATGGCAATTACTTCTTAATTGCATCCATGGTCAGTGCATCTTGCCTGCAGCAATTGATCCTAAGAGTCGTGGCCAACGGCAGCACAAGCTCAGTGCGCAATGCCTTATATGACAGTTGAAGCTCATAATTCGATATAGCATTCCAGGGAATATCGGCCGAAACAATTCCTAACATCCGGTAGCACTTCCATGGGTCTTCGTTAGCTTCGGAAGATTCTAAGTCCTCAGCTACCACTTTCGAATATTTTGTCAGTCATTTCAATCAATACTGATTAAGCGGGATATGAAATCCGAATATCTCCTGCAAGAATACTATTGTAATTCCTTGACTTCCTTGCCTCTCCATGATCGCCAAAGCTGTTTCATTGACTGTCAAACAACTCAATTCAGAAACTTCTCACTGTGTTAACTCGTTCAACTTTGTGATGCGAGCTTTTCCCAGCGAGTACTTCCCCACTGAGCTGGTCCCATCTTTTGATGGATGGCGAAGTACTTAATGACAAACGATACATATGGTTCCAGGGCTGCCAGTCGCCACAATTCCCTACTGCAAATAAAATCGGGATGAAGACGCATGGCAAGAGTTATGCCAAGCAATAGGATGTTTCGAGGCAATATTCATTGAAGTCCACTATGCATCGAAGATGATTTGTATCGTATGCTCGCTCAAATGACTAATACAGAAACATTCATTTTTAGAACAGATTATAACCTCTAGCAATGAGGCATTTACAGATTTTGAATCCGACATGGCTAGTGTTAGCAATGGTTCCGGACCGTAGCTTCGGGTCCGAGTCCGGGTCAGAACCGAACCTTCGCCAAATTGGCGGTCCGGGTTGTCAACACACCCAAACCGTCAATTCAGGTACAGTTCGATGCGAATCTCCCAACCTGTTAGGATTGGGCGGGTTGTCAGCGGGTCGCCCAGCGGGTCCATCTGTAGATTTATATAAATTTTCTTGTTTTTGCAGTTGGATAATTGAACATTATTAAAATTAGGTATTTGACAGCCAATGATCTCTTTTTGGATATTTTGCAATCTGCAACATTGATTATTTGAGAATACGTGTTTTGCCTTCTACCTGTTGCATTTTTCGCTAGAGAGGCAGTGAATAGTTCTGTTATGGGCGCACCGATGTGCAGAAAGCCTTGATTACCCAATATGCAAGATCAAATAATGTTGACACTCCATTGAAGCTCAGTTTAATGATGGGGTAACGTCTGTGTCATGAGTAATTTCAAATGAATAGGCTGCCACGACTTCGTCTATGAATTGTTACCACATTGTGACACTTAGATTACCCAAGATCCAGCACCAATAATCCTTGACACTCCATTGACGCTGATTGTCAGGATGGGACAGGGAGCGTGTCAGTAATCTGTTGAATTTGAAAGGCTGCCAATACCTCATTTATGAATGGTTGCAACCAATCGTCATGTAGTTTTACCAAGGAAGGCTGCCATTAAGACAGTTATTAATAGCAGTGACCATGTCACTCGTCAATTACCATACTTACAAGACTAAAAATCATTGACACTCCGTTGACGTTTATTTTCAGGATGGGGCAGGGAGCCTGATATGAATATTTTTGATTTGGAAAGGAGCCAATACTTCGTTTATGAATGGCTACAACCAATCGGCACTTAGGTTACCCAAGATGCACAGCCAAAAATCACTGACGCTCTGTTGAAGCTCATTTTCAGAATGGGGCAGTGATTGTGTGGTTTACTGTTTTGTCAAAAAAGGCCGCCAGTATGCTGGTTATGGATAGTTCCAACCATGTCACCATTAAATTACCGTGCTTAGAAGTCTGAAAATCGTTGATGCTCCGTTGACGCTCATTTTCAGGATGGGGCAGAGAGCCTGATAGTATCATTTTTGAGTTGGAAGGCAGCCAATACTAAGTTTATGAATGGCTGCAACCAATTGACACTTAGGTTACCCAAGATGCACAGCAAAAAATCGTTGACGTTCAATTGAAGCTCATTTTCAGAATGGGGCGGTGATCGTGTGGTTTACTCTTTTGCCAAGAAAGGCCACCAGTATGCTTGTTATGGATTGTTCCGACAACGTCACCATTCAATTACCGTACTTACTAGACTGAAAATCGTTGATGCTCCATTGACGCTCATTTTAATGTACGGTGAAGTCAAGATCTGCTGCCATTAATAATTGCAATCTTAAATATTTGAACTTTGTGGATGCCTTTCAGCATGATTAGGACTTGGCTCGATGGCAAAGCCGAGCCAAGTAATATTCCTGCAGTGGTCGCTCTCATCCGGTTAAAATTTATATGTTATACCTAATAATGCATATCGCCCGCTACAGGTTTGTTTGTTAACCAATATTCTCTCGCGACTGGTCAACATTCTTCCATAATCATTCTCTAAATAAAATTCTTCGTCAAACAACATGATGAACTTGGTGATAATACATGGACACATTCTGTCCTACTTTTTCTTGATCCTCTTATTCCTCCTCGTTTCCATTATATTGACCATCAGTAACGCCTTTTCAACCTTCTGCTTTGAATGTCATATAGGCCGGATCAGTCGAGGAACATTCGGTGCCGGACTCACATTCGGCACCTCCAGGGTTTCTGAATCCCCACCGCCGTTGTCCCATTCCATATCTGATTCATTGTCCGCCTCCTAGTCATATTCGCTGTCGTTTGGATTATCCAAGTCCCCATTCCAGTTAATCCAATTTTTGGTGTCTGAAATGCTTCCAGGTGAGCAATCCTAATCACTTTCAGCAGGATGGCGGTCGATTCGTTTGATTCAGTGGACATTCAATATTTTAGTTCGTCCTCCAGGGAGGTCCTTTGCAGAGAAAGCTGGTGGCACAGGTGATTTTTCCGACCATTTATATGCAGCCTCACCATCATGATGAAGGTTGGACCAGGAAGCTTTGATGATATCTTTGGTATCTGAAATCGAACCTACAGCAGTCATCTGTTTATTTTTAGCACGAGATTGGTTCTGTGTAGCTCGTAGGGTTTGGCTACCCTGCCACATCTCCAAAAAGTTGTGGACATTGGACATTCTGTGCAACTTGTTTTCCTTTGCATCTCTCGTCAGCTCCATATCGTTATCAATGCCGTTTGGAACCAATACTGGATAGTTGCCAGCCAGTAATCCGCTATTGGCTTCAGCAAACTGCCTTACTACCACTTTGTCGCGAAGAGTCTCGCCAGTGGTTTTCGATGGCCTCCACCCAATCACATCTCGCCCAAGAGAAAATCTGACCTCGACTCAGACACCGGGAGGTATGATACAGAATATGTCACATGCCACATTGCAGAGATCGGCGTACTTTGATTGCGTTTCTTCTTGCTGCCGCCACCAGTCAGTGATATCCGGTAACAAAAATGTACTACTTATCTCCATTGGGTCGGAGTGGTAATCATTGAGATTCGGATTTATTTGCCCCTAGTTCTTTGGTAATTCAGAAGGTGAATTCAAATAGAGCCTCGCGGCGGTCAACAAACGTGCTCCACGATTGCTTCGTCCGGGTGTCATTTCGGCCACATTGGTAGGCATTAACTATTCGTTGTCATCGCTGGACAAATTGTATGGATCATAAGAAGATTGACTACATCTTGAAGCCATTTCGAAGGAGCTGAGATTGTTGTTCAATGTGTAATCGGACTTGATGACCTGCAAACGTCTATATTTTGCGCAGTATTCGTTCTCTACATATTTCAGAAAGGCCTCCTGGTAGTGGGTAGTATAAGAAGTCTCGTCTTCAGCATTAATATCCATTCCATTGTCCCACTTTCCAAACGATCGCAACTTCCGGAACGGATCCAGGATATGTGCCGTAATGAGGAGCATACCAGTCGTTGGAGTCACTTCCGTATAGTATTTGGAGAGGTATTGCCCTGCACACTTCACAACAAAGAATAAGTCTTTCTTCCAATGTGTCTTTTTCTTGGCCAAAGCTCGCATCGCGCCATCCATGTGATCAAAAATGTCATTGTAGACAGTGGTGACGTGATGCAGCGTAATGGTATGCCTTTTCGACATCCAAAGGGTTCAGTACCGAAATCCTCGTAAAACCTCCATGACATACTGGACAATTGTCCACTGATTCTGAGTGGTGAAGAGCGGCCAGTAGTCACTATATGTTAGGTTTTTAAGCCACTCCTGGGTGAATTCACGCAATCGGGAGGCGTGCTCGAGCAACTCAAGTGTCGAGTTCCACTGTGTCTTCACATCCATTATAGGTAGTACTGCGATCCGGACATTGGCTTTTTGACCATCAATAAATTGGTTTCGACATCCAGGTGTCAGGGTAATCGATACAGCAAGCATTCTCTGCTATATGAAGGTCAGTTTCAGCACTTTCATAATATGTTGAAATACGTACTTTCTCAATTATCTTTGCTAAGCCTGGTTTCATGGCCGACACCTTGTTGATTCTAGCATTGCCCTCTTTTCGAAGTCTTTGACTCTTCCCAATTTCTGTGCTTTCATTCTCTCCAAATTGCTGATCGCGCTCATGGGCTTCCCAAGACTTGGTGCGGCCTTTTACACCTAGACTGCTCATGAATGCACCCAACGACAGCTGAATGGTGTGCTTCATGCATGGTATGTGGTTTCTCAATGCAGACCACTCGATGGCAGAGGCCTCAAGGGTACTTTGTGCTTCACGAGTCATCGAGTAATTTGAGGAAGCATCATCGGTTGTCATGCCAAGTAAACGGCTGTCTGTCAGTTCGAAACGATCAAGAACTTCCTTCAAATGTCTGGCTGGACGTGCTCCTATATGGTGACCCTTGACCTGTAATCCTAAATGAGCTTTCGAAATAGGAAATGAATGGGCTATCAACCTCATCGAATGCCAGTTATACATCTCACAAAGCCCAATTTCGATCCATATAATAGGCAATGACAGACATTATTGCTAATTTGTTCGTCAATGTCCATCTGTCCAAAGCTAAACTAACTTTATTTGTTGATGGTAATTGCTTCTTAATTGCATCCACTGTCAGTGTGTATTCCCTCAGGAAAATATTCCTCAGGGTGCTGGCTGACGGAAACACCAACTCACATCGTTATGCATTTTATGACCATCGTAGCTGAAGGTTTGATATTGCATTCCATCGAATATTTGCCGAAACCTAACCTAACATGAGGTACCGATTGCTGGTGTCTATGTGAAATTGAACTCTGCCTAATTCGATCTGGGTGACTGTCAATGCATACATTATTAACAGGCAGAATGCAGGTTCATAAATATTGACTTTAGAGCTACAAGCAAGAAAAAAGTTAGACCTGTGGGACATCGCATGCATATTTGTGAAGTGGAATACAATGGCATACAAAGACGAGACGGTTGCGATATCATCGCTAGCATTTTTGCCCATAAAGGCAGCCGATAGTCCGATTTTGTGTTATCGCCGCAGCATTGCTGTCTGATAATCCAAGATGTAAGCCCAAAAATCTTTGACACTCCATTGAAGCTCATTTTTAGGAGGTAGTAGCGATCTCGTTACTAGTATTTTGGCCTAGAAAGGCGGCCAATATTATTACAATGGGAGTATGTGGTTGTACATCCCGTGTATTGTCTATGATGCCAGACCAAAAATTGTTGACACTCAGTTGACGCTGATTTTTGGCAGGGGGTAGCGATATGGTAGTAGTCCTTTTTGCCCATCAAGGAGGCCAATACTGCCATTATGGCTTAATGCTGTCGCGCAGCCTAGTCATTATCCAAGATGCAAGACCAGAAATCGGTGACGCTCTGGTGACACTCATTTCACGGATTGGACAACGAGCATGTCGCTTGCTGTTTCACATCCAACGCCAGCCAATAACTCCTCTTTGGACTGATGTGACGATGCAACCCTTTGATTGCTGAAAAGATCAAACTAAAGTGGTTGATGCTCTTTTGATGCTCTGTTGACGCTCAGTTGACGCTCACTTTGGAGACATACCAACAGTCATTCGGTGCGCAATCATTGTGCATGACAGTCATACCGTCATGATTGACTGTCAATATGTTCTTACCATCCTGTTCGGGGTGGGGACACTAGCCGGAGATCGCGACCTAATCTGGCTGGCCGACAACTCAACCGCTCCCACTACACGCTTTTCACCACTATTGAGGTCATCAGTGCGATCAATGACGTAGTTCCGTCACATTTTGGCGCTTTCAGCCGGTTATTTACCGCATACAGATCCATCAACTAATTTTAGACCTATAGAGCTGGACTTCCTGACGTGTCGTTTTCCAGCTCGTTTTCCTCGATTTCCATGACGTACCATTAGCAATTTTCAAAATCTCGACCATGTGCAGGAGGTCTGAGGGGGCAGTTATGCAGTTTGCTGCATGAACTAATGCTGCATGACGGCTGCCATTGATCAGGGTTCAGACTGCACGCTGACCGCTCGTCCTATGACTTGTATGACATCAATGAATTAAATTTTCTTAGTAAATTTTATCTCTATTTTATATTTTGCTTTCTAATGTAACCGTAAAAGGCAGCTCGATATCATGTTTGCTGGCGGTCTATCAACCAGATTTGGAGTCTCGAACATTCGCATGGCCAGTTTGACTCTTGCACACACTCTGATGAAACATCATGTCTCACAATTTGGTCACTGAAATCAGGAAAAAGCTTACACTTAGCAAAGTAGGTACACAAATTGCTTTTCCGCAAAATAGGTCTTCAAAACTATCTATTTGGCTATCTATACCTCCGGGGACGCAGGAGCCATCTCCATATCTTCGTCCGTGTCCAACCTCTATATGGTAACCAACTAGGGATGCTTCATGGCGGGGTAAAAGCTGATGGGTTCAACCGGATCTGCATCCTGAATCGGCATGTAATTGGTCGCTATGCCGGACGAATGACCCGGTATGACTTTATGTGACTGGGGTTTCTCAGAACCTAGCCTCATTTGACTACTTCCTGGTAGAGAATTCACTGCTGGCATTTCTGATTGTCCTCAGACGATCTCAGGAGTCTACATATGCTACCCAACTGGTATCGGGGATGGTGTGGCTGCAGTCGTGTCTATGTGGTGCTTGACATCCGCTGGAACCTTCAATTTGGCAGTTCCATACATCATATCACTCTCACAAAAGTAGTTGGCTACATCCCCACATCCTGGTTGGGACAATTGGTTACGTCTCATCTGCTTCTGCCAAAAGCTCTGCACGCGGTGCTGTACCGTTTGAGTTATTGTGCCCATTACGCAGCCAGGGTCATCATCATCACAGAGCTTGCCAAGCTCTTTATCTTCTTCATCATGTTCCTCGTCTTCCCAATCCTGCTCATCATCGGAACTTGCAAGATCACTCAGACTGTCTCCGATCGCATTCAACATCTCCTCAAAGGTTGTTTTGGGCTTCAAGGTTGTCGCACCCCTGTTTTCAGCAGTCGTCATATCTTGCATAGTTGCTCTCTCTGTGTCTTGATCTGGCTTTCTTGCCACAGTGGTCTCTCTCTCCACAAAATCCTCGATCCATTTCTCTTTCTCTTCATTGCTTAAAAGGTGCATTTCCTGTATTTTCTCCACCGCAAGCTTCTTTTTTGATCGCAAGCTGTGCAAAGCTCCCAATGCTCGGACCATTTCTGCCACCAAGCCGCTCTTGCCTTCATTCACTTGATGACGTCAACATGTGGACTGCTTTGTCCTTTTGCAGTATTTACCCGCCGGAAGTGGAGAGAAGTTCTTTTTGGAAGCATTGACCATTGTATCGTGTGTTGACCCTGTTGTTGGGCGTGATGTTGGATGTTTCAAGATATGGACCTCATGGAGGCAAGCCGAGTCATTTATGTCAAGCTTCGTACCTTTGATCAACTGGAACAAAGCAAAATCTGCGTTTTGACCATCACTTCAGTTGGAATAGTAACACTAATCGTACGTTATGACATGATAGTTAGCGTATGTTTCATGTAAGATCCCGGCTATGTGTTGAGACAAACATCACCAGACAACCTTTCCGTCACAGTATTTCCATTTTATATCTATCAAACACAAGATATCAGCTGTGGTTCACATCAATGTATCTCTGCAAACATACAAACAAACGATGATCATCAGACCAACTTACTGCAAATCGCGGGACAATTGGAATCACTTCCAACTTGCAGCGATACGCAGCAGGATGTATCTTGAGTACAATGTGCAAGTTGACAGTCATTCATTCCCTTGTGACCTCTAGCTTACTATATATTCCTCAGGACTTTCCACTTTTTGTTATCATCTTCCTCACATTTTCCACAACAGCAAGTCATGGCTCCACAAACACCCCAGCCCGGTGTAATTCAATCGAAATCGAGCCGAACAGCAGGCGCTTCATCCAATGCGCCCCTGGCTCAGACAAAACTGCAACGCAGACACCAGTTAGTCCACCGTAACGCTGCAATTGCAGCCACCGAAAATATGGTGCAGGACGCACATTTAAAAAAGTACATAAAACCTGACGCAGCAAGAATAGGCAGCAGCATGATATCGGATGTTAGTAGCTCCATATTGATATACAAGGGGGTCAACTAACAATATAATGTACAGCTGTAGGTTGTAGAGAGCTCCGTGACCAATTTGTTGCTGCCTGCAATTGCAAATCTCCATTTTCGACAAAGGCATTTGTCCGGATGGTCTATGAAATTGAACATCATGCTGTCGTCAGCTCTGGGATTTTCGCCTACAAATTTCGTCATAAAGGTCCCCGGGATTGGACAAAACAGGCTTTAAAGACTCTAAAGGAGGCAACGGATTCGTATATGGTTAAGGTAATAGCTGAAGCTTCATTTTAAAAGCAGCAACTAAAATCTTTTTGGTTTTCAATATGTCTGTAACTATGGCGAGGCAAGGAGGTCAGGTACAGCTGGAACAGTCCAACATGAGGCTTGCCTTGAATATGGCGAAAATGGCCAAAGGCGGGTTTTCGCGCGCCATGATAGAGGAAATGCAACAACGAGTTAAGAAACCTCGCGCCGAAGTCCAAGAAGAGAAGAAGCCCGGAGTTGAGTTTCCCGGGCATCAGAAGGTGAAACCTCCGATCGAGAGTCACCTGGCTATAGTTTACAAAAATCATACGGCCGGCTGCCTACCATGCCAAATGGTACAGCAAAGAAACCGCAGACCCGCTGGAGGCCAAAAGAACCGCCGCACCTCCTCCAGACCCGGCGGCACTTCCTCCCGGAACGCCACCCGCGCCACCAGGTGACGCTGAGGGAAACCGAAGTTATGAAATAGATGGTATGCCATCCAGGTGTGTGTATATGCATTCTCCACTTCCCAACACTCAATTTTTCAACCATAATGAATTTGCCAAGGATTACCAGCGCGATAAAGATTTTATTCCAGATTTGCTGAGAACACTATCTGCTGCGTGGAAATACCGCTGACATTGATTTTGCAGACGACAACAGCCGTTTGTGCGAAACTGAGCGTGCGGATGATAATTGATTGAATGAAATGGGAGGGACACTGTAATGTATATTTTAAAGGATATATTTATATGCACAATTAAAGAACAATGTAGTGGTAATGAAAACATACATGAAATGGATAGAACGACTGTCAATACTCCGTACTTGATAATTTATGCGAAAGTAACTGGTTGCACAATGCGGATGCACATGCGGCAAAATGAGCATCAATGGAGCATCAACGATTTTTCGTCCTGTAAGTCAGGTTATTAAAATGTGAATTAATCATGGTTATCTATAATCATTGTATTGGCTGCCTTTTTAGGCAAAAGAGAATGCTACACTCTTCCTGCCCCAGCTTGACAATGAGTGTCAACAGAGCGACAATGATTCTTGGTCTTGAATCTTGGGTAATCTTGGTGGTAAATAATTGTAGACATCTATAAACAAGGTTTTGGCAGCCTTTCTTGGCTGATGAGCAAGAGGTCGTCCCACAACAGCCTTCTGGAAAATCACAACTTAGTTCATTTTCAATACTGCAACACAGTGATCCTAAACGTTTGAGCTCATAAAACCAGTCGCAACCCCATATATAGATATTAGTCGCAATCTCACGCTTTGATTAACCATCCTTCAAGACCAAAAATTGTTCACGCTCTGTTGACACTCATTTTCAGAATGGGGCAGCGAGCCTGTGTCTTTCTATTTTGGGTTGGAATACGGCCAATACCTTATTCATGATCGTTTGCATCCAATCGCCATCTAGATTACTCATGATGCAAAACCAACAATCATTGACGCGCCGTTGACTATAATGTACAGGATGGGGCAAGGACCGTGTCTAGCCAAATCCGGCAGAACCCGCGGGTTGACGGGTACGGGTCTGGGTTGGGCCCACCAAGACGCTGCGGCTCGGATTTTTGGAATGTTCTAGAACCAAACAGAAATGTTTTTCCAGTCTGAACCCGGATGGCTGGCGGGTTACCCTGACCTGTTGCTAACTCTAGACATCGCAATGGCAATTAGAAAGCTAGGTAATCTGACTCGAGAGATTGCTAAAAGTAACCTTACTGTACAGCAGAATTCAGGTTCGTAAATATTGACTTTAGAGCTACAAGCACAACAATCAGATCTGTGAGACATTGCATGCATATTTGTGAAGGTGTATACAAGGACAGATTGCAAATGACCGCGTAAAATACCATTTAGGAATAGCGTAATGCAGTTCATTCCTGGGTAGCTTGCTGAGCCTCCATCAAAATTGCTCACTCTCCATGGGCCTGCAATCGTAGGAGGAGGACGCCAAATCGTCAGTAGCATTTTTGCACTTAAAGGCTTCCGATAGCTGGATTGTGGGTTCGCTGCGTTCAAGTGAGCTTAGAGTATCCATGATACAAGATCAAAAATCGTTGATGCTTCGTTGATGCTCATTCTAAGACATAGCAACCACGTTGTCGCAAGCATTTTTATCCAGAGAAGCTGCCTATTATACAATTATGGATGAAAGGGGTCGCACAGCGCAATGATTTTCGAAGTTGAAAGGGTTAAAATTGTTCACATTCGGTTGATGCTCATTATTAGGGCATAGTTACGATGTCATGGATAGCATGTTTGCCTAAACAGGCAGCCTATTGGTTGATTATGGATTAATGCCGTGGCACAGCCCCTTGATTGTCCAACATGCAACGCCTCAAATCATTGATGCTCCATTGACGCTCTGATTTAGGACATACCAGCGATGTTGTCCCAACGATTTCTATCTACAACGGAGGCCGATCATTTGATTATGGGTAAATGTCACCCCACAACCCTTGGCTTATCTAAGATTCAAGGCAATCACTCGTTGACGCTCTGGCTACACTTATTTTTAAGACATAGTAAAGTTGTTATTCCAGCGATTTTTATATAGCAAGGGCGCCGACAGTCTGATTATGAGTTAATGTCATCGCACAGCCCATAAAACTTCCCAAGATCCAAGGCAAAAAATCATTGATGCTAGGTTGACGCTCACATCAATCACATCGAAACAGCCTTCGCACACTCTATAATTGTACACAACACATCCTGTACACATCATTGTGAACCAATATTGTCTGTCTAAGTATTATTGTTTGCATCCAGGAGCTTTGTTAGCACTCAATCGCTGATCAACCTCAATCCACGTTATATGAGTGAGAGATGACGTAGCCCTATCACATTTGTGTGCTTTCGGCCGGCAATTTATGGCATGTAGATCATTTCACTAGTCTTTGGTAAATATAGCTCGACCTCCTTACCTTCCTCATTCAGCTACTTCTCCTCGATTTCCATGATGTACTATAAGCAATTTCAAATATCTCAACCACGCGCACCAGGTCTGTGTGAAGGGTTATGCAGTTGGATACATAGGTGAATGCAGCATGACAGTTGTCATTCAGCCTGATTCGTATTAAGCACTGACCGCTCATTCTATGACTCGTATGACATCACTCACTTAAGTTTTGGTTGTCTATTTCGTCACTAATATAGCTTTTGCTTTATCACTTCACAGTAATCAGCAAAGAGTAATTGTACAGGTGAGCCATCGTAGAAGATGATTGGGATACAATACCTTTTGTATGGTGCATTCGACCCTGGCAGATGCGCAGATGATTTAACATGTTTCACAATTTGGTTACTGAAATGAAGAAATAGCTGACAAGTAGTAAAATTAGTACACAAATTGCATTTCACCGAGATAGGACATCAGAAATACAAATTGGCCTCTGGATCTCTACGCTGAGGCAGGAGCCGTTACCATGTTTTCGTCCAAATCCAATATCTATTGGGTGATAAGATGGGGAGGGTATATCCAGGGGACATATCTTACGAGTTCCACAGGCTTCGCATTCTGACTGGCTGATCATCCCGCGTCTGTGGCAAGAGAAAGACAGGGTATACTCATGTTCAACTGTGGACTCCCAGAACCTAACCACATATGACTACTTCTTGGTCAAGAAGTCCCTTGTGGTATTTGCGATATTCATGGGCAAATGTCAAGACACTCTATTAGCTCTCCAAATGTTGTCGGTGCAGGTGCCACTGCATCATCATCCGTTTATGGGAGAACGCCTGCCTGAAGCCTCAATTTGAATGTTCCGTACTTCATGACTCTTTCACGGAAGTAGTCGGCTATGTCCTCCCATCCCGGTTGGGTCAATTCGTCAAGCTTCATCTGCTTCTACTGAAACCTCTCCATGCACTGCTGCACAGTTTTGTCGATTGTGCCCATCACCCAGCAAGGTTCGTCATCTTCATTGAGCCTGGGCTGCTATGTCTCTTCATCATCCTCAACTTCCTGATCCTCCCCAGTATCGGACCTTGCAATATCGCACACACTGTCTCCGATACCAACCATCATGTTGGGAAACCTTTTTTTGGCTCTCTGGTCATCAATCCCGCATTTTCAGCTGTTTCTGTATATTCCTGCTTCTCACTAATTGCTGCCTCTGCATCTTCAACTCGCTTTATTGCCCCAGCGGTCTTTCTCTCAACATAATCCTCAATACATTTCTCTAGCTCTTTATAGCTGAAGAAGTGCGTTTCTCGTCCTTTCTCGGCTGCCAGCATCTTCTTGGATCGCAAGCTACGCAATGCCCCAAGGGCTCGGACTCTTTCTGCTTCGAAACCACTGTTGCCTTCTTTTGCTGGATCACGTCGTTGGGTGGACCGCACTTTCAATCTACCATATTTGCCGGCCAGGAGTGGCGTAAAGTTCATTTTCGGAGCATCTACCATTGTAGTTAGCTTTGACTTTGTTCTTGGGCAAGATGTCGAATGATGCAAGTTCTGGACAATATGGAGACAAGCTGTGTCTTTAATGTCAAGTTTGATACATTTACTCATCTTGAACAAAGCAAAATCTCCCTCTTGAATGTCAATAAATCAGGAATTGATAAGCTAACCTTACAACATGACATGGTTGTTAGGGTAAGTTTCATATAATATCCCGGGGATGATTTGAGACAATCATCTGCACCAATCCATTCCCTCCATCAAGATCGTATTAACATCCGACAATCAAGCGATACCGGCAGTCATGCAGCGCAATTTTTCCCAGTTAACAAACAAACAACATAGGACCAACTTATTCCAAATCGCAGGGCGGTGGGAAACTCCTGCAACTTACAGCCATACTCAGCAGCATTTATCTGGAGTATAATGATTATGTTGGCTGCTAATTATTCCATTCTAACATGAAACTAACTATATAGTTCTGAGGGCTTCCCACTGCCTCTCGTTATTATCTTCCTCTCCTATTCCACACCAGCACATCATGAATACACAACCACCTCTGCCAGGTGAGTGTGGTTCGAATTCCGGCCCATGGGCTGGAGGTATATCTAATACAGGAATCCTTGGCACACAGCAAACACACTGACAACCTCTGGTTCTCATCGACGCTGCCAATCCAGTCACCAAACATATAACCCGGAATCCGGATTTACAAATCGCCAGTAAGACTGGAAGCAGCAAGAATAAGAAGCAGTACGCAGTTGAATGTGGGTATGTCCATATTGAGGTAAATGGCCGTCAATTGACCATATAATGTAAAGCCCTTGTCCGTAGAAAGCTAAGTAAACAATATATCGCTGCCCATAATTGGAAAGCTCCATCGTTGATAAAGGCATTTATCCACACAGTCTGCCAATTCAAACATCATGATGTTGTCAACTCGGGGATTTTCGGGGATGACTTTCATGAAAAGCATCCCAGTGAGTTGACGAAACAGGCTTCAATCACCTTACAGGAGGCTACTCAAGTGTATCTGGTAGAGGTAATAGCTGAATTTCATTCTTAGAAGCAGCAACTAATGTCTTGTAGGTTTTCCACATGTCCGCTACTCTGGCAAGGCATGAAGGTCGGATACAGCTGGAACAGTCCACCATGTGCCTGGTGTTGAATATGGCTAAAATGGCAAAAGATGGCTTTTCACGCTCCACAATAGAGGCAATGAAATAGCTGATTCAGAAACCTCGCACCGACGTTCCGAGAAGACATGAAGCGGGGTGTTCAGTTTCCTAGGCATAAACAGGTGAAGGCTGCAATACAAAGACACCCGGCAATGCTTTGTCAAAACAACCCATACGGCCGCATTCCTGGCCAAAATGGCACCACCAACAATCCGCCGATATGCTGCAGATGCAATGGAACAGATGCACCAACACCCGACCGACACAGACAGCATACTCCAGAACAAACATTTCCTCTCTGCTGCACGCCACCTGGCTCAACCACTAACACTTCCTGAGCTCAATGTTTCCAAATCGTCTTTGTGCCGGCTGAATATAAGTATTCGCATATAGCTCTTCCCTGTGCGGAATTTTTCAATCATGAAATATCTGCCCTGGAAAGCCTGCACAATACCGATTTTGATCCAGATATGCTGACTGATGACGGAACATACACTGGTTAGTACACTATCTGTTGTGTGGCAATGCGGCTAACATCCAATTTGAAGACCAGAGCAGCCTATTGTGCGATCCTGTAACTGATGATGAGCATTGATCGAAAGACTCTAGATTTTAGAGATTATTATTATATATATCTATGTATTATTACAGAACAAAGTAGTCATCAAGAAGAAAGTAAATGAAAGCACCAGAAAGGCTGCCAAAACAATGTAAATGATGAACTATGCCAACTTAAATGATTGCATATTGTGGATACAGCCGTGGCAAAATGAATGTGAACAGAGTGTCAACAATTGTAGGTCACATAAGGCTCGGATTTAAAAATTGTTTCCCATGTTGTTATGCATATCAGATATATCGGCAGCTTTCATATCCAAAAGAGACAGCATCATAGTCACCGCCCAATTCTGAGAACGAGTATCAACAGATCATCAACAATTATTAGTTACGCATCTTGGGTAATTTATATTCTGATTAGTTGCAGACATCCATTTACCAAATATTGGCAGCCTTTACAGGGATAAACAACAGCGACATGCTCCCTGCCGGATCCTGAAAATGAGTGGCAACGGAACGTCAATGATTGTCAGGTTTGCATGGTGGGTAATTTATGTTCTGATTGGTTCCAGACATCCATTTATCCAATATTGACACCTTTCACTGGCACAAACAAGAGCGAGATACTCCCTGCCACATCCTGAAAATAAGCATCAACAGAGCATCAACAGTTTTAGTTGTTGCAGATTCGGTAATCAACGCATCGTGCGGATATTTACGTTCAGAACGGAATTTTTGACTGCCCTGAGTGTCTACAATACATTATATCAAAGGTAAAACACCGATTCCAAATTAATTTATATTGCCAGATGCAAAGCATGCACAAACGGATTATTGGTTGTTGAAAACATGATTTTGATAAGATACTATTAACAAACTGCAAAAACAAGAGCCTTCTATAAATGTATAAATGGATCTGGTAATAACCTACCCAATTCAGACGGGTTGGGAGTTGACCATCGAACCGTACCCGACTTGGCAGTTCGGGATTATTGACAACCAGGACAGCCAATAAGGTAAAGGTTGGGTACGTACTGGGACCGGGACCCGAAGTGACAGTGCGGAACCGTCCCTAATACGAACTGTGGATGGTTGGGCTACATATCGGCCCAGGACTGAGATGTCATATGTGATATGTTGTCGATTGCTGTGGGCAGCACAGAGAATAGATTCTACGGCCTTCTGGTACATTCCAATGTCAAAAGGCTGCTCATCAGCCTGAATGGCATGGGGCTTGTGGCCCACTTCAAATGGTGTTGAGCGCATTCGGCAGTTGGCCATTTCAAAGCGGTCAAGTATTCGGTTGATATATCTCATCTGATTCATGGCAATTAACTGTTTGCTGGGAATTCAAGTAACAGTCATGCCCGGATATCGGAAGGTGTCAGGCACATGTACACGGCCTGCTGCCTGGAAACAATCATATAGCCTGGAGGCAACAGAAGATGAGAGCTTCAGGCTGCCAATGATCATGATATCGTCAACGTATATGGGGATAAGAGCTCCATTGGGTTTACCATGTGTGCCACTGGTAGGGGTTCTCCATTAGCAGTGACAATAACTCATAGTTCAGGCAATAATCCTATACCGTGAAAATGATACGTCATGTGGTATACTCTTCAGCGGGAGTACATACTAAGTCGTGTCTCGATTGGATACGCTATCAGGTGAGCTGATTCATTCAAAGCATAGTGCTGCGGCAGCTGATTTGATGATGCAAATGACTTGCCAGATCGAAATGACGTAGTCCTGCCGATCATGTTGTTTTCCAACCAGGTTGATTCTTAGATACCATGCGGAAGGCAGTCATTGAAGTAAGTGGGCTCTCCGTACGCGGGGCACGTCCAGGTGATAGTACACCTAACCACGTATGACTGATGGGATATGGCATTGGCTTTAAGCCAAAAAGCGAACACTACTTATTGACTTGAGTGGTCTGGATTGCAATGTTAGTCTATTGAGGTTACAGGCATAAGATCTATGTTGCCATAGCAAAGGATACAGAACCACATAAGACTATGAGTTATTAAACTGTTGGTCAGTTAATAACGCAAATGAAGTGTCACTGTTGGCTGTGCTTTGCAACTACCGAAAGATAAGAGAAAACGATTGCGATAAGTCTATGTCGAAGTTATGGTCTGATTTACCGGCTGGCACACTAGCAGGCATAAACACGATAACCTAAGGGATACATGGCCGCCTCGGTCAGGCACATTCTATGAATGTAAGATGCAAAGATACATTGCTAGCGTGAGCGATTTGAATCATTGTCTGAAGGGGGTTTCGAGAGACTATAAACAGATCACATTTTTCCGGCAATGAACAGAACAAGCTCTAGCAGCAGAAGAACATCAATACCTACCAGAGGAAGAATATTCTTATTTATTATTGCGTTTTATGATACCTATACCTACGTCTATATTGTTAAAATTTTTTAGCTTTCAGTAGTGGCAGCCCCGCACCAAAAAAGTATTTTCCTGCGAATGCCGATTACCTTCGAAAACGATAACAATGTGATTGTATACATCCTAGACAAGATCATCTCGTACGCAACAGAAAATCAGGACATCTTCTTGGCTCAAAGCATTTGGTGGATATCTTCGATTATCAGATTACAAAAAGGATTAGTTATTCATATGGATAATCTGCATATTCGAACAAATATTACCTTACGAAAAGATCTGCAGTCATCTTCTGTAAAGGCCTATCCAGTGGGTGAGGAACTTCAAAAGGAAGTAATTCCAGTTACTACCTGAGAGGTCTCAAGCACACCAACAGATCTTATGGAAGATCAATGAACCAAACAAATTCTAGAACGAGCTGAACGATTCATTCGAAGATCTGAACAAGATAGAAATGATTATTTTAAGGGACGAGTAAATCCTTTACTTACGACTATGCGACAACTCAGGAAGGCTCAAACGGTTAAGAGACTTCAGGAAGCTAGAAAGTTGGCTGAGGCCAACACACATTTAAGGTTAAAAGAAATACGAGATAAGATTATCCGGAACCTTGCTGGGGAATAGGATCTACGGCCGTACGCACCAAAGTATACTAGATACTTAACGAACTGTTTTTGTTAGGTGTTGTTACCCACACAACAGTCACCCAAGAATAGGCCAGGGGCTGCAACTGAGGCTTGGAGGTCTAAATCATTGACAATAAAGTTGCAGACTTCTTCAATGTTCTCTGTATTCACTTGAGTGATGTCGTAAAATGTCTTATTCAGCTTCACCATTGGCCGAGCTCGGGAATTGGTGTCAGGCAACTCCCCATTGGGGCGGCACTTATAGAGAGTCTCATGCACAAGGCAGCTGAGAAAAGTAGTCTGGATGTCAAGTATGGCACTCTCAAGGTCATACTTGGCTGCAAGGCCAAGGGCAAGTCAAACTGAGGATGAATCAATGACTGGAGACATGACATCCTTGTAATCTCCAGGCTTTTGTTGATCTCCACACCCAACTAGTCGGACCATTCATTTTTCTGTCTGACCATTGGTTAGAAGCGTCCTGCCCATCACCCATTGGCTCTCAATCATACTAGCATCTTCAGGGGGCCTTTCCACAAAGGTAAACACTCCATGGCTCTCCATTGATGACACTTCTTTGCCAATCGCTTCCTTCCATTGATTGGCATCCTCTGAGTTCAAGGCAGTACGGTAAGTCTTTGGGCCTGGCTCTATCATCATGGCCATGCTGATTGTGCTCCTTCCACTCCGAGTTCGAGATGATGAGGCCAGAACAATCAATTTTACATCACTCTGTAACTCTTTGAGCATTCGATTTGGCTCCAGGCTATCAGGAGGTGGAGATAGATCATCATCTGAGTCATCAATTGGATTACTTGGTAGAGGCCTAGCCTTTAAGCGCTGCTGGGGAGGTTGAACAGAAGGAACAGGCTCACCACTTGAAAGCTTGCTTGCTGGCTCAAGCATTAGCTTCATTGGTTGAGATCTCCACTGCTGGTGGTACAGGATAGACTTGTCAAATTTGTCATCCAGGGCAATGAACATTCGGCCTATAGAGATATCCATAACTCGGTACTGTGTTGAGGTCTCTGCCTAATATGCCACTAGGACACATATGTAGGCGGGATTATCGAGCTTCTATCGGAGATATCCATGGATCCAAGGGAATGCTGAGCAACCAAAAGTAGGAAGGTGTCAGATGTCTGGCGTCTTTCGAGTCCATCGCTCATATGGAGTGGGGTTGGGGAGGACTCTGGTTGGTAATCGGATTTCGATGTAGACTGCGGTGGCAATGGCCTCAGCCCAGATCTTATTTGGCATCCCAGCATGCATGAGCAAGGACTGTGCCGGGTCCCGTACTGTGCAATTGCATCTCTCGGATATCCCATTCTGCTGCTGTGAGTATGGGGCTGATACTTCCCTACTGATGCCTTCCTGTGCCAGACAGTTGAGAAACTTCTCGCTGGTGCCATACACTCCTCCACCATCAACTCTGATCCTCCATCCCTTCGACTTCAAATGTTGTTTCTTCACCTTTGCAACATTCTTCTTGAACTTCGCTGGGGCCTCTGACTTCAGCTAGATGAAGTAAGCATTAGTATATCTCGAGTAGTCATGGGTGAACATCATAATATAGCGACGACCTCCCATGGTCTGAGTTTGCATTGGCCCAAACACATCGGAGGGAATCAGTTCAAGCAGTCGAGTCTTGGCTGTATCCTCCGAAGTCAATGGCTGAAAAGGTCTCCGGAACATCTTTCTCATTATACTTGCCTCACAATAGCATGCCGATGGGCTTCTGGCATGCAATTGGATATCTTTGACATATTGGGGAGGCATTTAATTGTTTGCAGAGAGAGATGACCGAGACGAACATGTCAGACAAGAATATTATTCTAGTTAACTTTCTTCCGAAAGCCAGATTATAGCTCAGTATTCTCGACCAGATTCAGTGTATGCAAAACTATCGATGTTGAAGAGGTCCATGTAGCAGGTGAGGTTCTGAGAATGAATAAACTGTTAATCAATGGCGCTTGGTAGACAAGTACTGATCCGAGACTTGCAATAGCTCTGTCCAAATTGAACTCGAAGTTTACTCCTTTCCGCATCAACTGAATGATACTGAGCAGGTGATTGGTGACACAAGCAGGCAAATTGAGGACATGTCAGAGCACGATCTTCGCCGTCATTGCACTTGGTCTGTTGATATTGACTGTGATCGTGTCAGGGGCTTCGGCATGGTCAAAGTTATTGTTCGCAGTTTTAACTTGAGGCTTTGCTTTTGCCATGGGATGAAATGACTCGAAGGGTTGACGATTTCTGGTGACGTGATTTGTCGCGTTGGTGTCAATGATTCAATAGTCGGCAGGTTACTTCTCTGTGGGCATATTAACTGTGATCATGGTGTCCTCATAAACTGAATTTGGATTTATGATTGAGAAGACAAATGACTCAGTATTGGCAGCCGGAGTCAATTCAGTTGAAGCCAAATTAGCATCAACTTTTGCCTTCATCTCTGCAGGATATGACGCCCACATATCCTAGTTTTGACATTTTGGCTAAATATGTCCCTTCCCTCCACATCCATGGCGTACGATGCCATGACTTGTCTAACACCGACTGTCACCCTTCCTACCGTCTCCCTTCGATGTTGAAGATTGGCCACGGCCCCTTCTTCGTGACAAATAATGTGGCATCGAGAGAGAGGCCTTTCGTTCTGCACACGGTGGGTTCAAATGAATGTAGGTGGGAGGTAATGTTTACAACTACATCAGCCATCTCAGTGAGTTTGAGCGTCGAGACAAAGTTTTGCCATGCATCATTATTTGTGAGTTTTGGGAGGATATATAACATCCACCATGCATTGTCAATGGTGATATCGCATATCGCAAGGTCAATGTTAATTCTCTCCTGCATTGTGATCCATTCAGAGATGGATGGCTATAGTTCGAGTTTGCAGTCGGTAAGCTTTGGCATCAATATCAACCATCATGCTTGATGACGCAATCGAAATCGGACTCAATGGCTTCTCACAACACCTTTGGATTGTTAATCTTATCATCTCAATATCCACTTGGTATGGACGGCTCCAGGAGCGCACAAATTGTGCCATTCGCCATGTTATAATTATTGTGGTATGCTCTTCAGTCGTGGAGAAAGTTATCAAAACATGTCAGATACAAAGAATCCGATGATTGGGGTTGAAAATCCTATCAAAGATCGAGAGGATTTGAAGCAGTAGGAGTAGTAGTTGATACTGATACTGCCGGTACAGCAGAAGGGCGAGGGATAATCTCTGAGCCATCAACAACCCGCCAGAGATTAAGATGCTTCAGGAGATCATTAGCCTGTATAGCCCATGTTTGGTTTTTGTACTCCTTGAGTTTGGCAATGGAGGTCGATATTGACATGATGGAGGATCAGGAGTAAACAATAAAAATTTTACTAATAGATGTTGATTCCAGTTTCAAAGTTGCAGAGGAGGAATGATGAAAATTGTTCTAATAGAGGTCGATCCACCAGGCAGTGGAGGTTCAGATACAGCAGGCATGCCACAACAAAGAACAGATTACTATCTGTCATAAAAGTATGCTTGTGATTACAAACAACTCGAAAGCTCTGGGCTCATAATATGATGAGACAATCAACTGCGGGTGAGAGAGATGACGATTGATTGAACTGTCTATTGTACAGAGAGAGAAGAAGATAGACATATATATAGGGAAAGAAATCATCTCAATCACTAAGAGCGAATTAACAAGAGAAAACAATAAGAAAAAGTACTAATCAGGCATGAGGCTTATGGGGAAATAGCATCCGCACCAAGCGGGAGGATCGCGGAGAAATTGTCTCCGTGGCAAGCTTGCTCTTGCCGGGGAAATAGCTTCCACACCCAATCTTTGACTGGCAGGGAAATCAGCTCCATTCCTAGCCCAAGATTGGCAGTGAAATCGGCTCGGTACGAAGCCCGCAAGGTCTCGTGCATATCTTAGTCGCAATGGCCTGCGGGCTAAATCCCATAGTCAACACATAAGGAACAATTGTCTATGTTTGTCACCAAACTAAGCTATTATCCCATTGTCCTTGGAATGCCCTGGATAAGATTACACGACGTTGGGGTATGGTTTGCATCAAATACCGTCACCTTTACATCACAATACTGTTTTACACCTTGTGATGATTTATTTGTTACAGCGGAAGCATTTACGGAAGAACCCCCGGAACTGGTGTACCGAGACGAAGAAATAATTGAACCACACCTACGGACACAGAGACCATTGGAGGAAATATTGTTATACTGAATGGATCGTCATTCTTTCGGACAGTAAAGAAACGGAATCTTACCAGTTTCAAAGCATCACTTTATGATGTCAATAAGGCTATTGAAGCACAGGATTTATAGGAGCGCCCCTTGAAGGAGATTGTTCCGAAACAATACCCTGAATTCCTTCCACAATTTGGCAAAGTGTTAGCTGACGAGTTACCACTTCATCGACCAGAGATTTACCATGAAAAATGAATGATGGATAGAGAAACACTAACTTGGGGGCTGTTATATTCAATGTGGAGAACGAAATTGGTGGTCCTGAAGAAATGGTTGGAAGAGAATATGTCAAAATAGCTTATTTGACAATCATCATCACCATTTGCAGCACTGGTATTGTTTGCAAAGAAACCTGAAGGCGGCCGCCGGTTCTGTTTTGATTATTGAGACATTGATAGGAAGACGATAAACAATCGGTATCCTCTTCCCCTAATAAACAAAACATTAAACCGTTTAGGATGGGCTAGCATATATACAAATAGAGATGTGCGAGGAGCTTATTACTATCTCCGAGTTAAGTAAGGAGATCAATAGAAGATGGCTTTTCGAACCAGATATGGGTTATTTAAACTCACAATAATGCAATTGAGAAGAACAAATGCACCAGTGGACTTCCAAGGTTACATCAAAAATGCCATAAGGGGTGCACTGGACGATTTTGCATCATCTTACTTAGATGATGTTTCAATATATAGCGACTCCGAGGAAGAACATGTCAACCATGTTAAATCGATTATGCAGCATCTGTTGGAGGCATGGTTATTTATGAAGTCAGAGAAATGTGAATTTGATAAGGAAACAGTATGATACTTGGAGTTGATTATATTAACGAAAGGTATTTCTATGGACAAGGAAAAAGTTGAAACTGTATAGAATTGGAGTCGGGAAAAGATGACCAAGAAGGGACAGCTGATGAGTTTATTTGAAGTGCAACTATTTCTTGGCTTTTGCAATTATTATCAACGATTTATCCGGAAGTTTTCTGAAAATGCAGAACCTCTTACAAGGCTAACAAAGAAGGACGAGCCACTCATATGGGAATCAGAATAACCGTTTGCTTCGAAACTATGATTACTGCATTCACAACATCACTGGCACTTCACCAATTTCATTTAAAGAGGCAAGTGGGCATTGAAACTGATGCTTCCGATTGCATATCCGCGGGAGTGTTTTCCCAGCGGGATGATGAGTGAGTGCTACTTTCTGTAGCATAGCTTTCAAAGAAACACACACCCGCGGAGTGCAATTATGATATATACACTAATAAGCGGATGACTATGATTAAAGTACTCGAAGAATGGAGACCTGAGTGTGAAGACGTGGCGTATCCATTACAGTTGATAACTCACCATAAGAATCTTGAGTATTGTATGACAAAGAACCTTCTAAATCAGAGACAAGCTCGATGGTTGGAGTTTCTAACAGGTTTTGATTACACAATTGCTTAAATACCTGGAAAATCGAATGGGAAAGCAGATGTGTTGGCAAGGAGGCCAGGAGACCTCCCTCAGTGGAGGGGATGAAAGGTTAAAGAATCTGGAACAGGTGGTTCTAAAGACACAGAACCTATCGAATCAATTACATTTATTGGTGAACTGCCCGCCTGCTCAGGGCTGTCCATCCATCCCAAATCTTAATGCAGAAGCATACATGACCGACCTGCTACAAGGAAAGATACTGGAGGCAATCCGAAGGAATGAAACGTTAAGGAATATCACAGTAGCGGAATGTATAGAACATGATGGGATGATATGATTTAGTGGAAACCACTATGTGCCTGCGGATAGTGTTAGCAATGGGTCCAAATTCCCGGTTCAGTTCCGGGTCCGATTCCAACACAGAACAGGACCATTGCAACGGATTTTACCCTACAAAAACCCGGACCGTTGCGATAGGGCCAGTTTTACCACCAAACATCCGGCATTTCAACCTCACAACTTTCGCTCCAAATAAGTATCTGAGTGCTGATCATATCGTAACATGATCAGTACATAGATTGTGTATAATTACCCATTTATTCATCTCCCGGATTGAGAATTGCGATGCGACCAATATTTGTTGTGGCGCTATCGATAACCTGCAAATTTCCGATCACATTTGGCGTTATTTCACGGGGACTTAACGAAGATTGATCGCATTGCAATTCTGAATGCGGGAGGTGAATGAGCTGCCAAAACTGCACAGTAAACGTACTCATCATGTCATGATTCAATCAGAACCCAAAAACTTAATTGAAGCTAAAGTACTACCAAAGTTGTAGGAACTGTAATATGGAACTGCGGGCCAGTTTCAACCAAGGCAAAAAACCGCGGGTTTATGTCCTGTCTGGGTAACAACCCTGCCAAGACAAAGCAGGTTAGGTTTTTGGCCGGGTCTAGGACCAAACCAAACCAAACCACTGGGCAAACACCAGACCGCTGGCGGGTTACCTGAACCCATTGCTAACACTAACTGAGGAACATGCATCAATATAACGAATAATACAGGAGCTTCATGATACGGCCTTAGCAGGATATGCGGGACAGGCAAAAACTTTTGATGTTCTGAATCGAGAGTATTATTGTAGGGGGATGTGTAAGGATTTGCATCGATATGTACGGAATTCACATAGTAGTCAGCGGTCCCAGAGCTCACCATATTTGATGTTTTGCGTTCTTCAGCCTTTGTCAGTTCCTGAAAAACTGTGCCATGATATTTCAATTGATTTCATGGTGGGATTACCAGAGTGCGAAGGATACGATGAAATTTGGGTGGTGGTTAATGTTACCAACAGTTCCAACCTGCTAGTACAGTTCCAGATTAGAGTTGGAACCAGAACCAAACCGTGTCAATGGATTTTACCACACGAAAACCCAGACCGTTGCAGTTGGGCTGGTTTAACCACCAAAAACCCGGCATTTCATCCTGACAACTTTGCATCCAAATAAGTATCTGAGTTCTAATCGTATCGTGACATGATCGATACGTAGATTGTGTGGAATTTGCCACTGTTTCACCTCCCACGTTCAGACTTGTAATCCGACCAATGTTCGTTTAGTCGCAAATCAAAACCCTCCAATTTCGCCTAACTTTGGGTGTTCATTCAAAGCCACTCAACAACTATTGGTCGGATTGCCAATCTGAATGAGAGGGATGAAAGAGCGGTTAAATCTGTACAATCTACGTATTGGTCATCTCACGATACGTTCACAACTGATATACTGAATTCAAGCTACAGTTACAGGACCTGAATTATGGAATGGCGGTCTGCCTACAACCCGGCCAAAAAATGGCAGGTTAATATCTGGTCCAGATAATAACCCTCCCAAGATACAGGGGGTCAGGTTTCTGGCCGGGTCTGGAACTGAACCTGGTGGAACTGCTAGTCACAACCCAGACCACTGCCAGGTTACTCGAACCTGTTGCTAACACTAGGGGTGGTGAACAGACTTTCGAAGATGTGACATTTTGTCGCTTGCCATATGGCAATTGATGCCACAGGACTAACCAGGATGTTCTTGAGGGAAGATGTTCGCCTGCATGGATTAACCGATACAATTGGTTCGAACCGAGGCCCTCAGGGTGCATTGAACTTCTGGGGTGAGCTGTGCAGTCGTTTGGGGATTGATCCATGAATGGCAACAGCAGTCCATCTCCGAACGGATGGGCAGAGCAAAAGAATCAATGCCAGTATACAACAGTACCTGCGAGATTTCGTTAATCATCAATAGGACGATTGGGTACATTGGCGTCCATTGGCTCACTTTGCTGGGAATAATGGGATATCGGAATCAACCAACTGCACCTCATTCTTCAAGGTCCAAGGAACAAACCCATGGATGTAATTCGTTGGGGAACCAATGTAGGTGCAACATTATCGATGCCAGAATGCAGATCAAGTCGAGGATTTCATACAACAGGTCCATGATTACCTCTGGGTGGAGATGAGATGGAGCCTGGCTGTAAAGGAAGAAGCACTGCATCAAGGACGAATTCCTGCACCAAATATACAGGCAGGTACCTGGGTCTAGTTGGACGCCATACATGTACGGACTACCCAACCCACTCGAAAGCTGGACTGGCAGCGGTTAGGCCTGTTCAAAACACTCCATAGAATATCACCATATGCTTATGAGTTGAAGCTGCAAGCGTTATGATGAATTCATCCAGTACAATATGTTTCGCAGCTGGATCCGGTGGTCGATGATCCTTTGGTTGGACAACAAGTTGATCCCCCTCCTCCAGTAGAGGTTGATGGTGAGAAGGAGTATCAGGTAGCAAGTGTTGAAGATAGTCGGATATTTCATAGCCGAAATGAATATTTGGTACGAAGGACGGGTTATGATTTCTTGACCTGGGAACCTGCTCAGTTGGTGGATCGCCTACAATCAGTGGAGGAGTTTCACCAATGATACCCACAAAAGCCAGGACCAGCAGAGAATGTTCTTGGAGGACGTCAATCCTAAGGGGTGGATATTGTCATGGTGCAGGTGGCGGGTGAGAAGAAGAGATGTGTGGAGGGCTGGTTCTGAAGAATGCAAAAGGAAGTGGTGTTACGGAATGCTGGCAACGCCAAGATGTGTGGGGATGGTGTGGAATTACGGACAGAGGGCGGCGGTATAATTTGGTATGATTAGGATGTGGTGTGAGGTGTTGGGATGTCAGTCAATGTGGCATGGTTAGGGTTAGCAACTGTTCAAGACAGTCACTGCGGGTCCCGGTCCAGGTCAGAACTGAATAGTTCACAAATTGGCAGTCCGCGTTGTCAATTCACCCAAACCGTCAATTCGGGTACGGTTCAATGGAAATCTCCCATCCCATCTGAATTGGGTGGGTTGTCAGTGGGTCACCCAGCAGGTCCATATGTAGATTTATATAATGTTCTTGTTTTTGCTGTTGAATAGTTGTATATTATTAAAATTAGGTATTCGACAGCCAATGATCTCTTTTTGCATGTTTTGCAATCTGCGACATTGCTTTTTTTGGAAGACATGTTTTCCCTGTTATATGTTGTATTTTTGGCTATAAAGGCAGTCAATAGTTCTGTTATGAGCTCATTTATCAGCGCAAAGTCTTGATCACCCAATATGCAAGACCAAATATTGTTGACACTCCATTGACACTCAGTTTCATGATGGGGTAATATACGTGTCATGCATTGTTTCAAATGACAAGGCAACCATGACATCATCTATGAATTACTACCACCTTGCAACACTTAGAATACAGAAGATCCAACACCAATAATCATTGACACTCCATTAATGCTCAGTTTCATGATGGGACAGAGAGCGTGTTGGTATTATTTTTAACTCGGAAGGCAGCCAATACCTCGATCAAGAATGGCGGCAACCATTCACCACTTAACTTAGACAAGATGCGCAGCGAAAAATCGTTGCCACTATATTGACGCTTATTTTCAGAATAGGACAGTGACCATGTCGTACACTGTTTTGCCAAGGAATGCTGCCAGTACATTGGTTGTGGATAGCAGCGACCCGGTAACTTTTCAATTACCGTACATACAAGACTACAAATGGTTGACGCTCCATTGACTCTCATTTTCAGAATGCGGCAGGGAGCCTCGTTCAAATATTTGTGAATTGGAAGGCAGCCACTACCTCGTTTATGAATGGCTGCAACCTATCGACCCCTAGGTTTCCCAAGGTGCACAGCCAAAAATTGTTGACACTTTGTTGAAGCTCATTATCACATTGGGGTAGTGACCGTGTCATTGACTCTTTTGCCAAGAAAGGTTGCCAGTATATTGGTTATGGATAGCAGCGACCACGTCACCTTACAATTACAGTACTTACAAGACTAAAAATCATTGACGCTCTGTTGATGCTCATTTTAATATCCAGTCTAGTCAAGGTCTACTGCCATTAATAATTCCAGTCATAAATCTTTGAACATATTGGTTTCCTTTCAGCCTGTTAAGAACTTGGCTCTATGGCAAAGCCGAGCCCAGTATATTCCAGCACTGGTCACTCGCATCCGGTTAAAATTTGTATATCTTGCCAATTATTGCATATTGCCCTCTATACCTTTGTTTATTAACCAATATTCTCATGTGACTGCTCAGTATTCTTCCATAATATTGCTCTAAATGCAAATCTCGGTCAAACTACATAATGAACTTTAAGACAATACATTGACACATTGTGTCCTACATCTTCTTGATCTCCATATTCCTCCTCATTACTATAAAATTGAATGTGACCAACACCTTTTCAACTGTCTGCTTTGACCATCGTGTGGGCCGAATCAATCCAGGAACATTCAGTGCGGCACTCAGATTCCTGTGCTCCGGGGTTTCTGAATCCACCCTGCCATTGTCCAATTCCATATCTGATTCATTGTCTGCCTTCTAGTCGTCTTTGCTGTCGTTTGAATTATCCAAGTCCCCATTCCAGTTAAGGCAATTTTTAGTGTCTGAAATACTTTCAGGTGAACTGTCCTCATCACTTTCGGCAGTATGGCAGTCAATTTGTTTGATACGGCGGACATTCACTACTTGAGGTTGTCGTCCAGGGAGGTCCTTTCCAGACAAAGCTGGTGCCACAGGTAATTTTTCCGACAATCTAAATGCAGCCGCACCATTATGTTGAAAGTTTGACCTGAATTCTTCAACAGTCTCTTCAGTATCTGAAATGTATCCTACGGCTGTCATTTGTTTATTTTGAGAACGCGATTCTTTCTGTGTAGCTTATAGGTTTTGGCTACCCTGCAACATCTCCACACAGTCATGAACCTTGGCTATTCGGTGCAACTTCTTTTCCTCCTCATCTCCTTTCATCTCCATGTGGTAATCAGTGCTGCTAGTTTCCAATATTGGGTCATCACCAGCCAGTAATCTGTTATTGGCTTGAGCGAACTACCATACTACGACATTTTCGCCACGAGTTTTGCCCGTGGTTTTTGACTACCTCCACCTGATCACATCTCGTGCAATGGAAGAACTAGCCTCCACTCCGACAAAGTGAAGTTTGATTGAGAATATATCTCATGCCACATCAGCAAAATGTAATTCGGTGTGGAAGCCATAAACAAACCTCCTATACACTCCGGTAGCCCTCAACAGTGCTTCTAAGTATGTCCAGAATGCTCCCAGCCCACCCCTGGAGCATTGCAAAGTGCTCTCAGACTCGGCAAGTGCATTCTAACATGCTCCTGAAAGCACCTGTAGCGATGGAGGTCCTTTCAGGATGCTACAAAATTGACCTGTAGAATTGTCAAATCTTGAAGCTGCTGAAACCTCTGCACAACCTCTGCAGGAGACTTGGTGCCATATTCTCACATCAGTGGTTCTGAGGGTTCCAAAACCACAAGGTATTTCATCGTTCATATTGGTCTTTGTTACCATCACAAGATTCGCTAAATCATTGTATTATATAAGTCTCTCTATATATTCACATCCGAGGATACAGCGATAACGGAGATGGACTCAGTGTCAGGCAGTTTATATTTGGCAGCTGCCGGGGTAGATAGACATCATCTCATTATATGAAATACACACTCTCTCTTTCCCAGCGCTTGGTCTCACGCACATGTGCCGAGCATTCTAAGATCCACGAAATTTGTGTTGGTTATTATGGCCAGCTATATTTCATCCCATCATGTCACCCTCTTCCTACGCTCCTCGAGGTATAACTACTCTTTCTTACAAATTCCCTTCTGATAGCATTCAAGGTGAAGCGGAGTGTTCATGATGGGCTGTTTGCCTTCGAGCTCCGCCATTTCACCACCAGGTGATCAACTGAACTCAGAGACGCACTCTGAGGCAGTGTTCGAGCGACTTTGCAGGTTGTAATCTGGCGAGTTTGGAGATACTCTAGGAGGCTGTTGTTGAGCGAGTTTGGAGATGGATATGGAGGCCGTAGTTATGCAAACTTGGAGGACATAATGGTGAGAGTTTAAAAATACACTCGGAGGCTGGGATCGAGCCAGTTTGGAGATATTCTTGGGGCCATGATTGAGCGAGTTTGGAGATGCATCGGAAGCCTTGATGGAGCGAGTTTCGAGGCAGTAATCCAGCGAGTTTAGACATACACTTGGAGGCTGTGATTGAGCGAGTTTGGAGATGCACTTGGAAGCTGTGATGGTGCGAGTTTAGAGATACACTTTGAGGCCACAATCGTACAATGTTGGAGATGCACTTGCAGGCCATCATGGTGGGAACTTGGAGGCCGTAATGGTGCAAATTTGGAGATGCACTTGGAGGCCGTGATAGAGCGAGTTGGTAGATGCACTTGGAGGCCATGACCGAGCGAGTATTGAGATGCACTTTGAGGCCATAATCGTGCGAGTTTAAAGATGCACTTGGAGGCAGTCATTGTGCGAACTTGGAGAGTGTAATCGTGTGAGTTTAGAGATGAACTTAGAGGCTGTGATCTAACGAGTTTGGAGATATGCACTTGGAGGCTCTAATCATGCGAGTGGAGAGATACACTTGGAGGCTGTGATCGAGCAAGTTTGGAGGTGTGCTTGGAGGTGGCAAATCTGGTAGCGGTAGTTCGGGAGGGAGGCGTGATGGGAGCTGAGACTCTATTGATTGGTTAACTCATACATGAGGGAATGTACATAATTGAGTACAACACGGTCAGCGGCAAGATAAGACACTGGCTGGGAGCGGGAGACAGTCAATCTAGAGATGATGCAGTACACGGTTTGTGCTGTACTCAGTGTATGGTGTACTAAGTGGATGCCGTACTCAGTGTTAACTCTTGAGTATGGCATGGAGAGATAGTGAGTGATGACTTAACTTCATGTTTTCAGGTGATTGTAGAGTTGAGGATGAGAAAGAGAGAGATGAGAGGATATGAGGGAAATAATCATGAGACACTGCGACTTGAGAGAATTTCTCCTGTGAGTCAAGTAACCATCTCCGATACAGCACGTATGAGTCCCGATCCTGCATGTAATTACTCTGATTCAAGTTCGTCCCACACCAAGCAGGGAAGTCGTACCCCTGATTTCTCATATCGGCTCCAATCCTCCACAGTGTTCTCATCTTCATCCCGCATCTCTCTCTTTCTCGTTCACAACTCTACCATCATCACAGAACACAATGTCAAGTCATTGCTCTCGATCTCTCCATGTCATGATCATGAGGTGAGACTGAGTACAGCATACATCTAGTACAACATACACCAAAGTACAGCATACACCAAAGTACAGCATACACCAAAGTACAGCATACACCAAATACAACATCCACCCAAGATTGTTGGTTTTCGTTTCATTCTCATGAATAGGAGTTGACCCTTGAATGTAACAACAACTTCTGGTGTGCGTCCCTACATGATCGACTGCCATCAACCAGCTCCCCATGACAGCTCAAAAAGTTACATTGTCACATTCCCGCAGTTGGGATTTAACTAACCGAAAGAATAGACCCTCAGCACCCGCCACACCGTCCATCAACTACCTCGAAGTACTTGTCCAAACTAGCTCGATTACCACCTACAAGTTCTCACCATCATGGCCTCGAAGTTGATCTCCAAACTCGCTCGATTACGGCCACTAAACTCGCTCAATCATGGCCTCCAAATGTATCTCCACACTTGCACAATTACGGCCTTCAAGTTCGCACAATCATGGCATCCAGGTGGATATCTCCACACTCGCAAGATCACGGCCTCCAAGTTATTCTCCAAACTCACATGATTACGGCCGCCACTTTCGCACGTTCATAGCCTCAGAGTGGATATCTCCAAACTTGCTCAATCACGGCCTCCAAGTGTATCCCCAAACTCGCTCCAATACGGCCTCTAAGTTCGCACGATCATGGCCTCCAAGTGAATCTTCAAACCCACTTGATCACGATCTCGAAGTGTATCTTCAAATACACTCTACTACCACCTCCAAGAGAATTTCCAAACTCGCTTGATCACGGCCCCGGAGTGTATCTCTGATTTCGTTCGATTGTCATTTACAGGTGCACCTCGAATTGCTATCAAGCACTGCCTGCAGCCAGTCCAGATATATCATACGTAGATGGGTAGCTATATAGATACATTGATACATTGATATATCGATACATAAATTTGATTTCATTCTGCATACCTGAATTTTAACAATCATTGAATGATAAGTAGTAGATGTGATTTCCAGGTGCTCCAGCAGTGTTCCCAAAAAATATGTTTTTCCCAGACTGCACTACTGCCAATTGAGGTGATCCAAGACCTGTCGCCGACGCTCCGAGGCTTGTCGTCAACGTTCCAAATCACACCAAGGTGCACCCAAAGTTTTCTCCCTCTCTCCGAGGTGTTCCCAAACGTATCACAATCACTTTCATGCTACTCCTGGACAGGTCATCATAAATCTTAGTTACTACGAAGGCTAGCCGGAATGCTCTCCTAGGGTCTGATACACTCCTCTAATTGATGCATCAAAGTTTACATTCCACATCCTCTTGGATATTTCTGGAGGTGCTCCGAGACTAAAATTCATTATGCTGATGCACATTGGAGATATCGGCGTACTTTGTGCACGTTTCTTCTTTCTGCCACCACTAGTTAGTGATATCCGGAAACCAAAATGTATTACTGATCTCCATTGAGTTGGAGTGGACATTGTTAAGATTCAGATTAATTTGCCCCCAGTTCTGCGGTAATTCAGGAGGTGAATTCAAATAGTGTCTTGCGTCTGTCAATAAGCGTGCTGCACAATAGCTTTGTCCAGGAGTCATTTCGGCCACACTGTTAGGCAAGAAAGTATTCTTCATCACCACTGGACAAATCATATGGATCATAAGAAGATTGACCAGATCCAGAAGCCATTGTGGAGAAGATAAAATTGGTGTTCGGTATGTTTTGTTGCGTAATGACCGTCAAACATCTATATTTCACTGTTACAGGGGTTCTTAATCCCAATAATCAATACAAGATTTATTGAATTAAGTACGACCTCCTATCTAATGATGTCTTTCTGTCCACATCTTATCCTAAGACTCAACGTCTTGCACCATCAAGCAAGAGTGCGCCAAATCACACCTTCTCCAAATTCCTTCTACTTCGTATTGGAAGATTAAACTTCCCCTTTGTACAACCACTCCTCTGCCCACTCCTCGAATGGTGGTTCTCCGGTGTTCAAGTACCTCAACACCAGGCAGTCGATATTCTCAAGTTCGCAGAAACGAAAAACTTCTCAGTAGTTGTGCGTTGAACCAGCTTCTTCCAGCTGAATAAGTAGTTTTCCGAATAACACGATGACTGGTTGCAGAGCCTATTCAGATTTTGTCAATTGTTGTCCAGACATAAGTTGCCTTGTCGCAGAGGTGGATGAAAGTAGTAATGGTTAAGATCGTAGATAGAATTCTTAATAATCTTTTAAGATCGTCTTCGGTGTTCTCTGAAATCTAATCTTGTGGATGATGCTCCTCCCATTCTTCTAACCAATGCTGGCACTTTATAGCCTTCGATCTTCCTCAGTTGTGACAGCTTTATCTTGGCCATGCCTCCTCTGCGCCTGGTGATAACTTGCTACGACACCACCAGGTAATCGCCTCCTTGCAATGTAGTTTGAAAGCGTTATGCTCCTGATAAGAATCAGGCCATCCATCGCACGATATCAGCTAATCCTGTCTAAACTCAGACATCTTTTGCAATCATACGAGTCGGTAGTTGGAACATCTACCAACCAAGTTGATAATCCTTATCCCCTCTTAAATCGCTTATGCAAGTGAGTATTTAATTGTGTCATAGAGTTAATTGGCGACCACCAGATAGTATGCCAACGTAGATTATTGACGTGTAAGCTCGTAACTGATACATGGTTACATTGCGATCCAGACAACTCCAGCCAATGAGTAGAGCTTGCTCTATGCCTGCGCCAACGTCATTAATACCTCAGTTATGTCATGCTAAGGTCGAGACTAATCTCCAGACCGGAACGTGCCTCTCCTAATCCTTGCCTGTCACAGGTGGGGGAGAAAAGTTCTCTTAATCGCATATTGACTATCAACTTCCATGCATGATAATCATTGATGTCCCACAAAGTATCCAGGTGTAAACGAAGTTCCGATACTTCGCGCGACTATTATGAACTCCTGCAAAGGAGCTGATTACTGATCCCATGGATGCTACATGCATAGATAATCTGCATATCGTAGATATGTATGCATCTCGTATCATATCCAAGTATCGTTATTACTGCTAAGGACAACCCCTAACATTACCCCCATCTCTAAGACCGGTGACCTCAACGGTACTTCGTCATATTCATCAAACACCAAATAATAATACCAAACTGTAGTAAAAACAACACCCTAACTTTTCGACGGATCTTTTCCTTTTTTTACTTTCTTTATATCTTTAATTCTTTTTCCCAACTCCTTATACCTTCCATCTCTTTCCACCGCTGGATTCTTCATATAAACATCTTCCAGCAACTTCAAATATTGCTACACGACGTTTTCATATGTTTCCTATGTATTTTCTTCCTTCGTAAAATCTTTCCATTTCACCAGAAACACATGACATTTAGGTTTATCATCAGAAGGTCTGGTTGCTGTGATTGATTCCATTACGCAGTCTTCGCCGTCGGCTTCAATTTGGATTATCTGTTTCTTAGGGTTGGTTGCTTTGTACCATTGGAGTAAATTGATATTAAAGACCGGATGAATCTTCCAAAAATCCGGCTGCTTTAACTTGCAATACCGAAGATTGCTTGAGACCGATAATACCTGGACCGGTTTTAGCATTTTATCCACCAGATTCTCCCACCTGTGTTTCACACAAATATTCCGTCCGTTTAACATAACAAATTCACCCTTTTTCAAATGTTCAATGATTTATCCTCACTTGTTATAATTTTTCTTGATCAATTCTACCAATTGTGCCAATCGCTCTTTGAGTTTCTCGTTTACGCATATCATATACTGTCCATACAGTTCCGACTCTGGATTCCGAAACTTGATCTTAGTGGGCCAGTTTGTCCACGGTCCGTATCCGTAATAAGCATAGAAAGGGGATATCTTGGTTGATGTGTGTTTCAAATTATTATAGGTGTATTCGGCCATTGCTAGCATTGACACTCAATGATTCTGCTCATAATCCCAGTAGGGTCATAAATATGATTCGATCACTTGATTGACGCGTTCTGTTTGCCCATCAATTCGAGCGTGATACGCCGTGGTCATACTGCACTCAATTCCCAAGTGATTCTATCGATCCGTAAAGAAGCTCCCATCAAATGTTGTATCCCTATCGGAAACGTCATCCTGGGGAAATCCAGGATACTTCCATACATTCTTAAGAATTGCTCTGGCCACTGTTGGTTAATCTTTCTTCTTATTTAGAACAAAATGTGCCATTTTGGGAAACCGATCAACCATCCCTAAAATAATTGTAGCACCTTCAGATTTGGGGAGGTCCGTAAAAAACTCTGCATTAATGGGAGTCCATGGTTTACATGCCAATTCCAAAGGGTTTAGAAGGCAATGCTTGGCATGTCTACGAGCTTTTGTTCTATGGCATATGTCGTACTCGTTACAGTACTTCCTTATATCGCATTCTATATTTGTCCAATGAAAATTCTTCATCATCAACTGGAGTGTTTGTTCTCTGCCAAAGTGTCCTGCTATCTTCGAATAATATTCCAACTGGATTACTCGTTGCCATAAACCATCTGGTACATATATCGTATTTGTCCAGCATAGCAATTCTTTTGATATTGAAAAGCTCTTATCAATATTTCCTCTTGACGATACCTGCTTGCATAGCTCCCTCTACTTTTCATCCAGAATTGCTTTTTCCTTAATTCTTGCCTTAGCTTCTTGTAGTAGTTGGTCTACCTCCATAGCCAATATTTAAATTGATTGAAAGTCATCGTCCAGTGCTACTTCCACGGCTCCAACCTCCAACCATTGCTTCATCTGTAGCATTGTTTTTTTGGTCGCAGAAGTTGTGCCTTCTGCTCTCGAGGTGAATACCGGGCACCTAGAATGTATATCTGCCTTCGCATTAGAGAATCCCTTGCACTACAGAAGTACGAAGTTATATTGCTTCAGTTCCTCTGCCCACCTGGCTTGTCTTCAATTAAGCAAGATGGCTGATTTAAAGTACAAAAGGTTTTGGTGATCCAAAAAGATTGTTGTCTGATGATTCGGCACCTTGCAGATAATGTCGGTTTTTTCGAACGGAAAACACTTCCGCTAGCATTTCTTTATTGTAAACATCGTAATTTAATTCAGCCGGAATACGCTTCCTTGAGACAAATATAACAGGATGAATTTTGCCATCCTCGAATGTCTGTAATAGTATGCCTGCTATCGCGAAATCCGATGCATCTGTTTCCAGCAACACTGGTCGATGTGGATCATAATGCATGAGCATTGGGGTTTTTCGGGAAGTAAATAATATTGTTATTTTGCGGAAGGCTGCTTCTTGAGCTTCCCCCCAATCAAACTTCGTATCTTGTCGAAGCAGATCTGTAGTTGGTGATACTATTGCTGAGAAGTTATGTATGAACCTTCGATAAAAATTCCTTAAGGATAGTAAATGTTGAACTTCCTTCCTAGACGTGGGTATAGGCCAATCCACAATTGCTCTTGCTTTCTCTGGATACATACGTAGACCTGCGCCGCTAACCATAAATCCTAAAAACGAGGTTTCGCTGACATGGAAGATACACTTGTCTATTTCGATGCACATATGGTTGTCCATTAACAGTTGAAATACCTTTGACACCTGTCGATGGTGAATTTCGAGGAATCCCATAGACCCTATTAGTATATCATTGAAAGATGCAACAATGACCATCCCTTGGTCGTCGTCAATATCGATATCTGTTTTAATAACAAATTGGGTCCCAGTGAAGGTCTTAAAATCCAATTAATTTCTCATTGGATGGTAGCTGGTGCATTGCAACGTCTGAAGGGAATGACCAAATCCTGGTATAGGCCAAACTTTGAACGGAAAGCAGTATACTTTTCATGGCCAAGTGCCATTCTTATTCATTAAAACCCCGACTGTAGGTCAACTTTGGTACTGTGTGTGGCTCCGGATACCTGAGCCGAAAGCTCATCCATTATTGGCAATGTTGTTCTATCTTTTTTCTTACAATTGTTCACATGTCGATAATCGATGAAAAGATGTAGACCGCTACTGTTGGGCGTAGGTACTAATAATATATGGCTTCCAACTGAACTATTAGATGGTCGAATTTTTCCTTCTTTTATCATACGATCTAGGTACTTAACCAATAGTTTTTCTTCCTCTTGGAATAATTGATAAATTGGACCCATTTGTAACTTATCTTTGGGGCCCAATAATTCAATTCAATGGTTGCAGCACTTATTATCTGGTACTTTTTCTGATTCCTTTAGATTGAATTAAAGCAGAAACTTATGATAGTGAACCGGTAGTTTCTGGGCTAAAGATGGATTGCTCATAACAATTGCTCCGATATGTATGGTTTTTTCGATAAGTAGATTCCTCTTATCATAAGTAATCGAGGATTCCGGGTATATTTTCCCATGGTTATAACACTTGGAGGGTCAATGAGGAAAATGTAAATGACTTGTAGTCGTCCCTCGGGCATTATGTTTTTCCAGGTACCATGCAGGGATCAATGCATCATAATCTTGAGAAGTTTTTATTACTTCACAAGCATGATCCTCTTCATTGTAAGACCGATGATTACCAAAATACACTCCCAATGGTACAGTGAACAAATTTTCGGTTTTGAGTATTGTTCCTGAAACATCTCCTGTTATAATCGGATTGGGTGCTTTAACCACCGGTATTGATAACGACTTTGGTACATCAGGTGAAATAACGAAGGATGTACTTCCTAAGTCGAGCATGCATCTTAAAGGAAAGTATTTGCCATCGTAATCAATGAAGAAACGGTAAATAGGCTGTTTGCCAACTTTTGTGGCGGAAACTTTACGAATTTTGGGTTGAAGAATTGGTTGATAGTAAATAACATCGGTAGACAGTTTGGGTTTGTTCTGCTGCGCTGGCAGAGATTGTTACGTCTTGGGTTTAGACATCGCAATTCTTTGGACAATAGCGTAACTATAATGACTTAATAGGTGAGATAAGATATTCGTTTGTAGTATATCGATGTTGAATAATAGGGGTGGTATTTTCTTATGGGCCAGCCATTTCGATCTTCCGATCATCCTCAGAGGAAAATAATAACAATAGGAAATCAGGTCTTCCTATCAAGATATGTGTGTTAAAACATTAATTTTGGACCTTCAAGCTTGATGTGGCTTGCTAATCCGACTCTGACAGTGAATCCCACCAATTCCTTTCATCTTGTTCCTCCTGTTAATCTTATTTTTCATCCCAATACGGAACTTCCAATTCTTCCTGCGATTCTTCCTTGCCTAATTCCACAGTTGAACCCTCTGAATCTGAATCATCAGAGTCTGAATCCTCCTCTTCTGATTCTTCGCTGGAATTCTCATTGTCTAAATTCATCCCCGCCACCTTCATCTTTTGGTATTCTTTTGCCTTTGGGTAACTTGTCACACCCTTATCCAGCTTAATTGGTCTTATGCAATCCTTAACTCTGTGATTGCCTTTTCTATCCGCAGGCCTTACACAGCTAAGGCATTCTCCTGCTAACTTTTGTCTCCCGATTTCCGAACGCTCTATCCCGTCGGATTTCGCATAATCCTTTTTGCACTTCGGATCCGACTGGTGCCTTGTGAACTTGCTCTGTTCCCTCCGGGGATTTTTATGATCATACCGGTTTTTCTAATCAGCTTTATCCGTCCTATCTCTGCTTCGTTCAAGCTTTTGATACTTCTTATTGTATGACTTCAACGTAGCCTTAAGCCCCAAGGTTTTTCTTGCAGCTTCCCATTTCTCTGCAGTCCGTCCTACAGTAGTTATAATTGTAATCATTTCTTGGTCGGTTTTCCTCGTCAAATCCAGAGTATGCATTTGCTCGATATGTTTCTGAGGTAGTCTTTCGAGAATCAATTTCTTTCAAGCCGTGCCAGTAACCATAGCCATATCGTTAAATGTTTGGATTTTGGTAAACATATCTCGTATGCAACCCTCATACCGGACTCCTTCAAGGCCTGCATCTGCTTCATCCCTTGCGTCTCTATCCTCAAACCTAAGCTTAAGGGCATTGAAATAGCCTGTCATTGATTTCGGGTGTAATCCGGCCAATGTCCCTTTAATCCATTGAATAAGCCATGATGCTGCATAGCTATCCATCATGGATCCTATCAATTCAATAGTTCGTTCATCCTTTGGAAATTTCTCTTGCTGGTCTTCTATATAGACCTGAACTAACACCCACCAGATATCAAAATCTTCGCCTGCATTTCCGTAGAATTTCTTGGGTTTCTTAATTTTGATTGGTTTGGCAAATTCTAATTCCTTAATCCGTCTCTGCCTTCGAGACATGCGCCTTCCTCCCGCTGCTCCGTGGTCAGATGGTGGTGGGTCCGGTAGTGGCGGCGGATCTCCCGCTGCTGCTGCTCCTCCGGCTGCTCCATTGTCTGCTGCTCCTTCTCCTCCGGCTGCTCCACCAACTGCTGCTCCGGCTGCTCCGGCTGCTCTATTATCTGCTCCTCCGGCATAACTTCCTGCTCCGCCCCTAATTCTGGCATGCCAGGAATATTCACTTCCAGTATCCTTAAGACTTGATACCGACGGACTTTGCTGTTCAAAGGCCGCTTGCTTCTGAGGATACACATGCTGCGTCCTTAAGGAACTTGCCACCGTAGAGGACCTTCTGAAATCATATGGCAAGGATTCCGAAAACTTATAACCTTCCAAAGCGGTAATCAACCCTGTATTTACTTCGGCCACCTGCTGCATTTCTTCTTCCATGGTTTGCACATGCCTATGAAGTTGCCATTTTGATGGAATGTCTTTTAATGAAGTTGTAATAGCTGCCATGGTTTGATTTACTTTGTCAATCCATTTTGACAACATGGATACTCCTTTCTACACGCTTTGAGTAGAAGCTTTAACCGCCAATATTTGTAACGTATTGTCTAATATTTGTTTGCTTGGTGCTCCCAGTTCTTGGCGCATTCCATAAAACAAATCCGTTGCTTCTCCCACTATCTTATTATCCTGTAATTGTAAGATATGGATTCCTGAGCGAAGTTCTTGTAACATTGCGTCTTGTAAATGTGCCATGTTTCCTACCTCTAATATTTCGGAGTCTATTCAAACCTTCTCGCTCTGCAGTCAGATTTCATTAATGAGAATTCCATTTGTAATGGAATCGAATTCTTCTTCGAGCAATTCTTTTTCCTCATTGCATGCCTCGATAACAGGGATCATTTGTTGAGTGAGTTACGATAATTGTTTTTGCACTAAGTCGTTACTAACTTCGGTCATGTCGACTTCTCCTTGTCCTTCCTTTGCCTCCTCGGGTTCCTCTTGCTCTTTTATTAGCAAGTAATCCTTTCAGGCTGCTTCTATTCTTCTTTGGTATTCTAGAAACCATTCTGGGATAACCCTTATCGCTGGGGATCGGGGCTTCTCGATTCTTGAGCTGCAGGGTGCCAACGCCTTGGTGGTGTATATCAACCGTCTTCGACGGACCGCCATTTTGAATAAAATGGCTATAATTTGGTAGTTGAATCTATCTAGTTAAATCAACTGTTGCCTCGTCCCGGTGTGGACAACTTTCAAGTTGGCAATGGTTGATACAATGACTTTCCAGGATCTTAGAGTTTCTTCCAATTAACTTGCCAAAATATTTATAAGTGTAACACTCCGATAAAAAGTTACACTTTTGGCAGATTACTGCAGGGCTTTTTTTCTCGATATTGTATAACTGGCAGCTGATGCAGAAGCAATTCTGTCTCTGACAATGACTGCTTCACGTTCTCTGTTCCAAATAGATGCAGCACAAATTGTCTTCGCACCTCGGGCACTCCAAACTCATTTGCTAGACTAATCTGCAGATTATTAATAACAATAAGATGTAGTCCTGGCTTTTTCTGGTTTCGATAAAAATATGCTGCAGTGTTATTGAGTGCTTTGAATAGAGGTAATAACTCTGGTGTCATATATTCAGAGCTGTATGTTGAATAATCCACTCTCAGATAACGGAGTAGAGTACTTGAAATATCATACTGTCACGGGGGTTCTTAATCCCAATAATCAATAAAACATTTATTGAATTCAGTACAACTGCCTATCTAATGATCTCTTTCTTTCCACCTCTTATCCTAAGACTCAACCTCTTGCACTGTCAAGCAAGAGTTCGCCAAATCAAATCTCCTCCAAAGTCCTTCTCCTTCATATTGGAAGATTATACTTCCCCTGTGTGCAACCACTCCTCTGCCCACTCCTTGAATGGTGGTTCTCTGGTGTTCAAGTACCTCTACTCCAGGTAGTCGATATTCTTGAGTTTGCACAAAAGAAAAACGTCTCGGTAGGTGTGGGTTAAGTAGCTTCTTCCACCTGAATAAGTGGTTCTCCGAATAACAAGACGACTTGTTGCACAGCCTATTCGGATTGTGTCAATTGTTGTCCAGTCATATGTTGCCTGGTCGCGGAGGTGGATAAGAGTAGTAATGATTAAGATAGTAGATAGAATTCTTAATAATATTTAAAGATCGTCTTCGGTGTTCTCTGAAAGCTAATCTTGTGGATGATGCTCCTCCCATTCCTCCAACCTACGCTAGCTCTTTATAGCTTTCATTCTTCCTCAGGTGTGACAGCTTTATCTGGCCACGCCTCCTTTGCGCCTGGTGATAACTTGCTACGACACCACCTGGTAATTGCTTCCTGGCAGTGTGGTTTGAAAGCGTTACGCTCCTCATAACAATCAGGCCATCCATCGCATGATATCAGCTTATCGTTTCTTAACTCAGCCATCATTTGCAATCATATGAGTCAGTAGTTGGTACATCTACCATCCTAGTTGATAATGCTTAACCCCTCTTAAATCCATTATGCAAGTGAGAATTTAATTGCATCTTACATTGAATCGGCGACCAACCGATACTATGCCAAGGTAGAGTATTGACCCATCAGCTCGTATCCGATACGAGGTTACATTGGGATCCACAGTACTCGAGCCAATGAGTAGTGCTCGCTCTAGGTCTGCGCCTACATCACTAATCTGTCAGTTACATCATGCTATGGTCGCGACTAATCTCCATACCAGAACGTGCGTCTCCTAATCCTTGCCTGTTACAGGTAGGGGAGAAGAGTTCTCTTAATCGCATATTGACTATCAACTTCCATGAATGATAATCATGCATGTTCTGCAAAGTATCCATGTGTAAACGAAGTTCCCACACTACGCGCGACTAATATGAACTCCCGCTAAAGAGCATATTACTGATGACTTGGATGCTACATGCATAGGTGTATTGCATATCATAGATATGTATGCATCTCGTAACATATCCAAGTATCATTATCGCTGCCAAGGAAAACCCTTAACATTACCACAATATTCGTTCTCCAGATACTTCAGAATGGCAGCCTGGTATTGGTCAGTATAATAAGTCTCGTCTTCAGTATTAATATCAATTCCCTTGTCCCACTGCCTACAAGATCGCAACTTCCAGACAGGATCAAGGATAGGTACTGTAATGAGAAGCATACCCCTCGCTGGAGTAACTGCAGTATAATATTTGGACAACTTCTGCGATGCAAACCTCACGGCAAAGTATAACTCTTCCTTCTATTTTGTCTTCTTCTCTGTCAAAGCTCCCATCATGCCATTCATGTCATCAAACATGTAATTGAAGACAGCAATGACGTGACACAGAGTAACAGTATGCTGTTTCAACATCCACAGGGTCCAGTACCGGAATGGCCCTAAACCCTCCATGACATACTTGACAATTGTCCACTCATCCTTTGGTGTAAAAAGTGGCTGTCAATTGCTGAAGTTTGGGTTTTTAAGCCACTCGCGTGTGAATTCGCGTAATCGGTAGGCGCGCTCTAGCAACTCCAGCGTTGTGTTCCAATATATCTTCACATCCATAGTGGGTAGTACTGCAATCCAGATATTGGCTATTTGACAGTCAATGAACTCATTTCGACGACCAGGTGTCAGTATAATTGTCACAGCAAGCATTCTCTGCTTTATGAAGGTCAGTTTCTACAGCTTCAAAATAGGTTGAAATACGTACTTTCTCAATAATCTTTGCTAAACCTGGTCTAATGGTCGACACCTTGTTGAGTCTCGCATTGCCCTCTTTTTGAAGTCTTTGTCTTTTCCTAATGTTTGTGCTTTCATTCTCTCCAAATTGCTGATCCCGCTCATGGGGTTCCCAAGACTTGGTGAGGCCTTTGCACCCAGAGTGCTCATGAATGCACCCAAAGCAACATGAGTGACATGCGCCATGCACAGTATTTGGTTTCTCAATCCGGGCCACTCCATTCCGACAGCCTCACGCGTAGTGCGTAATTCGCCACTCATCAAGTACATTGATGACCCGTTATCGGTTATTATTCCAAGTATAATGCTGCCAGCCAGCTCAGAACGATCGAGAACTTCCTTCCAATGTAAGGCTAGCTGTTCTCCCGTATGTTGACCTGTGACCTGTAATCCTTAATGAGCTTTCGAAATTGGAACAGCATGGGCTATCAACCACATCAAATGCCACTTGAACGTGTCGCAAAGCCCAATTTTGATCCATATAATAGAAAATGACCGATATTATTGCTAATTTGTTCGTAGATGTCCATCAGACTAAAGCTAAACTTACTTTGTTTCTTGACGGCAATTGCTTCTTAATTGCATCCACTGTCATTAAGTATTCAGTCCAGCAAATATTTCTCAGTGTGCTGGCAGACGGTAATACCAACTCACTTCATAATGCATTGTATAAACGTCACAGATAAAGGTTTAGTATCATGTTTCTTGTAATATGAGCCAAAACAAATCTTAACATAACATAGCAATTCCACGTGTCTTGTTGAAATTCCGCAGTTTGAAAGTCCTTTGCTCCCTGTTTGGATTGTTTTGTCTGTCAATTTAGTAAGTAAACTTAAAACCTGAATGGTAAATTTGAATTTCCTTTGCAAACTTACAATCAGAATACATCGACTTCCTTACCTCTTGAGTATGGCCAAAGCTGTTTCATCAACCGTTGAAATAGTTAGTTCGGTTGCTTCCGACACTGTTCGTTCATTTAACTTTGCGATGGGTGCTTCTGCCAGCAAGTGTTTGCTCATTGAGCTCATCCCATGTTCTGATGGATGACAAAGAACTTGATGACAAACTACACATATAAGGCCTAGGCTACCGGTATCCTCATTTCAGCAGTGTAAATAGAATCGCCATGAAGGCACGTGTCTAGATGTATTCCAAGCAATAGGCAGCTTCAAGCCTATCTTGATTGAAGCCGACCAAGCATTGAAGATGATTTGAAAAGTAAGGTCGCTTAAATCACGAATAAAGACAGATTCATTTATTGAAGATATCATAATTTCTAGCAATGAGGTATTTAGAGATTTTGTATCTGACATCACGGTAGGAAGTTGAATTCTGGGTTATTCAATCAGAATATCTGTCAAATGATTCACTATAGTAAGGTAATACACTGGGTCTTACATATCAACTTTAGACGTACATACAAGAAAAAATTCAGACCGTTAAGACATCACATGCATATTTGTAAAGTTGAATACCAGGACATACAGACACGAGCTGGTTGTGATGAAATCACTAGAATTTTTGTCCTTAAGGGTAGCGGATAGTAAGATTATGAGTCCTCCCTGTGGCATTGCGGTCTAATTATCCAAGATGCAAGCCCAAAAATCGTTGATGCTCCATTGACGCTCATTTTCAGAAGGTTGTAGCAATGTTGTCACTAGCATTGTTGTCTATAAAGGCAGCCAATATTGTGATTATGGGGGTATTCCGTCACACAGCCCTTGAATTATCCAAGATGCAAGACAAAAATTGTTGATGTAGCATTGACACACTTTTAGAGGAGGTAGTAGTGATATCGTCGCTGGCCTTTGTGCCCATAAAGGCAGCCAATACTGTGATTATGGCCTGATGCTGGCGCACAGCGCAGTAATTATCTAAGATGCAAGACTGGAAATCAGTGATGCTCAGTTGAAGCGCATTTTTCAGATTGCGCAACGAGTGTGTCACTTGCCTTTTTACGTCTAAAGCCGGCCTATAACTCCTATTTGGATCAATGTAACTTCGCAACCCATTGCTTACCGAAAAGATTAGACTAAATTCGTTCGCACTCAGTTGACACTCGTATTAGAGACAAACTAACAGTCATTCAGTGGGCATTTGTTTTGGTTTAAATTCATAGTTTCATCATTGACTGCAAATATACTGTTTCTACATATAATGATTTGCATCCAGAAGCAGTGAGCCCACCCAGTTTCTGAGCCACCACTATTCACGTCCTCAGTCTGATTAATGATGTAGCTCCGTCGTATTTTAGCGCTTTCAGCCTGTGTGTTACCGCATACAGATCCATCAACTCATTTTACACATATAGAGGCCGACTTCATGAACTTACTTTTTCTATCTCGTTTTCCTCCACTTCCATTATCTACCATAAGCAATTTTCAAAATCTCGACCTTGTGCAGCAGGTCTGAGCGAAGAGTTATGCAGTTAGCTGCATGAACTGATGCACCATGACGGCTGCCATTCATTCGGGTTCAGACTGCACTCTGTCTGCTTGTCTTATGTATCGTATAACATCACAGAATTAAATTTTCCTAGTACATTTCGTCTCTATTTTATGTTGTGTTTTCTAATGTAACGGTAACAGGCAATTCGATTCCAAGTTTGCTTGCCGTCTATCAACAAGATTTGGAGTCTAGAACCTTTGCATGGCCCATACGACCATTGCACACACACTGCTGAAATATCATGTCTCATAATTTGGTCACTGAAATCAAGAACAAGCTGACACGTTGCAAAGTAGGTCCACAAATTGCTTTTACAAGAGATAGGTCTTCAAAATTAACTATTTAGCTATCGATACCTCTGGCGACACAGGAGCCGTCACCTTATCTTCGTCCATAGCTGATTTCTATAGGGTAATTAACTACCGATACTTCATGCAGGGGTTAAAGCTTACGGGTTGAACAGGCTGTCACTCCAGAATAGGTGTCGAATTGGGCTCCACGTTGGGCGAAAGAACCAGTCTAAATTTGGGTGACTGTTTTTTCTCCAAAACCAGCCTCATTTGTCTACTTCCTGGTTGAAAAGTCATAGCTGGCAGTTGCTCTTGTCCACGGATGACAGCAAGTGTCTGCATATGTTCTCCAAATGTTGAGGGGGATGGTGGGACTGCATTCATGTCAATTTGGGGCTTGAAAACCGCCGAATCCTTCAAAAAGGCAGTCCCATACTTCATATCTCTCTCCCCGCAGTTGATGGCAGCTTCCCCCCATCCCGGTTGGGTCAATTCTTCAAGCCTCATTTGCATCTGCCGAAACGGCCGCATGCGACACTATACCCTTTTGGGGATCATGCCCATCACCAAGCCCGTTTCATCATCATCACTCAGCTTGCCGAGCTCTAAATCTTCTTCATCATCTTCCTCATCTTCCCCACTCTGCTGAATGTCAGAACTTGCAAGATTGCTCAGACTGTCTCCGGTAGCATTCAACATCTCTTCAAACGTTGTATCAAGCATACTGGTTGTCGCCTCCGCGTTTTCAGCAGTACTCATATGTTGCAGCTTATGCACAATCCCTGTCTCTGCGTCTTGAACTCCCTTTCTTTCTACAGCAGTTTCTCTCTCCCCATAATCCTCGATCCATTTCTCTGTCTCTTCATATGCATCAAAAGTACATTTCCTGTCTGTTTTCCGCTGAAAGTTTCATTTTAAATCGTAAGCTGCTCAATGCTCCCAAGGCTCGGACCCTTTCTGCCACCAAGCCGCTTTTACTTTCAGTTGCATGATGAGGTCGACGTCCGGACTACATTGTCAAGTTGCTGTATTTGCGAACTGCACGTGGAGAAAAGTTCTTTTTCAGAACATTAACCATTGTATCGTGTGTTAACATTGTTGTTGGGCAAGATATTCCAGGTTGCAAGATATGGACGACATGGAGGCAACCTGAGTCTTTAATGTCAAGGTTCGTACATTTGATCTACTCGAACAAAGCAAAATCTGCGTTTTGACCGTCATTTCATTGCTAATAGTAAAGCTCACTGTACATCCTGACTTGATAGTGTGCATGTGTTTCATGTAAGATTCCGGCAATGTGTTGAGACAAACATCACCAGACCACCTTTCTGTCGAACAATTTCCTTTTTATATCCATCCAACATGAGATATCAGGTGTCGTGCACTTCAATGCATGCCTGCAAACAAACATACAAACAACATTGGACCGACTTACTGCACATCGCGTGACCATTAGAATCACCTGTCACTCACAGCCGGGTGCCGCAGGATATATCTTAAATCAATCGTACGAGTTGACTGTCATTCATTCCCTTATGACTTATTGCTCACAATGTATTCCACAGGACTTTCCACTTGTCATTAACAGCTACCTCACCGGTTCCACAGGATCAAGTGATGGCTCCACAAACACCTCAGCCCAGTGTGATTCAATCCGAATCGAGCAGAACAACAGGCGCATCATTGAATGCACCCTTGGGTGAGACACAGCCGCAACGCAGGCACCAGTTAGTCCACCGTGATGATGCTATTGCAGCCACCAAAAATATGACCCAGGATACGGATTTAAACAGAGTACATAAAACTGGACCCCGCAATAATAGGTGGCATCAGGCAATTGGATGTGAGTAGCTCCATATTGATATAGATGGCAGTCAACTCACAATATCATATACAGCTGCTGTATGTAGAGAGAGCCATGACCTATTCATCGCTGCCTGGAATGGCAAACCTCCACTGTCGACAATGGCATTTGCCCAGTCAGTCTGCGAAATCGAACTTCATGATGTGCTCAGCTCGGGGATTTTTGCAGATGAATTTCGTTATCAAGGTCCCGGGAGTGGACAACACACGCTTTAAAGACCGTAGAGGAGGCTATGGAGTCGTATATGGTTGAGGTAATAGCCGAATCTTCCTGTTAGAAGCAGCAGCAAATTTCTGGTAGGTTTTCAATATGTTTGCAACTGTGGCGAGGCAAGGAGATCTGGTACAGCTACAACAGTCCAATATGCACCTTGCCTTGAATATGTCCAAAATAGCCATGTGAGGGATTTCGCGTCTTGCAATACTGGAAACTCAACAACTAATTGAAAAATCTTGTGCCGAAGTCTGAGAAGAGAGGAAGTGAGGAGTTGAGTTTCCTGAGAATGAAATGGTGAAGCCTGTGAGAGAAAGACATCTGGCAATGGTTTATAAAAATCAAACAGCCGGCGGCCTTCCATGGCAAAATGGCACAGCAAACCATCCACAGACACCCAGGAAGCACAAATGAACCGGCGCACCTCCACCAGAACTGGTGGCACCTCCGCCCAGAACGCCACCTCCACCCAGAACGCCACCTCTACCCAGAACACCACCTGCGCCACCAGGTGACACTGACGGAAATGAAAGTTACAGAATAGAAGGTATTCAATCCAGGTGTGTGTATATACATTCTCCGCTTCCAAACACTCAATTTTTCAATCATAATGCATATGCCAAGGATAGCAAGTGCGATAAAGATTTTATTCCCAATTTGCTGAGTACACTATCTGCTCCATAGAAATACCACCAAGATTGATTTTGATGACAACGACAGTCTTTTGAGCAAATCTGAGGGTGACAACAAGCATTGTTTGAAAGGAACGGAATTTTTGAATATTATAATTATCTACAATTAGCGGACACTTTAAAGTATATTTTAAAGGATATATTTATATGCACACTTAAAGCACAATGATTAACGAAAACATACATGAAGAGGATAGAACAACTGCCAAAACACAGCTATTGATGTTCTATGCCAAAGTGAATGGTTGCAGAATGCAGATAGGCCTATGGCAAAATGCACATCAACGGAGCATCAACGATTTTTTGTCCTATAAGTCAGGTTATTAAAATGTCAATTAGTCGTTCTTATCTATAATCATTGTGTTGGCCGCCTTTTTAGCCAAACGAGAATGCTCCACCCACCCTGCCCCATCTTGACAATGAGCATCAACTGAGCAACAATGATTTTTAGTCTTGCATTTTGGGTAATCTTGGTGGTACATGATCGCATACATCTATACACAAGGTTTGGGCATCCTTTATAGGCTGATCAGCAAGAGATAGTCCTGTGACAGCCTCCTGGACGATCAAAACTTACTTTGTTTTCAATACTGCAAGTGTGTAATCCTGAACATTTTAGCCTAAAAACCGATTAAAATGCCATATATAGACATTGGCAGCCCTCTCACACTTTGATTGAGCATTATGCAAGGCCAAATATGGTTGACGCTCAGTTGACACTCATTTTTATGATCGGGCAGGAAGTGTGTCGCTGTCTCCTTAGCCTGTATAGGCAGCCAATACTTCGCTTATGCATAACAAAGAAGAAATCACTTTTCAATTACATTGTAACGGCGACACGTGACCCGAGTCCGGGTAAGGGTCATTGTATATTCATTCCCCAGGACGACACTTAGATCAGTATTGAATATCTTACCACTATACTCTCCACCTATACTCACTCGCTCTCATGTGCAACCGTATACCATCTCATACGTCTGGGGCAGCAGGTAGTCGTACGTGTCCTTATATTGTATTCGATCTTCAGTTATCGGTTATGTTTCGCGCACGAGGATATACGACTTTTACCCCTATTGTCAAAATACGACACAATCGACAGGAAACGAAAAGCTTGCGTGTCAATTCTACTGTCAATCGTCTACTATGCCTCCTTAGAAAGCTGCGAGAGGTCAATTATGCTTGGCTAGTGTATGTTCGAGCATGAAAAACCTACGATTGCCTCTCGGCCGAGTAACCCCTATTCTCACCCGAGGAGCCTCCGTACTTCTGGAGGATGAGATCGACGATGAGGATGGTCATGACGACGAAGAAAACACTGCCGACATGGAAGATGCCTTGAGTGACGGCCCAGGCGACAACCTGAGCGATGTCCTGGGCGACATTCCCAGCGAGCCCGAACCTACCATGCAATCCAAGATCGCATCAATGCGAAAGATGATGGAGGAACAGCGAGAAATGCTCAACCATGCCTTTCAACAGAATACTCAACTGTGAGTGCACAATGCAGAGCTGGTGAAAACAAACCGTGAATACCGCAGAGAGTCGATTCGACCGGAAGCAACGAAAACGAAAATCTTCGATACGACCCATTCAGAACAGTACTGCGGCGGAGCACCAGAGCTTGATAACTTCCTCAACACCTTACAATCTAACTTCCAATCCCATGCGCAGTTATTCCCGCGCGAAGATCATGACAAAGTCAAATATGCAGCGAGCCTTCTCAGCACCTGGAACAATCACCCGGACCCGACACTGAAACAAAGACAGATGACCGATCCGGTAGAGTGACTCCCAGACCTACGGAGAGACACAGATCCCTGTTTGGAAGACTTCGAGGCCTTCTCCGAAGAAATGCAAAAGATGTATGGCGACAAGCACCGAAACTCACTGCGGCAATGAAGTGTATGACCAACTTCCTCCAAGGAACGAATAAACCGGTGAGAGTCTACGCCAATTGAATCAAAGCAAATTGGAGAGCTGTGGGATGGCTCCTGCAGGACAACAAGAACCTTTACGAAATCGCTTGGAGTGGACTACCACCAGGACTTAGGTCCAAGATCAAGCCGTTGACCCCAAAGAACGGAAAATTTGACAGTATAGAAGGACTTTTCGACCGCGCCGCCAATTCAGAAGTCAAGCCGGACGGCAAAAAGCCTCAACCGCAGCAGCCACAACAACAGCAACGGCAGTCAGGAGAGTCATCATCTCAACAAGGCGGCAAGAAACGCAACTTCCGACCAACCATATCCTTGCCGGCCGAAGCACCAATGCCCGAAAAGTCAAAGTCGGACAAGGATGATAAACGCACTCCAGCACCTTGGGTCTCGCCAGAGCTCTACGAAACTCGGAAGTAGGAAGGAAAATGCATACGCTGAGGATCACAAAAATATAAAACATTCCGATGCACGAAATATACACGCACCATCTTCCCCAAAAACCTTGCTCCCACAGGAGCCGGAATACAAATCAAACGCCAGTGCTCCTTCGATAGTCAACAACCAAAAATCTAGCCTACCTCTCTTGGTACCTAGCTCGGCAGGAGAGGATGGACGAACGGGAGCTTGGCTTGCAGTCATTGGTCATGAGGGCGTTGATGTCAACATTAGAGGAAATTCAACCACATCGGATTTCACTGAGGCCAAGGGTTTTCTTAAAGAGCTCGAAAGCTCTCAAGTCAAGTCAATATTTGTCTGGAACAGCAAGACCAGATTCATCAGACATTGTCCACAAAGTCCAGATACGACATCAATACGGAGAATTGCAGCAAATACGAGCACTTATCGATTGCAGAGCTACAAGCATCTTTATATCTCCACAACTTCTCAATTGACTTGGACTACCCCACGAAGCAGCGCACATCACAACTCACCGCCTGGACGGTCAGGTGATCGCGCATGCAAGGGTGAGCCGGAAAACGGCGATGACGGTCCAATATATGGATCAGTTAGCCCCCGTCCACGAACCGGAGGTGCTAGTCGTCCCAACGAGAGCAGACGATCTAGTACTGGGATTACCATGGTTCAAAACCCGCAAGCCGGAGATCGACTGAACCACCGGTCGAATAACTTCATTAAGAACCCCAAGTGACCAAGGGGAGGCACGTAAATCAGGTATGATAGTGCAGTGGTACGAAGGTCGGGATGACGAAAGTACTAACGTACGGCTGCCAGACATTGGTTGGAGTACGCCAACAATCAACTCGACATCGGAGATCCCTGTGGATCCAGACGGAAAACCTAGGGAGAGCGGTGAGGACAGTCCTACTCCAGATATCGAAACACTCTGAGAAACTGCATTCGACGATCTCTTGGCTAGCGATGAGACCATCGAGACATTCGCCCTAGGAATCGGGGAATGCAGTGGACTGCTGGGAGCGACTATCGAGGTCACCACTTTGGAAAATCCAGGTGAGATTGAGACTATCAACCCAAAGCGCTGGACGAGCGAGCAGGGAGCAGCGGCGGTAGTAGCAGCAGCAGAGCGTTCTCGGATCCTTGAATGACTGCGACCGGCTCGCCGAGTCACGATGGGAGTTGTGGACTAGCGGGGTTTAGCTCGTTTCCGGGCGAACCACTTGATCTGCAATTCCCGGGCATTCCATCCGATCATCCCAAATCCCAAGTTGTGATAGACGGCTAATACGCAGACGCTAGAACAGGTACTGTACGTACTGATGATGCAGGTCGGATCCCCATGAGATACAAGGACTATCTGGACGTATTCAGTAAGGATAGGGGAGAGACTCTTGCACTGCACCGGCCAATTGACCATGTGATCAACTTGGAACCAGGCTTCAACATACAATATGGCCGAATCTATAACCTTTCGGAAGTCGAGTTGAAAACTCTCAAGGCGTACATCAAAACAAACCTACCCAATGGATTCATCCAGCCATCATCATCGCCAGTGGCAGCACCGATCTTATTTGCGAAGAAGAAGGACGGCAGCCTACAACTGTGTGTGGACTACGGAGCTCTCAATAGAGGCACGGTGAAGAACCCATATCCTCTTCCACTGATTTCAGAGATGCTTGACAGGTTGCACGGAGCTCGGATCTTCACAAAACTGGACCTTCGGAATGCTTAACACCTCATCTGAATTAAGGAAGGCGACGAGTACAAAACTGCTTTTGGCACCCGGTACGGCCAGTTCGAATATCAAGTCATGCCGTTCGGGTTGACAAACGCACCAGCTACATTCCAAGCATATATCGACGACTGTTTATGGCCTTTCATTGATGACTTTGCTGTGTGCTACCTTGACGACATACTGATATACTCGACCGACGAGGAGGAGCACGAAGAACAGGTATGAAAAGTGCTCAAACGGCGATGAGAATTTGGCATTTACGCCAAAGCCGAGAAGTGCCATTTCAGAGTCACAGAAGTCGGCTTCCTCGGGTTGGTCATTAGCCCCGATGGGATCGGCATGGAATCGGACCACGTATCAATGATCAAGGATTGGCTAACCCCGGAGTCTGTTCGGGATGTGCAAGTGCTGCTCGGATTCACGAACATCTTCCGGCGGATTATCAGGAAATATGCAAAGATAACAACACCGATATCAGACCTGCTAAAGAAAGCAGAGACATCCAGAACACCTAAACTGCACAAATGGGAATGGACTCGGGATGCCGAACATGCGTTTCGGAAGTTGAAAAGGGCCTTCACTGATGCACCAATTCTGAACCATTTCGATCCGCCAAAGCCGATTGTTCTGCAGACCAACGCAAGTAGCTTCGCCATATCCGGCATTCACAACCAGTATGACGGTTTCGGGATTCTCAGACCAGTCAACTTCTGCTCTCGAAAATCCACAGGTGCCGAACAGAACTAAGACATGTACGATCGGGAGCTCTTGGCCATCATGGAGACTATGAAGCAATGGCGCCACCACCTCGAGTGAGCGAATCATAAGGTCCTCATACAATGCGACCATAAGAACCTCGAATATTTCCAAACGTCAAATGTGCTATCCTGGCGGCAGGCTAGATGGGCGGACATCCTCTCTTCGTACGACTTCATTATTGAACACCTGGAAGGCAAGACGAACCCAGCAGATGGACCATCGAGAAGACCCAACTATGAGATCAGCTATGAGCATATGACGGCAAAGCTCCTGGCCACCTTAGCAGCGACCACCATCACCGAATCATATGATAACCTTCTACCGGAAATCAAGGCAGCCCAGGAGACCGACTTTTTAGCCGCAGAAATACGGCCAACCTTGGTCGATGTTTCAACCGCAGATGAGAGTCACTGGAGATCAATCAACAGAGCTCTGACCTATGAGAGGAGGATATCCCTGCCCGTGGCACTCTGCAGTAGAGTGACCAGCCTTTTCCACGACAACCCCAAATCCAGTCACTTCAGAGCGCTGAAGACTGCGGAGCTCGTATCACGAGATTTTTACTGGCCTGCGATGGAGTCAGAGATAGCGAAGTATGTTGCCGGCTGTGAGTTGTGCCACCAAATCAAAGCATCGTGTCACACATGCTATGGACTCAACATGCCTCTGTCACCTCCTTCTCGTCCCTGAGAGGGACTCACCATGGATTTTGTTACCGACTTGCCAGAGTCAACGGCATCGGGATACACTGGGATGATGGTAATCGTCGACTGTTTGACTAAAATGGCGATCTACCTCCCCTAGAGAACGGACATTGACTCCCCAGAGCTAGCACGAATGTTCTTCGAACACGTGATCTGCAAGCAAGGCGTACTGGACAATATCACCACCGATCGCAACAAAGAATTCACCACTCGATTTTGGGACAGAGTTTGCTCCCACCTCAGTATCAATCACCACCTCTCGACCGCCTTCCACCCGCAAACGGATGGTCAAACTGAGCGGCAGAACCAAACGATGAAGCAGTACCTCCGAGCCTTTTCCAACTATGAGCAGGACAACTGGGTCGAATTATTACCACTGGCGGAGTTTGCTTACAACAACTCCATCCACTATTCCACACTGATGACACCCTTCTGGGCAAACTACAATTACCATCCTACAATGCAGTTTAAGCATCCCGAGGATCCCAGTTTCACATCACAGGTGCTGGCAGACTCGTGGATGGCAGGCGCGGAAGAGACTCACCGAATTCTCCGGGAAAACATAATCGAGGCTCAGACGTGACAAACAAAGTACGCCGGCGGAAAAGAGATGACTTTTGCGGTTGGAGACAAAGTATGGCTATCGATCAGGAACTTGAAAACATCCAGGCCTTCAAAGAAGCTCGATTACAAGCGCATGGGACCGTATACGGTAAGTAAGATACTCAATAAGAATCCTTACAAACTACACTTACCGAGTATGATGCGGAATCACAACAATTTCCATGTGTCGCTTCTTGATCGCTATACACTGCCAGTCGGAGGTCAGCCACCTTCAGAACCACACCCAATGATAGTCGAGGAAACAGAGGAATGGGAAGTCGACTGCATACTCGACTCCAGGCGGCACTATCGGAAGCTGCATTATCTCGTCCAATGGGCCAGTTACCACCACATACGCACCAGCTGGGAGCCGGCAGAACACCATAAAAATGCCCGAGATCTAGTTGACGAGATTCACCGAGAGCATCTGCATCAGCCATGGGAGTACGGGTATAGAGTCGGGGGCGGAGATATGGAGGACACAGAAGCAGTTTGGACGTTTTATTGTACTTTGTTTCGTCTTTCCTTCTCTTCTCCTTTGATTGGATTTCGGCCCGGTATAATGGCATCGGCACGGGTTTTACCACCTACCAATGGAGGTGAAGTTTCCCAGTGAGCCGAGTCCACCAAAAGTTCGCCATTGCGCATACTGATAGGTTGTGGGACTTAGGGGTACGTACGATTGTGTACGTAGGATGATTGTTTCATTCTTTGCTTTCTTTCCTTCGTTTCTCTTATATACTGGCTTTGGCAGCCCAGGAGGTCTGTGCGTAGAGAGGGGGAAAATGTAACGGCGACACGTGACCCCAGGCCGGGTAAGCGTCACTGAATATAGATCACCCAGTACAACACATAGATCAGTATCGAATATCTTACCACTGTACTCTCCACCTATACTCACTCGCACTCGTGTGCAACCTTATACCATGGCATACATCTGCGGCACATCGTAGGCGTACATGTCCTTACATACCTGACTTACAGGACGAAATATTATTGACCCTACTTGGACATTCATTTTCAAGATTGCGCAGAGAGTGTGTTGTTATCTCTTTGGCCTTTAAAGACGGCCTATACTTCGCTGATGTATAACAAAGAACAAATCACTTTTCAACTGCCTAACTTATATGAATAGAAATCGTTCACGCACCATTGACACTCATTTTCAAGATCGTGCAGGGAGCAGGTCACTTTCACTGTTGGGTTGAAATACAGCCAATACCTAATTTATGATCGTTTGCATCCAATCTCCACCTAGACTACCCATGATGCAAGACCAAAAATCATCGATGCGCCATTGACTATGATGTTCAGAATGGGGAAGGGAGCATGTCTCTCTTGTTTTTGGTTATATAGGCGGCTGATTCATCTGAAAAGAATATTGATGTACGAAAGTTAATATTTTGCGATTAGCAGTGGGATATCTAAATGCAATCATAACTAGAAAAACCCGAAACACAGAACTGGAGATTGGAACCGATGGGTGTAGCAAAACCCAGCAAAACCCACTGGTTGACTGGTACCGGACATGGTTTGGCCCACCAAAACACGGCAGGTTGGGTTGTTTGACAGTTCTGTAACCGAATGGACCCATTCTACTTATCTGAACCCGGACCGCTGGTGGATTGCCCAGACCCGTTGTTCACGCTAGGCGGGGTTGTAGGGATAACAGTTGGATTGGTGGTGCTTAAAAGCATGCGAAGTTATTCGGATGTTACATCAGAGCATGAGGAATGCTTCAAAGGTGGTAGACAAATTGTATATAGAGACAGATTGTGATGGGGTCAGTGGATTTCGTTTTCTTCTCTCTTTACTCTTTCTCTTGTATGGCAAAGCAAGTCACAAGGTTGAAACAGATTCGACTCTTGTCTTGCCCTAATTCCCTCGAAATGAATATCAAGTCTTCTGTCTTATTTCCTGATATGACATTTGAGTTACCAATACTACCTAATCTCAACCCCACCTGATGCAGTGTCGAAGCATATCGAGAGGGAGGCTAATCCATGCAATCAAGTCCCAGTGGATAGATGGAGACCTCCTATGATGGACCGAAAGATTCAACTCAGACAGGATGGTGGAGATGGTAATCGAGCGCAATCTCTTGTCATGCCACCACTTGAAGGCAGGCGTTCCACAGGGCTCACCTGCATCACCAATCCTCTTTGTTAGACACACCACTGGGTTGATAAAGTTGGTCGAAGAGGGAGCCAATGCCACAGGCCTCTTATTCGCAGACCACCTCAGATGGGTGGCAACTGTGCAGGATGTCAATGAGGTGGTAAGGAAACTTGAAGCCTACGCAGTGGAGAGCATCGAGTGGGCTATCATGAAGGCCACCAGTTCGACACTGACAAGACACAAGCAGCACTCTGCACATGCAGGAGAGGCCACAAGAAGCACCGCCAGCCAAAATTCACAGCCAAAGTCATAGTGGGAGATAGCTTCATTCAGTCCAACAAAGAAGCGACACAGTGTCTTGCAGTCTGGGTGGATGCCCACCCAACATTCAAAGAGCATCCCAACCATTGAATAAAAAAGGCCATGGCAGCAGAGTCCCGACTACACATAATGACGGAGATGCACAGAATTGTCCCTGAGCAGGTAACAGCCATTCAAATGTCTTGCATCCAAGTCATAGCACTATGTGACAATGAGCTGTAATGGAATTCGAAAGAAATCCGCATCTGAGAGCATCTTGAACTCCTCCTGGAATGCCAGGTCAGGTCAACCATGGGTGTAGTATGAGCAACGGTTCCGGACTGTCAGTTCGTGTCCGGGTCTGGGTCCAAACCACCCCGTTGCCAAATTGGCTGTCCTGCTCGCCAAGAAGCCCGAGCCGTCCACTCGGATATGATTCCATGGTAAACTCCCAACCAGTCCGAATTGGGCAGGTTGTCACCGGGTCGCCCAGTGGGTCCAGCTCTAGATTCAGATAAGGCCCTTGCATTTGCAGTTTGTAAATTGTATCTTTTCAAAATCGTGTTTTCAGTAACCAATAATGCGCTTTTGCATGATATGCAGTTTGCAATATCGATTAATTTGGTATCTGTGTTTCCCCTTTGATATATTGTATTTTTGCCAATCAAGGCGGTTGATAATACAGTTATGCACATGAAGATCCACACGATGCCTTGATTATGAAATACGTACAACCCAAAACTGTTGACGCTCTGTTGACGCTTATTTACAGGATGCGGCAAGGAGCATGTCGCGGTTGTTTTTGCCATTAAAGGCTGCCAATATCTGATAAATGGATGTCTGCAACCAATCGGAAGATGAATTACCCAAGATAAAATGCTAAACATCGGTGATGCTCCGTTGACACTCATTCTAAGAATGGGGCAGTGATTGTGTTGGTATGTCTTTCACCTATAAAAGCTGGCAATACGTCTGTTACAAATAACAACGACCAAGTCGCTAGTGAATTACCATACTTACAACACCACAAATTGTTGACACTCCGTTAACACTCATTTTAATGTATTATTCATTTAACATCTGCTCTGGTCGATAATAGTTTTCATCATAATTTGACAATGTTGGGTACCTTTCAGTCCAATCGAGACTTGGGCTTGTGGCAAAGCCAAGCGGCCTGATATTGTTGCACTGTTCACTTTCACACAACTAATAATGATATATCTTGCCAAAAGATTCATTGCACCTGCTATACATCTGTTTATCAACCAATATTCACAATCTACTTCACATCATTCGCCCCAAATATATCTCTAACTGAAACTCTTGGTGAAGATATATAAATAAGCTGGTGAACCATTGACACATGCTGTCCTACATTTTCTTCACTGTTTTGTTGTTGCTCATTTCTATCGCATTGAGTGTCACGAACTGCTTTTCAGCCTGTCTCTTTCACTTGCGTGTTGGCCGAACCAATCGGGGATCATTTGGCCTGGCACTCACATCCAGCTGCTCTGGGTATTCCGAATCCTCGATGCCATTGTTGTGGTCTTTATTGGATTCATTGTGTGCTGCTCAATTGTCTTGGCTGTCATTTGGATTATCCAAGTCACCATTGCAGTTTAGCCAATCGTCGGTTTCCGAACTGGTTGCAGGTGTGCTATACTCATCACATTCAACTGGAAGACGGTTGATTCTCCGGATTCAGCGGACATTTAAGATTTGAGTTTGTCCTCCAGGGAGGTCCTTTGCAAACAAAGCTGGTTGCAAAGGTAATCTTGCTGACAATGTAAATGCCACACCATCATGTTGAAAGAGTGACTAGAAGGCTTTGACGATCTGTTCGGTGTCCAAAATGTATCCAACGGCTACCATCTGCTTGTTTTGAGCGCAAGATACCTTCTGTGTAGCACATAGGTTCTAGCTACCCTGCCACATCTCCAAAAAGTCATGGACCATCCCCATTGTGAGCAATTTGGTTTCTTCCGTCTCTTGCTTCATTTCCGAGTTGTTTTCGATGCTCATTGTATCCAATTCTGGGTCAGTGCCTGCCAAAATCCCAATGTTGAATCAAGCAAACTGCCTGACAATGCCTTTTTTGCGAAGAGTCTCGCATGAGGTTTTTCACTGCCTCCAGCCAATAACATCTCGCCCAAGTGAAATACTACCCTCCACTCTGACACCATGTGAGATGATAGAAAGTATGTCGCATGCCACATTGGAGAGATCGGTGTACTTTGAGTGCGTTTCCTCTTGTTGTCGCCACCAGTCGGTTATATCAGGTATCCAAAATGTTCCACTAATATCCATTGGGTTGGAGTGGTAATCATTGAGATTTGGATTTAATTGCCTCCAGTTCTTTGGTGCTTCAAGCGGGGAATTCAAATAGAACCTGGCAGCTGTCAATAAGTGTGCTGCACGATCACTTCGTCGGGGTTTCGTCTCGGCTACATTGCTAGGCATTAAGTATTCTTCATCATTGCTGGACATATCATGTTGATCAAAAGAAAATTAACAGGCTCCAGAAGTTGTTGCAGAGAGGACGAGATTAGGGCTCAGTAAGCTTTCGAGTTAATTGACCGGCACACGTCAATGTTTGGCACAGTATTCATTCTCCACATACTTCAGAAAGGCCTCTTGGTATTGGGTAGTATAGAATGTCTCATCCTGAGGAGTAATATCCATTCACTTGTCCCACTTTCTAAATGATCGCAACTTCCGGAAAGGATCAAGGATATGTGAAGAAATGAGAAGTATGCCCGTCATTTGAGTCACTTCAGCATAGTATTTGGACAGCTTCTGTCGAGCTAACTTCACAGCGAAGAACAAGTATTCCTTCCATGGAGTCATCTTCTTCATCAAAGCTCACATCACGCCATCCATGTGATCAAACATATCATTTTACACTTTGATAACGTGATGCAATGTGACTGTATGCCTCTCCAAGATCCACAGCGTCCAATATCGAAATGGCCTCAATACTTCCAAGACAGACCTCACAATCGTCCATTCATCCTGAGTTGTGAAAAGTGGCAAGTAATCAGTAAATTTTGAATTTTGCAGCCACACGCAAGTGAAATCCCGTAATTGGTAGGCACACTCGGGTAACTCCAGTGTTGAGTTCCAACGTGTCTTCACATCCATAATCCGAATTACTGCAATGCGGGCTTTGGATTTTTGACAGTCAAAGAACAAGTTACGGCGACCGTGTGTCAGCGTAATCAATACTGCCAGTATTCTCTGCTATATGAAGATCAGTTTCAGTACTTTCAAAATATCGTGAAATACCAACTTTCTCAATTATCTTTGCCAAACCTCGACTCATGGCCGAAGCCTTGTTGATTCTAGCATTTCCCTCTTTTCGAAGTCTTTGACTCTTTCCAATGTCTATGCTTTCATTGTCTCCAAATTGCTGATCACGCTCATGGCCTTCCCATGACTTGGTGTGGCCTTTTACACCGAGACTGCGCAGGAATGCACCTAAAGCCAGCTGTATGACATGTACCCTACATGGTATATCGTTCCTCAATGCAGGCCACTCGAATCGAGAGGCCTCAAGTGTTGATTGCAGCTGGCGTGTCATACAGTAATTTGAGGAAGTATTATCAGTTGTAATACCCAGTAAACGGCCATTGGTAAGCTTGAAATGATCAAGTACGTCCTTCAAATGTACGGCTAGCCTTGCTGCAGTATGTTGGCCCTTGACCTATCACCATTATTTAGCTTTCCAAAGCGGAAAAGAACAGGCAATCAACCTGATCGAAAGCGAGGTGAACTTCACGCAATGCCCAATTTCAATTCCTATAGTAAGCAATGACCGATGTTTTGGCCAGTTTGTTTGTTGATGTCCATCCGTTCTCAGTTAAACTAACTTTATTTTGTGACAGCAACTACTTCTTAATTGCATCCATGGTCAGTCCATATTCCCTCCAGCAAATGTTGCTAAGCATTGTAGTGAACGGCAGCACTAGGTCATCACATAATGCCTTATATGACTGTTGTAGCTCCAGATTTGATATAGCCTTCCATGAAATATTAGCCGAAACAAATTCGAACATGAGGTAGCGATTCCACCTGTCCCGGTGAAATTTGGAAGTTTCAAAGTCCTTAGCAGCCAGTTTTGAACATTTTGTCTGTCATTGCAGTCAATATGGAATAACCTGGATGTCAAATATGATTTGACTCTGCGAACTTACGATTGTGATTCCTCAACTTCCTTGCCTCTTCAGGATGGCCCAAGCTGTTTCATCGACCATTGAACTAGTCAATTCAGCAACTTGTGACTCTGTGAATTCGTTTGACTTTGCGATGTGCGAATTTGCCAGCAAGTGTTGCCCCATGGAGCTGGTCACATGTTCTGATGGATGGCGAAGAACGTGATGACAAATAATACATATGATCCCAGGGCTGCCAGTCTCCTCAATTCCACAGTGTAAATAGACACACCACGAAGGAACATGTCTAGAATTATTCCAGGCAATAGGCCCCGGCAAACCTACATTCTTTGAAGCCTACCAAGCATCGAAGATGATTTGTAAGATGAGGTCGCTCAAATCTGGAATAAAAACAAGCTTGTTTTTGGAAGAGATCATAAACTCGAGCAAAGAGGTGTTCAAACATATTGAATCTGACATGATGGTAAGAATTAGAAAGCTGGATAATTTGACTCGAAAGACTGTCGAAAGTAATGTTACAGTATAGCAGACTGGGGATTCTAACATATTGACTTTACGGCTACAAGCAAAAAGATCAGATCTGTAAGACATTGAATGCATATTTGTGAAGCTGTATAAAAGGACCAATTGCAAAGAGTAACCGTGTAAAACTGGATTTAGGAACCCCACAATGCAGTATATTGCTGTGTAGCGTTCTGAGCCTCCATAGAAATTGTTGACCCTGTGTGGGTACTCAATTAGAGGACGCGGATATGATATCGTCACTAGCATTTTTGCCAATAATCACTGCCGATAGATTCATTATGGGTTTCCTGCATTCAATTCCCGTTAGAAAATCCAAGATGAATGACCAAAAATCATTAACACTCTGTTGACACTCATTTTGGGACATGGTTAGCATCTTGTCACAAGCATTTTGGCGTAGTAAGGCGGCCGATAGTTCGGTTATGAATCAATAAAGCTGCACAGCCCAGTGTTTACCAAGATCCAAGGCCTACAATCGTTTACACTCAGTTGACACTCATCCTCAGAATATAGTTAAGATGTCGTGGAAAGAATTTTTGCCAACAAAGATGTCCGATAGTTCGATTATGGGTTAATGTCGCCGCTCAGGCATATGATTTTCCAAGATGCATCACCAAAAGTCATTGAAGCTCCATTGACCCTCATTTCTAGGACATACAAACAATGTTGTCGCAATAGGGTTTACCAAGAAAGGCGGGCGATATTACGATTATGGATTAATGATTCTGCACAGCTCTTGCATTGTCTACGATGCAAGGCCAAAAGTCGTTGACAATCATTTTTAGGACATAGTAGGTATGTTATCACAACCACTTTCACCCAGAAAGACGGCCAATGGTATGATTATGGCTTAATGTCGCCGCTCAGCCATTGCATTTTCCAAGATGCATGGCCAAAAGTCATTGACGATCCAATGACACTCATTCTTAGGACATAGAAGCAATGTTGTCACAACAAGTATTGCCGGGAAAGGCAGCCGATAGTTCAATTATGGATTACCATTCCCGCGCACCGCTTCAATTTTGTATAATGCGGGGCCATAAGTCGTTGACACTCATTATTAGGACATAGTAGCGATGTTACCACAACTTTATTTGCCTTGAAAGGCGGCCGATAATTCGATTATGGATTACCGTTGCCGCACAGTGCTTGTATTTTGTATGATGCAAGGTGAAGAGGTGTTGACACTCATTTTTAGGACATGGTAGCCATTGTGCCATAACCATATGTACCTTGAAAGGCAGCCGATGGCTCGATTATGAGTTAATGTCACCGCGCAGCCCTCTAGATTTTCCATGATGCGGTGCCGACAATCATTGATGCTCCATTGAAGTTCCATTCATGTTCATTTTCAGGATGTCGCAAAAATGGTGTCATTTGCCTTTTTCGCTATAATGCCGAGCAATCCATTCACTTTCGAAGGATGTGCCAGTGCAGTCTATTGATTGCGGAATGTGTAAGACTATAAATCGTTGACACTCTGTCGACAGTCACATTAATCACATCGAAACAGCCTTTGTACACTCAATAATTGTATGCAACCAATAATATACACATTATTGACATTTAATATTGGGTTTGTAAGTATTATTGTTTGCATTCAGAAGTTGTGTTACCTCTCAATTTCTGATCAACTGCTATCCACGCTATCTGAGTGAGCGATAACTTGGCCCTATCACATTCCTGCGCTTTCAGCCAGCAATTTATGGCATGTAGATCATTTTACTCGTTTTTGGTAAATATAGCTCGACTTCCTCACCTTTGCTTATCCAGCTTTTTCTCCTCGATTACCATTACTTACCATAAGCAATTTCAAATACCTCAACCATGTGCACGAGGTCTGTGCAGAGAGGTATGCAGTTTGATACATGGATGAATGCGGCATGATGGTCATCATTGAGACAGATTTGGCATGAGTACTGACTGCTACTTCTGTGGCACATATGCCATCACTCACTTAAATCTTGTAAGTTTATGTCGTCACTAATATAGAATTTACTTTGTCGCTTCACAGTCACATGCTGATAGAAATCGGATGTGTTGGCCGTTGTTCCATCTAATCTGGATTCGAGAACTTTCACATGGTGCGTTCGAACCTTGCACAAGCACAGACAAATTATCATGTCTCACAATTTGGTCACTGAAATCAAGAAAAAGCTGACATGTAGCAAAATTGGTACACACATTGCATTTCTCCAAGATATGACGTTAAAAATCACAGTTTGCCTACCTATTCCTCCTCAGATGCAGGAGCCATCAGCATGTCTTCGTCCAAATCCGGAATCTATATGGTGATTAGCTGGAGACTATATGCAGGGGTAAAAGCCTATGGATTCAAAAGGCTTTGTTTTTAGCAAAGATGACGTATCGGGCACTGTAGTGAGCTCAAGGCCGGATATGTTCAGGTTCGACTGCAGCTTCATCGAACCTTGCCGAATAGAACTACGTTCTGGTTGAAAGGTCCCTTGCGGCATTTGCGATATTCCGGAGACAATCTCAACACATTCCATAAGCTCCCCAAATGCTGTCGGTGCAGGTGCCGCAGTGTCATCATCCATTTACAGTTGAAGAACAGCCGGAACTCTCAATTCAGAGGTGCCGTACTTCATATCTCGTTCACAGAAGAATTCGCCTGCATACTCCCATCCTGGTTGTGTCAATTCATCAAGCTTCATCTGCTTCTACCAAAACCTCTCCATGCGCTACTATACCGTTTTCGTGATTTTGCGCATCACCCAGCCTGGGTCATCATCTTCGCTCAGCTTTCCCTGCTCTGTCTCTTCCTTCTCATCTTCCCCATCCTCCCCATCATCAGAAGTTGCAAGATCACTCAGACTGTCTCTGACAGCAGCCATCACCTCCTCGAAAGTCTTTTCGAGCACTCTGTTCATCACTCCCGCGATTTCAGCATGTTTCATGTCTTGCTGCTCTTGCTGAACCACTGCCTCTGCATCTTCAACTCGCTTTCTTGCCCCAGTGGTTTCTCTCTCAACATAATCCTCAATCCGTTTCTCTTTCTCTTCATTGCTCAAGAAGTGTGTTTCTCGTCGTTTCTCTGCCGCAAGCTTCTTTTTGGATCTCAAGGTACATAGTGCCCCAAGGGATTGAACTCGCTCTGCCTACAAGCCGCTTTTGCCCACATTCACTTGATAATGTGGTTGGGTAGACTGCTTTGTCGATTTCCCGTATCTGCCTGCCAGAAGCGGCGAAAAGTTCTTTTTTGGAGCATTGACCATTGTAGTTTGCGTTGACTTTGTTGTTGGGCAAGATGTTGGATGTTGCAAGATATGGACAATATTGAGGCAAGCCGCGTCTTTTATGTCATGGTTAGTACATTTACTCAACTAGAACAAAGCAAAACCTCCCTCTTGACTGTCAATAAATCAGGAATAGTTAAGCTAACCGTACAACATGACTTGATTGTTAGCGTCAGTTTCATGTATTATCCCGGGGATTCTCTGAGACAAACATCAGGAGACTTCCTTTCCTTCGAACAATGTAGTATGTATAGTTGGCAATCATTCGAATTTGGCTGTCATACACTGCAATTTATCCCTGTTAACAAACAAACATCATTGGACTAACATATTGCACATCTCGGGGCTGTGGGGAACCCCTGTAACTTGCAGCTATATGCACCAGGATTCGTCTTGATTATAACGAACATTTTGGCAGCCAATTATTCCATTTTGACTTCATCCTAACTATATAATCCTCAGGACTTCCCACTTCTTTTCGGAATAATCTTCCTCGGCTATTCCACACAAGCAAATCATTGATACACAACCACCACAGCCAGGTCGAAGTGGATTCAAATCCAGCCAAATGGCAGCCGCGTCGTCAAATACGTCACTTATTGGCACACAGCAACAACACAGTCACCAGTTAGTCCACCACGACGCTGCCAATGCAGCTACCAAAAATATGACCCAGGATGCTAATTTAAAAATCATCTGTAAGACTGCAAGCAGCACAAATCAGAAGCAGCACGCAGTTGGATGTGAGTATATCTATCTTGTGGTCACCAGCCTTCAATTAACCGGATGCCATACAGCGGGTTTACGCCGAGAGCTACGTGACCAATTTATCGCTGCCTGTAAGGGGAAACCTCCATGGTCGACCAAGGCATTAGTCAGCACAGTGCGCGAAATTCAACCTCATGATGTTGTAAGCTCACGGATTTTCGCGGAAAACTTTCCTGAGAAGCTTCCCCGGATGGGGCCGAACGAGATTTTAATCACCTTAGAGGACGCTACGGAAGCATATATGTTTGAGGTAATAGCCGCATCTCATTGTTTGAAGTAGGAACAAATTTGTTGTAGGTATTCAACATGTCTGCTACGATGGCAAGGCAAGGAGGTCGTGTGGAGCTGGAACAGCCCAACATGCCCCTGGCCTTGAGCATGGCCAAAATGGCCAAAGGAGGGTTTTCGCGTGCCGCAATTGAGGAAATGCAATATGTGATTCAGAAACCTTGCACCGAGGTCCGAGAAGAAAAGAAGTGGGGTGTTGAGTGTCCTGGGCATCAAATGGTCAAGGCTGCGATAGAAAGACACCCGGCGATGCTTCATCAAAACCACATTCCCAGATGCCTTCCATGCCAAAATAGCACTGCAAACAATCCACAGACACACTGGAATCTCAAAGGAACAGGTGCACCTCTGCCCAATGGACACAGACAGCAGACTCCAGATCCTACGGCATCTCTGCCAGGAACACCACCCACATCAATCAGTAACACTTCTGGTGCTCAATGTCACGAAATCATCAATTTGACGGCCGAATATGCCTATTCCCATACATCTCTTGGCTGCACTGAATCTTTTACCCTCGATGTATCTAACTGAGATAGCGAGCACGATACAGATTTTAATCCAGATATGCTGCCCGATGAAGGAACATCCACCGGTTAGTACACTATCTGCTCTGTGGTAATGCAGCTAACATTCATTTTAAAGACCAGAGCAGCCTATTGAGTGAACCTGGCAGTAATGACGAGCATTGATCGAATGGCACAGCATTTTGGAGATTATTATTATCTTGAATTCGTGGATACTGTAAAGAATATTTCAAAGGCTATATTTATATGAATTATTAAAGAACAATGTAGTGATCAAGAAGAAAGTAAATGAAAATGCTAGAAAGGCTGCAAAATCAACATAAATGATGGGCTATGCCAAATTAAATGATTGCATATTGTTGATACACCCATGGCAAAATGAGTGTCAACCGAGTGTCAACGATTCATGGTCATGTATCTTCGGTAATCTTGCGGGCGACAAATTGCCAATAGTCAGAAACGAAGTTTTCGCTGCCTTTATGGGCAATTGCAACAATGAAACGCTCCCTGCCCCATCATGAAAATAAGTGTCAATGGAGCATCAACGATTCTTGGTCATGTATCTTGGGTAATCTGGGAGGCGATAGGTTGCATATTTTCATATACGAAGTATTGGCTTCCTTTAGAGGCGAGAGAGAAAGTGAAAAGCTCCCTGGCCTATAATGAAAATGAGCGTCCACGGAGCGTCAACAATTTGTGGTCATGTATCTTGGGTAATCTGGGGGATGATAGATTGGACATAGTCATATACAAAGTATTGGATGCCTTTATATGAAAAAGAGAAAGTAAAACTCTCCCTGCCCTGTCAGGAAAATGAACGTCAAAGGAGCGTCAACAATTCTTGGTCATGTATCTTGGGTAATCTGCAGGGTGAGAGGTTGTACATAGTCATAAACGAAGTATTGGCTGCCTTTATACACAAAACACAAAGTGAAATGCTCCCTGCTCCATTATGAAAATGATCTTCAATGGAGTGTCAATGATTGTTAGCCGTCCATTATGGTTAATTACAGCATGATGTGGTCGTTATTGTCTATATACATGGTTTTGACTGTTTTGGTACACTAAATGGCTCATGAATATTTAGTGGTAGCTCTGTAAATCAAATCAGTTGTTATTGTCCTGGAGAATATTTTGGAAATATACCATACATAGCTACCTATAAAGGCTGCCATACCTTTCTTTATTGATGCTTGGGATCAACCGCCGCTCATATTACTGAAGATGCAAGACCCAAAATCGTTGATGCTCCGTTGACACTCATTTTCAAGATGGGATAGGGAGCGGTTCTCTTGCATATTTTGCAATAAAGGCGCTCAATACTTTGTTTATGACTGTATTTGACCTGTCGCACCCCCAGATTACCCAAGATACGTGACCAACAAGCATTGACGCTTGGTTGACGTTCATTTTCAGGATGTGGTTGGGCGCGCATGTCTTTTTGTTTTAATCATGAAGGGACCCAATACATCAAATGTGGACTATAACATACCAATCGAACTATTTTACGACCAACAGTACCATATCTGTATGCAACTATAAATGTGAAACCAGAAATGCGGAACTGGAGTTTGGAACCAAAGGGTCTAGCTAAACCTTGCGAAACCCTCGGGTTGACGGGTACGGGTCCAGGTTTGGCCCTCCAAGAGTCAGTGGGTCGGGTTTTTAGACTGGTCTGAACGCGAACCGACCTGTTGTTGCGGTCCAAACCCGGACCGCAGGCGGGTTTCCCAGACCCATTGCTAACACTACCTGGATGCTCTGCCCACGATGCCACTAGGTCCACTCATGAGAGAATCAGAACTGACACCTGCGCTGGGAACCCTCGACTCCGGGGATCAACCATTCGTGGCAAGGCTCACAAGGGAAAGCAAGTGCTCAATGCTAAAGGAATCCTACAACCACCCCGTGTCTGGACCACCAATATGCAGAGTCTTCAAAACAGAACACAAACGAGGCTGAGAGGTAGAGACCATGCTGTGGCCCTGCCCACACAATGAACCAGCAGTCAAGATGGACATACTCAGTGACGACACTGCGGCAATAACAGAGGCCATATGCTGGACATGCCAGCGATAGGCCAAAGTGGGCGCGGGGGTCTGGATGTGGTGGATGGACAGATTGTGATCGGATGACAGCAAGGTGGGAGCGGTGGCCAGTATGCAAGCATAGAGACGGCAGGGAAACTTTTGCAAGCCACCTCGGCACCAGATCAATGGGGGTCTACAATGCAGAACTGTGGGCCATCGGACTCGCACTCCGGGAGTCACTACAGAAAATGATCACAGTGCAAACACCCGGAGAAACGGCAGTAGTCATCGTCAGCGACTTGCAAGCAGCCATTCGACACACAGAGCACCTGGAACCAGGACCTGCACACCACCTAGCCAGGTGGATGAACCAGTGGGCAAGAACTCATCGTGAGGCCGGCATAGAGACAGAAATCCACTGGGTCCCCGGACACACTGGCATCCCCGGAAATCAGAAAGCAGATCTCCAAGCAAATCTTGCGAGCTAGGGTCGCAGAGCAGATACAATACGATAGCTAGTATACACGTCGGTGGTGAACAGGACCAGACAAATCGCAGAAGCATAGACGGCAGTGTAGGCTGTGTGGGAGGCCGACAAATGCAGTATGCATCACGGCTACCAGGTGAAAGGCAAAGTTGGAAACATGAGACCCATCCGAATGAACAGTGTGAAGCCCCTGGCAGCCAGCTTCAAGCAACTGAAGTCTGGACATCCACCAGTGGGCACATACCTAAAATAGTTCAGACATGGCGATGATGACATATGCTGGTGGTGTGGCAGCAGCGGCAGGACAACAGCCCGGCTGCAGGAACATCTCTTCCAACACTGCAGCCGATTGTAAGAGCAGCAGAAAATCCTATGGAAAATGCTGGCAAAAGCAACTGGGTGGAGAGCAGGCCGATGCCGACACGTGCAAGTTTCTGAGCTGCTCTCCATGGAGAAGAGCAGTAAAGTGGTGATGGACTTCCTGGCGGCTACTGATGTCAGGAATTTCCCGCCCGAAATGCACCGAGGAGTAAGTGCCGGTGGGCAACGGGCGGAGGAATAAGAGCCAGCGAGCTCTCCCTGATTTCTTCCGTTTTCCTTTTTCTGTGTATTCTATTCGACCTTTCTTTAGGTGCTTTCTTTTGTCAGAAGGGGACAACGGGTAGCAGGAGTGGAGCTCCGCCATCTAGCCGGCCAGCCCGGAGGCGGGGGGGATTAAGGGGCTGTCATACTCTAAGTAGAGTGAATACAGTATGATTAAAACAATTAAAAAACAAGACTCTCAGTCAGCCGCTTCACAAAATATCACTTAAACAGGCGGCGTCCAGCAACGATGAAGTGTATGAAAATAAAGAATATATGTCTTGAACTATAGTAAATAAGGAGACCCAAGTGAGAATGTCGTGTATACGGCTGACCAAGGAAACAAGTGATTGAAAAAAACTCCCACCTGCTGCGCTCCATAGAGAACAGAGTAAGGTCGTTTACATGATGTTTTCTCACTGGCCTCAGTAAAAACCTATACGGTAAACCCTATGGGAGAAACCCGCGATAGGAAAAGAGTGCCAACTCTGCCAACACCTTGTACAAAAACTATGACCGTTATCGGTATACTCAGTCCGTCCATGCTCCCACTCTGACTCCATTATTACCATAATACTTCTTCTGCCGTTAATTACTCACCGCATCGCTAATCGGTTATTAAGTGTTTCATACCATTCATACATGTATGTGGTCGTTAGTTGCTTCGTGTGTTTCCGTGACCAATCTAGGAAAGAGCGGTTAGCACTGAGAGCCAAATTAGCACCCATTTTCTTCATGTAATAGATTCCGGGCAAGATCATACGTTTGTTTTATAACTCTTTGGTTCCCCCGCCATCGATATTAGATTTACCTATCGTCTGCTCCAAATTCCAAGAGGCGAATACTGCAAGGGAGTTCCGGTGATTGATTAGCGGTGAAAGATGAATTTGTTCTGTGCCATAAATAAAAACTTACACCCTGCAGATCCCCATTGGTGTTAGCAGTGAAAAATCATCCAGTATAGGTGACTATGAGTGCTTACGGGCTACCGAGTCAGGTCATTGCGTTGGAGTTAGCTAGGAGGTATACAGAGACAGAAAATGCCAGAAGACCTCACGGGCTATAGAATGTTGCGATCCAGTGAAGGTTAGCAACAATCACACAATCGGGATATTAAAACGCACAGTCTATTCAATGAAATCCATCTCTAATATTAGTCGCGTAATAACACAATAGAAGATTGTAGAAGAGGAGCTCACAGGCTGTCCGATCAAGCAATCGAGCGTAGATTAGTCACCAGTCATCATCTCCGCGCGGGTTTCCTCGGTGAGAAACTCACATGCTATCCAATCAAGCCATCGGACTGAGGTTAGCCACCAATCATCAATGCGATGCAAGCTATTCGTTGGGAGACTCACGCGCTGTCGAATCAAGCCATCAGGCTCCGGTTAGCCATCGACCATCATCTCGGTGCAGGTTGTTGGCAGAGAGACTCACACTCTGTCGAATCAAGCCATCGGGCTCAGGTTAGCCACCGATCATCTCGGTGCAGGTTGTTCGCAGAGAGACTCACTCTCTGTCGAATCAAGCCATCGGGCTCAGGTTAGCCACCGATCATCTCAGTGCAGGTTGTTGGCAGAGAGACTCACCGGCTGTCGAATCAAGCCATCGGGCTGGGGTTAGCCACCGATCATCTCGGCGCAGGTTGTTCGCAGAGAGACTCACCAGCTGTCGAATCAAGCCATCGGGCTCAGGTTAGCCACCAATCATCTCGGTGCAGGTTGATGGCAGAGAGACTCACTCTCTGTCGAATCAAGCCATCGGGCTCAGGTTAGCCACCGATCATCATCTCGGTGCAGGTTGTTGGCAGAGACTCACTGTCTGTCGAATCAAGCCATCGGGCTGGGGTTAGCCACCGATCATGTCGGTGCAGGTTGTTGGCAGATAGACTCACAGGCTGTCGAATCAAGCCGTCGGGCTCAGGTTAGCCACCGATCATCTCGGTGCAGGTTGTTGCCTGAGAGACTCACTCTCTGTCGAATCAAGCCATCAGGCTCAGGTTAGCCACCGATCATCATCGTAGTGCAGGTTGTTCACTGAGAGACTCACTGACTGCAGATCAAGCCATCGGGCTCATGTTAGCAACCAATCATGATCACGGGGGCAGGTTGTTCGCTGAGAGACCCACGTGCTGTCGAATCAAACCATCAGACTCAGGTTAGCCACCGATAATCTTCACGGAGCGGGTATGTCGCGAAGGCATTCACCGGCTGTCGGTTCCAGCCATTGGGCTTATGTTAGCCACAAATCATCGCAGCGGGGCATGGGAGAAGAAAGACTCACTAGCTGTCGGAGCAAGCCATCAGGCGCAAGTTAGCAACAGATCGTCGCATTGCCGGTTATGGCGGAGACTCACAGACTGTTGGATCAAGCCATCGAGCTCAGATTAGTCACCAGTCATCATCTCCGTGCGGGTTTCCCCATTGAGAAACTCACATGCTGTCGAATCAAGCCATCGGACTGAGGTTAGCCACCGATCATCAATGCGATGCAGACTGTTCGTTGAGAGACTCACGCGCTGTCGAATCAAGCCATCAGGCTCCGGTTAGCCATCGACCATCATCTCGGTGCAGGTTGTTGGCAGAGAGACTCACACTCTGTCGAATCAAGCCATCGGGCTCAGGTTAGCCACCGATCATCTCGGTGCAGGTTGTTCGTAGAGAGACTCACTCTCTATCGAATCAAGCCATCGGGCTCAGGTTAGCCACCGATCATCATCTCGGAGAGGTTGTTAGCAGAGAGACTCACTCTCTGTCGAATCAAGCCATCGGGCTGGGGTTAGCCACCGATCATGTCGGTGCAGGTTGTTGGCAGAGGACTCACTCTCTGTCGAATCAAGCCATCGGGCTCAGGTTGGCCACCGATCATCATCTCGGTGCAGGTTGTTGGCAGAGAGACTCACCGGCTGTCGAATCAAGCCATCGGGCTCAGGTTAGCCACCGATCATCTCGGTGCAGGTTGTTCGCAGAGAGACTCACTATCTGTCGAATCAAGCCATCGGACTGAGGTTAGCCACCGATCATCAATGCGATGCAGACTGATCGTTGAGAGACTCACGTGCTGTCGAATCAAGCCATCGGGCTCAGGTTAGCCACCGATCATCATCTCGGTGCAGGTTGTTGGCAGAGAGACTCACTCTCTGTCGAATTAAGCCACCGGACTGAGGTTAGCCACCGATCATCAATGCGATGCAGACTGTTCGTTGAGAGACTCACGTGCTGTCGAATCAAGCCATCGGGCTCAGGTTAGCAACCGATCATCATCTCGGTGCAGGTTGTTGGCAGAGAGACTCACCGGCTGTCGAATCAAGCCATCGGGCTCAGGTTAGCCACCGATCATCTCGGTGCAGGTTGTTCGCAGAGAGACTCACCGGCTGTCGAATCAAGACATCGGGCTCAGGTTAGCCACCGATCATCATCTCTGTGCAGGTTGTTGGCAGAGAGACTCACAGTCTGTCGAATCAAGCCATCGGGCTCAGGTTAGCCACCGATCATCATCTCGGTGCAGGTTATTGGCAGAGAGACTCACGGGCTGTCGAATCAAGCCATCGGGCTGGGGTTAGCTACCGATCATCTCGGTGCAGGTTGTTGCCTGAGAGACTCACTATCTGTCGAATCAAGCCATCGGGCTCAGGTTAGCCACCGATCATCTCGGTGCAGGTTAATGGCAGAGAGACTCACACTCTGTCGAATCAAGCCATCGGGCTCAGGTTAGCCACCGATCATCTCGGTGCAGGTTGTTGGCAGAGAGACTCACTCTCTATCGAATGAAGCCATCGGGCTCAGGTTAGCCACCGATCATCATCTCGGTACAGGTTGTTGGCAGAGACTCACTGTCTGTCGAATCAAGCCATCGGGCTCAGGTTAGCCACCGATCATCTCGGTGCAGGTTGTTCGCAGAGAGACTCACTCGCTATCGAATCAAATCACCGGGCTCAGGTTAGCCACCAATCATCTCGGTGCAGGTTGTTGGCAGAGAGACTCACCGGCTGTCGAATCAAGCCATCGGGCTCAGGTTAGCCACCGATCATCTCGGTGCAGGTTGTTGCCTGAGAGACTCACCGGCTGTCGAATCAAGCCATCGAGCTCAGGTTAGCCACCGATCATCTCGGTGCAGGTTGTTGGCAGAGAGACTCACCGGCTGTCGAATCAAGCCATCGGGCTCAGGTTAGCCACCGATCATCATCTCGGTGCAGGTTGTTGGCAGAGAGACTTACACTCTGTCGAATCAAGCCATTGGGCTCAGGTTAGCCACCGATCATCTCGGTGCAGGTTGTTGGCAGAGAGACTCACTCTCTGTCGAATCAAGCCATCGGGCTCAGGTTAGCCACCGATCATCTCGGTGCAGGTTGTTGGCAGAGAGACTCACGTGCTGTCGAATCAAGCCATCGGGCTCAGGTTAGCAACCGATCATCATCTCGGTGCAGGTTGTTGGCAGAGAGACTCACTCTCTGTCGAATCAAGCCATCGGGCTCAGGTTAGCCACCGATCATCTCGGTGCAGGTTAATGGCAGAGAGTCTCACTCTCTATCGAATCAAGCCATCGGGCTCAGGTTAGCCACCGATCATCATCTCGGTGCAGGTTGTTGGCAGAGACTCACTGTCTGTCGAATCAAGCCATCGGGCTCAGGTTAGCCACCGATCATCTCGGTGCAGGTTGTTCGCAGAGAGACTCACTCGCTATCGAATCAAATCACCGGGCTCAGGTTAGCCACCAATCATCTCGGTGCAGGTTGTTTGCAGAGAGACTCACCGGCTGTCGAATCAAGCCATCGGGCTCAGGTTAGCCACCGATCATCTCGGTGCAAGTTATTGGCAGAGAGACTCACCGGCTGTCGAATCAAGCCATCGGGCTGGGGTTAGCCACCGATCATCTCGGTGCAGGTTGTTCACAGAGAGACTCACCGGCTGTCGAATCAAGCCATTGGGCTCAGGTTAGCCACCGATCATCTCGGTGCAGGTTGTTGGCAGAGAGACTCACACTCTGTCGAATCAAGCCATCGGGCTCAGGTTAACCACCGATCATCTCGGTGCAGGTTGTTGGCAGAGAGACTCACCGGCTGTCGAATCAAGCCATTGGGCTCAGGTTAGCCACCGATCATCATTTCGGTGCAAGTTATTGGCAGAGAGACTCACCGGCTGTCGAATCAAGCCATCGGGCTGGGGTTAGCCACCGATCATCTCGGTGCAGGTTGTTCGCAGAGAGACTCACTCTCTGTCGAATCAAGCCACCGGGCTCAGGTTATCCGCCGCTCATCTCGGTGCAGGTTGTTGGCAGAGAGACTCACCGGCTGAAGAATCAAGCCATCGGGCTCAGGTTAGCAACCGATCATCATCTCGGTGCAGGTTGTTGGCAGAGAGACTCACAGTCTGTCGAATCAAGCCATTGGGCTCAGGTTAGCCACCGATCATCTCGGTGCAGGTTGTTGGCAGAGAGACTCACTCTCTGTCGAATCAAGCCATCGGGCTCAGGTTAGCTACCGATCATCATCTCGGTGCAGGTTGTTGGCAGAGAGACTCACACTCTGTCGAATCAAGCCATCGGGCTCAGGTTAACCACCGATCATCTCGGTGCAGGTTGTTGGCAGAGAGACTCACCGGCTGTCGAATCAAGCCATTGGGCTCAGGTTAGCCACCGATCATCATGATCGAGGTGCATGTTGTCCGTGGAGAAACTGACCAGCTGTCAGATGAAGCCATTGGGCTCAGGTTAGCCCTAAATCATCGTTATCACAGTGGATGTTATTGGCGGAGAGACTCACTATCTGTCGGATTAACCCATGGAGCTCAGGTTAGTTACTGATCATCTCGGTGCTGGTTGTTGGCGGAGACACTCACTTGCTGTCAGATTAAGCCGTCGGGCTCAGGTTAGCCCTGAATCATCATGATCGCGGTGCAGATTGTTGGCGCAGAAACTCACTCGCTGTCACAACAGGTTAGCTACCCATCAACTCGGTGCAGGTTGTTGGCGGAGAGACCCACCAGCTGTCAGATCAACCCATCGGGCTCAGGTTAGCCCATGATCATCGCTATCACAGTGCATGTTGTTTGCTGAGGCACGCACTTGCTGTTGGATCAAGCCATCGGGCTCAGGTTAACCACCGATCATCATTGCAGTGTGGGTTGTTGGCAGAGAGACTCACTCTCTGTCGAATCAAGCCATCGGGCTCAGGTTAGCCACCGATCATCATTGCGGTGCAGGTTGTTCGCTGAGAGACTCACTCGCTGTCGAATCAAGCAATCGGGCTCAGGTCAAATACAAATCATTTGGGGTAGGTTGTTGGCGGAGTCACTCACGGTCTGTCGGGTGAAGCCATCCGGCCTAGGTTAGACATCGCTCAAGTGCCGGTTGTTTGGGAAGACCCTCACGGGCTGTCGGATCATGCCATTGGACTTTTGTTAGCTATTGATCATCTCGCTGCAGGTTGTTTGCGGAAAGACTCACATGCTGTAGGGTGAAGCCATCGGGCTCAGGTTATCTACCTATCATCTCGGTACTGATTGTTCGCAGAGAAACTCACCCGCTGTTGGATCAAACCAACGGGCTCAGGTTAGCCATCGTCTCGGTGCCTGTTGTCAATGTTGTGAGAGATACGCACTAGCTGTTGGATCAAGCCATCGGGCTCGCGTTAGCTAATAATTATCGTGGGGACGTCATTAGTGCAGCAGATCGCTAGCTATGGCAGAAATTCCACTATTACCAACGGAAGGCAGAGTTAACCTACTAGCTGTTCATAAGACGCCACCCCAGCTTCGTCAACCCACATGTTGGGTAGTAGAACGACCTTTTAGGGACTCACATTCTGTTAAATCGACTCGTTAGGTTTGAATTTAACGTTCACGATCAGCCCAATTATTTTAGAGAATACTAACCGACTTCAGCAGAATCATTAAATTCAGGTTCAACTTTGATATTCAGATATAGACTGTTGGTATGATTCTCACCAGCTATTAAATCAGCTTGTTGCCCACGACTACCGCGTACATCATACACGTCCTTTTGAGATAAGCTCACCCACTACAAAACCGGGTCATAGTGTTCACATTAGCAGTCTCATTGCTGCGTTAAATATCATCAAACAGTCCAACTCACTCTCTATTCGATTCCAGTCAGCAAAACATAACATCGTGTGATATACTTGCACAGAAACTCACTTGCTACCAAATCAAGCCATCAGGCTCACGTTAACGCTTTCTGTCCACTTGCCACATGTGTTGGCGACTTACTCCCTACACAATTCAGTCATCGGGAGTAGGTTAGGTACGAATTTTCGCTGCGCAGAGTAGTTGTTTTAGAACTCACAAACTATTGAATCGAGCCAGCAACCCCTCTTCAGCCACTCATTATCTTAGCAGGTAAAAGCCTGGGAAGACTCACGGGCTAATCCATGAGTCCATTCATGTTAGGTTAGCTATGATCAGATGGAGCTTAGTCAAACAGAAAGAGAGAGCTCACAACGTCTTAAGAGCTAGTTGCAGTGCTATTAATCCACGGCGATCTTTTGCCCCCTTGTTAGCTCCCTGGCTTAACAACTGTCGAACAATGGCCTCGTGACCATTCTTAGATGCATGATGTAGTGCCGTCCGCCCTGCGATGTCTTTAGCGTTTAAGTCCTCGTTTACATCAGCAAGCACTCGGAAAGCGTCCACAAGCCCCTTCCTCGCACATAAAATCAAAGGTGTCTCCCTCCGAACTTGAGAGTAGATTTGCCTGCAAGGTGGCAGCAGTGATTCAACTACTCGGAACAAATTCAACGCTGCAGCAGCATCAAGAATTTTGTATTTGAAGTCCTTAGAAGTTTGGCTGACGATGTACCGCAGAGGCTTCAAAGTTGCCATATCCGACATGAAATCCCAGGCAGATTTGGTCGACCTGAAGTCATTGGCTATCCAATTTCCTAGAAATTCGCACCATTGATTTTCGGTCAACTGTTCGATAAGTGAGTGGATTAGACGTAAAACAGATCTCTTCTGATCACATAAATCATAGTGGGCTTTGAGATTTCGAAGAGCATAGTTGATCCACGGCCACTGGCCCATATATCGGGCATATTTTTGAAAGCCTTCCGCACCCCAATTCTTGATCTCCGAGAAAGTATGTTGCATGGCAGAGTCAGGGTTGGTGAAACATAGCATCAGATACCGAACCGAAGCTGTAGTAATTGCTCTGTGCGTTTCCTCATAATTAAATGCGAATCTTGATTGCCGTTTATCTTGTTCGAACAGGAGAAAAAACTCGCGAGCGGTTTGATGCATCAGTTGAACCGTTTTATCCGCTATACTTGTAATTAGTATGTATTTGTGATGTCTTTCTCAAAGGGAGTACCATTAATTTCCAAAAAGTTACCCCCGCAGTGCATAATTCTCTTCTCGATTTCATTGAACAGGTTTTTGTTGAACTGGCTATTGGGATCACCCGGGATAGCAAAAACATGTTGAATAGCGAGAATATGTTGCAGTTCTAAAACTGTCAAGGGGCGAAGTGCAAACAGAACGAACTTGAAGATCGTTATTCCATCTGTGACATCCAAGTCATTGCCTTCCTTCTCCAGCCTGTCTAGCATAAGGTCGTAGAACTTCACCAGCTCCGTGGGTAGGTATTTTAGACGGTCCATGATTTGCGTATCGTTATTGCCGGCTTCACGCATGCGCAATAGCTCGGCTTTAACCAGGTGTACCCAGACGAACACACCTTCAGCTTTGGCCATTATACAGTTGGCAGCTTCGTCATGGTATTGACGGGTCAACCCGAGGCTGGGGAGGAAGTCGTCTACAAATTTTTGAATATCATCCTTATTCTCATCCTGCAGCCTTATAACATGATGGCAATCTTTGATCTGGCGTGTGAGCTCGGCAACCGGACGACTTGCAAGAAAAACCTTTACAGATGAGTTTTCTGCCGAGCAAAGTATGGACAACAACTGTATAATACTGCGTCTGTCCTCTTCCTCGGACTCGTCCATCGCGTCAAGAATGATGTAAAGTGGTCTCGTTGGGGGATGGTTTGCGAAAGAGGATAGAACAGTTTTTAGAGAGTCGTAAGGCCATTCCGTGGGGTTGTTGCGGTGTTTAAGTTTCCGGAATTCGAGTTGGTAATGGAAAAAAGCTGACTCGTCTTGCTGGAGTATACTGAAGAGAATTGACCGTAGCATATTGTCATGAGTAGCTTCCGATTGAGTCCCCCGGAAAGTGTAGAAGTAATGGGCCACGGTACTGGAACTTACAATTGGCATTTTCTTCGCAAGGTTTTTCTCGAAATATTTAGTAAGGGTGCTTTTCCCACTACCAGGCTTCCCCTCGATGTATAGGAGACTGGAAGTTGTTGATGCCGACCATTTGAGGAATTGTGGGTGATTCCAGAGCCACCCTAGCGAACCATGATGCTCTTTCACAATATTGTCATATCGTGTATCGTCATATTGAAGAAAACGTAGACACTCTAAACTGCCAAGTTAGCTCAGATCTAAGCTAGAGAATAACAGATAGGCATACCCTTTCGCTCCTTATCATATTCGATGGACGTGCACGGCAGTCTCCCTAGAGTGTTCTGGAGATCCGCATTTTGTATGCTTGTCAGTATGACATTGAACTTTGGATCTGTAACTAACATATCCTTCACAAGGAAGTAAATATTTTGCACGAACACTCCTCCCCCCGGTGAGGTGATGTCAACCCCATCGACGATGATCGACAACTCTTGGATTTCGGCTGTCCTAATGGCTTCCACTAAAGCTCTGTGAAGCTCGTTGTCAGGAACATCCAGGATGGTTTTCACTGACGTCGATAGAGAATCATTTTCCTTGAAACGCGACAAACGCCGCCGCTGCCGGATATGTTCCCCCAGGAGGGACCTGAGGAAAGTCGTAGCGATCGATTTGGCTTTGTCAGCACTTGAAGAGCAGACAATCTGGTGGAGCAGCGTGTGGGCGAAGACGGTGGCGATCGAACCCTGAGCCCTTGTCGCAGTTGAACAGAAGAAGTACAATACAGAACTGTTTGGCTGGATGGCTTTCTCCTTGGTAGCTTCGATAATGTGCGAGGACACCTCTTTCATTCCGCGGTCATGCGGTCCAGATAGCCACAGAGCTTGCGAATTCTCATCTGATTCCCACTGGGTGAAGTCAATGTTCCTGGTGATCCAAAAGTATTTCGGCTCGTTCCGGTCAAGCGGTGAGATCGTGGATCGATGCTTGTCCTGGTCGGCGACGGACAGGTGGGGCAAGAGAATATCCCAATCGATTTCCTCTTCAACTGGAGGCAGCGAGGTCAGTTATGAGAAACCATAATGTAGCTTCTCTAAAGAAGATCACCTACCTAACTTTTCTAAGGCTTCGCATTTCTGAGCGCGAGGTTTTGAGAAGAATTTATTGTGTGTCGTATCTCCTAGAGTAACAGAGGCAGTATCAGCCAAAAGCAATGCGCCATTGTAGCATAGAAAAGATAGGCGCACCGATATGGACATTCGAGTCCTGATAGGTATGACTGTTGGTGGTGGTGTTGTTACTGTTGACCGTAGTTTTGTTCCCGCTTATGATCGTGTTGTCCCGCGCAGCGGTGTTGTAACTGTTGCTTGTGGGTCCGATTCCTTGGTTAGTGGTGCTACTGCTAGACATTCTGTCGCTAGGTATAGTCGCTGCAGGTGTTAGACAGGCTAACAAATAGGAAACTCCGGATATACTAGAAGTGTTCTGTGATCTGTGGCATCAAAATTGGACTTTGAAGAGGTGCTGTGAGATGGTAAAGCTGAGCTCTTTTGGAGGCGGCGCGTACTGAAGACAGTGGGGCGAAATGCGGGGCTTTTTGGCAATCCCTGAGCAGCGGGGCAGTCAGTTGATACATACAAAAGGCCCAGGCATACTCTGCCAATGATAGGTGAGGTACCAGATTGGTTCAGTCCCATTGCCGGACGAGTCCCTCCAACCTTTCTGGCGCCAGTTGTCGATGCCTTAGCCTGCAGAATGATGCAGTAGCTGCAGATTGCAGATGGTAGATGTTGAGGCTCGCACTGGTGCACTCAATCTCATCACCACCATGACAACCAGTGAGGAGCTGCGCAACAACCTTCCCTGACGCTCCTGCATGCAGTGAGCTTTTTGGGGTTGTGGTATGCATGATGAAGGCTTAGTCTCGAAACGTGTGGTACAGGTTCCGATACTACTGCAGGCTATGGAAGTTGGAAAGTTGGAACAGTTTAGTATGGGGGTTGCGCATAGAAACGTCGCTAGTCATAAATCAAAAAAACATGGCGAATCAAAAAGGGAACTTATGGTCCTATATCGCGCAGGGTGACGACACCTTGCAGTCTGTTTTGAGCTGCGTGTTTGCATCCTGTTTATATCCCTGTGAAGAAGTTACCGACGCCTTTTTCGATCTAGCGGCTGCACAAGCTCACATCAATTGTAGGCCGCCACCATGGATTCGGAACGCTCACATCCCTGTTCCTGGTACCTACACAAGATGTGATGGCTAACACGCAAATCACAGCCCAAAAATAGCAGCGCATCGACTTTCAGCTAATGTATGTACCAGTAACATTTACCCTTGGTCGACACCATCAGATCACATACTCTCGTACAGGCAGTAAGATATCAGACACCCCATTTCTAGTAACCAATTTTGTTGCAAGAGCAAGGTATTCAGAGTGTAATCAAACCGCACAGGTTCCCCCTCTGTCAATATCCAGATCGCGTTTACCCAATACTACATTTGCCGTTCTCAGATCTTATCATTTTTAGGTTATAACTTGCCAAAAATGGAGCCATCCGATCTTTTACTACCTGACTCGAGTGATTATGTTCCAATATTTTCACGCACCCGAAATAACTAAACCACATCGTAGAACTGTCTCATACTCAGCTTCCAAGAGCATAATCAGTCTGCAGGTGGAAGGCAGTCGACATTCGCAGTTTCGTCTGCCGAATGCTGCCAGAAGTCAGAGGTGACTCTTACATCTGTCGTCGACGATCGACTCCGAGATTCCGTGTAGCCGAAAGAAGACATTGATGAAGATTCCGCAAATCGATGGACCGTCAGATCTTTCCCCGTTGTGGCAGCCCAGATGGCTCGTTTCGTTAGAGCCTCAACGAAGGTAATGGTCGTGTCGCGGCCATTGCTCACCGGCAGCTTAGTGATGAAGTCGATGTTGGTTCATTGCCATCGTTCATTCGGGACCTCCATGGGTTGCAGCAAGTCGTATGGTTTTGTTCTGGTTAGTCGACTTCGCTCGATGGCAGGCTGCGTACCCTTTAACATAATGTTTGACCGTCTAGTACCGCCGCGGCCAAAAGAATCGCCTACCGACCACCGATGCCGTCCGATCGATTCCAAAGTGCACATTCACCGCGGAGTCATGTTGTAATCATAATACATTCAACCGCTACCGATTATGGCATAAATACATACTTCAATTTCCTCGCTACTTCAGGGAAAACCCCAGTGTCCAAGTTGTGGCTTTCTCACCCAATACCGATACAAAATAGAGGGTACACTGGCATCTTTACATTGATGCTAATCCAGTCTGCCTCCCCTCCAATAACTTGTTATGATTGAAGTTAAAGATGGTGTCTATTTCTCGGTGGAGCCTAACTACTTATATTAAGGTGTTCATAGATCCGGCTCTAAGGCTACAACAATCCCAAAACCATTACATAACTCCTCCAATAAAAACCACATAATACACTCAACCTCTCCACTAAACAAGTCATACACCTCACTTCTCCTCCCACCCTTCCCCCCTCACTCAATCACATTAGTCGTTCTGTCTAGTGAAGCTCGCGAGGGTTCACAGTATCATCGGGTGACAGCTAGAGTTGTCGGATGATCCCCATGCGCAATATTTCAACGTCTCTCTATCTTTGACTATTGCTTGCCGCGTAACTGGCGTAAAACATTTGTTCCGGTAAGTTGCTGTAAAGACTACCGGCCAAAGTCAATACTGAGTGGTACCGGGTCGCTAAAGTCATCGTCGGGTTGGAGTCAACTTCTATTCTGTCTAGTGAGGTCTACAAGGGTTCACTGTATCGCTGGTACACTCAATCCGTTGGTGGAAAGAGCAGTCACACACCACCAAACTATCGTGAAGCCCTTGACATTCACCGAGTAGTGTCATAGGGAAGATGACGCTGGGGGGTAGACGATACCGGAGGAGGGTGTAGATGACGGCGCGCAGTAGAGGACACGGTGTAGATGGGGGCATAGATGACGGCGTCGAGGAACACGAGATCCGAGGGGTAGGCGAGGGCCGAGACAAGGCCGGAGGGGTGGACAACAGCGAAGGAGAGATGGCGCAAAGGTCGGAGGGCCTGACTATTTGATGCAAAACACCCCGTCTTCTTTGCTACACTCTGTAGTAAACACAGTGCTTATGTCAGGTCCGGGCGGGTGCTAGTGAATTTAGTATACGCCCAGACCTAAGCATCAGCAAGTCTAGTCTGGATAACCTGAAGAACTAGTGAGATATAGGTCGCGCGGTGAGAATACTCGGCGGCGACAACGGCTTAGTCGGGGGCGTGCACAATCGAGAGGAGCCCAGCCGTACGCGCTATGCGGGAGAACATCAGAAGGCCTGGCATAGAATGGTATAGACGACGCGTAGATGTGGGTGCAAAGTGCAGACGAATGGAGCCATGGACGAAGGCAGAGGCGTAGAAAACGGATGAGGGCAGGGACCGTAGGAAGAGGGACGAGAACAGGCGTTGACGAGTGCGGAGATGTGGACGATCGAGAGCAGTAGAAGAGAGCAATATCGACTTTAGCGTTGACGTAGAATCTGAGGATTCGATGGTAGAATGGAGAGTCAATGAGTTCAGGGGTAGAGTGCCGGACACTTTTACAAGGCAGTGTCTTGGCATTTCTTAGCAAATAATGGTATTACCGAGTGCGTTATTGTGCATACAGCGGCTAGTATTTTGCAATGACAACGCCATGAGTTCTGGTCCCATTGAGACGATTGTTAGACGTGAAATGATCTACTCAATGCGTTCTACTCGCTAGATTTTCAAGTAATGGGATATTCAAAACCTAACTCAGCCCAAGAGTCATTTTAAATGCCAACACTAATTCTGGAATGAGATTTCCAGTGTTCCATTACTTGAAAAACTGGCGAGTAAATGACCACGCTTGAGATCCTGGAACTAGCCAGCTGTTCTTGAGCAGCAGCCAGTTTTGTGTTTTGGATGAGGGTGAGAAATGTGGAGTCAAGCGCTCCCGGGAGTATGGAGTTGAGCGTAGCTGGGAGCTAGGTGTCGGGAAAGTAAAGCATTGGGATGTAGATATTGTTACCAGTGCCGTTCAGTATCACGGCGCTATGCGTAAAAACCCAGTGTTAGACTTGTAGCATAAAATATAAATTAGAGATATATGTACATGTACATGGCGTTGTGTGAACTTGAAAGGCACCGTGCACAATATCCAGAATGCAGAGCTTATACTGCTCCCAACTGCACTGCACTACATTGCACTCCATTCTCCAGAAGTCATGCTCCCAAGTGCAGTCGAGTGGATCCTCCCAAGTTCACTCATGTGTATGCTCCTAGGTGCTCTTGACTCTATCCTCCAGGTCATGCTCCTGGATTCACTCAAATGCATGCTTCCAAGTGCGCACAAGTGTATACTCCCAGCTGCACTCGACTACATACTCCTAAGTGCGCTCGAGTGTATACTCCCAAGTGCACTCGATCCCTAGTACGCTGCAAATAGCCGCTCCAAAAACACAAAAATAGCCGCCGCTCGAGAAAGGCACCGCCCATTCACAACCTGAGACCACGGTCATTTAGAGTAAATTGATTAGATCATTTCATGCCTAACAAGCGCCTTAATCGGACCAAAATCAAGGAAGTTAACATGGGGTAGTGGATAGTTATGCCTGTGGGGATTCCATACACTCAATCAACTACCCATGTTAACTTGATGAATTTTGGTCTAATTGAGACACTTGTTAGGCATCGAATAATTATTTGATGCACTCTATATTCTCAGGCTCTCTGATCCCAAATCCGCTGAGCCGTTCTTGAGCGGCGGCCAATGTGTTTTTGACCAAGAATACTCCCGGGAGTGAGCTTGGAGTCGAGTACACCAGAAGTGCAGTTAACAATGCAGTTAAATGCACTCGGGAGAGTGTAATTGAGGACTGGGAGTCAAGTACGGGGAGTCAAGTGTTGCTGGTAGTCGAGCGTTGCATAAATAGATCTCAGTCTTCGTACGGCCGGTATTCATACGGGCTTACGGTGTTCAACCGTCTCTATACATAGATGAGTACGTATGTATTCGTACAAGGACTACCGTATATATATGGCCTTTGTTGCCCTCTTAGATAGTACAATCAAGCTTCTCTATCACTCTATTTTTAACATCGAGTGCTGCTGGGAGCTGCATACAGTCCAAACTTTAAATACTGTAAATAGTGCCACACAAAATATCACGACGCCGTGCTACTACATATAAATTTACAGTTAGATGTTGTGCAGCACAAAAAACTCCAAAATTTGGATGTCATATGCCGGGGAACATAGAGTTAATATAATCACAAAGAAACGTAAAAGACGCTAGCCTATATTCCCAGCTCCAAACTCCGAACTTTTGCATGTCCATCGCGCGTATACCTCGCGTCATTTCCAATCGTCGCTCTTCGCCTTCACAGTATTAGTATCCACATTTGAATACCCATCGTCCTTCTCCCACCATCCCGCTCACTCCCTTCGTCCCCGGTTTCCCCTTCCTCACTAAGCGTTACGGACCGTTCGTTCTTCGCTTTCACTATACACCAAAGTCAGCATGCATCCTAAGCCCTACCCAACACCACCGCCCGGGGATATAGAAGCACTTACTCCCGTCCACGACCTCTAATCCATTCATCATCTCAAAATCCTTCAGCAAACACTTCCTCTCCACCATTGCCTTCCTTCCAACCATACATCTCACCAACTTCGCATTCCCGCCCACTTCCGCGCCATCCACAAGAATACACCCCATCAATCTAATTCCCTTGCCGCTCACGCATCCCGAACCACGGACCGACTTTTTCTACCGCCGCTTCCGCGATGACTGTCCATCCGCCTTCTCGCTGAGTGTGGCGGAGGTGTCGACTTTAATGACTGATGATTTGGTAGGATCGCTCAATGTGACCCTGAGGCAGGTGAAGTAGTACATATGCATGGTGTCGACGCGGGCATAAACACGGGCGCCGAAGGGCGGGGAAGTATGTAGTGATTGGCGGGACGTGTGAGTGGATGTCCACTACTATGGGTCGGCTTTTAAAAAGCGGGGTGCTGTTCATGGAGCACACGTCAACTGCTCTTGTGGCGATTCCTCGGTGGCGTCCGTGTCGCCGACGAAAAGGATACCTAGCAATTAGAGTTCCTCCGCCAGCCACTTGTTCTGTCACCGCGCATTTGCGAAGCAGGGTAGTACGTTTTCGTAGAGGGTGTTGAGACGAGGGTTGCGATTGATGAATTTCGGCATCCAGCGTAGGACAAGTAGATCCCCGAGTCGTAAGGGGTGGAGTGGAGGGTTAACGATAGGGCCTTCCATGGTGGGAGGGGAGTTCCGAGAGGTTCTCGAGTGCGTGTGATGGAGCGGAGGTTACGAGGAACCTAACGTCGCCATCGGGGAGGCCGGAGCAGCTCGAGAGTTTTCCGACGGGAGCGATGACGAGGACGTCGGATTCCTGTCCTTCGATGGCACCCTCTCCAGTAGTCCGTAGTACACCACCACCACCCCACTGCATCTTCTGCCCTTGCCACCGCCCGCGCTACGATATTTCCGCGATCTGCGCCCGAGGTCTGCGTCGAAGTCGATTCTGGTAGTTATCCACGCCGAGAGTGGTTACGAGGGTGTAGGGATGACGGCGAAGTCGGAGTTTAGCAATCCCTTCTTGTGGGCGATTCCGATGGTGTTGAGGCTGTTGTTGATGGAGGAGCATGCTTCGAGATTATGTAGAGCACGGTTTCTGATTGTGTGAGAACGGAGGAAGAATTGGGTGGCGGCGTGGTGATCGGTCACAGTTTGCACCAGGATCCTATGAGAAGTTGTCAGAGGACGGGGTTACGAAGAGTCAAAGCCGGCTTTTTCGCACCATTCAGGCAGATGGTGCACTATGGGCTTGTTTGCGATGGGAGAAGCGCTCTGTGTGGGGCGGAGTTCATTGGAGTCGGCGCCAGTGAAGGGGCTGAGAGATGTGCCGTGTGGGGGTCGTAGAAAATTACGGCGTCGAAGCCGAGGCGTGTGCTGCCAAAGGCGTTACGAAAGGTGGAGGAGAAGCACAGTGATGGTATAGTAGAATGGCTCATGTGGGATAGTGGGGTCGCGACAGACGAGTATCAGGAGGCGACGAGGTACACGTGTTGGTTACTACCGGAGTCAGGCGAGATGAGGGTGATGGTACTATGTTTTATGTACCTTGGCATAAAATCCAAGCCTAGCGCCTGGGAAGTCAGCCAAAAGAAACTCAGAAACTCCAACATAATTTCAAGCAAAAGACGTTCACACTTCGAATCTACCACTGCACTATATCATTCCCATGGCATGTTCATCCGATTATAATGGACTTGGAATTTAACTAGCGAAATACCAACGTTAGCTTAGTTCTATGTTCGCACCCTAGGTAGATGTACTTCAAGGTTCTTCTCTAGGAGGCAGACGATGTTAATGTAGACATCGTTTTTGAAGACCTCGTTATCTAAGGTGCTCTGCGACGCTCTCGGGGGTTCACCGGGTCGATTAAGGCCATAGATACAACGAGACACCGCAAGCCCATAATTATCTCCAGCATAAGTAATGAGTTCTCCGATACGCTGCTGAGCAGTTGCATAGTCCGCATGATCCATGGTTGGAATGTAGCTAGAAGAATCTTGAGTATTACCGGCCAACGCCTGACTGGGCTGAGTTCTTAGCTCTTCGATCCGTCTTTCGAACCAAAGCTCTGTGAGGACGATACCGAGTGAAAAGAGGCTTTTGTCGTATTCGGGAAGAACTTTCTCCTGTGGCGGCGGGATCTGGTCTAATGGAACAAGTGCTTCCGATGAGCCAAACATCCAACGAACAAACGGCTGTTCGATCACCGGTTCGTAAGTCTGAACATATTGAGATAAAGGATTACCGGTCCTCGTGCGGCGCGTAATAACTTTCTGCATAAAGTGTATGTCGTTTCTCCCCCAACTCTCACCGAGCCACGGTGTTCCATGCAGCTGCATAACTGCCGATGCAAGTTTCACCCCCAAGTTCAGTCGATCCCACTTCTCAAGACATCCTGGGCGAAGGAGCTCATCGAGTGGCACAGATTCTGGTACGCAGGGTGATTGGAATAGTGAGGGCGGTGGAGGCCAGATACGATGCCACCTCTTGTTTGACGCATCAACCAGAATTCCGATGCACAAATTAGAGCGTGTGGCAGTTGCTTTCCCGAGTTCAGAACACAAATCTTCGATTCTTTTCGCTGTGTCGGGGACGGTATTGAGTGAAGCCTTTCGGACTTCTATTCGTTTACTCGGAGGTGGCTTATCATCGACGAAGCTAACTGTCCTGTCTGTCATCTTCGATGGACTACTGCCAATGTTATCACCCCTCCCGTTCAATGTCAACACAGCATTTCAGGCACTCACCGTATAGTATCCTTGACGTTTATCTTCAACCCCCTTGCCATCTCCCTAAATTCCTTCCATCTTCCCGACGACTCCTTTGAGGGTGTAGGACTAGGTGAATCTTCCGACTTATGAGCGTGTAGACCTTCCCCATGGTTGGATTGAGAGCCTGTATTCTGGCGTTGCACAGGTTCGAACTCCAATGCCAGCCAGTTCTGCTGCGCCCAGTTCCGCGGAAGTGGTGTATTTGTTGCAGGAACGTATTTATAATCGATTAGAACCTTCAATCTAAGCTCATCCTGGTCCCTATGATTCTCTAGCCGAAGGCTCGCATTGTGGCTGCAAAGGCATTGAGCAGATCGAAACTTCTCTTGGAAGACGGCGTAAAGGTTCATTGCGTGGCTTCGTATACGATTGTAATTCTCAGTGGCGGGCGACTGCTTGGTAGGCATCGGTGGCGGAGGTTTTTTCGTCCGTTGCATCGTTATCTGTTCTAAATCGGAATTTATATCTCTGATCTGCTTCAGCGTATTAAGGTAGTCATCGTGTTCGAGAACGAGCTTCACTTTATGCCATTGCAAGTCAAGCCAGGAAGGCTAGATACATTGTAGAAGGGGTTAACGAAAGCTTCACTCGTATGAGGACGGGTATCACTTGAGATGCGTACCTTATTATTCTCGTCAAGCTTCATACTGTCAATCCCGATCGCATCCACCAACTCCTGAAGGTAAGTCTTCAAATCTCCCATGACGTCAATTATTGTCTGGATGTCCTGAGACCTCAGGCGCTGCTCCAGAACTTCCTGGAATCCGGGATCCTCCCAGCCACTCCCGCTCACCATACGCTTCATTTCTTCAGCAGATACCATTCCTTCAAGGAGAAGTTCGCACGTGTTCTCAAACTTGATATTCTCCATCTTGAGTTTCCGATGTAATCGTTTCAATTTACCTGTGTATGCCCTCGCTTCCTTGATCTTTTGAGCACCTTCGAGGTAGAATCCGAGACCTTTGAGGACGATAGGAAATATTGCTAATGCCAGTCCAGCTACTTCTATGCCGGTTACCATGGTGTTGAAACTGCATTCGGAGATCGTATTGTTTGAGGATCAAATTCTGTTGGAACAGCGCATTATCGACTGGTAGCGAGAAGGATGATAGCGATAGTGACGGTGGTGATACATAGCTTTTCAGCCTCTCCCTGAAGTCGGGCGGGGTATGTCGAAGTGGGGTAAATTGGGTTAGGTTTTCTATCTGAATATCATTCTAACATACATACTTCCCATCCACGCTCCACCATCACCAGTCCAGGGCTTGATATAACAGTTGCTAGAGCGCGTCCACATTCATACTCTTTCTCGTCAGACCCCCAACCCCAACTCAGAGAACTTTCGTTATGGCACATGAAGGGATCAGTTCGGCAGTTTCGATTTACTCGCTACATAACTGCTGCCTTAATTCGATCTCCACTCTCCTCTCGCTCTTTGCGAAGGGTGGGTTCGAGAAATACGAAACAAGGCTGTGGGAAGAGGTTGGGAGATTCAAAGTTTGGGCTGAAAGCACTGCGGCGCACCGACGAAACCGAATGTCTTTAGATTACCGCCTCCATGAGGCGTCCAAAATCAAAGAAATGGTCTTAGAGCTTTTGGAAGGACTCGATACAGATTTAAAAGATGGTAAACTTATCGTTAATAGGCCATTCCCAATGTTAACGGTGTCTGGAACAGCTATCGATATCGTTTCCGCAGCTGGCGAGTCGCACTTCGACGACGCCCCGGATGAACTCGCGCAAGACACCCCACATGTCGCCGAACCATACGGACAAGATCCCGAAGAGAGTAGGACCAAACTAAGATCTGGCAACCCCGAATTGGACGAGTGCTTCGTCGATATCGCGGATGTAATCACATGTCTTTACGAATTTGCCGTCACCATACGAAATCCTGCACCCCGAGATAGACTGGAAAAGTGCCGTGACATTGATGTGTCTCATTACGAGTTTTATGACTTACAACACGTCGAAAACAAGTTTCGTGGAGCCGAAAAATACTTAACTGATCGTCTTGGAAGAGCAAATACTAGGCGGCGCCAGCTCCTAGAATACTATAGGATTCATCACGAGAAAATTGCTGGCCGATATCCAGGTGTGCCTATAGAGGAAGCCTCAACTATTTTGAAATTGCAACAAGACCGGAATATTCAAAATGATGGGAATATATTTGGAATTTCACGCCAGGATGAGGAGAAGGAGATTTGGCATGAGCCTCGTGGGTCGATGAGTAGTCCCCCAACAATTGCACTAACGACGAAAACGCAAACTACTGTATCGATCATTACTCAGAGAGAGACACAAACTTCCGATGCATACTCGGACACTGACCAATCACAAACCTCGTACGCATCGACCGCATCTGGAGACGAAAAAATCCTGCGCGTACCACCACCTCCAGACCAAGAGAGTGCTTATGACGGAAAACCTTTTCTTTGTGCATACTGTCATCAGATCATTCAAGTCACCGGCTGGCATTCTTGGATGTATGTCATAAAATTTTCTTCTTTCGTTTAAATCAAGTCTATTCACTATGACGCTAGTTGCTGGGCTGACTCTTCAAAGGAGACACATGTTCCGGGACCTTCGACCTTATATATGCACATTTCAAGGTTGTCCGAAGTCAGATTACCTCTTTGGTAGCAGACACGACTGGTTCGAGCATGAAACAGAGTTTCACCGTCGCGAGTGGTACTGCAGCGCTTGCGATGATGCATTCCCTGCCCGCTCGGCTTTCCAAAACCACCTACAAAAGCAACACTCTGGGTCATATAAGGAGGGCCAGATGAAGACGGTAATAGACAGATGCGAGCGACCGAATGAATCGAAACAGCCATGTCCTCTCTGCGGGGATAAGCAATCTGCCCAGCGTCTACGGCACCATTTAGGAGGTCATATGCAACAGGTTGCGCTGTTCGTTCCACGCCTGCAAGAGGATAAGGCAAAGGGCAGTTCGGATTCCGACTCTGGGGGAGTACAAGCCGGCGAGTCAGATGAAGATGAAAAATCTGGTTGGAGTAGGGACATGGAGTTCAAGTCGAACCCGTCGGATAACAGAAAAGAGTACGATGAATATCCAACACCTCTAACTCTGCTGTTACCGGGCCAGGAAGAGAGAACCGTAAATAGTAGTCACTCGGTTGAGGATACAGAGTTGAACACGAATAGCCTACCAGGTACGCCCACTGAAAAGCTTCAGCAAAGTTTAGAGAAGAGAAAGAGGGTACTCGGCGAAGAGCATCCAGATACCTTGACCAGCATGGCCACCCTTGCATCGACATACACGAACCAGGGGCGATGGAATGAGGCCGAGGAGCTGTTAGTGCAGGTCATGGAGACGTTCAAGAGGGTACTCGGCGAAGAGCATCCAGATACCTTGACCAGCATAGCCAACCTCGCATCAACATACAGGAACCAAGGGCGATGGAAGGAGGCCGAGGAGCTGGAGGTGCCGGTCATGGAGACGAGAAAGAGGGTACTCGGCGAAGAGCATCCAGATACCTTGACCAGCATGGCCAACCTCGCATCAACATACAGGAACCAAGGGCGATGGAAGGAGGCCGAGGAGCTGGAGGTGCAGGTCATGGAGACGATAAAGAGGGTACTCGGCGAAGAGCATCCAGATACCTTGACCAGCATGAATAACCTCGCATCGACATTTTGGAACCAAGGGCGATGGAAAGAGGCCGAGGAGCTGTTAGTGCAGGTCATGGAGACGTTCAAGAGGATACTCGGCGAAGAGCATCCCTCTACCTTGACCAGCATGGGCAACCTCGCATCGACATACAGGAACCAAGGGCGATGGAAGGAGGCCGAGGAGCTGGAGGTGCCGGTCATGGAGACGAGAAAGAGGGTACTCGGCGAAGAGCATCCAGATACCTTGACCAGCATGAATAACCTTGCATCGACATACAGGAACCAAGGACGATGGAAGGAGGCCGAGGAGCTGGAGGTGCAGGTCATGGAGACGTTCAAGAGGGTACTCGGCGAAGAGCATCCCTCTACCTTGACCAGCATGGCCAACCTCGCATCAACATACAGGAACCAAGGGCGATGGAAGGAGGCCGAGGAGCTGGAGGTGCCGGTCATGGAGACGAGAAAGAGGGTACTCGGCGAAGAGCATCCAGATACCTTGACTAGCATGGCCAACCTCGCATCGACATTTTCGAACCAAGGGCGATGGAAGGAAGCCGAGGAGCTGGAGGTGCAGGTCATGGAGATGAGAAAGAGGGTACTCGGCGAAGAGCATCCAGATACCTTGACCAGCATGAATAACCTCGCATCGACATACAGGAACCAAGGGCGATGGAAAGAGGCCGAGGAGCTGGAGGTGCAGGTCATGGAGATGAGAAAGAGGGTACTCGGCGAAGAGCATCCAGATACCTTGACCAGCATGAATAACCTCGCATCGACATACAGCAACCAAGGGCGATGGAAGGAGGCCGAGGAGCTGTTAGTGCAGGTCATGGAGACGATAAAGAGGGTACTCGGCGAAGAGCATCCGGATACCTTGACCAGCATGAATAACCTCGCATCGACATACAGGAACCAAGGGCGATGGAAGGAGGCCGAGGAGCTGTTAGTGCAGGTCATGGAGACGATAAAGAGGGTACTCGGCGAAGAGCATCCCTCTACCTTGACCAGCATGGCCAACCTCGCATCAACATACAGGAACCAAGGGCGATGGAAGGAGGCCGAGGAGCTGGAGGTGCAGGTCATGGAGACGAGAAAGAGGGTACTCGGCGAAGAGCATCCAGATACCTTGACCAGCATGAATAACCTCGCATCGACATTTTCGAACCAAGGGCGATGGAAGGAGGCCGAGGAACTACAGGTTGAAGTGACTAATAGATATCAGACGACGTTAGGCGAGAATCATCCCTCCACAGTAACTGCCATCGCTAATTTGGCTTCAATACGCAAGAACCGTGAAGCGTTACCGAGCTTGTCAGACCAGAACAGCTTGGAGCATGGCCTGGACAGCAACGACGGCGAAGGAAGATTACGGCATCCGCTTCAGATATCGCAGAAAAGTGACGATGACGACGAATTTGGGACAGACGAGGAAAGACTTCAACTTGCACTTGCTATGTCTCTGGAGGATGAAGATCCCGACATAAACGAGGGAAGGCTTACCCATGCGCTAGCTACGTCAATGGAGACGGACGACGAGAATGTCAATCAGGAAATTGATGGTGCAGGAAAGGCTGATAATACCCCGCACTCATAATTTTGGTGGGATCGTCGTTGTCCAGGTAAAGTCTAAATGAACTCAACAGCTTACCCACTCAGCTGCTGATTTTTGTTTGTGGCAGGGCGAAAATACTTTACTAGTGTACCACGCGTCAAGCCGCCCTCGAGTGACATCGTTTCTCTTGGTTTATTTTAAACAATTGATTCCGTGACATTATTTTATTCCTAGCAAGGGTGTTCGTGGCGGAGTCTTTCTGGCCTACATACGTACGAGTGTAGTAATGTATTGGTAGCCCTGGAGCGTAACGCAGTTATAGAACTCCAGAGTTCCTTAAAATGACATCAAATTTCTATTTGCTTATCATGCACCAGCAACACTTCAGACGTTTTGCTCACTGGTACGATATTCTAGGCAACATTTAGTATAGTAATCTAGATTTTTGCATTGGTGTAGTTTACTATCAGTCGTAACTTCAATGTCCCAGCTGTTGAGAAACTCTTGCTCTCCGAGGTAGAATGTTTCGGACAAGCCATCGGACATCAGTGACAGACTTTTTACACCACAGGTGGGACCCATCCGAAGCAAGCTAACCAATGTAAAGCCTCGTGACCACTAGCTAGAGAAAATGTAACGAGGAAGAAATAGCCTCACAGAACGAAGATATACTAGACAGAGTAGGCCCAAAGATTCCTCCTCTTGGGGTAATGAGCTCTTGTATAGGAGTTGTGTGGTTGAACTGAAAGATATCAATGAACTCTTATCGCCCGTTGGAGCTAAGCGAGGAGGCGAAATAGCCGTCAGCAGGACAAACTGGGTACGTATGGCCTCCTGATTCATAGGAGCGTACTAAAGGCAGTAGACCGAACAATTCTTTCTCTACAGTGGTGAGGACTAGCAAAGGCTGAGCCGAGAGCTGTCGACAAATCTGTTGAAAGTGAGAACTCTCAGAAGCCAGGAAGGACGATGCCTAGCCACTGTCAATGTGGCAAACGGCAGAGAAGTACACTGACCTCATAGGAATCGTTGGCGTCGAGCTGTGCACAATCCCGGTTACTGTCCGAAGGCGGTGAGTGTAATCGAAACCGAACAGCTATCAACTAGGAGGCAAGTGAGGAAGCAGAAGGAAAAACGAGAAGAACAACGAGAAGGAACAACGCTAGCAATGGGATTCCCGGGAAAAGATAGTGGCAAATGCACTCTTGTATTTTTCAGGACAGATGTGTGGAATGAATGTCAGGTATAGGCTACAGGCTTGAGACTGGAGTGGATAATCATAGCCGTCAATGTAGATATAGTGTTGAAAAGACGTTGACGAATTTGGATATTGTCCGTCGGAGTAACCGAGGTAGATATTGCCTATAGGTTTCTATTATGTGGAACAAACGGTCAACAAAAACCTGTCAAGATAAACGGAGTGTAAATGTCGATTCCATCAACTTCAGCTCAAAAGTAGACAATACCGATAAATAAGTAAACATTGAATACAAAGTTAAACTTTGCTAGATAAATAGAGTGGATAGCAACATTTGAAATCAAAACATAATGAAAAAGCAACGAGTTGATGGGAAAGGCAATTCCAGGTCATCCTTAGCAACGAGTGAAAGGTAAGGTAGGAAACGTACCAAAGTTCACAAATTTTGCATCTCCACCGCCGGGGATGACGGATAGTAAAGGCGAACCGTTGAACCGTAAGCCGTCGATAGATGGAGTGAGCCTTGAAAAGTGTGTGGGAAAGGTAAGGCGAATGTCGGAGGAGTAAACAGATCCACAGCATACCGGGGGATTGTTTTCATGGATGTGTGTTATTCTCAGTGTCGAGCTGTTGGCTAATGTAAGTGAACATACGAACAAGGCTACTCGAGCGATATTGAGCAGTGTCAATGTACTAGAACAAGCAAAATGTAGATGAACGTAAGAGTTAGAGTCTAAAACTTCACAAAGGCAACTTTGAAAAGCCATACGAGGTAAGGGCGGCGAGGTTGAACCGAAAGCTGTCGATAAATCCATTGGAGGTAAGCGTGATCGAAAGCGAGGAAGGAAATATGAAGTACGACACCCATCAGTGGGACGAAAGATAGGGAAGGAAACAGACCTCTTAGAACCGGTAAGTGTTTCTTGGTTGGTGGGAGAAGATGACGAACCCTATTTTTGTCGTAATGATGTAAATGTAATCAAAAAACTAAACAGCTGTGGACGAATTATCATGAACCGTCGCAGAAAAGTGAGGACGAAAACAAGAAATGGAGTTTACAACCGATCGCAATTAGATGTATGTTCCGACCCCGTTGTCAAGTAATTTAATTTGTCGAGAGGCCAGCCTACTTAGCAAGGGGCATGCTTTGCAACTAGGTCAACCTATTTGGCAAGCAGGCCTAGTCTATTAGCCATGTGGAGAACTTGGGGGCAGGGCTATCTTTTAAGCTGGCCCAATTATAAAGATCTATACTTGTGATTTGGGTCAATTTGGATTCTTGCCCTAGTAATCAAAAATAGAAAGTTTGTTGGAAGTAGCCAGGAGCTGAGAGTAAGCCCAAAAGTGATAGTGTTTTCTTATTATCTACCGGTCTCTCTATATACACAATGACGAGAACAAATTGGCCAGTCTGCAGCTACCAGCTGCCAGACTCGCGTACAGATGCAGGGTTGGACAGATTCCAATACCATGACCGTTACAAGGCCAGTACTTCAGGGGGTGAACGTAGGGTATCTAGACCGTACTACAACAGATGACCCCAGTCGGGAGTTCTGAGTAATAGGGTTACTAACTCTGCTGATGATATCACTCATTTGACAACTGGATGGGCCCAGTCACCAAGTACACTGCTTGATAACTGAACCTTTCCACTTTGTCAACAGGTCAACCCAGTTACATAGTGGGCTCTTGACAAAGTAAATCACTTGACAACGGAGTCGGAACATATAGCCTAACAACCGTCAGCGAGGAACAGTTGTACCTTCAAAATCTCCGAGCGACATAGAGGGGATCAAAGTAACTGAACAGGCATGGCCTCGGAAGAAGAATAACTGGAGGAGTACATGCACAAAAGAAGTTGTCAATGTCAACAAGCTCTCCGGGGCGACGGTGAGGTTGAATCGGGAGTTGCCCACAATCTCTTTAATAGAGTCCGTAAAACAAGAGAATCGAGGGCGTACATGTCGATTCATTGATACCAAGCTTTGGTCCGAGGATAAAGAACGCCGTAAATGGCGATGGAGTTGTGGTTCGTTGAAGATTCGGATGTCTATTTCAAGTAAGATGTGATCAGTGATTGAAAAAGCAACATGTAGAGAAAGGCAAGGCTTTGCTACATAAGGGAACGAAGAACTGGGCATACCCCAAACTATCAACATACTCCACCGGTGTTTAGAGTGTGATGAGAGAATATTGGGAAACGAAGGGATAGTCGATGTATGTAGATTCCATCGATAGTAAGTCTCGGTTCGAAGGTAAAGTGTGCGGATAACTAGCTGAACATCGACCGAATGAGACGAGTAGAGCAGAAGTTGTCCTATTAGATGAAAAGCATGGTTAGCGAGATGAGCAACGAGAAGTGATTGAAAGCAAGAGCTGGAAAGACATTACCAAGCGAACAAGTAGACCTACAACGCCGGGTTGAGTGCTAGTCTTAGCTCAAGCTCCAGGAAAAGAGAGGGTCCAGGTGAGATTCGACAGTGATGACAATTAAACATCGACGATAGAGTTGGACTGTTCAATAAAAGCGTGGTCAGTAATATAACAAGAAACTGAAGCTAAAAAAAAAGCAACGGCTATCTTGAGTCGAACAAACATACTAAACAATTGACTCAAAGCTCCTTCTTGGCCGGAGATGGCAACTAGTAAAAGCGTGAGACATTCCTTGAGCCGTAGGATGCGAGACGAAGAAAGATGAATCTGAAAATCGTCAGCAGGGAGGAACCGCGGGGAGGTAAAATTATGCACTAAGACCTTCATATTGTCGCGAGTGTGGAACTGAGAGTATAAAATCGGGAGTGTAAAATCGGGAGTGTAAATCGGGAGTATCGAATTAGTAGTGAGAGTCGGCGGAGTATCTTCGTCGGTATCGAGCTCGCTAGTTATCCGAAGGAACTTAGTGTAATCGACAGCAAGGAGAAAGAGAATCCTGCAATCGTCGACGGCAAGGAGCGGCGGGAGGTAGATAGACCTCAAACTCTCGACAGTGCAGTTCTATCAGTGTATCATCGCCGTTGTCGGCACGTTCGCTTGCTATTCGAAGGAGGGGCGACCGAAAGCCGAACTACTATCGACTCGAAGGCAAGTGAGGAGAAGGAAAAGCGTAGCAACTATCAGTGAGAAGTAAGCAGACCTGGTTTGTGTATTGTCGGTAGTATTATTCTTATCCGACGGGAGAGAAGACAATCGAAGGTGAATCAAGTTATCAATAACGGCGAGCGGTAGGCGGTGAGGAGAAAGAAAATCCTATAACCGTCAGCAGGACGCAGAGCGCAGACCTCACGGGACCCGAGAGAGTATTCCGGAAGTCTGTTCTTCCGATGTCGAGCTATAGATAAATCCGTTGAAAGAGCTGTCAAAACCAGGAAGGAATAACGAAGCCTAGTAATTGTCAACGGAACGGTGAGGAAGTAAACTGACCTCATGCTCTCTTGTGATTTTGTCAACGATTTGTCCTCAGTGTCCAGCTGTCGATGAACTCGCTTGTTGCATGAATGAAGAAATGTCGAAGAACTGAGTCGGGGATGAGAGGGGGAACGGGAAAACCGAAATCGGTCGACTGTAGGATGCAGAGTGGAGGAGAATGAACAGCCTGCAAATCGTCAGCAGCAAGGAACAGCGGGAAGTAAACAGACCTGAAACTCTCGGCAGTGTTCTGTTGGTGTATCGTCGTCAGCATGGAGCTGTCAACGAACTCGCTTATTGTGAGGGTTATAGTGAGGCGAATTGTGGAGAAGTAGATAGACCTTCGGGTGCTCGGCAGTATATCTATCTCCAGTGAGTATCGTCGTGGTGTCGAGCTCGTTTATCGGCCGAAGGTTGTGGGTGCGATCGAAGATGGAACAGCCATCGACGTGAAGGTTAGCAAAGCAACAAGAAACGGTGTGGAAAGTACACGCTCCTTAAGCTTTCGGCTAGTCTCGTTCCCAGCCCTTTCGCAGAGGGTGGTGTATTAAGTCCATGAGTATGCAAGCGCCTTGGCATTGAAAGTCCGACCCTGAATCAACTACATTTCGGGACTTCATAACTCAGGTCTATGAAATTAAGAATTTACAGTGAGCTGGAGAAAGGTATCTAACTTTGGTAGAAAGCCTTTTGCATCACTCCGGGTATCACGCAACCCCCTCCGGGATCTGATGGGGGCTGGCTGGTACAAAGAAGGTCACGGACCAAGTCCCCTACTCTAACAAGGGTCATGGCCCCACACCCAACAAAGTGCGTACCTTATAAGCGAGTGGATACAGTTTATGTGAAATGTAAACATCACGCTCTTCCACTTGTCGATTCCCGTTTTGCAGTAGCTCAAATATTCAGTGAGCAGCTGTAGATTCAGTGCAAAATATAGCCACAATCGAGCGTTTGGAGCTGCGATTCAACGATTTCGGAGATATCGCAAAATAAAGACAGCCAGGTGAAGAACATGATGTTAACTATATTCACATATCTATAATTTATGTTGAGATTGGAGTTAAACTCATGGACTTAATTGAGGTGCTGCGGTTCTGGGGCTCAACTCATCGCGAGTGATGGAGTTGGAAAACTGGGCGCAGGTCAGCGAAAAGATATCTCTAACCACGGCGTGTGTGATAAAATGGAGATAAAATGAACTAGAGTATTGTCTCATACCCAGCTGCTAGAGCCTCATTCCGCTACCCGACACAACAGCCGGATCCCCGGTCGCTATCTAATCTGCCTAATCTAATCACATCTATCTAATCTTTGTGCATACTCACATCATAATTTCTCACAGACGGAAACCTATCTTCGTGGTATCTTCTCCACCGATTCATTCACCAGCCTGCTCGGTCGAGACAAACCCCCCCTGTTTTCTCATGCGAACGCAGCAGGGATGAGAAAACCCTCTCAAAGTCTCCCAATGTGTATTTTCCACAATTTGCATTACGGTCACCTTCTATACCCGCAATGCCGCAGCCTGTTGCGCAAAGATTTACCCAAGAAAATATAATTCCCGGTAAACTTACTTCACATTCGTCATCGACATCATCCTAACGAGGACTTTGCTTAGCCCGAGCTGGCAGTAAGTATAGCAGGCGAAAACTCTCACATAGCTAAGACGGCTTTCCTATTAAACAATTCAGAAACGCTGCACATCTACGTACTAAAGTGCCGTTCGCAATCATCCTCACTACTTCTGTCGCTTTTTATAGCCCATCTAACGGGAGATTATTGGTTATCCATGCAGCAGTGGCAGGTTGCGGCTGTTGAAATAGTGATGCTAGAGAAGCTTGATTGTATTCTATCTAAGAGGGCCACAAGGCCAATATATATGAAAGTGCAAGTACGGCTGAATGCCATCAGCCCGTATCAGAGTCAACAGTCATCTCCAACCATACAAGACATCACCGTCTCCGGCCATACGAGACATCACCGTCTCCGGCCATACAAGACACCTCCATCTCCGGCCATACGACTCATCTCCGGCTGAGACCTGTATATGCAATAGCGGCTCTCCCAGCCAAATCCCAACAGCGGTAATCCAACCATTGGCAAGAGAGACGTATGCAAGAAAACCCCTCGAAAACCCCGGGCAAAACGAACTGTGGGGAAAAAATATATCTCAAGCTCCTAGCAGTCTCTTTCCATCTGTGTCGAACAATCGACGTTGTTCGAAGGTAAGAGTGGAACGAAAGAAAATATTTACTACAAATCATCAACTCCACAAACAGCCGGGAAGTAAACTGACCTCGTAGAAGCGAGAAGTGTGTTTCTAACGACAGGCTCTAATTGTCCATGGGATGAAAGCGACAGGAAAAAAGACCTCCTGAGAATGTGTTTCCGCACGCGTATTCTCGGTAGTATTAGGCTCTCAAAGCTCGCTGGAGGTGCGTGCAATCGAAAGAGAGGACGACTACAACATCTGTAGAGGAACTGCGAGGAAATGAAATGATCCCAACAGGACCGCAAAGTGTTTCCATTGATGTGGAACTACCGACAGGGCCATACCTCTCTCTACCCGGGGGAACAGGCGGAGGGAAAGATTCTCTCGGGAGAGTTTCCGCTCACCTACCACTAACGGTATTAAGCTATTGTCGCTTCCCGGGGGGGTTTTCAATCAAAAGCGGGAAAGAAGCAGAAGCTTATGAACCGTCAACGGGGCGAAAGACCGGGAAGAAAACATTCTTTAGGGGTCTGTGAGTGGCTCTGTCGGTGCAGTCAACAACCTTCGTTGTTGTCCTCGGTGGTGTATGCATTTGAAAAAGGGGAAGAGAAACATCAAGCCTATTAGCTGTCAGCAAGACAAAAGACTAGGACGCAAACACCCACATACTTGTGTTTCCGGACGTAAGCCAGGAAGCGAAGGAGAATGAAAGGACGTCTTTCCGAGTTGAAGCAAAGAACGTGGTAGTTGTGCCGCCAAGTTTACATTGTTTGGCGTCAGTTAGAAGATGTCTAAGTTGACCGACGTGGTCAAAACTCATAAACTTGTTATGTTTCTTAAAGTAGGCTGATCTGTGGCATTTGACCGACATGAGAAATATCGAAAACTTGAGATGATGACGTATGCTGTAGTAGTCGACTGTAAATGAATGCTCTTATTAGTTACCAGTGCAAGTGGGACCGAAAGAGGAACCGGTGGGAGTGTGTGCGGTGGGGGTCACACTCAGGTGCTTGTCAATGCGCCGCCGGTAACGGTGGCGTTGATTTCCATCACATGGGTATGCTGATGCTAGATCACTCTTCGTGGAAAATGATTGGGCACCCTTGAGCCGTACTGGAAAGCGGCTAGGGGGATGCGAACTTTTCTTCGCGCTGTTCACCGGGGGAGCAAGCCTGCAAGGTAGAGATGGTGTTGGGGTGGAGGATAACGTTGACGGCCGGGGCGAATGAGAAGATTATGCGGGCCATATGGGGGTAGTTGACGGGGAAGTTGTGGTTGGTGGGAGTCTGGGATTGTTGGGAATCGCCGTATTTAGCTCTTACGTGTAATAAAAACAATCCAAGCTGGAGGGGTGTCATCGTACTAGAAGTAGTGATAACAATCGCCATGAGATCCTATTCGAGACCGGTATTCAGATTTCAGAAAAAATCGTGTTCTTGTGCCCAGACTCACTTCACGTAATACGATCAAGATATTTGGTACTGGTGACGGCGTCTCGACTGCTCACCTAATTGAAAAGACCTTGCCCATCAAACCGGTGACAGAGGTGATATATCTGCAGCGGGTATTGTTTATCATTGAAACTATTTATTATAATCGTTATAATACATCTAAACTCCTTCCCTAGCTTGAACAACACCAACTCAGAATCCGAGACTCGTTAAGGTCCGCAGATAACACGACCCATCATAGCTGTGAGACAAGGGGCTGGCCATGATAACCTCGAGTACCGGATGTGTGTATGCTCCAGCTTGACAGCAAACAGAATCTATAGTCTACCAGGTAAATGGTTCGAGTGATCGAGATGATGCCGTACCCTAACCCACGGAGGAGAGCTCACTATGTAGCGTACCGCATACTCAAACAATGGAGCTGATTGTTTCCAAATGGATCACTCCAAAATAATTTAGACGCAGCTACTTCCATGCTCGATAAGAATGCAGCAGACGACGAGCAACTGAATTTCTACTAGTCGTCGGGGCCGAAGTATTTGGTAACAGGAACATCGACAGTGAGCATTGGTACTGTCAGCCTGTGTACCGAGTCTCGGCTTGATGTAATGAATAAGGGAGCTGAACATGCATACCATGAGGTTTCAGTTTCTATCAGTTATGGGAGGGCCGGGGAGCATCGCATGTCAGCTGCTATGGCATGTTGGAAGGAAAAACATTGTAATCGCAAGAGTCTGATATGAGTGGGTACCACAATCCAAATACCTTTCTATACTGAAATTATATTAGTTATAACTAAGATAAACTAGACTGAGAGTACAAACGAATGGGCACTAATTGAGATTTGGGGAGATATGCTTCTGCGTGGCTATTTAGGAAGTATTTATGACATTGGGCAGGGTTCAAATCACTATGTGTAACTGTTTGATCACATTAGAAGTTATCAACTTAATTTGAGATTAGGAGTGTTGGATATTCAAAGAATTACAGTAGTCCTATAGTTATATCAGCCTACCGTAGATTCTATACCTATATTACGAATGTACGCTGTGTATTTTAACTTAGCCTACAGGTTTTACTGGAAGCATTGCAATGGAGCTGAAAATCACAATGAAGGTTTCAAGTATAACCCAACGTTTAAAGTAGTGCTTGATATTTCAACTGCATGTGTTCGGATCCTACGCTTTGCAACGGCAAATAGGCTTCAAATCTCCAACCTTCTATAACTCACTCTCTTGCCTTTTTTACCGCTGCCTATTGAGTAGCTGATACATAATTTGCCATAGAGACGACATCGCTTTCTTCGTCTTAACGACTAAAATCGGTATTTGCAGATTACTAGTTCTAGAGAAGCACAGCTGTGCCTAAGTTGTGCTGAAAACTTAATAGGGTCGAAGATATGGTGGCAAGCATTGCTTCCGGTGGTCCCTAAAATTGAAAGATCTGAGGCCGGAGTTTTACGCCCACATTTACGCTCAACGACTAGTTTTAGAGCCTGGACTCTGATATGCAGTACTTACACTTGTGCTGGCAAAGAATGCTCAATCTCTCACGGGTTGTGGGAGGTGCGGGTACTCAGATATCCTCCTTTGCGATCCTTCGGCTGCTGCGTAGTTCATTTCATTGACAAAACCTCCCTTACAGTGCCTTCCTATGGCTGGCTTGAATGGCTGAAAATTTGATGGCTAGACATGAACCCATCAAGCACTACTACACTCCTACAAGTGATTTTTCGAGCGCCTGGTGTAATTGTTGCTGTAAGGTCCAGCACGAGATCTAGACGGGTCTCTCGAAATCGCCGGTAACCCCAATACGATATCTCACTCTTGCCACCCGCCACAATCGTCACTCTCACCGACCTCTAGCGGAAACTTCGGATCCCACTGTATATAAGGCATAAGTTCTACTTTTAGATAGATCAAGAGACTTCATTAGTATCATACAATTCAGAGTGGGCGCCAAGAGGCCGAGTGACCTTTCGTGAATGCAGGTTCAGTGAGTGGTGCTCCATGATGCGGCACACGTAGGGCAGCAAGAGAGGGTAGAAGAGATCATTGCGGAAATGTTGACATACGTCCTTTATAAGACCTAAAAGACACGGAGAGTCGCTCCTGCCTAGCTCTATAAGCCATTGACACACGGAGATCACTCACTCCTTGTCGCGGGAAATTGTAGAAAATTATTGTGTTGCACTGCAGAGTACTAGCAATCTCACCGGAATATATCCCTACAAGCAATCCGCTTCCAACCCCCACCGCCACCAAAACGAATCCAATTGATTATTCTGACCCAAGATTCCTTCATGCGAAATATGACCGGCCCCACTCTCAGTCGGCTAAGCTTAAAGCTACCTAGTGGGAATTTCATACAACGACTGAGAGCTATTACTTCCTCCACATTGTTTGCACCCTTACAAACGGTTCGGAGATGTGGTCAGTACTCTAAACACAGTACACACCGTCACAATGCCGATAGTCATGCGGTCATCCACTTACTAATTCCTGCAGGTTCGATTAATTGCGTTAGCACTCTCACCACCACCACCACGGTCATCGAGTTGTAACTTACGCACTGCGAGTCCAATGATGTGTATCAGCACTTGTTCCCCTACGACCGTTACCACGCTAATAGCTATTACGGTCGACCACTTACGCACTGCGAGTTTAATAATGTTCATTAGCAAATACGTCACAACGGCAAAAGTCATGTCGTTTGGGCGTTATGCACTTACACACTATGAGTTCGAAGATATCGATGTTGGTTAGCACTCCGCCCTTGCCGACACATTGTCACCGCATCAATAGTCCTACTTACCCACTGCAAAGATACGTATCAGTATCCTGTTCGATTCCCACATCACCGCCACCGCACCAATAGCTGTCAAGGCCCACTTACATACAGCAAGTTTGAACGAACATGCGCATCAGCACATTAATACTACTTCACCATTACGGCCATTGGGTCGTCCACTTACACCCTGCGAGTTTCAGTCAGCACCTGCTACTACATCACCGTCATCATGCTACTGGCAGTCTTGCACTTACATCCTGCAAGTTCTACCGAGTATGCACGTCAGCACCTTGCTCCCACATCACCGGTGCACCATTGTCTCATGCAAGTTTGCTCGGCTAAGTTCGCCGAAATGTATTTCGCAGTCTGGAAACGAGACAAAGTGCACCACCACACCAAAACTGATCGTGAACACTTACGTACTGTAAGTTGAGTTATTCACATTAGCACTCCGCAATTACTCAACCATAATGATCACCAGCCTCCACTTACTGGCTAAAAATCCGAAGGTACCCGTCAGCACTATGCTTTTTTACGTCGTAGTTACCATGCCAATGGCAATCTGAGCCGGGACCATTACTTACGCTGACAAACTGCAACCTCGACCATACTACGGCTGGCTTTTTGCGCGGAATGGCAAATGCAAGGTTGTGGTCTCACTTAATTATTATTTAACTAGAGTAGGTGTAGAAGGTTGCACTTAATAATTAATTAACTTAAGTTGGTGTAGATAAAAAGTGGTGGTGACAGTCTAGAACTTAAAAATGGTGAAAAGGCAGTTGTTAGTTGACCTAAACATCAGTAGCCATGGATTATGATAGATGTGGGAGCGGGTTGTCCCTGACCACCATTCCTGATACCTACTCGAGTACTTTACCTGGTTACCGCTCCACCACTGCAACGCAACATCACCGCTACCACCACCACCACCACCCCAAAGTGAGTCTTGACCAGTTAATATTTCCATATAACTATTAATTAATTTAATTAAATAGCAGGGCAACCAAAAAAGTGAAACCTAAGGTTGCCAGGAGAAAGGCTGTCAAAAATGCGCCAACTGTACCACCTTTACCTACTGCTTCAACTGCTCCTCTGCAGTCCAAACGCAGTACCGTTGAGACAAAAAGCCTGTAGCAGACCCTCATTCCTGCCCAGTTGCCGGTTGTACTGTGGTTTTTCACCAAACCACACCAACTCAAGTTAAATAGTATTTAAGTGCAATTAAGCGCGGCCACAACCTTGCATTTGCCATTTCGCGCAAAAAGCCTGCCGTACATACTCATCAGCGCGTATCTCACAGCTCGCCACGCCAATAGTCGCCGGGATGCACTTACACACTGCGAAGCGTTAGCACTTCACTCAACTGTCATTGGGATCGTCCGCTTACATCCGGCTGAAAATTCGAATTATGCCTGTTAGGATTTCGTCACTACTGTAGTAACGTAGTTATCGGGATCATCCACTTACAGGCTACCGGTTCAAGCATGTTAGTGCCCATACCACCGTCACCAAACTAATGATCATCGGAATCATCCACTTACAGGCTACGAGTTTGAAAATACAAGTCAGTACCGTGACCACGCCAATAGTCATCGAGATCTTGCACTTACACACTTCATATTCGAAGATACACGTCAAGACCTACTCCCAAATCGATATCGTCATGATAATCGGAATTCACTTACAACTACGATCTGTAGCTTGAGTTAGTCCTACTACCTTGTCACTATCATCATGGCGGTAGTCCGCTTACATCCTGCAAATTTGAATACACGCATCAGCACATCTCCGCCACCTCACCAGAATGCAACGTTCACTAGATTTGCAGGGTAGACCACTTACACACTACAAATTGACAAAGATTCGAGTCAGAGCCGTCACCACGCCAATAATTATGACGTTATCGATAATCGGAGCTAGGCACATACACGCTATAAGTTGACTCGTCAGCACACGGTCACTAGGCTAACAATCGTGGGGGCCGTCAACTTACTTTCTACAAGTTTGAAGTACATCGTTATTACCGCGCTAGAGGTCACAAGGAGCTACCACTTACACACTGCAAATTGTCAACAAATATACGCCATTGCTGTTTGAAGGGTATGTACTTACACACTACATTCGATGATTGCGTCAGAACCTGCTACCCTATCACTTCCCTACCACGTCAATGAGTATTCCTAAGCGGCCTGGGGGGGCTTTTGAGCGGCCACTAGAACATGGCCGCCTCGGCTACAATTTTTGCCGGCCGATTGGGAACGTTGCAGCCAACTGTCATTGGGGCCGCCAACTTAACGTCAATAGTTGTCGGGATCTGTTTACATGCTATAATTCTGAGTCAGTAACCTATTTCTATATGTACATCTGCCAACGGTCGTCGGGGTTGTCCACGTCTGCCATAACACCAATAGTCGTCTAGGTCTGCTTACATACTGTAATTCTTAGTTAGCACTCTGGTTCTATATGTACATCTCGGCTACCGCGCCAACGGTCATGGGGTTTGTCCACTTACATCCTGCAATTTGGAGGCACGTATCAGATTATCACTGTCGTCGCATCTGATGGGGCTGGTGCCGTTCACTTACTCCCTGTAAGTCTCAGTTAGCACTCTGCTACCACATCATCATCACCACGCCAATAAGGATGCTTTCTTACTAACTACAGGTTCGAGTTAGCATTCTCACTTGCTTCCAAATCATCCTCGATCAGCCGTCGGGGTCCGCTTACATACTACAACTTTGAGTCAGCACCCTAGCAAAGTTTATCGGTTGCCCACTTACAAACTAAAAGTTCAATGATACGCATTAGCACTCATACATCACCGTCACCACGCCAAAAATTATTCCGTCCACTTACACACTACAAATTTGATTGTGCGCATTAGTACGTATTCATCGTCATGCTTCATCACTCAACAGTTATCGAAGTTCACTTACACACTATATATTTGAAGATGCGGGTGAGCACCCTTGTTACCAGGAATGTAGTCCCAAGGTCTTTCACTCACATCTTGCAAGTGCGTCAATACTCACTGTCCCCATACCAATATCATAGAGATTCACTTACACACTGCAAGTTGAAGATACGTGTCAGCATCGAAGCTCTCACGTGCACATTATCGCAATTGCGACACCGTCTCATCAGGTCGCCTACTTACTTCCTACAGGTTCAAACATGTCAACACCCAAATAGCAGATAGTCTGCGTCACACCAAATCCAACACCGATAGTTAGGAATAGACTTACTCTTTTGTCAATAATTGGCGCAGACGTTCGTTTCATGGTGACTCCTTCCGGGGCAGCTGGAGCAGCTGAAGCTGCAGCAAAGAGAACAGCAAAGAGAACAGCAAAGACAGTCAAGAACTTCATTTTCAGTGCTTGTTAATATCTTCGGGAATAGAATTGACGCTCGATAACTGCAAACGGTCAGACGGAAACCACAAATAAAAGCAGCAGAAGTATCAAACCTTCAGTCAAATAGAGTGTTGGCTGTTGTGTTCGTTGTCACACTTAGACGAAAACCTGCTCTAATATTTGCTTGTTATTGTCGTGCCAGCGGGATTTTTGGGTTGCTGCAAATGAACCCCGCACAAAGCACAAGCAAGGGACCTCCGTTGAGAGTGCGTGCGTGCAGGAATTTAACATAATACTCGAATACAGCAGTGTTTACTATCCTCGTGAGTCCGATTCTCAACAAGGGTTCACCTAACTATGTCGTAGCCGAAGGCTTTCGCAGCTAAGGGGCTTTCCACTACATATAACATTTTCGGATCTTCGGTACAAGAATTGCATCGCGCTGTGCCGATGAGGACTTATAACCCTTGAACTCTAGTGAGCGTCACTACGGCGCTCCCATCGAACCAAGACGGACAAAAATACCAATCAAGATGTACAGCCTCGCTCCCTGTCCAAAACTGCTTCTTGGCAAATGCAATATCAACCCTTCTATTGCACTCCGCAGTACGTTGAGGTGTATAAAAACCTGGACAATGTGTGAACCAGGGCCGGGTATGGTGATACGGCGCCCTGGGATGGCTGCAGCCGCAGTATATCGGGGATTTTGGAACCTGCCTATATACCTCGCATTCTGCATATTGCCCCTTAGGCACGGTCGTCTGCGGCTAAGCTCGTGTACCAGTCCTGCATCAGATCCCGTAGGGAGCTGGACGAATGTTGTCTCCGATATATTTAGTAATCAGTTTTCCAGTATTACCCGAGGTTCGGAGACGCAATGTCCACAAAGTCGGGGTTCGGCCTACCACCGAATGGTGCTTCGGCCACACTTTCAGAGCAGCTATTACTTATGTAGACTGTGACCGAAGACTTATTTTTTGACTTTCGGTGTTAAGTGCGGGGTTCAAACCTGAACAATCACTTCGGAGTAGTTCTACCATACACAAACAATTTCAATCAAGTGCTGACTACCAAACCAGTTATTATCTACATAGGCTTCGACCGAAGACTTCTTTTTCGATTTTCGGTGTTGAATTTGGGGCTTCTCCGAACCTCGGGGTAACACCGTATTATTTAGTCGTCCAGCCCCTTCTGGGATGGGAATTTATACCTACCCTAAGTAGGGACTGGCATGCGAGCTTAATCTGCGGCGACATTTTAGAATACTGCACAACTTAGCAAGGTCATAGCTGCGTAGCGAAGGTATTAACCGGCAGCTGGAGAAGACCGAATTATAGAGTGCAGGAGTGCGGTGCGACGGGGGTCTCAGTACGACCAGGCGATCATTCCAGAAGCAGTTCCACAATTTAGAGGTGCCAAAAGAACTAAGAGATAACACAATTCTTTTCCTGCAAAATGGTAGACTACGAAAGCAGGTTGTTGTGTTTGCGCTTTAAATTTTTTTCACTACTGATTTTCTACTCGTACGCGTCCAGTTTTTGGCTGCAAAAGGGTGTATGGGTGTATCCCAGATGATTTCGAGCAGATGGTGTACTGTACAGGACAGCCCAACAAGATCTTACTTTCACCCCAGAGCAGCTCTGAGGGAATCTGGAAGTCTTTCGGGATATAGTTGAGAATTATGGCAGAAGTGGATAAATTATTAATTTAGACTGTATTTTTTGGTTATGTAGCTTCGGTTGTAATCATACAGCATACGGTCTTGGCCTCTGCGTGGATTCATTCGGTGGTGGTCGAGTAAAAAACGACCTTTTGAAAACTCTCCAAATTGCATACACTTGCATTTGGAAGCATATGCACACATATGTTGGCATACGCAACTTCTTCACTACTTGTAGCTCAGTTTTAATTACCTAGGTAATTAATGCCATTCAAACACTCAAAATACCAAGAGACACACCAACATACACATTACATGTGTGTATGTTTGCGGCGAAATCTCCTGTAAGTACTCATGTTTTAATCACAGTCTCTCATTCGCTTCTTGGCATTTGTCGTGACTGCTCACTACTTGTTTCCAGTGATCAAGAACTTCTGCCCCCATGCCTAAGTTTGAAATTCACCTCATGTATGATATTGCATGTCCAAGCCGGTCTTGGCGCTTCAAGCCCTTCTTCTTCTTTCTCCAATCCGACAATCTCTCCATTTCTAACTGTTAATCATTACGCTGTGCTATTAATAACCTCAACTTCACAAGTACCGGAATATATTACTTGCTCCGAAATCTATGTTGTTTCCATCCGCTGTGCCTCTGAAGGGTATCAAACGCGCTGCTCCAGAAGCTCTAACTAGCCGCTCCCGACACTAAGCGACCCCTTAGAGTCGATCTACTCACGAATCGAGGTGCGCAATCGCAAGATGTGGCTATTGTTTGATCCAAGGCCTTCCGTCCTGCCGACTCTCTCCCGGTGGATGACTAGATCGAGAGCGACTTCATTCACCAGTACTACTCTTTACCCAATCGACGACAATTGCTACACAAAGTTAGAGCTATATGACGGAAGTTTCGATCAGAGTGGGCCGAGCTAAGTTTTCCACGATGTTGAACCTAAAGGTTGTAAACGAGCATCTATGGTGGTGACGGGATAAAATTTCGGTCCTCATCCTATATTGCAGTCTATACTCGACTACTCTAAACGTATTAATGACCTACAAATAGAGAATTGCAACTCAGCATACCGTTCTACATCATGAGATACCACCTATATTTTCAGGATGTATTTTACTAATACTGTATGAGAGAAGCTACCCTACTACCGAAATACTGTGAACACCCGCTACTAGTAAGAACTAAAACCTCCGATTGGGTTGGTGTACCTTATATAGCAAGCTATGATCATTTCGGCTCTTATTGATTCCCCCGGAATCCCTATCTATCCGCAGGCCGCGGACTACTGCCTTGGTCATCTTCTATACGGAGAATAACATGAAATCTTATTTAATTCGAAATTCTACTGTTATTCGATGAACGGAGAGTTGTAATTTCACTAAACAAATCTCCGAAACGCCCATCATTAAGCGGAAACAAAAGAAGCTCACCATTTCACGTATCTAGATGCCTCCTAGGCGATACCCGACACAGAATGCAAATAGCTTTACAAAAAATAAACCACACTTCGCTCCGGTCTCTCCTCCCAGCACTCCCATGCCTCGGGTTTCTGTAAATTTAAATTATCATTGTCACCCGATGTTTCTGTATGCTCCGGAGATCTAACTCACTGCCATTCAAAGAGCTACGAATGTGTAGAGTTACACAGTTTCCCGTGTGCAAAAGTCCAAATCACCAAGTCCGTGTATATGAAACTTTTCCAACGTCTCTTTAGAACCCGTTGGGACAAAAACCAACGCAACATGCCCACATCGACAGGACTCGAACCTGCCCGAGCAATCCCAAGAGGTTCCTAATTTCTCTCCTTAAGCATTCGGACACGTTGCATTTCTATTTGTTGCATGTGTACCTGTATCGTGAGCCTCATAGCTCAGGTCCGTTTGATATGCAGTTGGTGTATGAAGATATGCCTCAGGAGAGCGGCTTATATTAGTGTGGAGTGGCTCATATTAGTGCAAACGGATATGCAAACGGACAAGAGATATGGAAACGAATATGGCTGTGAATATGGGAGACAAGTCTGTATATATACGGGCCTTCTGGCCTCGAGAGATCAGTCAATCAACAAGTCAAAGAAGCATCCAAAAGCAACACTATTAAATATTAGGTAATTTCATGCCTTGGTTAGTTAAGTCTCGATTTGTTAGTGCCGGCAGGGGCCGATGAACAGAAAGTGATGACAGCGGGGAGCTTCATTACTTTATGGTACAAACTAAGCACTTCCCCTCACTATGTTTCTTATCTTTCCCTGAGATTTGGAGTTATGTTTCTGTTGGAGTCAATGGTGATTCCTGTGCTATTGAATGAACAAAAGAGATACATGTTATTGAAGTGTTCAAATGGGTTGAATCCACGCAATTGTGCTCATACGGAGGGGTGAGTGGGGAGATAAGCCATCCTGCAGTGGCCTCAACGTCACCTAATATCACTCGAAATCTCTAGATTGGGGCGTCACGTCTCGAATTTTAATCCGGGGTTGGTTTGGACATGATGAATGTCAAAACCACTAGTCTGCAGCCAAATATGGTCCGTTCTCTTAACCCATATTAACTAAAATCTATGGCTTGCTCAGTTTAAAGTATCAACTAAATTGTCACCAGGGGCTGTATGAAAGTTCGATTGAAGGCTCCTTTCATCTCAAATTACATACTCTCGAACAGAACAATTTAAGCATTACTTCTAGTAGGCATCATTAGTGTTAGGCACGGGACGAGATGTCCCAGAACTCTTTTTGTGAGGATCCCGGGACTGCGCAGGGTTTGTGAGTGACAATCAATGAGTGGATTTCTTTGGTTCCAGGGGTAAGGCATTACTGTATCAAGTGTCAAGGTTCGTACGAGATTTGGAACGTGACGACTATTTTCTACACCGAATACCCAATTGTGGGTTATATCCGCAATAAACCCTCTTCAGACGGGGCCTCGATGAGTGACATACGAACCTTGACGCTCAATACAGTATCAAGGACAGTGATTCTTGTTGCGGTATTATTTTCCATCTAAATCACTGTTTCTTACCGTTCGTTCTCCAAGACCCGCAGGTACTTTTCCTACTGCTGGGAGTATCAGTACCCATGCACAATTAAAACTAATTCTACAACGCGACAAACAAGACGATTCTGCCCAAACCTATCTCTCGTCTGGTGTGCATCACAATTCCACACAAGAATAATTGGGCTCACGTTCTCTTACCCAAATATCAATCCGCCAGGCATTTCAATTCTCTGTACCATAATTTAGAGTGGACTACGGCTCATGAATGATAATTGAATACCATGGCTCGGGGAGTCTAATTGCTCGGTTACCCTTAGATTAATTCAAGCGAGGGATCTGCAGGAAACGACCTGCCGATCTAGTGAGTATTGGGACGCCCACTTGAAGTAGCTTCCACAGTAACACGAGAAAATACTTGATCGTTGGTGACTTGTATTGTCCTGACTACCAGCGATTGTTCTTATGGTATTCGTATTCATCACTCAATTGGAACTTGTTATCTGGTATCCTCCGCCGGGTAGATATTCTAGGAAACTTCTGATCGTTCTTCACGAACTTTACCTGCTAGATTCTGAGATGGTGGTATCCCCTGCACGCTCGGTTGTTTTCAGATTGGTTGCAATACTCTGGTGGCAAATGCGAGTAGTATTGATTGTCCAAGTAAGATGTCAAGTGGCGAAGCTGAATAAATTTCATTGGTCACTTTAGGTGATCGATAAGTGGGATTGCCTAAATTAACTATTGTAACTAATCTGAAAAATCGGGCGTGTGGGGGATAGCCTGGGGCGGAACATTTACCTTATTCTTTGAGTCGCATATGATCCCACCCGAGCCAATGAACGCAAGGAAGTTTCCATTTATATAATTATTCGGCTGTTCAGTAAACCTCGATCGCGATCCAATGTGTCCGCCCCGCTGCGGTGTAACCTGCACTTGGCCAAACGCAGTCTTATTCAGCCCCGTTGCTGGTAGGCCCGTATAATAGCCCCGCTTTGGATCATTTGTTTTTCCTTGCTGTCAACCGATATATATAGTTTCGACTGCATAAGCCAATGAAAACGGTTGACATTATGTCTTTAATTAGCGTTGCAAACATCATCAACACGTTCCCAACGTATAGGTGATTTGATATAACCACCGTGTACATCAAATTTGTTTGGTTAACAACTACTTCTAACAGCTGCACATACCCCTCCACCTTAGTGCCCACAGCCGCGACCGAAGTTATGAACTCCACCACTTCCGGCATCCCATCATCCCAGGACAAAACTCCTGACCTACCCAAATTCCGGTCCCGATAGTGTGTGAACAGGAATATACGGCAGTTTACGTTGCATTTCGAAGTATCTACAACATGGGAGCAAAACCGGCGGCAACGATAACTGCAACTAGTGCGCCAACGGTAGATCGCGGCGTCTCGAACGAGCGGCAAGACCACTATCGCAAGAATGTTAGATGCATCGTACGCAAATTATTGGCAACCTGTCTTTTAATTGCTCTCCTTATCGTCTGTCTTTGGATGTTTTCCAGAATGGGTCATCTCAAAAAGCGTGATCAACGGGGATTCAATGCTCTAGCAATTCTTCTCACTGGTACGATGAGCTTGTGTATTGGATCTGTGCTTACATATTTGAGCTCGATGATACGATGGCCCTTACTGGCCCGCACAGCTCACCAAGCAGTGGATGTATGTGGACTTCCATTTTCTTAGTCTCTCATTATCTCGGCCGTCATGACTTAATATATGTTCAGGTAGACGCAATTTTGGCAATGGGGTCGGCGACTGGTGCGTTCCAGCTGGTAACTCGTAATATCTGTCGGGAGAGATGGACACGAACGAAATTGATTGTAGCTACATTTGCATTTGTCAATATCGCCGGTCGACTCAGCGTGGCAATTTTTGGGTTGACATTCAACTTAAAAGACCTACCTGGAATTGAGTTTCCGATCATGGTGTCAAATTGGACGGCGAATCCGAATGACTCCCCACCAAATTGGATTGCATTTCCGGGGAATAACTTTACTGAGTCACAGTTTGCTGACGAAAGTGCCAACGGTAATAACATACCCTCCAGATGTGTAATCATGAAAGTAACCCCCTGAGACAGCATCGGTGGTAACCGTCCAGGTGAACCTCGGTAACTATATGCATTCGGGCTTGGCCAAAGATAATGGTAAAGAGATGATACTTATTGATTGCAGTGACGTTTATGCTAATGTGTTGTTCATGAAGCGAAACGTCTGCTGGAGTATGCTCAGCTTGGGATATCGGCCTGGACAAAGCATCTCGATCTGGGAAATTTTTACGACAGTGTTGAGCGCCCAGATGCTAACCGCGTGTTAGAATCTTTCTTTGCTATTGAAGGGATGGATGTCGAAGTCAGTAATGATACTGTCAAGTATTCGTATGCATTGAAAGAACGCCAGCAGAATAAGTCTGAAGCCTCACCGTCGAAACACATCACGCGCTCCTCAGCTAGATGCAATACGATATACAAATTTGGGAATACGACTGTCGCTATCACCGGTAATCTCAACAAAACGATAGGTGCGTTGAGTACCAATCCAGACCCCTATGGATTTGTTCTAAAGCGTTCCAACGGTGAAAATTTTATACAGACTTTGAGAATGGCACCTACAGCGAGCCATACGTCACAGTACTACAACGGATCATGCGTATCATACCTGACAACCCAAATTCAGACATTTGGGCATCACTTGTAAACTCGAGCTACTTTTCATCCAATTCAACCCCTCAGTGTGCGACGACGTGTGAGCAACCACTCTATGACGGGTACTTGATCGCAGCAGTCGCTGATAATATACTTACAGATCTATTCTCTCGCTACACGGGCCAGTTCTCGATTGACCTGGGACAAGACCCCTCACCCAACGGCACGCTTTGGGAATGTCAGTCATGCTTGACGGACAGCAAAAATAACTCTGGGATTGGGCACTTCTTCGGGGTTCCAGATGAGCATATTCCTTTCAACACAAGACATCTTGTACTTTTCCCAGCGAGCCTTGATAATGGCACCACATTTTCTGCAGATTCGGACCTGGTATTTAATTTTCTTCCGTGGTCACAGCTGAGGCTACTAGGTCCTAATTTCGGACTATCGGATGTCAGCAACGAGTTTATTGACACCTTGGATGCACAAAATGCTTCCTTCACCTCGGAATTCGAGAGGCATGTGCGGCTTTTTGTTGCCAACCTGGTTGCACGGATGCCGGTGTTGGCAATCGCAGGTGCGGACAATCAACTGCCGCAGGTCAGCCGCGATGGTAACAAGCAAAGACCATACGTCATAACAACTCTGGAGGTCAAGTGGGAATTTGTTGCGCTTAGCGTCGCGGCCATCATCGTCGGCCAGGTTTTTGTGATCACGGTAGTTTTGCATTACTGTCGGCGAGTTCATATTCAGGATGACAGTTATCTCTCTGTTGCGCACCTTTTGGGGACCTTGGTTGCGAAAGTGGATGGCGGCAGCCTGCGAAGTGGAAAGGAATTTGCTGCCTGTCTGGATTCTTTGAAACCTGGATTCATATACGGTCGCAGTAATCAAATGAATGGTTATAAGCTTGTGGTTGACGTACCAGGCGATCTAGAACGAAGCTTTCTTCTCAGTCCATCGTATGAGGATATACGACAATCAAGGATGGAATGATGGGGGTTGAGAAAAGAGGGTTTCGGAGAACACAGGTGTAGGCAGGGTGGTGCAGTGGCAATTCAGTCGGTTTCCTATGTTTGCGTTTTGTCGGAATGGAAGATCGGATGAAATGATGATGCTACGTTTCCTAAATTGTCTATATTTACGACCTGTGCTTTCGTCCACAAGGAGGCGGAAGAAGAAACTCTAGGAAGAGACCATGATATTTTTTAGGGACAAATGGTAGAAAGGGATCTTTCCCACCAAGCCGACCATCCGGAGGCGAGAGGAAGCGGGCACTGCCATAGTTCAGATAGAGTAAATGCAGTATGGTCAAAACAAAAACAAAGACTATGATATTTTTATAGTTTCCTAACTACGACGTAGCGTTGTCTCGGGTTAATTCCTAATTTACAATAGAACCAGATACAAAATGTCTACTTTAGAGAAGTAAACCTAAAATCCCCCTACCGTGTATAGAAGGTTACTGTGAAGACTAACACCTGCTATTCAAGTGGGACGATATCTATCGATGGTGTACGTACTCTAGACTGGTTTTGGTGAGGAAATTGTGCCTAATGCTTTGGGATGCGGCTTGATGGGAGATTCTCCATTGTTCGCCGGGTTTCCTTTGTGAGGTAGATATTTCAATCAACATTCCATGCGGAAACAACTTGATAGAGACAGAGGTGTAGCAACTAGATCAGTGATCATTTGAACAAAAGCTTGTAATCTTTGTGTAACTAGTTGTTGTTACATCAGCCTTATTGAGGAAGAGGAACAAGATATGCGTACTGCAGGGCTGTTGCGATCGGGTAATCGATCGATATGCATTATCGAGGTTCTGCACCACCAGACTTATCTCGAACGAACGTATTTAGCGCCGTTGTGAGGGGGAACGCAATTATACTAAGGCTTTGAAGGGGATAGTGAGTTGGTAAGTATGTTTGGAAGCCGTAAGTTCAAGTCATAAAATGTCCGACAGGGTCCCCGAACGTACTTACAACCGCGCTCTCATTGGCCAACCGACTTCCACTAAACTACAAACTAGAAAACATAAACAAAAGACTTAAGTTCGAGACATTTCCTCCTGAACTGGCTAGCGGAAATCAACGTACGTTCAAGATTAGTCTGGAGGTGCAGAACCTCGATATTGCGCATCACGTTTGTCAAACTCATAGCATAAGCACCAGGATTCTTCAAATATAGGTTATTCTGCATCCTGCTAACCACCTCTAGTAGTTCTTAAATAAATAACAAAACTCGGAAGTTCGGAACATGCTCTCCAAAGCCGAACCTTTTCAGTCCAATGTGAAACCCGAAAATAGAGTCAAATCAGCACCGATATGGTGAGATTTGGTTTTTGCGGCTGGGTCGATATACCATACTAAGTAGTTTTCACTCTAATATAGATTATGTGGAAATCCTATCTACTAGCAGACCATAAAGCCTTTAAAAGAGCATGGTATCAAAAGTACTTAAGTACAATCACTGGTCTCGGGGTACGTGTATTTGGTGACTTAGGCGGCTGAGCCATCCCGGTAGATAAATTTCCTCGAGTAGAAACTTGATCAAAGAACAGGCAAAACTAGCGGCTGTGACCCGGGCGAAAAAAAAACCTGAAACGATTGTGCGAGAGCAGACCAGTCTTAAAAGGATTTTATGTCTACACACGCTGTTGACAGACAACCCATCTTAGATACGCACGGTCGGGCTTGACAGATATACGTATAACGTAAATCTGTGTATCCGGTTTATTTATAGCGCTACAAGACACCAAATTCGTCGCTCTCATTTATCCACCTTTTATCTTTAATTCAAGTAGCTTCCGTGTAGCTTCCCGACGCTCAGGACGAATAAAATGCTGCTATTGAGGTTGCATATGCAACCTATGGTGGTATAAATATGCCGGATACACCTAGATTTTACGGTAGTCTGGCGCATATACTAGCACCACACCAATACATTTAGTAAAACGTAACCTCAACCTTGGTTTTGTAACACATCCAAAAGCATTGCTGTAAGTACTTGGCCGAATAAATCGGTCATGAGCTGTCACTCGCGGGATCCCGGGATATTCCGTGTTACAGATGTACATGATGTTACAGGTCTGATACACGGTCCTGCTGCAAGGGCTGATGCCTTCTGTATACATCTCGAGTCTTTCTCCTTCTCTCTTCTCTGTACCATAGAATACACGCACACGGTTCTCCCCAACTTCCATATCGTAACATTCCGCACATTCTTAAGTGTCGTCCCGGGATACCTCGTCCCCCAGCCGCCCTGCCCAGGATATCTCGGCTCGTGCCGAACACTACATAGTAACACTAGATGGAGCAGCTCTGCTAACGGCTGTTCGTACGACATGTACCTGCATAGAAACTCTGCGTACAGATCTGTGAACACGTGCGAACTATGAGTGTTGAGCTTGGTCATCTAATTCCGGATACTCGATTCCAACGTATCCAGAACTTCTTTCACTACATTCTAGCCGCAGACAATACCGTCTTTGACCGCATGCTTCCCACCGTTGTTTCGCTTTCCCGACGACACCACTCTACCCGTGCGATATGAAGATGCTTGCAGAGGACTACTACCAGAGGTTGACACAAGCGTTGAGCTATTCTGTGGAACGGGAGGAGGAAGAGGATGTCAAAGACCAGTTTAAGCTACTCGCCGTCGCGCCTGTTGCTTAAAGGTGTCGTCCCGATGGAAGGCGACACCGAGGACTAGAGCCGAAGGATCTCCCGCGGCGAGAGGTGCAGCGGAGACAAGCCTGTCCGTCCAAATCCAGGGAATCCACTTACTCCCGTACTCAGTCGCAGGGAAGTCGTTCTTTTGGTTCTTTCGAGCAATTGAATTGGAGCGAGAGTGGCAGCAATTGATCTGGAGGCTTGAAGGAGGAGCGCGTAGCAGAGAGGGACAGCGAATGCTATGGCGGCGAGTAGTTTGCTATACGGGTTATTTGAAGACTGGTCGTTTATCCTGCTGCGGTTCCGTGCACGGATGAGACGGAGAAGAGAAGAGAATGTTGGATATCTCCAAGATCTATCGTCCACGGCAACCAGTTCCGCCTTGTCACCAACGACCCCGACGAGGATCCGCTCCCTGATCCGGCGCTGCTCGAGCTACATGTATCATGTGTACCTACGGACCTATGGGACACAATTGGTGCGACGGGGCTGGCTGAAACGAAACGCGAGAGGGAGGCACGTGCAGCATAAGCGGAGAACAGCAGATTCAAAGAAACGGAGGGATCTGCCGCGATAGGACCACCGCGACGATGACGATGATGACGACGATGAGTCTGATAATAACAACGAAGCCGACAGCGATTACCTTCCTGCAAAAAAGGGACTCCTGGTGGTGGAGCGACAGAGGAGTGTGCCTGTCGCACGTGCGAAATCTGGTAGCGAAGATATGTCAGAACAGACGCAGCCGAAACTGCCTCAATTTCGGATGCTTTATCCTGCATCTCTCACCCCACCTTGCCGTGCCCCGCCCTTCCTAGTCCTTCGGAAAACCCCCTTCTCTCCCTGGCTTCTCTCACAAGTCCTCGCGAACCACTGCCGCATTCGCGTCTAGCAGGAGGGCAAGAAACATCCACACCCCTGCTACTGTGATTCCTTGAGTTCGCCGGCAACCTCGGATGATGGCTCCTTGGAAGAGGAGGATTCGGGGGATTCAGTGGGTATGTTTGGACAATATTACCGCCTCAAAGCGCTCTATGAAACGGCAGGGAGAACTCGGTGGCATATGGGACGGTAGACGGAATCTATCCGTGTTGGCGTTTAGCATCTGTCGGTATTTGAGAATGATGGGACGGGATGTGAGATGCGGTTATTATACGGTTAGGCGTCTGGGTACTGTGTGCTTTTTTATTAGTTCTAGTTTTATATCACTGTCATACATAAATATACACGACGTGCATTTGTGAGTAATGTTTGTAGTCTAACGAGAGTAATTGCCAGCGGCTAGTTATCGCTGAAGTCAGGCACGCGCTAAGTAGCTACCGATGCATACCTTCACCGTGAGTTGAGATATCGGCTTTAGTAATGCACATCATGATAGTGTATAGAAGATCCAATTACTCCTCACAGCGTGCAGGAAGCATTCTTAATGTTGCCCGCGCGACGAGACGAGACCTCAGACAAACCCGTACGTCGTGCTTCGTGGAGATTTTAATCTCGTGGCCCCGGGACTTTTTGTGATGTCCTGGCGGTAGTCCCGGCACGTCTTGTACTACAGTAAAAGTACTACACTACGTGTCGCTACGCCCCTACATGAGAAGGGGATCTTGGGTTCCTTTATGTATTGAGCGAGAGGGAGGAGGACTTTTTATGTACAGACATTGAGAATCTCTTAACTTAACCGCTTATGAGTTATACACCGGACCTTAGATCTATAAGTTATCACAGTATTAACAACAAATCCACCCGGACTCCCCGCCGGGTCAAAACCAAACGCCCAACGTCCATCCTCACAAATATAATTTCAACCGCAAACCACAACGGGTATACCCAATCTCTGGTACCATGCTTCCGAAAGCCCTCCTTTTCCCTGATTGGCTCATTGCTTCAGCAGGTCGCCATTCTGCCGTGTCCTAAGGTAACCCAACCAACGCCATCGCCAACACTCTTCGCAAAGTAGCTCAAGAACAGCCGTAACCGGGACACAGTAGCACTGTCTCACCCGTGCCTCTTGTACCGCGAGTCCAGCACTATAAAGGCACTTCAAGAAACCCGCCGAGATGGCCGAGAACAGTGCACGCGGACGAGGAAGCTAGTACATATGTGTTTGGAGCTAGTGATATGATGCGCATCATGTGGTTACTTTTACCTTTGAATAACGGACGTTGCAGAATATATAAGTTCCCTGCCTAGTAGGCCCAAGAGACTGATGAGATTAGGTATGCTGTTTCTGGGCTGTATCACGTACTGTCACTCAGCATGTCGCTACTGTTTGGTGTTGCATGTGTACCTGCATCGTGAGTCTCAGCTCCGTTTGGTGGCTTGTATGAAGATGGCGGCTTGTATGAGGATATGCATATGGCTTGTATCAGGCGTCTCATGTCAGATAGTGTGTACGTACGCATATGGGAGCTTGTACATATACAGGCCTTCGACCCTCGAGAGATCAGTTAAGTCAATCAGTCAATTCATTCTAGCATCCAAAGTAACATTTGGCTTAGCACGATAACAAACAACTTGCTTCGTTCTTTCTTTATACAGTTTTGCAGTTTACAAAGATAAGAAATGACAGAAAACAATGAAAATATATAATACTAAGTGTACTTGGAAGTATAGAGCATTTCACGCAGGCGACGGCACTCGGCTTCTGATGCTTCCGCACTACACCCCCGTATTGCTGTAGCAATTCCCAGTAATGCTTCCGCAATTCCTCCGATTTCTCCTCCTCCTGAGTGTTTTTACGCTTGCACAAGCATGCTGAAGCTACCCCGTTCTATTTTGCTCGACGTGCTCACAGTTACATTATCGATATCGGTTTTATAATAGCCCTCGGTGTCGTCAGAAATAAAAGAATGGCGGTAATCAAATTGGTATTGGTTGTTGCGTTGTGGAGCAAGAGTGAAAGAACTCGAAGAGGAGCTCGGATTAAAAGGATGAGCGGAATAAGGGTCTTGAATTTTGCACTGTGGAACAGAAATCGAAGAGGACCTCGCATTAAATGGGTAAGCGGAATAAGAGTCTTGATTGTTGCGCTGTGGAACAGGAATCAAAGAGGAGCTCTGATTAAAAGGGTGAGCGGAATAAGGGTCTTGATTGTTGCGCTGTGGAACAGAAATCGAAGAAGAGCTCAGATTAAAAGGAAGAGCGGAATAGGGGTCTTGATAGTTGCACTGTGGAACAGGAACGAAAGGAGTCAAAGAGGAATTCGGATCAAAAGGATAAGCGGAATAGGAGTCTTGATTGTTGCGCTGTGGAACAGGAATCAAAGAGGAGCTCTGATTAGAAGGATGAGCGGAATAAGGGTCTTGATTGTTGCGCTGTGGAACACAAATCGAAGAAGAGCTCGGATTAAAAGGAAGAGCGGAATAGGGGTCTTGATTGTTGCACTGTGGAACAGGAACGAAAGGAGTCAAAGAGCAACTTCGATCAAAAGGATAAGAGGAATAAGAGTCTTGATTATTGCGCTGTAGAACAGGGATCAAAGAGGAGCTCAGATTAAAGGATGAGCAGAATAATAGTCTTGATTGTTGCACTGTAGAACAGGAATCAAAGAGGATCTCGGATTAAAAGCACCAGAAGGATAAGCGGAAACAACAGGAGCCGGATTGAAGCCTTTGGATCCGGCACATCAACAGCGTCTCATACGCCCTCCATCCTCCGTAGTTCCTCCTGCCACTTCGCGCGCATCACCGAAATCCCTTGTCTGATTATACCCAGCAAACGGGATCTCACTGTGTAAGGAGACTGGGAATATGATCTGCTGTGGACAGAAGGCCGCTGAAGTGGAATAGCGGTGATGTTTCGAAATCGACACGGAAGAGCGCTCGGCAGTTTCGGATGGTGCCGACGAAGATGGTGGAGAAACTACCGTCGAGATGTTCGCATGGGTCGAAGGTTATGGAAAGCTGAGCGTGAGTCAAAGGTTAGCGGGTGAATGGAGGGTAGTAGATCCTGGAAGAGTTAGTGGTGTCGGTGCTGTGGGGGGTGTTCTCGTACCGGAAGGGCGTAGAGTGTGGAGTCGAGGAGCACTTTGATCTGTAGCGCAGTGAAGTGACGCGGGGTTCATGCAATCGGATAAATGAAGAAGGGTTCGGGCGTCATTGATTGGAGGGTATATCTGAAAGAACCTGCTATTGCGGGCGGGTGTTCGGAAGATGGCGACATTGGTGTTCGAGTGGTCATGGAGAGTTGAAGTTGGAGAGTTGAAATCAGAGTTTCGGTTAACAGTGAGGCTCAGTTACGACTCTACCCTTGGCCTTATCATTTCACGTGTTGCCCATGCAATCGTTTTAGCCGAGTCTGGATCTGGAAGGTGGGGCAACAAAGTGGGGCTCTCTCAGCAAACATTCCGCCAATCGCATTGTTTTGTACCAGCTCGTTCACAACTGTTCGGCGACTTTGCAAGTGCCTTACCAGATCGTTTATTTCTGGCGCAAGGTGTAGTTGGGGCCTAGTTATCGCGACCGGTTTGCTCACGAGTACAAAAGGCGCACAGTATTTCCGGTTGGGCACATCCATCCACTCGCTGCGTAGCAACGTATACAAGCCTGTAACCAACGAACCACAGGGCAAACATATTTTATCACTCCACAAATTCTATGCAACGTAGAATTCGATACACTAACTTAATGCAAGGCTATTAAATGGCATATGCAGCGGATTCTAGAGGTGACTAGAATCTGCGCTTCGCTGGGTTTAAATTCCACTACAGTTTCTGACCGCACCTCTCTAGGCACAGATGATGACCTAGCCAGCAAACTATGGTCAAAATCCGAGCGCACAGGAAGCCTAGACGATCTGCAACAGGCGATCTTATGGACTGGAAAGGCGATAGACGCATTCCCCCTGGACCGTCCTAACCGAGCAGGCGGCATGAACAATCTGGCTGTGATGCTGGGTTCAAGATTCGAGCGGATGGGAGATATCGACGACCTGCAGCGGGCAATCAAGCTAGCCAATGAAGGCATCGCCTTATCTCCCCAGGACCACCCTAACCAAGAAACAAGCATGTACACCTTGGCCAACCTACTGAGCTCTAGATTCAAGCGGATAGGAGACCTGGATGATCTGCACCAGGCAATCTCAATGGCCGAGATATCAGTGAATGCATTCCCGCCAGGTCATCCTAACCGAGCGATTAGTATGCATAAACTGACTATCCTACTGAGATTGAGATTCGACCGGATAGGAGACCTAGATGACCCAAAGCGTTCGATCTTGCTGGCTAAGGAGGCACTAGCCGCAATTCCCCTAGATCACCCTTATCGAGCAACCATCATGAACAGCCTGGCCAATAGGCTACTTTCGAGATTCCAGCGCACAGGAGACTTACAAGACCTGGATCAGGTGATAGTGTGGGTTAACAAGGCTGTAGCTGCTACGCCACTGGGCCACCCTCATCGAGCTCCTCGTAATATCAACCTGAGTGTCATGCTGTCCCGAAGATTCGATCGCACAAAAAACCGTGACGATTTGGAACAGTCGATCGTGTCTGCCGAGCAGGCTGTGGGTGAAACTCCCTCGGACCACCCGGATCGAGCTGGCTACCTGAGCAACCTGGGAAGCATTCTGAGCTCGAAATTCAAATGCACAAATGATCTAGACGACCTGTACCGGGCGATCTTATGGGCTAAGCAGGCACTGGACGCATTCCCCTTCGACCACCCGAGCGAGCAGCATGCGCAACTTAGGTAACGTACTATGGTTCAGCTACAAGCACGCAAAAGACTTACATGATCGCGATCGTGCCATTCAATTATACAGACAGTGTGTTACATTTCATTCTGCGCCCCCAAAGGACCGTTTTGATGCAGCAATAAGAGTTGCTTTTATTGTAGAAGAGGAAGAGAATTGGGCAGACGCCAGTGAAATCAGAGGAATTGCGGTCAATCTTCTCCCTCACGTCAGTTCACGATCACTAGGCCGAATGGATCAGCAACACATGATAATGAAGTATGCTGGACTGGCATCTCGTGCTGCAGCCGTTGCCCTTCAAGCTGGAAAATCTGTAGCTGATGCTTTGCAACTTTTGGAACTTGGTCAGGGGGGTTATAGCCAACCTTCAATTTGAAACTAGAACAGATCTTTCCGAACTTAGGGAGCAGCATCCACAAGTAGCAAAAGAATTTGAACAACTATGCGCAATGATTCCACCAGTCCGGACGGACCCGGTCTGGGGTAGGGCTCAGTCCGGTCCGGTCCCACCGGAAGGTCGGACTGGACCGGGCCCCAGACTGGCAGTCTTGGACTGGACGGGCTTGGTCTGGACCAGTCCAAACAGCATAATATTTATCAATTTCAAAGTAGATCCGAAAAACTAGAGAAGTGAGACAGTAATCCCTGCAACCTAACTCAGACACAATCCGAAGGAAGATCAGCAGCCAAGGCCCAGTGGGAGGCCGACAAATGCAGTAAACACTTTGGCTACAGACTGAAGGGCAATGCAGGCAATAGGAGACTTATCCCAAATTCCCAATGACAAGCGCAAAGTCATTGCCAACAAGATTCTACCAACTAAAGTGTGGGGATGCGCCTACCGGAGCTTACCTAAAACGATTCGGACACCGAGAGGATGACAAGTGCTGGTGGTGCGGGTGAATGGTGGGCCAAATACGGGAGCATCTCCTCCATCACTGCGGCCATGGACGTCGGGAAGTTCCCGCCGGGGTGAGGCATGGAGGCCAGAGCGGCCAGTCTTTCTTTTCTCTCTCTCTTTCTCTTTCTTTTGTCAGCGGGAACGAAGGGTAGTAGGTGGGAGCTCTGCCATCTAACCGGCTCGCCCGGAGGTGGAGGGAATAAGAGCCTGTCATACTCTAGCTAGAGTAAATACAGTATGAATAAACAACAACTCAGACACAACGTCACTTCATAACAACCACCCTCTGCGAGCAATCACTACGAACCAACCCGCCACTGCTAGCAAGCACCACCATGAGAAACCCAACCATACCAAACGAGTGGCAAGTGGCAAGTGGCAAGTGGCAAGTGGCAAGTGGTGAGGGGTGAGACGTGCATTGTGACTTGTGAATGGCAAGATGAGTCTACATGTATGAGTATATGTATATGAGTCTATTTGTTGACTCAGTGTATCAGTAACTCCAAGCGTATTCGGGTCGATTCGACCCGAGTAGACTAGTCCAAAGCAGTCCAGGCCAGTTCAGTCCAGGTCCCGAAAAATTGGGGATTGGTCCGATCTCGGTCCAAAAATTTCTTGGACTGGACCTGGACTAGACTGGACGGTTCCAATCCGGACTGGTCCATTGCTGGACTGGTGGAATCATTGACTATGCGATGAGCTGGATACATCAAACAGCCTACCGCTGGCTTCTATGGAAACCACATCACAAAGTTCCTCTCGACGTCATACCACAAGCCTAGAGCTGGATAAAACTATCGACAGAATTCGACAATTGCCGAACTTCCAGAGGTTTCTGCTTCCTCCTACTGCGAGTGAACTCATGGCGGCTACTTCTCCCATGCAGTCCATCGTTCTCATCAACTTTGACTTTCTTCGCTGCGATGCATTCCTCATTCAACAGCACAACATTAGAATACTGAACCTCCCCGGCGTACACGATTTAGAAATGTGCAAGAAAATCATTTCTTTGACATCTCACAGTTTCACGAAGCACCTGTTGCTGGAGCGTTTGAAATGGCTCTGGGATGTAGTGGCAGGTCCTGTTTTGGATGCATTAAGATTCCTGGAGGCTGTGACTACCGGCGAGTGGCCTCGGGTATGTTGGATTTTGACTGGTCCGTTCAGTTCCTTGCCAATTCATGCTGCTGGATATCATTGTACTCCCGGCTCCCAGACTGTGCTTGATCGGGTCGTGTCTTCATACAGTCCATCTATCAAAGCCCCGCTCTATGCAAGTCGGAAAGCACAAAGGAGTCGAGGTCGAGCTTTCGATAAAACCGTACTTGTCTCCATGAATACAATACCTGGATGTTCCGGGCTTCTATTCGCTAAAGCAGAGATGATCGAGCTGGATATCCTGCTTCCCGCATCTATCTCGAGAGAGACACTGCAGGAGCCACTCAAAGAGCGGGTCATGACCTCCTTAGATGGCTGCCCGATCTCTCATTTCGCTGGCCATGGCAAATCAGACCGTTCCGATCCGTCAAATAGTACCTTGCTCATGGCTGATTGGCAGACGAACCCATTGACAGTGAAAGATTTGGTCTCTCTGAAACTTCACCAAAATCCTCCTCTTCTAGCATACCTATCCGCTTGTTCGACGGGACTAAATCTTACGACCAATCTGATTGATGAAGGTATCCATTTGATGAGTGCCTGTCAACTCGCAGGTTTTCGGCATGTTATCGGGTCTCTGTGGGAGGTATCCGACAAGCACTGCGTTGACGTGGCTAAGGATGTTTATAATGCAATGATAAAGGCTGGTATGAGTGATGCGTCCGTGTCGCAGGGTTTGCACAACGCTATTAGGAATCTCCGAGATGGCCCCCAAGGCGGAAATTGTACTACTAGGGAAGCCAGAGATGCACGATTGATTGAGGTCGAGGAAAGTCAGGAAAGCAGGATTGGTGATCCTATTGTCTGGGCGACGTATATCCATATAGGAATCTAGGAGTAGCATGTAAGTCCTATGCTCTTATTTTATTATTTCAGATAACTGCATTACTGACCGACTTTGACCAGACATTGATAAAGCAGTGGTGGATGGTTGAATTCGGTGGTGTCAGGGTTCGGAATGGGAGTTCGGAGGTGTCGTAGTTCGGAATGGTGTGAGTTGAGGGATGGAGAAGACAGGCGAGAGTTCGGGTAAATTAGTTCGGCTTGGATTTTTGTTTTCTCTTGTGTAGTGTAGCCTTATCATGTAGGTTGTTAAAACGCTTCTCTAACAGTGTGGATGCTTATGGAGGGCCATAGCTGACCGCTATACTCTACCACTTTATGAACCTGCTGCATCGACCCTGACGAGTTTTTTTGGACATATATCGTGCTCATGATGTCACTAGGAATAGCATTATTCCGGATGGTACAGCGAATCAATGGCGGAAGATACTGTCAACCATGCTGAGTATGAACACACCGGGAATGTAATGAGAAGAAACTTGTTTTTTTGGACAGTTGGGTCCATGATTCTAGGAGAACATGGGAGAAGACCCTACATACAGTAATTGCATATCTATGAGGCCCAGTCATCACTCCTCTCGGAACTACATAACTCTCCGCATAAACCGATTACAGAGGCTCTTCTGGTCTTATCCCTAGTCTCACGTTGCAATCGCTTATAAGTGAGCTGTGGGTAAACGAGGTACTAGTGGCAACACCACTGGAGTGTGGAAACGAGACAATGGTCCTTGGAGTCTGAATATACGGCCTGAAGGCGGAGGTAGCGGGTTCTTCCTGCCGCTTTCTCTGATCCTGGTCAAATAGATGATAATGGCAGAGCAGAACTTAAGACCATCAGCTCCACCCAGGCAGAGCATCCAGTCTCCAGGTCCTGAACGATGTTACTGCAAGGTCTAAAACGAGGTCTAGAGGTCTCCGGAGTTGCCGGTACACCAATACAGAATTTTTCATTCTTGCCACCCGCCACTTCTGCGCCACTTCTGCGCCACTTCTGCGCCACTCGCCACTCCGATCGCCACTCCCGGCAGCCTTCGGGGACAAACGGAATCTCCGGCTCTCATTGTATATAAGACATTCCTTTAGATAGATCAAAAGACTTTACCAGTATCGCAGATTTCAACAAACAACTGGAGTTCCACTACGAGTGATTTTGGGTGATTCTGAAGGTATTGAGCATCAACGAGACGAGACGTCATTGTGCATCGCGATTCTCCTTCAGCACATTCGATTGGAAAGCAGGAGGTGTGGCTATCAGAAAAAGAGAGGAAAGGAGACCATGGGACAAAGGCTCTCAGGATTCTCAACGGGGGCCCAGGTGTCGTTCGGGGCCCAGCATCGCCGTCAGGCCGAAACAACTGGAATGACGCCTAGTCCGTCCTGGCCAGGTTTAAATTCCCTAGGACCCGATATGAATGACTTTAGGGCCTGAACGGATGTTACCGGGACTCGGTGTGCGTAATTTCTCCAACACCTGCGGGCGACCGGAATGTATGTCAGGTTTCCCTAGGTATATAGCACAACCGAGATTGCAGACGAGATTAATAGCAGGTAAAGTGGTTATATTCATGTATATCTGTAGAGAACTGGGATGCTTTGGTAACTTCTAACCCATTCTGTGTCGTCCCCGCACTTTTAGTCTAGTTTTTCCACACATTTGATCCGTTTTGCTCTATTGAAGTAGTATGAGGAGCTTTGTTTTTCCCACAATCCGTTCAGTTTTTAGTTTGGCAATGAATATAGTCTGTGCGTTGGCCCCATAGTCCCAGAATTGCATGCACTAGGTCAAAGTGGGCAAGAATCCTCGGCCCTGAAAATTGTAGTCCGGAATCGGGCATGGCTTTGCCCGGATGGGATGGACTATTGAAGGCCCCATGAGTCGTAAATATGCTTTTCACGCCTTTTACATACAAAGCAAAAAATCATAAATGCACTGTTGTAACATCTCGGCCTAAAATACCACGGCGAGGATATATATAATGGCTGTTAACTTGTCGATGCGGATTTTGAGGTGCACGTTAGTAAGGTGTGCGATAGTGATGAAGGTTCTGGAGGTAAGGGTGGGTGTTTTACAAAGTAGTGTCAGCGTAGTTGGTGAAGTGGATCGGATGGTTTTTTGGAGAACGCTATGGATGTCTGTTGAGGGGTTAGAGTACGATCTTATCGACGGTGGGGTGTGGGGGGTGTTGGAGCATTGTGAAGTAAGCCTGTTATTGCGCAGCTGACCGAAGGAGACTGTTGGGGTGGCACGGTAATGATTTGATATTTGCAGGATAAGGGCGAGAGGAGGTAATTATTGAACGATCGAACGAATGTTGTGATTCAAATGAGGGCGACGCTGATGCACATAGATCTGTGGTAGTAATTCTGCGTCACTCGTTTCTGCGTTATGGATGAATATGGTTGAAGGTATGAGCAACTGTGAGCAGATTATATACAATAGCTATCAAATTCCATTACCCCAGTCAAACCACTCCAGACAGTAGAATACAATGTCTATCTGATCCAGTTCACTTCACATGTATGTAATCCACCGTTGCCATGCATACTTTTTAGCCGAGCCTGAATTTGGAAGGTGGGGCTGCACTGCGAGGCTAGCTCTCAACAAACACCCTTACACACTTTCAAACAATGTCGGTGGAAACGAATTGACCCGCCACTACATCCGCATTCAACAGACACTTTCTCTAACCCGTCACAATATCAGACATCGGTCCCGCACTGCTCCAAAAGCGGTACCCGCCAACACAGTAGCCAACTGCAGGCTTTCCGAGTGCTACAAGTCAAGACCTCTCCTGGATCGGCGGACGGCGATACGTCATGTTAAGTATAGTGCGAGATTGCCGCTCCTAATGTTCTTCCCACCAAACCGTAGATCCTCTCCGCTAGCAAAGACCGCACGCACCTGGAGGGGAGCTCCGCCATCTAGCCGGCTAGCCCGGAGGCGGAGGGGATATTAGGTCCTGTCATACTCTAGTAAGAGTGCATACAGTATGAATAAACAAAAAAACAACAACAACCGCACGCACCTGACTCAGGCGAATTCTGTCACTTCTGCAACAACCTTGTACAGCATTGGAACGGAACGGATAGTGGGAATTATGATCGGTCACAGTGCATAGCCACCCCTCAGCAAACTATGTTTCCAGATCCGGACGTGGCCTGTCATCCTCGCAGTACTCCAACTACGTGGAAGCACTTGGACGGACATTGTGACTCCCGAGATAATAACACAATTAATGGCGGTAGGAATCCCCAGCGGCATGTGCAGGGATTCTCCGTCCTCGAGTTACAGGTAGTCGAGTAGCAAACACGTCAATGTAGGCGGCGGACAATTCGTGCTATTGACGACGGAGGAATCAACTGAATCAACGATGCTCACCGATAGATTCTGTTAGAGTGTAACCGCGCTATACGATGATATTGGTGAGTCCTGGCGCAACACGTGGCGGAGCTACTAGGGCTTGTTGCGAGTCGGGCACATGGAACATGGAAGAGAGCATGGTGGGTTGACAAAATGTATGAGCGTATGAAGCTACTTGATTGGTGCCGAAAATGGAGGTAGGTGTATCCTCACACCGTGACACAGAATATGTGTATCGGGATCACTACCTTCGCGTCGGAATACCGGTGTACTTCCGGTTTGAGATGTGCCCGCGAGACGATTTTTCAACCCCTAGCTTCCAACCTAATGATAACAATAGCGAGACTGGCTCGCATAGTTCTGATTCGGCCGACGGAGAATCATAAACTGTTGCTGTTATAACGATTCATACTGCAAGCAGAGAATCCACAATAGATGGCCCCCATTTGAGCGTAACAGGCGATGACGACGGTGATTATTTATCTATGAGCTAAGACTAGATTACGAGCTTAGAAGTTTGAAACCATTTCTCCAACCGGTAGAGCATCAAGTCCCCTGAACGAGCGATGTTGCCATGTGAAGGGGAGAACCGTATGTATAGACTAAGATAGAAAGAAATGAGAAGAGCAGGGCTCGGCATATATACAGAGAAACTGGGGTATATCTTCGAGTATGCCGGTGCTACCATTTGGCCACTCACCACTTGCCACTCGGGTATCAGTATTCAACAAACGAGCGCAACTCCAACAGGAGTGATTTTCGGTGATCCGCAGCGCTTGAGCGACTTTATATCCCAACTTGACGTCATTGATCATGCACTGCAACTCTTCTTCCCAACAGCACATAGGATTGGGAAACAGGGGGTGTGGGTGAAAGAGAGAGGTAGAAGGAAGAGGGATCGTGCAACCATGTCCGACACTTCACTTCTAAAATTGTTTATACTGTATTCACTCTATCTAAAGTATGCCAATGTCCATTAACCCCTCCCCCCCAAGATGGCCAAAATATTGTTCAACTCAATAATTACAACCCTACACCTAATTTCTCTGAAATAAGCGGCATGCCAGTTGTTTACTAGGCGGTGAGAACTGGGGGGGTGTACCTCTCACAGTATCGTGAATTGCGCACAATAGCTCTGTGTAGGAGGCAAACTGGTGAAACAGCCGACCGACGGGAGAGGCTATCAATCGGGTGTCGATGCGATTGTTGGTTTGCAGGTCGGGCGGCTGTTTTGGGAGATGGTAGCCTCAACCAACATTCTTGCGAGCTTTCTTGGTGATGGTCGGGTTGACATCATAGGAAAGCGAGCATTTAGACACCGTCTTTGAATTTGTTGTGCGGTTTTGGGGAGTTGGGGCACTTGTATGATTCCTGCGAATGAAATCAATATCAAGTAGTGTGCCATCATCGCCGGTTAGGTCTCATAGGCAGAGTTTGAGAAGCCTGGCATACCCATCTTTGCAATCCAGCATGGAATAGTACCATCCTTCGGCCTCACGAGTTGACGCTCGCCACTAGTCTTTGACCACATATGTCCATTCACTCTCAGGTACCCACCTCTTCTTCAACTATGGGTGTGCACACTAACCGCGCTTTTCAGCATGTGGTTGCTCGAGACAAGATGTTGTAGCCTGGGACGGCAATCGAGGCAGAATATAGAATAAGTATAATCGTTTCGGGGCTGTAGTGCTCGTTCTTGTTCGAACCTATGCAGAACATTTGCGTCTGAAGCGGGGCAAGGAAACCTTGATTATCTGTCGCCCTGGTAGAAGTTTTTCGCTTAAGCATTCGAGAAAACCTGATCGGATTCGGTGGTAGCGGGAAACAGGTGAGCAAAGCCATCAAAGCCACCCTCTCAAGTCCATTATCCGTCCCATCCCGTTTGGTACCTGAGAAGTCATTTCCAGCAAAGAGCGAATAGGATTCAAGTTCCTGTGGAAAGAAGTGTCGAGGGTAATGAAGAGCCTAAGGTTTGCAGCGACATTGAGGCCGTAACGATTTATCGATATCGCCGACCGACGAAGGTTGCGCAGGGCGGGGCGGCGGGGTTTCCACAGAGGAATGAAGGAGGGGTAATGTTGAGGTAGGGTGGTGTCGAAAGGGCAGTGGTCTTAGCTGGCGAAGGCTGTTCTGCAGGTGGCATGTCGGTTGGCGTTGTTGTGTATGACTTGGGAATTTCGGGCGCGGTGACACAGGGCAAAAGAGCGCCCGACTTTTTTCCCCCATACAACGAGAAATGCCAAGATTCTCATCATTCACTACACAGCAAATATTGTTCCGAGAAAACTTTATAGGAATATCTCAGGTGGCATATTATCACTCCTTTCTCTGTCAGAATCTCTCTCAATTGTTGTGGTAGAGAATTTCTGCATTTTATGAGCGCGCTTAACTTTGGTATCTCTCTAGTACGTCCAGTATCTCGTCGCATAAATCAGCCGCCGAACGCCCAGATGCATCGATTCACCTACTCGGGTAGAGATCTAATCCAAGCGTTCTATGAGTTTACATTGTACCGTCCATAGAATACAAATTTTGACGTAACATATAAAAATCGCACATCCCACGAGACTACCGAGCTAATGGGTTGGTGGAAGTGTAGTACTCCGTGCCGCTCATGGAAGCGGATCGGAAAAGGGCACTGTCATACTCTAGATCGAGTGAATACAATATGATTAAAACAAAAACAAAGCCGCGACTAGGGTGGGTGAGAACATAATTTTGTAACGAAGTAACTGCGGCTGACCACCCCTTAGCCGGCGACACAGCAGAAACCCTCAGTAGTGACTCGTGGAGAGCCGATCATCGACTATGAACCCACGCAACTGCCTCGTGTGAGAGATACTGTATAAGATGAAAGAACAAAAGTTCTTTGTTAGCTCAAGCTTATCATGCGTAGCATAATATCTCAACGCAACTCGCAGACACTGCTTAAGATTTCCGCCCAGATGTTTAAGATGCTCTGTCACTTCTATTGAGTTTTTCTAAAATATCTAGTCTAGAGTCTGTCTTCAGATTTAGCATGAAGATCTACACCACCGAAGAGTATTTTACAGGTGGATGCCGCCACCATACCCACGAGGATAACACGCCTGGGCTAATAAAAGATCAGCAAACTTTAGTACATACGAAGCAAAATTTCGAATAGTTGTTAATACCCCATTTGCTTGACATATTACAGATATCAGCTACAATATACGGCATTTTGAAAAGCATGGTACATGGACAACTCCAAGATCCTTAGTCTTCACTGTATCGATGGCAACCGCATTCAGTTTCTGCAGCGTCTTGCGCTTACAAACAATAGCAGATGGAAACGTTATTCCCGCACATGCTGCAATCCAGTTATACATCCATGTGCCTGCGGCAGTAAATTTGACATTATTTGTGATTTGTGATAGTTTGTTTGCTGGGTTGCAGACAGCTCCACCAAGCCAGGCGACAATGGCAGACCTAACATGTGGGTTGTGTTTCTCGGAGAAAATGCTTTCTTTGCGCAAATGGGTTTTGGCTGTTGAAAGTGCCTTATCAACCTACCTCAAGGGTCTCGTGTTAGTCAATCAAATCGGCCAGCATTTTGCCTGCATGATAAGAGGTTCTGAGCGATTGTGGTTTCGGGCTATATCCCATAAGTAAACGCTAGATGTGTGTGATCCGATCCCCACAGGATAAACACCTCAATATCTGAGTAGCTGTGGCGAATTCAGAGGTGCATATGCATAAGGTATTGCGGTTGGCGGCCATTCCGCATTATGCAACGAATTAAATCATATATCAATGCACCACACCCTCAAATTTGTCCATCCATAAGGCTAAATATTGAAGTGATAGTCTGATACGCATATGCACACACCAAGCTGCCTTGCGCGAACATGAATTTCCATAAACGTTTTGGTTGCTCCGCCTCATCCTCTACTTATTTCAATACTTCGATTGGAAAGAAGTTATCCTACAGAGTGGCATTGTTGAGTACTACGTATGCACAACTTCCTTTCTCTATGCGTGCAGTCTTTGTGAGGTCTATCTATACGGCGGCGCTGACTGAATAAATAGGATCACGAATTTCCGTATACTTATTTCGTCTGAGCTCGATATTCAGCCGTCCGACAAAGCTTGCGAGCGACGACAAAACCTGAGAACACATTTCGCCAGCCTTCTACACTCGGCAGATTTCACCCCAAGTTCATAACAATGTTTTCTACACTCAATTCTACACTGACACCGCATTTCGATGGGATGTTCACTCGCTACTCTGCCTCGAGGAATCATAACAACGGTGACGTCCATGGCGACCTCGTCGCATTTCTTTCGATTGTCCAGAAATGCAATGTGGATGTCCTTCCCATTACATGGCAGCCTGCTCTCAGTAATCTCGGTCAGGGTAGCACCGGGACGATAAGCCAATCTACATTTAATAAAGAAATGCCTCTTGCATTCAAGCGGCTTCACGAAGATAAAGATGCGAACTCCAGAGAGTCAGAAATGGACCTTTTGCCATTGATGTCAGAGGTACTGATTTTGAGTCAACCTCCACTTCAAAGTCACCCAAATATAGTCAACCTCGAGGGGATCTGCTGGGAAATCAAGCCCAGAACGGAAAACGCTGTCCCTGTACTGGTTTTTGAGAAAGCAGCTTGGGATCTACAGCAGTTTATGAGCGCCAGTGAAGGCATAAATATGTCAATCGACAACCGGCTTAAAATCTGTGCCGAAATTGGAAGTGCTCTTATGGCCTTGCATACTTATGGTTTGTCACTCCTCTGCATTTTCGGTTTTGCCGGTCTAATATGGAAATAGATGTGATTCATGGCGACATCAAGCCACAAAACGTGCTAGTTTACAAGGATATTACTGGAAGGACTACAGTAAAGGTGGCAGACTTTGGATATTCCACTCTTGGGGCAGGTGAAGCAGGGAGAGTTTTTCTACCAAAATCAAGGCCATGGAATGCCCCGGAGCATCATTTCGGGGGTTTTACAACCTATGATGCGAAAAAAACAGACGTGTACTCTTTTGGTATACTCTGTCTTTGGGTTCTGTTTGGGAACACATATATTCCGTTGGATCGTATGGAACGCCCAACTGAATTGATGTCATTTCATGCATCCACTGGACCCCAAACATCTCTTGAGCAGCTCAAATATGATGATAAAGTGGAAGTTCTTGCCAACACACTAATGGAATCAGTGTCACTCGCGGACTTCAATGCGGAGCACAGGATTCGTCTGAAAGAGTTTTTCAGCTTGACTGTTACGATTAACCCTGAAAAACGGACGTCTGATTTCGGAAGATTATTGTATCTCTTGGGTCGAGAAAGGTGAGTTTACGCCCGCCGAATATATGACAAACGCAAGCCATTAGCTAAGAATTCTACATTTAGAGCTGTATTAAACCCCCTTACCGCAACACAGTTGGAGATAGCGTCTATACTCTCACTGCATACAGACTTCCGAGTAATTATCCATACATCCTTCTCTAAAAACTCCGCTGACTACTACCCAAGATTTCCAACAACCTGGCTGAGTTTGTGGAAACCGATTATCGAGTGCGGGTACAGATTAAAGATGCCCTTGAAAGAAACTATTCCCGGAACCGAAACCTACCATATGCTGCTCATATCGCATTCCAACTTGCTTTTTGTTATCGGATTGGATTCGGAGTCAAATCAGATGACACTCAATGTCGTATATGGCTAGAAAGAAGCGGCAGACAATCTCATGATTTGATGGTTGAAAAAGAAGCGGTGCAGCCAGTGCGGATGAATAATAAGAGAATCCGTAAAATCAATCAACTCGTTAAAGTTGACTTGATCCAAGAATACCGTATCTGGGGACAGGACAAAATGGTGGAATCACTGAAGGTGTACGAAAGAGAGGCTGATGACATGGCACGAGAATTCGGAGAGCTTCATTTTCTACCATTGGATCTATACAGTGTCGTTGGGGACATACTGAATGAGTTACGACAATTTGCAAAATCGATGACGCTGCGAGTGCGGATCAGAGATCGAATAGAAAAAACTGATCGAGACAGTCATCCGTATTACATTTACTCGATTCTGGATGTAGCCGATTCGCACCAGAAGCAGGGGGAGTGGATGGAAGCACAAGTGCTGTATGAAAAGGCTTTAAAGTATATAGAAAGCAGACACGGGTTTCAGAGCTTGGCAGTAACAGTCAAAGCCAACCTCGCAGCACTGTTTTGGAACCAGGGGCGATGGAAGGAGGCCGAACAGATACATATTCAGATCTTAGAGACTGAAAAGAGAGCACTCGGTCAAGAGCACCCGACCGTTATGTTGCGTATGGGCAACCTTGCTTTCATATACAGTAGTCAAGGGCGATGGAAGGAGGCCGTTGAATTGGAGGTTCAGATTTTGGAGACAAGAAAGAAGATATTTGGTGAAGAGTATTTGGATACTTTGGCCAGCATCAACAACCTCGCTTGTACTTATTCGGCGCAGGGGCGATGGAACGAGGCTGAAGAGCTGTTTGTAGTGGTCATGAAAACGTTGAAGATGGTATTCGGCCATGAGCATCCAACGACTTTGAACGGTATTTCGAATCTTGCATCGACATACCGCAAACTAGGACGATTGAAAGAGGCTGAAGAGTTGTTAGTGCAAGTCATGGATGCAAGAAAGAGGGTACTTGGCGAAAATCATCCAGATACTTTGGACAGCATCACTTATCTTGCATCGACATTCTGGGATCAGGGTCGATGGCGGGAAGCCGAGCATCTGGAGGTGCAGGTCATGAAGACGAAAAAAATGGTACTTGGTGAAGATCATCCGGTTGCGTTAGCCAGCATGGCCGACCTCGCATCGACATATAAAGTACTGGGGCGTAGGAAGGAGGCCGAAGCACTATTTTTACATGTTATAGAGAAGAGAAAGAGGGTCTTTGGAGAACAGCATCCAGATACCTTAGTCAGCATTAGCCTTCTGGCATCGACATACACAGACCAGGAACGATGGAAGGAGGCCGAAGAGTTGGAGGTGCAGGTTATACAGACGAATACAAGAGTACTTGGCCAAGAGCATCCAGATACCTTGGCCTCCATGGGTAACCTTGCCAAGACGTACATGAACCAAGGTAAAGAGAAGGAGCCTCAGGCCGAGGAGTTATCTGTGCAAGCCATGGAGACGTGTAAGAGGGTTCTCGGTCAAGAGCACCCAGATACCTTGACTAGCATGAATAACCTCGCATCGTTGTATCAGAATCAGGGTGGATTGAAGGAGGCACGGGCCGAGATGCTGTTTACGCAGGTTATAGAGACGCGAAAGAGAGTACTCGGCCAGGAGCATCCATATACTTTGGCCTCTATGAATAACCTCGCATCGCTATACCAGAGCCAGAGGCGATGGAGGGAGTCCGAAACGCTGTTTTTACAGGTCATAGAGATGTTCAAGAAGGTACTTGGCCAAGAGCACCCAGATACTTTGGTCACAATGGGCAACCTAGTATCGACATTACGACACCAGAGACGATGGAAGGAGGCGGAGGAACTGCAGACTAAAGTGGTCGAAGGGTTTCGGACAACGTTTGGCGAGGATCATCCGTCCACTGTAATTGCCATCAAGATCCTGGCCTCAATACGTACCCACTGCGTGGAGCCACGGAAACCATCCAGCATGAGTCTTAATGAGTTGGTGGAGCTTACAGATTCACTGCTACATTTTAGCGCCTCCGGACTCCCAGAATGCGACACCAACACCGACACAAATGAGGAAAGGCTTGGGCATGCCCTAGTATTGCTAATAGACGTCGGCGTTATCAATGAAATAGACGAGGAAAGGCCCCAATGCGCACAAGCGATGTCATCAGATGATTATCAGAATGATAACAAGGAAACTGGATGCTGCATTGCATAGGTAGAGGTAGGCAGATTCTGCTCATGGCTCGTATTGCTTTGCTACAGCAGCATGTTGCTGACACCCAAATTCCGGGAAAGTCCTTGGAATGTAGTGAGCTTTTTCAACCAGCTGGAACTAGGGGAATGTTGCGATTGCATGAGCCTACCGAATAAGTGCAGATATTGATTAATTTACCAGAAATGCGCAAGGATATTATGGTATTGAAGGACGTGGATGAGCATGCCAACCGAAGGGGATACGCCGGTATTCGTGTAGTTAGCGCTAATGAATCAACTAATTGTCACAACCCGTTTCGACGCGTCGTGGTGGTGGTAGACTTAGAATGAAGACGAAGCCGAAGTGGCGAAGAAGGGTGATTAGTGCTGGATATATCAATCTAACCAAAGAACTTAATATTATTGCAGCAGTAAGTAAGGGTACAGGTTAGAGGTTAGGGGTGACATTAGAGCTGTGCAACATTAATGAACCGTGACCTAGGTATATCAGTATTTTATTTTATTACTTGGCGATTGTTTGTTAACCTGTAAATATTGAAAGACTACGTTGAACTCTACCGCTGAAGGAAGCCCGGCAGAACCGTTATATTGGGGTTCCGCCGCCAAGATGGTTCGTTGTTTATTGTCAGTGGCCAAGCAGGTTGGCCATTGGCGCAGCCAGAAGTATACAGTTAACTCTAGACTTCGCTTAAAAGATAAAGTACAGTTGTTTTCCGCCCAGTTTTCCGCCCAGTTTACTCGCAATTGCCCGTTTGTTTGGAAAGCGGATGATTTAGAGTAGTCCTTTCTCCACATTCATCACTCGATCCACGTTGACTTTGAGGCTCAAGTGAGACACTCGATGATTGGCTGAGGTTGTCTTTTGTCTTCCGTTAACCATCGTCACCCCTATCCTTGCAAACTAAACACCATCCATCTCAAAATCAGCTCGTCTTGATTCTATGACCACTGCACTACACAAACCTCACGAACCTCACCAACCTCACCAACAACAAATTCAGTCATGGCCCCTCAACAGCCAGTACAACAAAAGGTAAGCCTCGACGCGTGCGGGACGTGATGAATACAGGCTTACGGATGGTTAGGTCATCCTTGAGCACGCACAACGGAAGTCAGCTCGACAATCTCGGCTGGAACGCAAAATCGAGGAACACATCATCGCCAGGGATTGTGAGGCCGGCAAAGAGATTAAGGAAACACTCATCAAGGAGGCCATCTACTCTCAAGTCATGCAGGGAAAGGTTTGTTGCTGATCAAAGTGAATCTGAACTTATGAATACTAAGATTAAGGAAAGGCTTTTCGGATCAAGCAGATGGATGAGATGTTTATTCGACAGGTTGTATATGATGACGGATTGACTGGAGTTGGCGACCGCGAGAAGCTCGAAAAGATATACGAAGCGTTGAATGTTCCTGAGGATTCGGTTGCTACAAAGACCAAAGTTAATGTGCGTTTTGCATCGCATTGCATACTTGGTGCTAACTCTTCGGTAGCAAAAAGTTCAGCACATCGTAGGGACGCGTCGAGAGTTTCGGAAAATGCTACAATCAGATGACCCCAGTAGAGTCGCGCGCAGGCTTGTCCAGTTTGTGCGTGAGTATATTGCCTTGAATCAGGATGCTAGTGGCAAGGAAGAGCTGGAGAAGCTTGGGTTAAGACTTGAAGGCGAGTGAGATTATGCGTTAGGTGCTACTTTAGTTTTATGGGTCTTATTTGTCTGTTTGAGATTATTGCGTATATACTTATAGGGAATATAATGTCCATCAAAATTAAATTTACAAGGCGCCGCGCACAAACATCACAATTACGGATTTTATGCTGCACAACATTCGACTTTGACTTTATGCATGGCGCTGTGATAGCTTGTATTCTGTCTAGCTCCCAGCAACACTCGACCCCCAGCAGCGCTCGTGCTCCCGGAAGTGCCTCCCGCTCAAAAAATACAAAATTGAGAACACGAGCATTTAGAGCTCGTCAAGTAGGCCTTTATCGTCTAACATTCACTTCTATCGGACAAGAATTTATGCAGTTGACAAGGGGTAGTCATTTTGGAAAGTGGGGGTGGACTCCATCAACCATAACACCATGTCCACTCTGTGAATTCTGATCTGATAGATGTCAAACCTAGTTCACCAAATGATCAATCCATCTAACCTTCTCGGCGCTATCACATGTGATATAGACAATTTCAGAGCCCCACATAAAACGTTACACCGAAGAAATTGGCGCTGTGGAGAGACCATGGCAGAGGCGGTTTTGTGGTCTACACTGATAATCAAAGTGTTATTAATGCTATTGCCCAAGATCGAACACGATATGGAGAGCGAGATAAAAGAACTTAAGGGCGGCTGTCATGGCTAGTCGATGTTCGTTGGGTAAAACAATTGGTGACGTTTTGTCCAGGGCCCCACGGACAATAGGTCCCTGGGTCGCTAATGAATCGGATTCCCGACGATGGTGACTTCCGGAATCGTCTTTCTGACTGCGAAACGCACGATTATGAGCATAGCACGTCCATCGGCATGAATCCATTCCCCGGCGATTTGTAGTTACGTTATTGACAATACTAAGGGTGGCAAAAGTCCGTCCCGTCCTGGCAAAACCTCACCCGCACCAAGCCATTATTTGTCGTTCTAGGGATTGGCAGACTGCAGGACGGAGGGTGCCAGTTGTCTTTCGAGTAACAGTATCAGGAGTGAGTGTGACATGGTGACCTCCTCTCCATCTCACCAGTTCCTCACCCTCCTACCAGTCTGGCATTCGCATATCTCCACAAATCAGTAAACATGGCAAATGGGAATGCTGCAGTCCCAGTCTGTACTCTGTAGTTACTCAAATATAGGCACCGAACTTGCCAGACAGTCGTCGAGGGAGCCTCAAACCTCAAAATGTAGTAACAATAATCTTCCCTTTATAGCAACTGGTGACGTCTTGCACTACTTACATGTCACCACCTCGCCGCTTTCGCTGGCCAAAAGACAACATGCAAGTGTATGGAGGCTCGCCAGCGTAGTATTAGGTAGTAAGTGCTGAAGCCGCGTATCCGTCTCTCTGCACCTTCTCGCTGCTCGCACTTGCCAGACAAAATGCATGTGCAGAAGTGGACCCATGGCCTTGAACAATTGGAGCAAACCGCGTGGAGTAGGGAACGACACGTTGGGATAGCGCGTTGGATTAAGTACTCTCTGCGAAATCGATAAACTTCCCTCATCTCGTAATCACGCGCTAGTAGGCTCGCTGCGGTAGGCGCACTGTGGTAGGCTTGTAGAGTACGTGTATGCTAACTGCGGTTCAGCCTGTGGTGACTATATGAACCCAGTTACCTCCGATTAGGACTATTGTTAGCCTCAGTCGTGCACAGGAGGCAAGCAAGCAAGTACTGGGGCGAGAAAGGGGGTTACAGAGGTCATATTCAGGGGGTAAACCAATACGGTATAGTGGAGAAGAGTATGTATCTCCACAGAGTGGATGTGGCTGGTAGATATCGACAGTGGTGTAATAATGGGTGTTGAAAAGTTGGAAGAACAACTGCGATGCGGCTCTTCAAGGGAATTCAAACCCGAGGACAGAATCAACTTTTCAGCCGGTAGACGTTGTAGGTATTTTACCTGAAATAACAACTTAAAATTCTCTAAATAGTTTAATTTCCTGTTGCTTTAATGTTTTATGCATTTTTTGCTTTCTGCGTGGGTTTATCACAGGAACCCAAGGTACTTTACGCCTGTGGCGTTCACTCCGTTCACTTTAGGCTTCGCCCCTCTTTCGCTACGCTCCAGGGACCCAATTCATAGTATAATACATGAATAATAAATTACATTTTTACAAAACAAGTAACTCCTCAGACAACCCCTCGCAATCTCGACGCAAACTCCATCTCCAACCTTTCTTGCGCATATGGTCCTTCTCGAATCTCTCCCATCATGTCTGTTCCTGGTGGGAAATCGTGCTCGAAGATAGGTTCCCCTGCACCTCTCATATTTGCAAGCACCGACTGACGGAAATGCCACCTGAGAAGTTGGTCCGACACACAGTGCGGGTTTGCACTATCGCGACACACAGCATCGAGAATCCGACCATCCAAGCCCAGGATATCGTCATCAAACACCACAATCTTGTAGTTATCCTATTTTGAATTAGTATGAGAAATAAATGCACTTAGTATACTCACATCCGGATTCACCGAAATAAGGTATTGATCAAATAGACTGTGGATATCCTCTCGAAGGAGAAACCCATTTTGCAGCGAGTTGATCTTTGAGACACCAACAGTGTCGTCCATGTCTGTAATCCAACGGCCGTAATTGAACTGAATCCAGAGGCTTTCTTGCTCAAGTGGAAATATGTGTGCCGCTTCAAAAAGCGTCCAGTTCCCACGATAAGCTCTACTATTCACGAGGCCTGAAATGACGCATTTCCCATCGCGAGAACGGATTCCATCACGAAAGGCATCTTCCCGGCCTGACACATTGCGCGAGATGAGGCGATGCACCCATGGCTCATTGCTGACCACAATAGGACCTGTTCAAAGTTAGCTAGCGATTGAAGCTCCCGCCAAGTGAGCGCCTACTATCACAATAAAAATCATACTCTCCTGGTTGCAGCGGGTTGTTCGTTATCGTTACAACATGGCCTGAGGTTCTTTCTTGAACGCGTAGAGGAGCCTCCGTGATGAGTAGGACCCAGAGCATCGCGAGAAAATTCGATTCCGTGACCGACCCATTCTGGATAAATCCGCCCAAAGCGACGCCGGGCTTTGAAGCATCGTAAAAGTGCACATTGCGGCCGAGGGAACGATCGATAGGTATTGAGTGAACTCCGTCTGTGTTGTCGCTGCTTCTCGGATGGTGGGGTTGAAGACCAAGTGCGGGATTCATTGCAAGGAGTGCCAAGCCCTCCCACAGATTAGTGATGAGCCCACACATCAGCCGCATTCCCCCTTTTTGAACCTCCAGCTTCAACTTCAACCAACCTACCCATCATCAACCACGTCCGAACACGCACATGCCTTGCAAGTACATATACACCCTACGGCGAACTGTTTGACTCCGTAACCCCATTCCTTCTTCCTCCTTTCTCTCTTCTATTGTATCTCGTAGTCGTACGCTAACAACCATATTTGTTGCAGATAGCTGGGTTCATAGTCACCACAGGCTAGAATCGCAGCGAGCACGCATACACACACACGCACACGCATGAACATATCATCGGGAGTCTACGGAGTGAGGTGGAGGTTGGAGGGGTGTTTCTCAACTCCGTGGTGCATCTAGTACACTACTGCGACGTGTCGTCACGCGGTGAGCGCTAGGATACCTCCGATCGTTGAAGGCTATGAGAACGGCTTCTCTACATCCGGATTGTTTTTTCGTAGGTGAAGGTGGTGAGCTTGATTCCAAGGATAGCGGTAAATCCGTGGTGTCAGCGCCGAGAGGATATAACCGACGCGCAAAGCGAGAGACATAGTTCTGTTGTTTATAGTGGAGACTACAGAGTGGAAGACTACCTGAAGAACATGTAGCATTTCCGCCGAGCGAGCTGTTCCAATTGAATGTCCGAGTGGTTGAGGGCACCACATCAATCTCGCCAAAGTTGGAATTAAACCTGTACTGCCGTCGGCATGTACACCTCCGACATCAGGATGCTGGGCACTACTTACGCATGTTGCCGTTTAGTATGCGCGATAGGCGAGTCAGTAAGCGTGAGTGGCGAGCGTGTGCGGCAGATGTGGAGCCAGCAGTTTCTCATCCGACATGGCCACCTCGCTGATCGACTACATTCCCCGAGGAACATGAAGAGCCCTCCCAATTGCTCTAGCAAAGACCCTGAAACGGAAGACGACCCGCCGAAATCCGGCAAAGAACTTGCAGCATCTATACAGACACCACGGTGTGCAGTGTCCCCGATTGAAGCTCCGTGTGGGCAGGAGGAGCACGACATCCCTATGTTGCAACCATGTTTGCCCCACTACCAGCATGTATAGCTTCTACGACCTCTATCACCAGCCTGGCCAGGCACTCCGCATTCACGCATGTTGCTTTTTGGCCGGCGCGAGCGGCGAGGTGGCGACATGTGTGATGTTATAGTGAACTGGCCAACTGGGCGAATTGCAGCTAGCTGGCTTCTGGATCTTTGTTGGGATTTAAAATCGCAGCTCTCTACTCTGTAATCTCCTCTGTAACCTTCCATTGTGGCTTCTTTGTTGATCTACAGTTGCTTGTTTCAAGTAACCGAGTTGCGGATTATCACTACACTGGTAGAAAAGCGAGATATCGCACACTAACCAGCCTTCAGGGATACCGGGAGAGGAGGGGTGTGGGGATGGAGACGGATATCAAGTGGAGATATCGGGATGCCAACGCGCAACAGAGACTATGGAGGCTAGGGAAACGAAGGGCCTACAGCACGATGGCTATACGATGTACAGGGATGCTCGACTCGGAAGCTGGAACTGGAACAAGTCCCACGACAAGACGGGTATGAAGGACATGCGGTGCTGCATATACCAGCGCAATACCCCCACACTTTCCGGTGGGTTCCGGTTGTTACGCCAATGCTGCTAACGCACGTGGGCGGTAGTTTTAAGTTGTTAGGGCGGTGCACTGATGCTTAAACTTTAGGTATGCAGAGGCCAGTTGAATAGTGGTTCTGTTCCTTTCGAATAGACGATTTCTAGCGTTTTTCTTTACACCCGGCACTACCCCTACGTGAGCAACTATTGGAGCGATCCTCCTTAACTTCATAAATATAGCCTCGTAACTCCATTTCCCTCTAGTGTCTACTTGCGACCGAGGCTAACAATGCTGCTGCGGGTACCTGGGCTTCGTAGAGTTACCATGAACTAAAACCGTAGCACGCACACGTACAAAACCCGCCATTGCGAGTCTACGGAGTAAGGCGAAGGATTCTCGATTCTGCTGTGCTGTCATTCTACGCGTCGTCTTCGACTTCACGCAGCAGCGTCTAATACCTCAACGCCATAGCTGCCAAACCTCTTAAGACTCTGAGTCCGACTCAGTAGTGGAGGCTGTGGCAATGCTGATGACGGTGGTGGTGGTGAATGGTTGTGTTGAGAATCTTATTAATATTAGTAACTGACGGATAGATGATATTTGTTCACAAGGCGTACTGTAATGCTCCCCAATGGTTCTAGATGACTGAGGGTGACAACAACTCAATTACCCCGAGTAGGAAAGACTCTAAATTCTTGCAGATTCTTTCCCATAGGCTTTGATTAGTCTTTAGAGTAGTCTCTATGGAATTCAAGATGATTAAGTTCGCCGGTCTTAGTAATAAAGGCCCGTTCGGTAATGAGAAGTACGTTTCGTGTTGGCACGTTTCACGCGGCAGAAAGTCTGGGATGGATAGTGAGGTGGATAGTCTGTAGTCTGGTGTCCTTGCCTATTGCTGGTTTTACAATCGCCAGTCGCTGACATTTGGAAGATTTGCATGTTGTCTATTGAAAAGCTTCCAATCATGTCAACTCGCCGCTGCTGCTAATCACTTGATATTGCACCGTGAGACTTGCCATAAACGGAGCGCAAGGACATTCAGAGTTGATATTTATGCAGGAGAACTCTGGGGATTATCCTGAAGGGGACCATATTATGCAGCATATCCCTCTTGACTGCAGCTACAGGATAACCCTCTGGTGAAGAATATTTTTGTGGCATAGCCCTCATACAGAAGAAGCAATCGAGAACTAAATGGTTTCATTGTTAATTTATCAGGTCTAAGGTTTCTTTGTGCATCCAGCCTTGGTTGTGTTCAAGGCTGTGAGTGGCAACAGCATTGAGTAGTCATTGGAGACACATCAATTGACAATTCATGAGTCATTACCCTGACATGACTCCTCATTGAAGTAATCATTGAATTACGACGCAACACACAACATTACCACACACTCCCACAAAGTAGAGTGAGAGCGGGCTTTAAATTCACAACAACTTTCTGCATCCTTCACTTTGTTTTGCATATTATTTGGTTCAGCATTTTCGGTGAGGGTTCACCTACAAAAATCAGTCAAGAGGTTCCGCTGCTTGCATGATATGCTTTCCGCAGGGCTATCTTAAATAAATACATTCAAAGTTTGATTGTCTGGCGGTGGTGGTTAGCGCCCAGCAGCGACCAGGGAGTACGAAACATTACGTATGACTGCTCTTCGGACTTCCATTTTTGGTGCTCTTTATATGGCACGTTCTATCACGTATTGTATCGCAAGTGTGATGATTTTCTTTTGCCAAGCTCCTCCTTCTCTCGTTCCCAGTAGTGGCGACATAAAATTTTGGCTAGCTTCGTGCTTGCGAGCACGTTGCTAGACAAACTAGAATGAGGGTGTCCTCCTGCGAGCGAGCGAGTGGGAACTTTGTGATACTGAGTGATAATTGATGACCAGAAGCAATACAGCCAGCAAATCAAATGAAGCTAATGATGCGGTATTTGCAAATTGCAACTTAGAATCTTTATGTGTATTCCGGCGCTAGTTGTTGGGATGATGCAGCAATGTCCGTACGTATAACTCGTATATCGCAAGTAACAAGAGATAGAGGAGTTGCTACCGGGCTGGGGTGTAGACTTTGACACGGCTAGGAGAATATATAGGTGTGCACTGCAAGCCGCTGTGAATGACGGTGTGAAAGAAATTGTGGAGCTAATAATCAATTAAGGAGCATGTTAACATAGGCTGGGATGGGAGGGGGTGCGTTACAGGAAGCCGGCGCTGTCTGGAGAAGTTTCTGGATTCCGAGAAAGTATGGTGGAAGAACTATCACTCCATTATTGGCGTCCCACTGCCGATGATGAACTGGCCTTTAATGGCTGAATACATACAACATGACTTAGTGAAATGTGTTCTGAACGCCTATGTCTGCGTTCATGGCGGTGAAGGTGGGGAGGGAATACTGTTGAAATAGTGATGCTAGAGAAGCTTGATTGTATATTATCTAAGAGTGCCACAAGGCCATATATATACGAGTACAAGTGTGAATGCGTGCGTACGCATCTATGTATAGACCCTTCAGGCCGACAGCAATCTCCGGTCATACGAGACTCACCCCCGCCCATACGAGAGTCATCTCCGGCCATAAGATGGCAGAGACCTATCATGCAATAAATACAACCATGAATCGAACTCGCTTCCTACTTTAGTTGTCAGCAGTTCCGAATGGTCTCAATTCACTAATTCCATTTGCTTCAGAGGTTTTCTTATACAGTTTTTACTGCACTTAGTGTATGTGCAGCCTCGTTCGCTTTGAGTGCGGATAGAATTGCAATGATTGTGGTGAGTGACATCATATGTACCTAATTAGACCCTTCTTAACACCTCACCACTCTCTCTCTTCACTTCTCCACACTCCCACACCACCTAAACTCGACCGCCCACGCTCCCACAACCACCATGATGAAGCCATTCTCCTCGGTGCGACTATCTACCACTGTCTTCCCCAGTAGTCGCAAGTAAGGAGCTCGAGGAGCGGTATCTCCGGGGTGCTGTTGCTCACTGGAACTGACGTGAATATATCCAACTGCATTCTGTGTTGTCGCAACACGCTCAGTTCGACGTGGCTAGGAAGCCGAACAAGACCGACAGTCGCTGATGGAAGGGAGGAAACGACAGCTAGCAAGGAAATGCCGGCACTTCCAAAAGCACTATGGAAGAGGTCATAATGAGGCTCACCGTTTTGGAATGCGAGAAGAAGGATGTGTCCAAACGCCTCTCTACCGTGGAAGACCAAAAGAAGGAGTTATCGACTCAGCTCACCATGGTTAAGAAACGCCTCTCAGCCGTGGAAAGTCACAATAAGGAGTTGTTGGTCAAAGTCGATGAGCTCACAACCGACAAAACGGACCTCACCAAGCGCAACTCCTCCGTCGAAAGCGACAACAAGCTTTGGTACATGGGGATGAAGGGTAGCGGGAGGTGTTCTCCCCACTTAACTGGCTAGCCGCAGGGGGAGGGAGGGCACTGTCATACTCAAGATAGAGTGAATACAGTATGGTTAAAACAAAACAAACAAGCTTCGGGACTTATCCTACCGTACCCTCGACACTGAGTTTACTACCTTCCGTACGGAAACTGGCTACGTTATCCGCGCTGTTTACGACCTAATTATGGTCTATATCGCTAACTGCTTCCTCCACAAAATTGTCGTCCTCCCCTTCCTCAAATCCCCCATCCGCCAAAACCAACCTCCCGCCCTACATATGCAACATCCTTGAGCACTCGCCCGAACTCTGCAACCCTGTGTGGCATGTGTACTTGGATCGTGAGTCTCAGCCACCGTTTGATGGCTTGTATGCGAATGAAGGCTTGTATGAAGATGGTGGGTTGTATGAGGATATGCATAACTTGCATCAGGATCAGGATGATGCGTCTCATGTCAGATAGTGTATATGCGGACGCATACGGGAGACTGAACATATACAGGCCTTATGCCCTCGAGATAGATCAGTCAATCAAGAGGTCTTTCTAGCATCTATAGTAACACCCTGTCTTTGACCCCCTGCAATGTCAAAGACTGGGAGTTCGTCGTTCACCCTCCCCATCTCCCCACCAGTGTCGCATGGCTGATGTGGAATTCCTAGCTACAGCGCATCAGCGTTGACCGCAACAAGGTCACCCACACTATGGAGCCGGAGGATATCCTCATTGCGATCTGACAGACGCCCGCACAGGCGGAACCGCATGGTGCTAGGGAAACAGCGTTTTTTAAGGGTTGGGGGATTAAGGCCAAGGATTGGGATGGGCTCAAAGAAGAGGTGAAGGAAAACGCCAGGAAGATTCTAAAGGAAAATAGTGAGTTCCTGATACGTCCCGAGTTAGTTTCCGAATATATTTCGACTATGAGACTAATAGGTTGTAGCTACTGATGAGGAGATGGTCGCGATGTATGTGCTAGACGAGCCGGAGGTCTAGGCGATATCGGCCGAGAAGGGGAAAACGAAGGGATCAAAGTGAGATGAAAAGTGGGATGAGAAGGGAGATGAACAGATGGATGAGAAGAGGGATGAGAACGGGGATGAGAAGGATAGAAATTTGAAAAGACCAAAGATGGATGAGAAGGGGATGAGAGGGCGACGATTTGAAGGCTGACCGAGTTAGGATATCGAGAAACCGCTTGGTGAGAGACAGAGCATCATTGATGCACTGAGACTTCGACGACATTTTGTACCGTAGTCAACGATACTATTGTCCATATCGAGAGTACAGATAATTGCCTTTGAACTCGCACGGTGGGCGTGAGCTGGGAGTTTGACGGTTGGCATTTCGTTTCTCGACATTCCTATATACTTCGTAATCTGCGCCGTGCTATATTATGTTCATTGTCGTAAAAGTTCAAGTCGACAGGACGGGAATGCGACGCACCCATTAGACTACAGAGAGACATGTTATTTCAGCGTCATGGCGTTGCTATACATCGCTTGAAAATTGCTGGCACAGTTGTTCGTACATCCCATCGGATCTGTCGCCCATTTCCGGCTCCATTGAGAAAAGAGTGGAACAGAAGCTCGGCACCACCTCTCTCCATAGCCGCTATAGGTGGAAATGCCGTTATCTCGAAGGCACACCTAATAATGGTCATTTATTGATGTTAGCGTTATATCCTAGAATGAAGTTGCCTGTGTAAATGTCGGGAAGCGCAGCGCCGGTTGAATATTAGTCTTGAGTTGCACGTATGCAAAAGGCGAGGATGATGCAGTATGCCCAGGAAATTCTTCTTACTCGACCTTAATCTCTACATTCAATCTTACAACCCATTTAAACTCCCAAATAGCTTCTGTTCTGAATGTGTAACGGTCAACACCACAGTGCCGCTCCCCTCACACGCGAAACTTCTAAGAAATGGACCCCTTGATTCCTGTAACCTCTAAATTCATACGCTTATGCCCACATTATTATTTTAGGTAGGTAATACCAAGAGAGCCTTCCTTTGTCTCTGTTGATCACCAATTGCGGATTACTTACTTGATATTGAAGCCGTCTGCTAGCTGAGTTCAATCCGGAGAAAAGATACACCGGGAATCACAGTACGGCAATCGGCATTCGGCATCGCAGGGTAGTAACATTAGCATTCTGCACCGGCGCCGTCATCAGGTTTTGTAGTGAGTTTGGGTTCGAGTTAGGTATCTGGATTTGGTTCCAGTTCGACATCGGCGTTGACTTTGGCGTTGGCATCGGGATCTGACTTGGTCTCGACTAGTTTCATCTGGCCTGACATAAGTAAAATCACTACTACCTGTAGAGCTAAGGCGAAATCAAAATGGCATTGATGGTTATTGCTTGTGACGTATCTGCGGTCTAAAATTTGGCGCTTTGTGATTTTTCCACTCGCTTGCTTGGTGAGTCTGCAGAGTATGCAGAACTGACAAAATTTGATTGTCTGGTGGAAGGTGTTTAATGGCTTGATACATTTCACCCACTTCATCACTGAGAGAGAAGGCCAGAGAGGCGAGGCACCGCTGGCTGACCTTGATTTATTTCGTCTCTGAGCTAGGCCACGTGGTTTTCATTATGACATAAAACACCGGAGAAATCATGTGATATCACTCATCTCTCATGCTAAGACCTGAGCTGGGGGCTCAGCACGAACTGCCGTAGCCTCTGCGATTTGGGAGATACCAGCTCCCACTCCATACGGCATAGCCCACTTACTCGTGCCACTACATTTCGTCATTGTGTTAGAATTTGATGTTACTGTCATGTTATAATAAAAACGTCCACCTAGGTCATGTGGTAAGTTTTGAAAGTCTTTCGATAACTCCGACTTTGTCAGCTCGCCAAATGCATGTAAGGATTATACTTGCATCCCTATACATCGGAAGCGACAGAACCACACGGCATGAGGATTCACCAACAGCACCGATGAGTGAAAGCCCGAATGCCGCTTACCACGGTTCCCAATCGGCCCAGTAAACTATCCCGGCCGCGTTAGTCTATAATATTATTATTTTGCAGTGTTAAATAAGGTTACGAAAGAGTATGTTACGCGAATGCTACAGCTTTCATACCCTATGAAATCATTTGGAAACACGATACAAAAATAATTCCACGTGTTATCACTTTACATGCTTTCTGTATTGTAGTTTACCTAACTCCCAACTGCATTTTTCTGACCTCAAATCATGATATCAGCAGACTAATGAACAGGTTGTGGTGTTGGAATAAAAAAATAGAAGATAATCTGGTCTTGGTATTCGGTACCATACGCATTTGAGTAGTACGTAGAGTACTCACTATGTAGCAATCAAATAAATAGAGATGGCTACATCATTTACTTCACGGAGGGTACCACTCACCGGATGCCTTGTACGCATGTACACCTGGAAGGTATGCGCACTCAGCTGGTCATATGGGATCAGGCATGGCAATCGATATGCTTTGCAGTGTCAATATGGTATTCTTCATAGATTCTATGTTTTAGTAGATGTTACTCCATAGAGTAACCGGTCTATTCACGGAGCCCCACCCTCCGTAAATAGAATGGTTCATTCGCGGAGTGTACCTAACTTCCGTAAATGTATTAGTGGAATAAGCCTACTCTCAGGCCTGTTCTAGTGTATTAGCTCGACAGCGCTTTGGAATCTGACTGGGCCCAGGTGCAGTTGTTATCCGATTAAGTTTGAAAGTACTAGATTGAGCTTTTTTGAAAATCCGCTCAACCTCGCGCCCGAGTCCGCCCGATGGCGGAGCGGCCAATACGGCTCTGTCATTCTGTATATAGAGAGACCGCTAGAGTAGAGAGAACGATATCGCTTTTAGACTTTTTCACAGCGCCGGCTTCCATTTTCAACAAGCGTGGAAGGGAATGGAGGAAGCCAAGAGCGAGGGAAGAGGTATATAAGAGGAACGGAGCGGCAGTGGTTAGGAGAAGCAGCGCCTTCAGCTTCAAACCTGCCCACCCGCATCCCCACATATACCGAGGCTAGCTCTGTATGTTTTCGACTCTACACCCAGTGAAATGGCTTCCGGCCAAGAATGGGAGAGTCCAGGTGGAGCGGCGGCCGCAGCGGTGGCCTTCGCTCCCCTGAGGCGGCACCTCTGTTTATGTTTCGTTTACTGTTTCGTTTCGGTTTTTGCTTTCGTGCCTGTTCTAGCGCTGAAAATGTCTGTATATGATTGAATAAAGCGCATGTAGGGAAGAGCGAGTCCACTAGGTACACCACCATCTTGGCCATGGCAGTGAAGTGGGCACTCAACTTTCGCATTGAAATACTTGCAGCGAATTGTAGCGCAGCTCCCGTTACACCCACAACGTACTTGGATCTGCTCAGTAGGGAACTGAAGGTGCACAGCTTCCTACAGAGTAAGTTCACGATGGCTACCCTCTCTGAATACCAGAATAGAATGGGGAATTGTAGCTGTAAGGCGATCATTATTTTAGTACGATAGAAACCGTGTAGAATACCATATTAACACTGTCAAGCGTAACGATCGCGCTGGGCTGAAGGTACGTAGTTGCGCTGATTGAATTTAACTAAATATGGCTAGTTGAGTGCGCATACATGTGTGCGCATATATCTGTGTAGAGTATTCACTGAATGTGTACACTCCGTGAAGGAACTAGTCCATTCACAGAGGTTGGGTACACTCCACAGATGAACCAGTCCATTCACGGAGGGTGGGTCTCCGTGAATGAACCGGTCACTCCGCGGAGTAACATCCTCCGTGAATGGACTAGAACAGAATACAACTCGTCTTTACATGGGATGAGGTACCCGCATGCCTGCGTACTGAGTCGATTCCGTATTTGGGTTCAAATTGACTCCCTCTTCGTTGTTCACTTATGCGACCGAGCCATTTATTTGCCGATCGTCGTCATTGTACAGTTGCGGGATTCTTGGTTACCGTGCAAGGCTCCACTGCGATTCAGGTTACAGGTATAATGCACATATTTGCCATGTTGTTTATGACAACCTAATGTCCTTGCAGAGGTCTTCCTAGTGTTCGCTATTTTTTCTCTCATTGGGGGGCACTGGTAGAATCCCTGCCATTCCTAGGAGGCCACTATGCGAAAAACAAAACCTACACATCTGGAGCCCCACACAAATCGGATCGCCACTTAAGCACTTCAATTATGCATTAAGATCGACCATCATTTCGTTGTCATTGACATAGTCCTGCGCTCAGGTGCCACGCATTGGAGAACAAACACACCACCATCATATACACAATATCGTGATTGGCACAAGTGCAAAGACTTGGCACCTGTATGCATGTGTTGGTGTCTCGAGTTATTCGCTGGCACCCATTCTAAACTGGTTGCGCACTAGTAACCCTGACGGTCAATCAGCACGTTTCTATCGAGAGTTCTTACGTCTATGATTCCATTTTAGGTTGAGCGATAGCTGGTGGTCCACGAAGCTTCGCCCTCAAAGGTTTGTGGAGGGTACGCCAACAAGTAACGTGAGACAACACAGCAAGTAGGTTTGCGCGTATGTATTTACAGTTTGCTAGATATGGCTACTATGGCTATGACGGTTTTGGGGGGGTTGCAAACGCAGGACTACGGCTGGCCTACGAAACTAGGAGTTCTTATCTGGCGTGATTACTCACACAACTCTGAGTCAATATATTTACACATGACTATATTTAACACTCGAAGATCACACACTTATACACTTGGCTATTAACTGTTAACTCTGTCTCTGCAACGAATCGGCCCACCACCCTGAGAAGCTTTATCGAAGACAGGTACCCAAAGCCTGTACACACTTACACTTCTGGAGATCGATATACTAAACGCTCTGTTGTTATCTTAGATGCAGTAGCTGGAAGATTGTTTTGAACATTTCGAAAATTGCTAAAGTTGACACCAATTAGACGCCAGTTCAAGAGCCCATCAATCAGCTTATACGAGGTAAATATTACAATTCGTAAGATGAAATGCATATTTGTTCTAACTGTATGTGACAGTAATACTAATATGTACATGGGTTTCTCTGTGCTTAAACGATGTCAGTCATTTCGACGATTGTGGGTGTGGGTAGTTGTGGGTGCTACGCCTGCCGCCTTGCTAGCCCTCACTCTGCTTCTCTACCTGTGGCGACCGAATAACTTCGGTCCCGAAACATTGTGGTTCCGCATTGTCCACGGCGGCTGGGTGACTCAGACCATTACTCTCTGTTCCACTGTAATCCGAGCATCTGTTACCTCTCAGATGGGAGTGTGCTGCTGGATGATGGCGTCAATCTCGTTGGTTCACAAACAAGTTCTCTTCAAGGATGGAGCCGTGATGTCTGTAGCTCGATTTGCAAGCTCCGGACCATTCGATATCTTTCTACCACTATTCCGAGCGACGAAAGCTAGGCGCGGAGGGGGATCGTCGGGTTTTCTTATCGTGACGGTTTTGGCCTTGATGAGCATTGTGTTTCAATTCACGTCGACGATCCTTACGAGTGACCTTGCCCTTCAGAGCATCCCAGGACAGTCGCGGATTAAGAATGTCACTTATGCACGATATGATTCGTCTGGACCGGTCTATGGGTGGAGGTTGATTGCAAGAAACCCAACAGAATACCCAATCTTTGCCGAACAGGCAGCGAAGTTTAATTCAATCAAAGTCCCAGGTGAAGGAGGGCTGGGTGATACGGGGAACAAACTTCAAGCACTTCTTCCGTTAAGCAAATCTGATCGAGCATCTATCCTCTCTTACGACGGTCCTGCCAACATTATTGCTTCACATGTACTATGTGTTTCACCTTCTATCGACAACTTTAATGCGAGCTATCGTGGAGAGGGAGATAATTTTGCTACCATCGAAGGTCAACTTAGCACTCCATTCTTGGCTAGAGACTCTGGGAACCTGCACTTCGGAAATTCATTTGAAGGATTGCGGAATTTTGCTGGCCTCAATTTTAGCTGCAACATACCCATGCATTTTGACAAGACTCTAAGCGCTTCGAGTCGACCAGTTTATTACACAATCTGTTCTTTTACTCCTCCTGGCACTCTCCTGGCCAACACGGACCAGTATAGCAACGACTCTAGCGAACCGTTCCCACCCAAAAACATTTTAAGTAATTTCAATGATTGGATATTGGTTACCAACAACTCTATAGGAAGAGCAGCAGACTGGAAAAATGCCACATTTGCCAGCAAACCTAAACCTGTATTTGATGGAAGTGAATGGGCAAGTCTATCTGATGATACAAACACAGTAGCGGTGGGGCTTAGTCTTTGCATTCACACCTTTAGAAGGACGCAAAATCGAGTAATTAGGGCCCAAGGAGGATGGAATCATACCGAACCTGAAGTGGTTGATAATAATTCCGAATTTTACGAACAGCCCTTCGACACTACGCAAATCCGGCGGATGCATGGGGTGTCGAATAAGCATTCCTTTACGATTGCCGAAAGAGGAATTCTCAATCTGACTCAACTTGGAGAGACCTTGGGATACTTTAAATACGAGGCGGCGCAAACTCTCGAGACACTGGTTTTCGAGGAGAAAGCCAACTCAATTTCCATGTGCAACAATTGCAATGATGGGATTCGTGTATTCCACCCCATATTGTCGGCACTATTTATCGATACAGTATCAGACACCGGCAGTGCTGCTCAGGCTCTTCAGGTCCTGATGGCCACGATGACAACTATGTATTATTACGACCGCAAGCTGTTTTTCAATATTGAGAAGGAGGCGAAAATTCAGTACCTTAGTGATATTTCTATACCGCATAGGATGCAGGGGCTTTCCGTCGTCATAGGAATCCTTGTGCTCCACTTTTTACTCATGCTATTCATTACATTCATGTTTCTTCAAGATGAGCGCAATAGTGTGGGAGAGGCCTGGATGACCATATCTCAGCTGCATCTCGGAGGCGCAAGAGAGTTCTTGAGCAAAGCATCCAATCTGGATGACAAAGCCGTGAACAAAATGGTTCTGAAAGAGAGATTACTGGAGGGTTGGTCCGATGGAATCGCCGAAATTTCCCCTGCCGAGACAGGAACCGCTCTCAACCTCACCATTATCCCACAAGAAGGGCTCCGTGAACGTTTATTAGGATCTAGGTGCGTACTGAATCTCTGAATTGCGTATATATATAACTTACTTAGCTAATCATTAGATTATAATACAGAAAGCCCCTTTGTATTCAGTATACGAATGAGAGGACAAATTCCAATAGCAAATGAGAACTGTAGAGCCATCTAGTACGATGCAGGATGAGTAAAGCTAGTGGTACTGTGCAATGAATGTAGGAGCGGTGTTCTTATTCAGACATCCTAATAATCCATCCTGTACGGGTAAGACGTTGTCCGGGACAGGGCAATGCATGTCTGTTAGACGGATTTTGAGTGCGGTCATCACGTCGCGTTAGGTTAGGGTTGAGCGGCGGAGCCGCATGCACTTTACTTGTGTACTTGGGTACAGGGGTATATTGGGCGCTGTCGAGATTTCAGCCTCATTTCTCAGAAGTGCGCACGACTTTTGCGGCCCCTACAATGTAAAATGCCAAGATCTTTGTCTTTCACGACACAGTGGATATCTTCCTAAGAAAACTTCATAGCTGGTCTACTCTATCCCCATTCTTTATTAGAATTTCTCTTAATTGTTGTGGTGGATTATAAGATTTCCGCATTTCATGGGGCGTGCCTGACTTATCCCCCAGACGAGTGAAGCAAGTGAGCGAACGCTTCGCATTTTCGCGACTAACGGGGCAACGTTTGAAAGTCAATTCCTCAACACAACACAAGTAAATTTAATTAAGAATGAAATAACAAGTAGTATACATATATAAGATTCTCTACCATCATGTAGGACCACCATTGTTGTGAAGCAGGGAACAGACCCTCTTAGGCATGCCATCTATCTGGTGGTAAATACACCTTCCCAGTTACTCCTTCCACAACCATTTTGTGACGACAATAACTTCCTCATGCATATGAGGTTGTTGTTTAGGGCCTCACATTACTTTTCTGAAGTGTGTTTTCCACATAGACCATACATTGATGATTGTGATCCAGTCATTGACAATGTGATGAATCACAGTTTTGCCCACTCTAGTTTTATGTTGCATTTTGCGAAAGGAATAACCTACAGACTTTAGCTAAATAACACAAATGGGTTCTTCGTGTGTTGACTCCCTTCTCCCGCCATCAGGACCGATTGGCATGACTGTGTGGAGTGGGAGCTTGGGAATGTGTTGCGCGATGTGAAACTAGCGCGGGTTCGCTCACTTTCTTCACTCGTCCGCCCCCTCCGAGTACGTGTCAATTTGATGAAGAGGTCAATATACGCATCAATATACGCATCACCACTTTGGCAGCTGCACCATAAGTCGCCGTACGTCTCCTTCTGCGCCAAGATTTGGTCCAACAATTTCGGGGCAGAGAATTTTGAACGGTTTGAGACCAGGGCAAACTTTGTTGGGACTATACGACTATAGAGCCCTGCAGTCTTTATGTCGATGGTATAAAAATCCATAAAATTGAAGTTTAAGGTGTGGAAACTATCTCATGCTATATTGTACTATCAGAGTGAATGATCTATACTTTATTCGCCTCTTTGACCTAATTGGTTACAATTAACTTAGCAAAGTGTAACTAGCTGAGAGCGTACCACCGGAAATGTGGCTGGAAATATGTTGCACCACCACTGAAAAGCTTACTCTTATAGCCGCAAGTCGCCAGTAGGTCCCCTAGTCTAGTAGATCCTATCCTGGGACGGACCAGTGCTATTGAAATCATTCCCGGGACGGGGCAGCTGTGTCGGGCTCCGAAAGACCGTAGTCACCCCAGACCGTAGGGAACCTTGTTTCTAAGAGGTAGACTACCATGCTGGGTTGTTAGCGCATGGTAGTCAGCCATTCATGATCAGGGTTGCTACTTCGTATTGGTAGAAAACAAACTGCAGCAGGGCTCCTGTGGCTACTGTATTTTCTGTCTTATGTCTATTTACACAATCTGTTGCATAGACGATACGATCGGTTGTCTTGTTTTATGAATTCACAATCATGCTAACATATCCGGCATACTAAGCTATCCTTATTTACAGCCCTTGGGACAAAACCCTACGGGCAGTGGTAGGCCGAGTAACCTAAGCTCGCATGCCATCCACTCATACCACTCCCAGGACCACTCCCAGGGAGCGGCTGGACGATTCCGTCGTCGGTGTAACCCCGAGATTCGCACCCGAACTCAGCACCGAAAATCAAAAAGGTTTTCGGGCCACAACCAATCTTGTCGTTATTTACATGTAGTCCGCGAATGAAACATTCGCATTTGATCTCGATAATAGATAATAACTGCTCTGGTAGTCTGCCTACACTTGACCGAAATTGATTGTGTGGTGGAGGTGCCCTCACTGCTGGCCGATTCATCACTGGGTAGTAGGCCGATACATCACCTAAGATTAGGCCGCTCTATGCAAGTGGTTACTTAAGTGGCGACGGCTACACCCGGGAGACCAAATCACTAACAGTAAGAAGCCACCCCGATATGGAAGACAATACTATCGAGCGTCCATGCGACATCTAAATAGCTGTAACGTAGAAACCCATGGAAACAATTACTCGAGTAGCAGTGCGGCTATCTTATTCCGTCCTCCCAGTTTTCCATGGAATCAATTTTAGCCTTTATAATACAAAAGACCAACAGTGTCCGCCACTCCAACGAGAGCAACCAGTGCACCCGTATGCTCGTCTGCGAATAGGAACATTCCTCTACCCTCCCCTACCAGGCCATTCCATTCCTTCGCTCCCTATTAATCTGTATCCGTTTCCACAGATTCAGTACGATTCACTCTCTGGAATTGCCACCATGTTTGGGGTAAATTTGACTCCCACACTGATTTTGAATCCCATAATCGAACTGGCTATGCACATCACCCTTACCGTCCTGGTGCGAGCTTCTGCAAGTCGCTCGTTTGCTCATTGGGGACAGGATAGACTCCCTTCAGTTGGTAAGTTCTTTCAATTGTAATTATTCGACCATTATCGGTCATGACATAAGATATACACATCCATTTCCCCGCAACCCCACTAGGGAAAGTCCCCAGAGTCAACGTTGTAGCTTCCTCGCCCACTACCGCGCTACAAGGGAGGGCATAGTCGGCATCTTCACTTCCACACCACGGCTACTAATCCCGTCTGCCTCTCCATTAAAAACAAAGGAAACAACCCATTGAACCTCAAATTTGAGAGAGATGCTCCGAAACCCCAAGGACGTATCCATACAACCATATGTTGTATGATTCCTTTCGGTCATTATCCCCTCCGAGGTATAACGGTTCAGGCCTCCCTCTTGTGCTGGTGCAACTGTCAGGTGAGTACACACTGAGCACTTCAGAGAAAGCATTTTGTGTACGTATCGGATGCCATAGATTCTCTTGCTTTTTCCATGGATGCAGAGCCACTCCAAGAGTGCGTAAAACTACCAAGCTCACAATGAATATCGAGACCGACTGATCTGTTTTGCCTTGCCTTAGAGGGATTTATAGCTTCCGCACATTCTGCTTGGCTCAATGAGCATACAGCTGATAACGGCTCACACCAGGTGAATTGGGCAAGAACTGTGTATTTCCGCTTTGCATCGAAGAGCCCTCTCTACAGCCAGGCCATTCACAATACAACTTGTTTGCACCTCAAGCCTTGGAGTCCCGTACTAGAAGTAGTGACTAACGTTAAGTGCGGGCTAGACGAGTAGCTGTAGGGAATGCCTGCGTCGAACCACTTACCAACGCTGTTCGCAAACTTACACTCAGGGGAGGAAACCGTCCGTCCTTCCTGTTGAAATAGTGATGCTAGAGAAGCTTGATTGTATATTATCTAAGAGTGCCACAAGGCCATATATATATGAGTACAAGTGTGAATGCGTGCGTACGCATCTATGTATAGACTCTTCAGGCCGACAGTAATCTCCGGTCATACGAGGCCATACGAGACTCATCTCTGGCCACAGAAGACAGAGACCTATCATGCAATACTCCCCCTCTTGCTATACACCGTGGAGCAAGAAAACAGATAAGAAGAGATGAAACAAACAAACAAAATGATTCCCATAGTAGCCTCCTTAAAACCCTGCGAGAGTGAGCAGGGAAAGAGTACTACCGTAGCCTGAGGATGGCCATCCATAGAGAGACAAGGAAATCCGCGTGCCTAAAAGAAAAGTGAAACAACCTTAAATCCAACCTTAAGTCAACCTTCCGTGATGGTAGAGCTTCTGCTCGTGACTCGGTATCGATGGGAGCTTCTGCTCTTGACTTGGCATTGATGGAAGCTTCCGCTGCCAGCATATTTCGTAGCCATCGGTGATCGTCAATCGTACACGGCATATCTATCATGTCAGCATCTCAGAAGGTGGTTATACTCACCATGTATTTAAGTGCACTTGTGCTCTTCCAAGCCCTCGTACAGTGTATCCGCATGCTCCGTTGAATACCTCCGTAGTCATTGGCATTGGCAAGTAGATGCTTCTCAGTAATGTGGTTCGGAATAAGTGTCGGTGACCTTCCGGTCAACTTCTTCGTAGACATCTCGGTAGACTGCTTCTCGGTGGGCAACTCGGTAGACTGCTTCTCGGTGGGCAACTTGGTAGACTGCTTTTTGGTGGGCAACTCGGTGGGCAACTCGGTGGATAACTTGGTTGACTTCTCGTTTCTCCCATGATCTTTTCCTATGATCTTTTGCTGTCATCTTCTCCCCCTGATCCTTCTCCCCCAATGAAAATCTTCTGGCGGAGGCTGATTCCAGTAGCGCCGGTGTTTCATTGAATCTTGGTCGATTTGGTAGACTTTGCCGGTCAACTTCGTGGTAGACTTCTCTGCGGCCATCTCGGTAGGCAGCTTTGGTAGAATATCCGTGGGCTTCTCGGTAGTCATTTGGTAGGCCTCCAGTAAGGTGATTCGGGATTTCGTTCGGTATGCCGTTCGGCCATAGTTTCTTGATCCTTCGGTATGCCATTCGGTAAACATCTCAAGCAGTGGCTTTATCTGGTTGGGCTCTCGGTAATCCTCTCATTCGATCTCCATGTGAAGTCTTTCGGCAGTGATATCTGTCGCTGTGAGATCTCAGTGATTATGCTCGGTGGTCATTTTCGATCGCCTTTGGAACCAATTCGGGAGCCATATCGCAGTCGTTCAGTATCTCGTTCGGTATCTCGTTCGATATCTGGTTCGGTATCTCGTTCGGAACTGCTTCGGTAGTCATATTTGCACTCGTTCACAATTATCATAGGACAAATTCTAAAGTGATATCGGGCAGTGGTAGGAGTCCACATAACCTTCGTAAAACCACGTAGGACTTATACAGCTTCCATTTGGTTGCCTTCATTGTAGATCTTCGTAGCTTGGTTGATTGAGGCGTTGATTGCTTTATTGAGTCTGGCGAAGATCGCAGATGCATCAGTGCCTTCCGGCAGTGTCATGTAGAGATTGTCATCAACTTCGTGATTGGGAGATGCAGTGTCTATATCGTTAGCTTGTCAATAGGAGTATAAGTCATACTGAAGTTTATGTGCTTGTAGCTTGCCAGCTTTGATCAATTTAGATGCAAGTAATAATCATATCATCGCTGTCACAGAGGCCTGGAGTGGTACGAGTTGTGGCTTGTAGTGGTAGTAGGCATGATCTGTGTTCAATAGTAGTATTGACTTCTTGGTCATGGCCGCTGCGTGGCAGGCTGTATCATCAATAGTGTTGACTTCTTGGTCATGGCCGCTGCGTGGCAGGCTGTATCATCAATAGTGTTGACTTCTTGGTCATGGCCGCTGCTTGGCAGGCTGTATCATTTATGTGGTGGAGATGTCAAGCGTAAATGACAGTTTCTCTAGACACCGGTGGTGCAACCTCCTCGTCAGAAGGATGTGATCTCGCACCTGTACATGCAGGGAGACTTCGACGGCTTGTCAGCGTCGGGCAGAGGATGGTGGCCATCTGTAACATCATCATCAGTACGGTCATGCGTACTACTTCCGTAGCCTACACCCGTTCGACTGGTTCCTGCGTGGTCATGGAGAAGTCCATCTCCACCCGTTTCTTTGTGTTGTACTCGGCGAAGTCCATCTCCGGTATATGTGCGGTTACTGAGAAATCCATCTCTACCCGTTTCTTTTGTCTGTTGATTCTAATCGTTGATAACTGGCTTTGTCTGAATCGCTGTAGGTGGTGAAGGGGTCGGCGCTTGATAGCAATCTCTCTTGGCCGGCCTTCACTTGGATATCTTTGGTGGAGGTAATCAGCGTTGTTGAATGCGTTTTCCCAGATCTCGGTGGGTGTTTGTGAATATATCATTATTGCACAGTCTTTGTCCGTATCATTCGGGTGGTGAATTAGTGATGGTATGGCCGTTGGGTGCATGTGTATGCCAGGCGTCGGTGCCTTGATCACGATCTCTCTTGGTCGGCCTTCACTTTGATATCTTTGGTGGAGGTAATCAGCGTTGTTGAATGGTTCTTCCCAGATCTCGATGGGTGCTGGAGAGTCAATCATCATGGTTGCACCAGACTTATTGATAATCGTTTGGAATATCTATATCCGGAGGAGCTTGGAATGCACAAGTTCAAAGGGCTCCGTAGTCCGCATGACAGCCATGGTGCTAGGATTTGGTGATCGGGGGCTGTATGTCGGTAGGATGCATATGCGTAGGTGCTAGCGCCATAATCTTACCTCAGGAATAGTGTCTGGATTCCGGGTAGCTTTGACATCGTTTGTGGTTGTAGGTGTGGCAGATACTGAAACGGCAGGTTCGCTTCGAGGTAGACTTGCAGGAATAGTGGCAGGTAGCAGGTACAACTGTAGGCTCGGTGATAGGTGTGTTTCGAAGTGGAGTGTGGTACTGAATATGCTTGAAGGTGTAGTAGTATGTGGTGACAATAGTCTATTCTTTTTCTAAGCGAGCGATGTCTATCTTCCCGCCGATCCACTCAATTGTGTGGATACACACGGTTCCCTGGTCCGTGCGCTCTGCAGAGCCGCACCTTATGTCAATTCCGCAGGAGCTACAGTGGTGAGGGTGCATTATGGACGTTTGGCGGTGAGTGTATGTTGAAGTAGACTTTGTTATCGGTGTAGTTGTAGGTGGAATTCGAGGTCTGGCAGTGAGTGGTCTTTCTATATCGTATCACTCTTCCTTGCTTTCTCTATCTCGCTTTCTCTATCTCGCTTACTCTTTCTCGCTTTCTCTTTAATATCCGTATGGTAGGCTAAGGTGCATGTTTTCAACTTCTTATCTTAGACGATCCAAACAAAGGTGTAGCGTGTGTAATCGTCGATGAATAGGATATAGTAGTGATGGCCGGCACAGGTGGGCGTGGAGAATGGTCCACACACGAGTTTCAATTGCTTTGTCGTGCTCTTGGTCTTGACTTTGATGATCTTCTGCTTGAGCTTGGCCTGGATGCATGCGGTGCACATTGAGTCGTCTTTTGTATACCCATCAATGAGAGATCGTAAGGCAGTAGGATGAATGTGGGCTACTAGACGGCGATGCCACAGTTGTAATCCTGAGATTGTGAAAGGCTTTCGAGTGGGCTTTGGAAATTCGGTAGCAGGTGGTCATTGAGGTACAGTGCTGGCTGCACTTGGAGAGGCGGTGTGGGGTGAGCTTGTAGTAGGCTTAGTGGAGTGCGCGATTGATGGTACGGTGAAATGTGTGCTCGATGATGCTCTTTCTCTCTTCCTCTTGCTCCTTCTTGAAGTGGACTTCGTCGACACTCTTGGTACTGATTTCCTATGATGGTGATTGACGGAGATGATATGGGGCACTTATGTCGTCCAAATGTGAATGTGTATCCGGCTGTGTTCAATTGAGTGATGGAGGGAAGAGAGCCGGAATGTAGGGGTGTAGAGGTCATTGACTTCGTACTCTTGTGAAACATTAACGAGTCCATGGTGGCTTACTGTAACTTGGTTGTCATCTCCACGCTCAATGACTATTGGCTTGACGAAGTTTCTTAATTATAGGTGTATTTGGTGATTGGAGGTGAGGATGTAGCCATGAGTGTACATGATGGTGTACAGTAGTGAGTGCAGTTGTCAGCGCGTGATATGCGGGCATTCGTATGCTTTCTCTCTGTCTCCTGTTCGAAGGGAACTTGGTAATTGTAGGTGAAGGAATTGTGGTAGGTGCATTTGTAGTCATCACTGTGAATACCATGATGATGGCACATTTTTGGTGTAATGGTGAGTGCACTTGCTGATACGGAGATGAGTGCATTGATGTGTGCGGTATTGACTCATGTATGCTGTCTGCGATGGTGAGGTGGAATCTGACTGGTGGATGCTTGTCGCTGGGAATGGTCTGGACGAAAATGAGGTAGGTTTTGCAATACCTCGGTAATCATTCTTGAAGGTTTGAGTAAACATCGTGAAAATGGACGTGGTAGCTGTGTGAAGGAGGTGGTGACGGTGATGATGGTGTTGAGTTTTAGTGTTTATGTGCGGCTGTTGCTACAGTAACAAACAGGGATGGTCGTGGGTGGTTTAGGGCTTTTGAGGCTCTTTGATCGTGAGATATAAATAGAGTATTCATAGTAAAGATTGTAGCGGGCGCCGGGCTCATAACCTGTTGAAATAGTGATGCTAGAGAAGCTTGATTGTATATTATCTAAGAGTGCCACAAGGCCATATATATATGAGTACAAGTGTGAATGCGTGCGTACGCATCTATGTATAGACTCTTCAGGCCGACAGTAATCTCCGGTCATACGAGGCCATACGAGACTCATCTCTGGCCACAGAAGACAGAGACCTATCATGCAATACTTCCGCCAATTCCTATAAAACCCGACATCGTCGCCCAATCCTGCGCATTAATTAATATGGGCCAGAGACTTCAGTCTTTGTCTTCCGAGAACCGCGACACTCCCGAGCAGACTGTAAGCACTGACCAAAACTTATCATTACATTCATGATTCGATTCAGGCTTCCCAACGGTCCGGGGCGACTGGCGTCTTTCGGGGCCCCGAATGACGGTCCCGTCCGGGGCATGCATTTCGGAGGCCTGGTCTGTCCCGGTACGGAATCTGAATACCTAGGGACCGATATAGATGACTGTAGTTTTAGGATACGGTTTTAGGATACGAAGCTAGGGTCTATACGAACTCCAAATCCTGGGTGCGTCTGAAAAGCTGCGGCTGGGTGCCTGAATATGCAAGGGTCCACATGCAGACGGGAGCGGAGGAGCTACAGTTGTAAATGGAGGAATTCATCTACATATGTGTATCTGTACCTCCTAAAGGGTAATTACGGCGGTTATAGGGCTGTTGTGGCCGCTGTCAGCAAGGTGATACTTCGATCACTCGTTCTTTGAAATATCACTCGGTCAGGGAAGCATCACTTGGCCGAATTTTGCAGTGATCTCCCGCCAGATTGTTCGTCCGTGTTTGCAATGCCTATGGCATATAGTCCTAGATTTGTCGCCCCGTGAATGATAGTCCGGGATAGAGAGAGCCTTCACATGAGATGGACAATATCCATCCCAGCTCGTCCGCTCTAAGGCTGTCCATCCTACGCTAATACTGAACAGAAACTATTCTGTCCACTAAAGTCTAACATGGGCGTCCGCCATCTCCAATCGCGATAAATGAGCGGCTAACTTAATTAACCCATTCCCGTCGCAGCTCAGAGATCATTTCCTGCCCCCTCCTCCTCCACCCCTTCAGCTCTTTGACTTGGATGACAGCTGTTCGGTAGCTAACACCCTGAAAAGCCAGACGCAGAGCCACTAGCTTCTGGCTATCGTGCTTGCAAATAGAATGAATTGGGAGACAGCCCAAAACCCAATCGGCTGGTACCTTGCTACGACCCGCATAGCCCGCCAAAAATCGCAGCCGCTGAGAGCCAGCCACCATGTTTTGCCAGTGCATCCCCAACCTATGCTGAGTAACCAAGACAGCACTGAGACAATTCTTCACTGTGATACCCGAGTGGTGTCCTGTCTGTACCACTCTCCAAAAATTTCATAAGCTTTACTTCCTGTGAGGTTTAGACTCCCGCTAAACTGCTTGTGGCCGGAACTCCTCCGACTATAGGTTCAGCCACATTTATTACTAGAAGCCTTCACATCACCACTAGGGGGCTAACCCTCTATATGTTGCTATATGGGGCACTGCACACCTGCCCTACAACTCCTAAATGAGGCGTACAGAGGGCGTCCGCTCCCCACCAAGAATTAGGCAAGATCCACGTACAGTGACATCCATCTATGTAGAGGCCCATATGCGCACGTATGGCTCACCAAGCAAATCTTGGCAACGTAAAGCACCTGCACCCCACCAAAAAAATCAAGTGAACTCCACATATATCTTCATCCATCAATGTAGATAGCTATATGTACATATACAGTAAATGTTTCTACCAGTTGCATCATCCTCACCATTTGCATCATCACCATTTGCATCGTCCTCACCATTTGCATCGTCCTCACCATTTGCATCGTCCTCACCATTTGCATCGTCCTCACCATTTGCATCGTCCTCACCATTTGCATCGTCCTCACCATTCGCATCGTCCTCACCATTAGCATCGTCCTCACCATTCGCATCGTCCTCACCATTCGCATCTTCCTCACCATTCGCATCATCCCACCGCCCAATAACTACGTACCTACCGCACGCTACAAATCCCATATGAGTAGCGACGACGAGTACTATTTTATCGACGCCAATGGCAAGCGTACGGTACTCATGCTGCCACCTCTGCCACCTCCGACTAAGGCCGTTTCTCGTAAACGTGGTGAAGGCGCACCACCAAGTCGTGGCCGGCGCAACATGGATAGAATACTGATCGCTGCTGTTTATCCTAACAAAGCGGTACAGATTCCTCTGCTTCGTAGATGTGCTGCTGCAAGGAACTCTAAGTACGGCTCTCTGAGCTCGATCCCACCACTGCTGCACAACGCTGAGTGAGCTACACCGCACTCTGATCACAATCCGCCATCATCGTCGCCGGCTTCAAATATCTCTGGCATCGAGTGTAATGCGTCAAGGAACACTAGGCTTGCGAGTAACTCGTCCAAGATCTCTCCACAGGTTATCAAGTAGTGTACCACTGTTACAACCACGATGACCACCACCACCACTACCCATACTAGGAAGCGGGGCATGAACTTAAGTTCACATCAGAAACAGATCTTCATAACATATTTCGAGAGAGGAATGACTGATGGAAGCTCAAAGACCCTGGCCTGGAGAGAAGAAGTAAGGAGAATAACTGGGCTTAGTCTAGAACAAGTTGGAGTATGTATGTTCATTCTTGGGTGAAATTGCTAACACTTGCACAGCAGCGAATCCGAAACATGCGTAAAGAGTATACAGATGACGAGATTAAGATGTTCGAAAGAAGTGCTGGATTGGAGCTCAAGATCAAAGATGTTATCCAGTAGCTCGAAGACTGCTCTGTCAGCGAGGAGCTTCTTGATGTGCTACTGAAGTTACAAGCGGAGACTGTACGCTCACAATTGTTTCACTCCTTAGGCTGCTGCTGACGGATGAATAGAATGAGATTGTAGCTTCTGTAAGGTAATTGGCAGATTCCGGATTGGAATCACTTAAGTACCTGGTGGGCAGCTTATGGCGTCTGGGCTGGGTGTATGGTATATGGGTATATACATTTACATACGAGTATATATGGCAACATACACTCCAGTACGCAGTTAGAGCTGTATTGAAAAATATATGTCAATATATGCGTATATAGACATATATCTGTAGATACGTGAAAAATTTGAATAACTTGTGAATTATAAGCATATTGCCATATATGGCAACATACACTCGAGTATGCTGTGAGCTGTATAGATACATGTATGTCAATATATGCGCATATAGACATATATTTGTAGATATGTGAACAAATTTGAATAACTTGTGAATTATAAGCATATTGGCATATATGGCAACACTCGAGTACGCTGTTAGGGGTGTATAGATAAATATATGTTAATATATGTGTATATAGACATATATTTGTAGATACGTGAACAAATTTGAATAACTTGTGAACTATAAGCATATTGCCATATATGGCAACATACACTCGAGTACGCTGTGAGCTGTATAGATACATATATGTCAATA
>Ga0307514_10000189_pt1 | contig 172653 bp, 182 predicted proteins | sample 16_EM_MG_FD_203088 | JGI IMG/M metagenome (GOLD analysis project Ga0307514, IMG submission 203088) | Populus trichocarpa ectomycorrhiza microbial communities from riparian zone in the Pacific Northwest, United States - 16_EM | ecosystem: Host-associated > Plants > Roots > Unclassified...
GAACGGAGATACAGGGATAACGGAGATGGACTGAGTGACGGGGAGTATATATTTGGGAGATCCCGGAGTAGATAGACATCATCTCATCTTATCATACAACGAAATACACACTCTATCTTTCCCAGCGCTTGGTTCCCACCCACTCTTGCAGAGTTTTCATAGATCCACACAATTTGTGTGGTTCCTCATGGCCAGGTACCCTATCATATCCTCTCACCCTCTTCCTACGCTCCTCGAGCCAGAACTGCTCTTTCTCACGAATTCCCTTTGGATGCCGTGAGAGGTGCAGCGGAGTGTTGATGATGGACTCTCTGCCTTCAAGCTCCGCCGTTTCACCATAACGTGTATGAGTCTGCGCGTATGAGTCTCCGTTTATGACTCTATTCGGTGGTTTAGTGTATTGCTGACTCCCAGAGACTTTCGCTGATTTGCCCCAAGTGGACTGGTCCGGACCAAGCCCGTACCAGTCTGCCAGAATTTTGGACCGGTCCGATCCCAGTCCAAAAATTACTCGGACTGGACCCGGACTAGACTGGACTGGACTAGTCCGGACTAGTCCACACCCGGACTACTGGAATCATTGCTGGTGCGTCCCTATTGCTGACAGTATTCGCTGCAATGACTCGTAGTGCAACATTGTGTGGTCGACGTGATGCGTTTGCTGCGACAGATGTTGATATTTCCGGTGCTCAGACTGATAATGGTAGAAAAAGCTCTCATCTTGATTGAGGATGTCGTACAGAATTGATCGGAGCATGTTGTAATGACTCTTTTGGCTCTCACACTCCCATAAACTGTAAAAGAAACTGGCTATAAGAGCAGATCTTACTGCTGTTTCTCTTTCGAGAAGATGGTCCTTGAAATATCGTGCCAGCGTACTTTTGCCGCTCCCTGGCTTTCCCTGAATATAGAGGAGTTGCGAGGTGTCAGAGTTTAACCATTGACGATACTCTGTATGCGACCAGAGCCACTCCAATGTGCCCTGATGCTCGCTCGAAATATTTTTGTAGCGAGTATTATCAAACCGAAGGCTGTTAAGACACTCTAGATCAATGCCTTGTTTGTTTGTTTGATTTATTCATACTGTATGCACTCTAATTAGAGTATGACAGAACCCAATATCCCCTCCGCCTCTGGGCAAGCCGGATAAATGGCGGAGCTCCCCCCCGCTACCCTTCATCCCCACTGACAAATGAAATACTAAAACATAGGCCAAACCAGAAAAGAAAAGAGAAGATATAAGCCCACTGCCTCCGCTCCCCGCACCTGAGTCACCATTGGCACCTGCTCCATACCGTCATTCATATGGGTGCGAACTTTCCGACTTCAGTAGCCACAAGGAAGTCCATCACAGCTTGGTCACAGTTGTCCATGGAAAACAGCTTGGGGATCAGCATGGGTCTACATCTGCCCGCTTTCTAGCCTGTCGCATTTCTGACCGCCTTCCATAGTGGCAGTTCCTGGTCTCTCCACCGGCTGTAGTGGCGGAGGAGGTGTTCCCGCATCTGGACCGCTGTTCTGCCTTCGCTACCATACCAAAAGCAATTGTCATCCTCTTGGTGTCTGCACTGTTTTCAGTAGACTCCAGTGAGTGTATGCGCACACATTAGTCTGTAGAACCTAGTAGCCAGCGACTGTACACTGGTCATTGGAACAGGTCTCTTGGTCCCCGTCTTGCCCTTGCATCTGTAGCTGAAGTGCTTGCTGCACTTGTCAGCCTCCCTGTTGGCCTTGGCTGCTGACCTTCCCTTGGAGATTCGTCTAGCTCAATTCGAGGCCGAGGTGTATGGCCAGAGTGGCCTGTTACCGTGTCTCCAAGGGTGTCTCAGACCTTGTTTGCCTGGTGTTCAGCCTCTTCGTTTCCCGCGATGCCGAAGTGTATCTGGACCAAGTCCATCTCGGCAGTGATGCTGTGGGTGGAGTGCTCCTGTGCCGTTGCAATGATCCACCTCACTGTTCCCTGCCCCATGCCCTGGTCCAGGTGTGCCACTCATCAAATTGCAGTTTGGGTGTCGCGAATGATTGCCACCGTCTTCACTGCATGGACTTGCAATGTTTCCTTCTAGTCAATCGTCACATCAAGCGCAAATCCAATCGCCCACAACTTGGCATCACAGACCTCAATGCACCCAGTGTCCAGAAACCTGCTGTGGGACCTCCATTCATTTCCATGGTTTCACGCCGCTGCGGTTTCCACTCAGCCATTGTCTGAGCAAGATCTGCCTGTCCACCACATCCCGGCCCCTGCTCCGACTTTGGCCCCTATCAATCTTGGCCACCGTTGCGCAGTACTCTTAGCAGCCGTGCTGTGGTCCTGTACTGTGGACCTGTCCACTGATTCATGATCCACGGCCGGCCAGATCATGCCTTCAGTTGTTCCACTGTCTTCATGCTCTTCTTTGACTATGTGGCATATGGGGGCACCAGACCAAGGGCTTCGGTGTAACTGTGTTAGCTTGCTGCTGCATGGGTCAGTTAGTCTCGCTGCGAAATGCTGCTGTCCGGAGTCTAAGATTACAGGTGGGGGTGTAAGTGCTGACTCTCTCATAAGTGCACCCTGTGGGGTTGTGTGCAGTGCAACCAGGATTGACCTGGGTTGTTGATTGTGGTGGAGTTGGAGGTCATTGCGCCTGCCAACTTCTTTGCGATCCCACCAGTGCTCACACCCATACAGTGCGATGGCTTGGACGCATGCCCCTTGGAAGGCCCTTACACTCTCAGGAACAATGCTGTATGTCGTGGCAATGGTTAACGGTCTCGCTTCTGCTGTCCTTGCTTTCTTCATGCATTGGTGGCGCTGCTCCTTGAACATTAGATGTGGGTCCATCCCAACGCCCAGTGAATGTGTCGGCTGTGTATTGAACCGTATCAACACGCTGCCAACTGTGATCTGTGCTGTCAGTTTTCGCTGGAGGTGGTTCCTGTGGCATCATCTGGGTGTGAATAGTGTTAGCAACTGTTCCGGACTGTCACTTCGAGTCCGGCCCCGGGTCCAAACCAATCGGTTGGTAAATTGGCGGTCCGGGTCGTCAATCAACCTGACCTGCCCACTCGGGTACGGTTCCAAGGAAAACTCCCAACCCGTCTGCATTGGGCTGGTTGTCAGCGGGTCGCCCAGCGGGTCAATCTATACATTTATATAAGGCTCTTGAATTTGAAGTGTGTTAATATTATCCTATTAAAATCGCGTTTTCAGCAACCAACAATGTGCTTTTGCTTGTTGAGTAGTTGGCAATATTGAGTAATGTGGTATCTGTATTTCACCTTCAATACATGGTATTTTTGCCTAGCAATGCGGTCAATAATACAGGTATGCACAGGAAGATCAACGTGATGCCTTGATTACGAAATATGTAAGTTCTAAAACTATTGACGCTTCATTGATGCTCATTTTCAGGATGCTGCAGAGAGCATGTCGCTGTTGTTCTTGCCCGTAAAGACTGCCAATATCTCATAAATGGATATCCGCAACCAATCGGAACATAACTTACTCCAGATGCAACACTGAAAATCTTTGCCGCTCAATTGACGCTCATGTTAAGAATGGGGCAATGCCTGTGTTGCAATCTCTTTTGCCATTAAAAGCGGCCAATACGTCCGTTATACATTAGAACGAACAAGTCACTGGTGAATTGCTCTACTTACCAGACCACAAACCGTTAACGCTCCATTGATGCTCAATCTAAAATTGTGGCGGTGTCAGTGTTGCTATCTCTTTTGCCAATAAATGCAGCCAATACAGCTGTTATGCATAATAATGACCAAGTCACTGGTGAATAACTGTACTTACAAGACCACAAATCGTTGACACTCTGTTAACCCTCAAGTTAAGAATGGGGCAGTGACAGTGTTGCTATCTCTTTTGCCGATACAAGTGGCTAATATGTCCGTTATACATAACAATGACCAAGTCAGTGGTGAATTACTGTACTTACAAGACCACAAATCGTTGACACTCCGTTGATGCTCAAGCTATGAATGTGGTGGTGACCGTGTTGCCATATCTTTTGCCAATAAAAGCTGTCAGTATGTCCGTTATGCATAACAATGACCAAGTCACTGGTGAATTACCGTACTTACAAGACCACAAATCGGTGATGCTGCATTGACAGTCATGCTCAAAATGGGGCAGTAACCAAATTGCTATCTCTTTTGAGAATAAAAGCGGCCAATATGTCCGTGATGCATAAGAATGACCAAGTTCCTTGTGCATTACCGTACTGACAAGACAACAAATCGTTGACACTCCATTGACGCCCAAGCTAAGAATGAGGTGGTGACCGTATCGCTATCTATTTTGCCCATAAAAGCTACCAGTACGTCCGTTATGCATAACAACAACCAAGTCACTGGTGAATTAAAATATTGACAAGACCACAAATCGTTAACGCTCCTTTGATGCTCAAGCTAAGAATGGAGTGGTGACCATGTTGGTATCGCTTTTGCCAATAAAAGCTGCCAGTACGTCTGTTATGCATAACAACGACCAAGTCACTGGTGAATTAACATACTTACAAGACGCCAAATGGTTAACGCTCCATTGATGCTCAAGCTAAGAATCGGGTTGTGACTGTGTTCCTATCGCTTTTGCCAATAAAAGCTGACAGTACGACTGTTATACATAACAATGACCAAGTCAATGGTGGATTACCGTACTTACAAGAGCCCAAATCGCTGACGCTCGGTTGACCATCATTTTAATGTATTGTTCATTCATTATCTGCTGCATTCGATAATTGTTTTCATCCTGATTTGACTTGATCGATTGTAATTCTGCCTGATTGAGACTGGGCCCGGTGGCTAAGCCGAGTGGTGTACCTATGTTGCACCGTTTACTCTCACACAACTAAAAATGATGTATCATGCCAAACGATTCATTGCTCCTGCTATACATCTATTTATGAACAGAGATTCACCAGCTACTTCTTACCATGCGCCCATAATATATCTCTAACTGAAACTCTCAGTCAAGCTACATACAGCTGGTAAACCATTGACACATTCTTTCCAACTTTTTCTTCCCTCCTTTATTTCTCTGTGTTTCAACTGCGTTGACAGTCAATTGCACCTTTTCAGCCTGTCTCTTTCACTTCCGTGTCAGCTGAACAAATCCGGGTACATTTTGCGTGGCGCTTAAATTCTGCTGCTCTAGGCATTCCAAATCATCGATGCCATTGTTGTGCTCTATAACGGATTCATCGTCCACTGCGCAATCCTCTGTGCTGTCATTTGGATTATCCAAGTCGCCATTCCAGTTCAGCCAATCATTGCTGTCCGAAATGCTTTCCGGTGCGGTAGCTCCGTGGCTTTCGCCTGGATGACAGTGGATTCTCCGGATTCTGCGGAAATTTAAGATTTGAGTTCTTCCTCCCGGGAGGTCTATTGCAGAGAAAGCTGGTGGCAAAGGTGATCTTTCTAACAATTTAAATGCAGCGGCACCATCATTTTTGAAAGAGTGACAAGAATGCTTCCACGATCTCTTCTGTGTCTGAAATTTATCCTACAGCAGTCAGCTGCTTGTTTTGAGCCCAAGATTCCTTCTACGTAGCACATAGAGTTTGGCTACCCTGCCAGATCTCCCAAAAGTCGTGAACCTTCGCCATTCTGTGCAATGTCCTTTCCTCTGCCTGTTTCTTCATTTTTGAGTCGTTTTCAGTGTTTGTGGTATGCAATTCTGGGTCAGTGCCTGTCAAAATGCAGTTGTTGTCTCTGGCAAACTGCCTTATGACAACTTTTCACTAAGGCTCTTGCTGGTGGTTTTTTACTACCTTCAGCCAATAACATCTCGACCAAGCGAAAAACTGGCCTTCACTCCAATACCATGTGGTATAATAGAGAATATGTCGCGCGCCACATTGGAGAGATTGGTGTACGTTGAGTGCGTTTCCTCCCGGTGATGCCACCAATCGGTTATATCCGGTATCCAAAATGTACTGCTAACGTCCATCGGGTCGGAGTGGTAATCATTGAGATTTGGATTAATTTGTCCCCAGTTCTTTTGTGCTTCAGACAGAGAATTCAAATTGAGCCTGGTGGCAGTCAACAAGTGGGCTGTGTGATCGCTTTGTCTGGGTGTCGTCTCAGCCACATTGTTAGGCGTTACGTATTCCTCATCATCGCTTGATGAATCATATGGATCAAACAATAACTGATAGGACCCTGAAGCTGTTCCAGGGGGGACGAGATTGCTGCTCTGTATGGTTTTGAGTTTATTGACCAGCACACGTCGATATTTGGTGCAGTATTCATTCTTGACATACTTCTGAAATGCCTCCTGGGATTGTGTTGTATCGAATGTCTCGTTCTCAGGATTCATATACATTCCCATCTCCCACTTTCTAAACAATCGCATCTTCCTGTCAGGATTGATGATTTGTGCCGAAAGCAGAAGCATACCAGTCGTTGGAGTCACTTCAGCTTGGTATTTGGAAAGTTTTTGTCGAGCCAACTTTATGGCGAAGAACAAGTCATCCTTCCATTCAGTTTTCTTGTTGGCCAAACTACGCATCACGCCAGCCATGTAATCAGACAGGTCATTGTATACTGTGATAACATGATGCAATGTGACTGTATGCCTCTTCGTCATCCAAAGGGTGCAATATCGAAATGGCTTCAATACTTCCATGACATACTTGACAATCGTCCATTCATCCTGAGTTGTGAATAGCGGCCAGCATTCACTATATTTCGGGTTTTAAAGCCATTCACATGTTAATTCCAGTGAACGTTAGGCGCCCTGGAGCAACTCCAGTGGAGAGTTCCAACGTGTCTTCACATTCATAATCGGAAGAATTGGAATGCAGACATTGCCTTTTTGACAGTCAATGAACTGGTTTCGGCGACCAGGTGTTAGCGCAATTAGTACAGAAAGCTTTCTCTGCTACATGAAGATCAGCTTCAGGATGTTCAAAATATCATGAAATACTTACTTTCTCAATTATGTTTGCTAAACCTGGTCGCATGGCAGACACCTTATTGATTCTAACATTGCCCTCCTTTCGATGTCTTTGACTCTTCCCAAAGTCAATGGTTTCATTCTCTCCAAATTGCTGATCGTGATCATGGGTTTCCCAAGACTTGACGTGGCTATTCACACCAAGACTGCTAATGAATGTACCTAATGCGAGCCGGATGATGTGCGCCATGGATGGTATGTGGTTTTTCAATGCCGCCCACTTGGTTGCAGAGGCTTCAAGTGTTGATTGTAGCTCATGTGTCATCGAGTAGTTTGAGGAAGCATTATCAGTTGTAATACCAAGCAAATGGCCATCGGTAAGCTCAAAACAATCAAGCACGTCCTTCAAATGCACCGCTTTCCTTGCTCCAATATATTGTCCCTTGACCAATCATCCATAATTGTCTTTCAAAATGGAAATAGAACATGCGATCAACCTCACCGAAAGCGAGTCGAACTTCCTGCAATTCACAATTTTGATCAATATAGTAAGCAATGACCGACGTTATGACCAATTTGTTTGTTGATGTCCATCCATCCGAAGCTAAACTCACTTCGTTTCGTCCCAGCAATTGCTTCATAATTGCATCCACTGTCAGTGCATATTCCCTCCGGCAAATAATACTAATGGTCATAGCAGACGGCAGCACTAGGTCATCACGTACTGCCTTACATGACCACCACAGCTTATGTTTTATTATTGCTTTCCATGGAATATCTGCTGAAACAAATCGTAACAAGAGGTATCGATTGCAAATGTCTTGGTGAAATTCGGAAGTTTCAAAGTCGTTAGCTGCCAGTTTGGAATGTTTTGTCTGTCATTTCAGTCAATATCGATTACACTGGATATCAATTATGATTTTCCTGTGCAAACTTACTATTGTGATTCCTCTACTTCCTTGCCTGTTCAGGATGGCCAAAGCTGTTTCATCAACCGTCGAACAAGTCAATTCAGTGACCTCTGAATCTGTTCATTCATTTAACTTTTCAATGTGAGCTTTTGCCAGCAAGTGTTTCTCTATTGAGCTCATCTCATGTTCTGATGGATGGCGAAGAACTTGAAGGCAAATGATTTATATGATGCCAGGGCTGCCGGTCTCCTCAATTCCACAGTGCAGATAGAGTTGCCACGAAGGCTCATGTCAAGAATTGTTCCAACCCATACGCCGCTTCGAGCCTACATTCATTGAAGCCCACCATGTATCGAAGATGATTTGCAATATTCGGTCGCTCCAATCGAGAATAAAGACACGTTCATTGTGGGAAGAGATCATAAACTTGAGCAATCAGGTGTTCAATAATTGTGTATCCCACATGGCTGTAGAAATTACGAAGCTGGGTAATCCAACTCGAAAGCCTGCCCAAAATAATGATACAGTAAAGCAGACTGCAGGTTCTTAAATATTAACTCTACAGATACAAAGAATATAATCATATCAGTAAGACATTGCAGGCCTATGTGTGAAGTTGAATACAAGAACGGATTGGAATGACTGACCGCGTAAAATTCCATGTACGAACAGCATAATGCACTGTATCGCTGGGTACGGTTTGGATCCTTGACGCACCATGGGCACTCAATTTTAGGAGGCAGACACGGTATTGTCACTTGCATTTTTGGCAATAAAGGCTGCCGATAGGTTCATTGAGGTTTACCTGCGTTCCATTCGGGTAAGAATATTCAAGATGCCAGTGCAAAAATTGTTGATTCTCTGTTGACTCTGATTTTGTGACATGGTTAAGATTGTATCCTAAACATATTGGCCTAGAAAGGCGGCCAATACTGCGATTATGGATTATTGTAGTCGCATAGCCCCTTGGTTTTGCAAGATGGAAAGCTTTGAATCATTGACGGTCTGTTGACTCTCATTTTTGGAGTATAATAACGATGTTGTGAACAGCATTTTTGCCCAGAAAGACGGCTAATACTCCGATAATGTGTTCATATTGCCACACTGACCTCAGATTGTCCGAGATGCATGGCCAAAAGTTGTTGACTCTAGGTTGACACTCATTTTTAGGACATAGTAGCGATGTTGTCGCAACGGTTTTAACCTAGAAAGGCAGCCGATAATCTATTTTTAGATTAATGTCGCTGGAAAGGCCCAGGATTCTCCATGATACAACGACAGAAGTCGTTCACACTCCGTTAACGCTCATTTTCAGGACATAGTAATGCTTTGGTTGCAAGAGTTTTTGCTTAGAAAGGGGGCTGATAATGAGATTATGGAGGAACATCGCCTCCCAGCGGATGAGGATTCAAAGATGCAAGGTCAAAAGTCGTTGACGTTCTGTTGACGCTTATTTTTAGGACATAGTAGGAATGTTGCTACCACCAGTATTCTTTTGAAAGGTTGCCAATAGTTCAATCATGACTGACTGTAACCGCACACCCTACTGGGTATTTCACGACACAATGCCAAAAATCGTTGATCTTCATCGTTATGATGTGGCAACGAGCATTTCATTTGCTTTGTTCGCAATAACGCTGACAGACATATTCTTTATGGAAGGATGTTACATTGCAGCCCATTGATTGCCGAATGTGTATGACTTAAAATCACTGACACTCTGTTGACGCTGACATTAACCACATTGAAACAGCCTTTATACACTCAAGAATTGTATGCAACAAATCATATAAACATTTTTTACATTAAGTATTGTGTTTGTATGCAGTATTGGTTGCATCCAGGAGTTTTGTTACCTCTCAGATTCAGATCAACTGCTATCTATGCTCTCTGAGTAAGAAATGACGTAGCCCTATTACATTCTTGCACTGTTGGACGGCAATTAACGGCAAATCAGCAACAACCATAGTTTCTGTCTGAAACATCCGGGTGTTCGGGGCGGCTCTGACGGCTCTAACGAAACCTCGTACCCTCTGACAGAGAATTACACGCTTCCCATCTCCCTGCCGACAGGTCATGTTGCTTACTCACCTCCTTTATTATACGTGTGGTATACACACCATCAGAATGACATGTGTGTTATACTCTTCGCAGAGGCTTTCGTTGTGCTGTCGCCGTTCACACAACGCGTGGCGATGTATATGCCTCTCTTCGGCCGATAGCCACATTGTACCTCTCCGCTATTGCTATATATCAGATGCCGCACTCGCCCCATCAATGTTCGGCTGTGAGATTTTGCCACATATTGCAATACAGTCTTCGCTTCAGATACCTCGCTTACCATTGCATTTGCTTCACCATTATCGTATTTTACAGGTCTGAAATATACAGTCTAATCTTCACACTCGCTAGTACCATGCCCTCAGTCCTCTATATTCTGCGTTGATCCATCATCGGCTTGCGATGCTTCTTGCTCCTCATCCGCATCCGGATGGTCGCCATCTTCCCCCTCATACTCATCGACATCACTCAGTCCCAGGTCGGTCCTCTACATTCAGCGTTGATCCATTATTGCCTAGCGATGATTCTTCCTTCTCATCTGCATCCGCATCATCGCCATCATCCCCCTCATACCCGTTGACATCCCTGTGTTCCAGGTCAGTCTTTCACATTGTGCGTTTATCTATCATCGACTTGGGATGATTCTTAGTCCTCATCCTCATCCGCATCTGCATTGTCGTCAACCTCGCCCTGATACCTGTTCACATCACTGGTTCCCAGGTCAAACCACCCGAGTTCCGTCACGGGCTGTGGTCGCCGGCTGGCTGTGGGGATGGCATAGCGCTCATCACTTTCATTACCTTCATCTTCCTAATCCCCGCTGCCCCCTGGCATCCCGAAATGTAGTTGATCAGGGGTCAACCGTGCAATTGTTGTCTATCGGAATGTTTGGGTCAGTACATCCGATCTCAGGCTCCTCAACCGCCACTTCGGTGGGCAAAAATCAAGAAGAATAGCATTGTCAACACTCGCCGGGTCCATGCTGATTACCATCGCTGGCATTTGGTTCTCCGCCTGTTGGATCTGACGCTTGACTTTAGCAAGAGTGTTGTTATAAACCCTCTGTGGATAGCTCTCTGGTAGTGTGATCCAGGTATTTATCAAAAACGTATACGTGTCTGCAATGCCAGGCGAGGTTAACAACTTGCGACCTGTTACAGCCCAGCAGAATGCGATCTTACCACCGTCATTCTTGTGGTTGAAGTAGTTTGAGTGATCAGGTCTGTCCGCTTTCAGCTTTAACTTGGAAACTTTCAGATGAAAACCTTTGTTTTTTTGCCACTCCAGGAGAGAGTGGCGCAACATGGTGCATGTAAACAAGATCGGTGGCGAGGGTATATTACCGACCTTGTCGTTAATGATGGAATTGTAGAATCCATCCGCATACTTACCGCTGTTATTCGGCTGATGATAAAATTTAATGTAGCTAAATCGCGGGATTACTTCCCCGAGTATGCAAAGTGGACACAAGCAATTCTTTATCAGCTTTCGACTCTCTCTGCGTTGGATTTGGACCATGCACTCCACCTTCCACACGCTCTGCTACCGGAAGAAGATACGTATTGTCTGCCAGAAGGGAATCAATGAATTCCAAACACTCTGTGGCGGATTCAAAGCGGTGGAGATCATAACGCTCTGCAATGTTGTCCCTTACTGATTGAATTAAATGGGATTCAACCTTATCGACTTGTGTGCAAACCTTGTACTGGTTTGAGCATGTAATATCCACCATGGGCCGTTGATTAAGCATACATCTTTCAAGATCTCCTTAGTGTGTGCCGCGAATGCTATGGACCAAATGTTGTTTTGCTGCATAGCAGTGTTCCAGTACATCTCTATTATCTGGCAGTATGGGGCTTCAGCTAATGCTTTCAGAACGCATCGCGTTGCATAACATGCTGTCTCCAAGTCACTTGCACTCATAAACGGCCCTCTGTTCCACATGTAGAGCTCCAGGAGCCTCCCCGTTGTAAATGCATGACCAGTCATGTCGCAGTGACCAAATCGATGGATGCTGCGACTGCCGGAGACCATTGATTGAGGTGTAGACACCACCTGGGATTGCAATTGCCACTACCTCTGTCTCTGATTCTTTTCGGTAGCTCGCATTCGCAGGGGATTTGTAATGATAGCGCGGGCTTCTGTATTCGAGATGGGGGTAGGAAGGTTTTGAAGACCGCTGAGAGGAGTGGGAGTGCTAGCAAAGCCGGATGCTGGGCTGGATACACTGTGACGCGTTGAGTCTGTCTGTATTGTTCCACTTGGAGCTGGTGTGTTACGACTGGTTGTACCCAGCGTGGCCATTGGAGTAATTATTGACCGTTGTTGTATAGCGGATGGGGTGGAAGTCACGAGTTGTATGATATCTGCAACTCAATAAGTGTTCAGCGAAGATCAGGGGGTGGAGTTCTAACCTTGGATTGTACAGTGTATGGAACTCCCTCCTTGAGATGAATCCCTCTCGTCAGCTGGTATGGAAACGCATCTCTTAGGATGCGGAAATTGAGAATTCCCTGCAGGCCCACACTTTTGTTGATTCTGATGATTAGCAAGACTTCGAACATTTCATATGACCAGAGTCATCTCAGGGTGAGTGCTTTGGGAAGGCATATTCCGATATAGATGTTAGACGTTAAGAAGGTAGGAATACAATCTTCTGCATGCATATGCAACAGCAGGCGAGGTAGACTCCTATTCGAGCGACCATGGATGGATTCGACAACACAGGGCGGCGCAATGTGGACCACACTAGACTCTAAACCCTGCCAATACTTGGGGAAGAGATCCATTCAGAAGCATTTAATTATGGGGTTAACTTCCATCACATTAAAGTCAGATTAAACTGAGTACTGATATTCACTGTTACAGCGTACGTCTGAAGGTCTAATTGCACCGCTTGAAGGGTGTTTATGCCATCTTGGCGCGATTATCATTATATTGCACTCATTCTTGGCACAATACTTCGAACCATAGAGTGTGTATATCTTCAGCTTCCCGGTGCAAATTCCACTTTTGCAGAGCTTAAACCATCACAAAGTGAACAATGCCATATTCTTTATCATATGACATCAGTTGTGTGCACTTTTTCCACTGCTAGGCATTGGTAGCCATGTTGGATGATTGCACATTTGGGATAAACTGAGTACTACTCAGTTTCCTCCGAGATGCATGAGGTCTAAGTGGTAAAAATGATGTGTGATGCATACGCAACACCCGGCGTTACAAACTCTCCTCACAGCGTGTACTAAATCTTGTCTGGAGTCTTGTTGTTCTTGAGGTGCCTGGTGGTGCGGCAGGATGAAGGCTGGGCAGTTTTGTGTTGCTTAATCAACAAAACTCACAAGTTGAACATTGAACTAAGAAATCGCCAGAACTCGAGTATATATATCCCTTGTGCCCTCCTACATCTCTATTCACTTTTCCTCCCGTATTATACACAGCGACAGCATCCTGATCTCGACCTCATGTGACTTGCACAAAATAATGCCTCTCGTTCCAAAACACACTCACTAACCTACACAACTTTATTCTTTCCCTCTGGGCTTCCTTCTGTGACATGCAACTGTATCATAATGCTAACATTTCAGATGTAGATTCATTGTAAACTCACAGCCATGGCACCAAAGGACAGCAGCAAAGGAGAGGGGAAGGCTAGGGCAAAGATGCCGACATAGGTTATAAATCGACGCTTATCTTTGGATCGGGACCATATAAAAGGATTCATCTCAGAACACATCCGTGGACTCATACGGATATACAATGTTTGCATGATTCAAGACAAGAGGTCATGGAACCTGTTTTATGATATAATCTGTCTTGATCCAGTCACGACTTGCCACTTTTCACAATTGAAGCTGATGTGGCCGCACCGCAGGAGCAGGAGTTTGCCTATTCGGGAGTGATGGGCTGCCTTCTGCTCATACATTGCGCAAATGTTTGACAAAACCCACGACCAAATCACCAATTGGAGGTGGGATAACATCCATGCCTTCAGTGATCAACTCAATCGCTCCAATTGTCAGACGACCTGCTCGGGGAAGGTTAAACACATTGGCGAGCATTTCTCCTGGTATGGTAGCGATGATCTCAGGGCAAAGATTGAGCCGCCAAGCTGCCAGCAGTACAAGCCAGGCGACTTCCTGGCCGTTAGACCACTGAATTGGGATGTGATAATTGACAAGGATGATGGTGATGAGAACTGGGCGGATCCCGGAGTGGCGTGCAGGGGAAAGAGCTGTCCTGGCAATGGCAATCACAATACCAATGGCAAGGATGAGGAGGACACGCAGGGAGGTGAGAAAGGGACCAGGAAAGGGAAGGGAACAAAGGACGGGAAGGGGAAAGGGAAGGGCAAGGTGAAGGGAAACAGTAAAGGGAAAGGAATTGTTAAACAAACCCCAGGGGGAGATTTATCTCTCGGGCTGTTGCTTTGCAGTTGCAGAAACAAAGGTATGAGGCAGACTTGGGCACGGAGGGCTAACTAAAGCGGGTGTATCTAGAGCCGGAAGCATCGCCCCTCGTGTCAGTTTCCTCAGATGATGTTACCGACTCTACCGAAAAGTCGGATAGCGAATATGACTCAGAACTTGACCCTGATGCGGAAATGTGCATAGAGGATGATGTAGACTCAACAGAAGGCGTTTATTTAGACGGCGATGTGGATATGGAAAGGGATGGTGACAACTATGAGGAGGAAGATGAACAGGAGGAAGATGAAGAGAAGCAAGATGAGGAATAGGATAAGGATGAGGATGATGGCAAAGAACCTCAGACGATTGGCCAGGAAGAGATGGTAAATACATCGGATGACGATGCTGATACCATGGTAGACGATAAGCAAACCGTGCTAGCTGAGCAAGGCCAGGAGATGGAGCAAGGCCAGGAGATGCGAGAACATACCCCATGGCCACAACCTCGGGTGCCTGCCCCACGGCCACAAACCCTGGACCCTCCCCCATGACCACGAACTCCGGAGACTCATACTATCAGTGGGCTGGAGTTTTTGGGCCTTGTGACGCCTCAAAAGCCTCGCCCAGTGGCGCCAACTCTAATGGAAGGTGAGCCACCCGGAAACACCTCGGATGTTGATGTGGAGCAGCAGCTACTCGGCGAATCAGCAGGTGGCGACAGTCTCGCCCACGTCTCTCTCTCGGATATCCCTCTCCCGGATGGCCCTTTCCCCGATGTCGCTCTTCCGGATGTCCCTCTCCCCGATGTCCCTCTCACTGATGTCCCTCTCCCTGATGTCCCTCTCCCTGATGTCCCTCTCCCTGATGTCCCTCTCCCTGAGGCGCGCCCAGATGACTCGGTAGGCGAGGAGTGACCGAGTCCTCGCGTTGCGTTCGGGCCAGAGCTGGGTTCTTGTCTCGTGAGTTTCCTTTGCTGTAATCTATTCATCTCAGGCAATGATTAAGGGAAGTGTGGAGGTGTTTTGTTCGTTTGGGTTAGGGTTGTGGGCTTGTTCGTTTCCTTTGTTCTAATCTGGTTATCTCAGGCATTGGTTATTACACGTGGCGCAAGGTTTTTGGATTGCTTAGGGTTTATTTTGTATTTATTCATAGTATTATGGGACATCGCGCATGTAGTGTTTTTAGAACTGCTGGCGTAATGGTGTTGAGGCATAATAAATCTCCCAAGTATTGTGAGCTTATACATACACCAGACTGCTCAGGCCCAGTTCTAACTTTTGTCCCTTTCTACAATGAATACTCCACTCCTCACATGTCATCGACAATGCCAGAGAAGACCGCATTTCGTTGGCCCGAATTTTCATGCCGAAAGAAGTTCACCTCAGACAGCTGGCGACTTAACCGTGTCAAATTACACCACCCTGAAGACCGTCAAGTTGCAAAGAATCTGACTGTTCACAGTGCGGCCCGATGCGTTGAACCCGATCAGCGTCGTGAATTCAAAGCTAACCAGGATTAAGACGAAGACTTGTACGCATTTCCCTGCCTCGAACGCATTGAAAACATCGCAGACTGACAGTCTCAACCACCACCACCTCCTCTTCCCTGGACGGAAACGTACCCCTTTGGCGTCGCTCCGCTGAGTGATTACTTTGCTGAGCCAAGGAAACACGATGCTCAGGGTTGCCTTGAGACGAACCTCCAGAACGATCCCTACTACCCATTTGTGACGCATGAAGAGTACAAATATATCCAGTGAGGGATCAAGAAGAAGGGTATGAAGACATACTATGACAACATGCTGAAGGAAGAAGACACCGCTCTGCGTTTCACAAGCTTGAAAAACGAGGATGGCATCTAGAAGCTCGTGCCTAGCATGCCAGATGATCAGGCTCTCGGGGAGTTGGAACTACACACCCTTGAGGATATGAGATGGAATGACAATTGGCAATCTATCATCGAAGATCCGCCAGATGCCCTCAGTGCACACCGTCATAATCGTTGCTCTCCTACCAATTCCAATCAAGAACCGCATTATTCCTCAGAAGTGGCTGGATGAGCAGTGGCAAACAAACCGTGAGGTGCTAAACGAAGTACTCCGGCGGGTACTCCAGCCTCCCACCTTTAAACTGATTTCCAGCGCCAAGAGCGGGTACTACAATGTTCTCTGTGCAGATCGCAACTTCAGGCGTTGCAAACGGGTTTTAGCACCATGGCTTGCAGATTGCCCTGAGTATAGCGACCTACATCATCTCGAGCGGCATGCCTGTTTTTGGTGTGAGTGTCCAAAGAACGATCTTAGAGAGTATGTCCTTTCTGAGAAGCAACACCGTAGGCGGGATCACAACCTATATAGAACGCTCAGCGATGCCAACACCAAGGAAGCCGATGCCAAACTCTCGTCGTGCCATGTCCCCCGAGGATTCAACGTGTTTCGACATATTCCCTGTATCGTGAGTGACCTCCTGAAGCCTGACTTCCGCCATACAGTGCGGATCGGCATACTTGACCACCTCGTGAAGTGGATTTTGCACTTCATGAACACGCAAGAATGGCTCAACAAGTACAATGCAATCTGATTATCCGTGCCTCCTTGCCACGACCTCACACCAAAAAACATGTCAAACGAGGAAGTTTGTGATTGGAATGGGAAGGACATAAAAGGAATTAGCGGTTACTTGTTTCGAGTTGTAACCCAGTCTCTACGAGGCGGAAGCCCTGCTCAGCCTCCCATATTCAATCGCGCAATTGAGTGCACACGGGCATGGTTAGAATTCTATATGTCTGCTCAATATCAATTTCACGATGATGCAGCTTTGAGCTACATGGAGGACACCTTGCATCGTTTTCACACCTTCAGAGATGTTTCCTTACTCTGTTGAGCCGGCAAAAAGGCGAAGGCCAAAGCTAATGCCCTGAGAACAGCACTCGTGAAGAAGCGAATGGTTGCTGAGGAAAAAATACTGAAACTTGGACGCCATCCAAGAAGCGGCGCGAAATGAACGCCTGGTGGGATTAAATCAGCAAAGTGATTGATGTTTACAAGGAGTTGGATGACGACTTCAACTTTCCGAAGATCCACTTGGTGTGTCATTGGGTCGAGCAGATTCGTCAACTCGGAGCCTTGCAACAGTATTTTACCGAGAGACATGAACAAGCACATAAAACAAACCTCAAGGATGGTTGGAACGCTTCCAATTACAATCTCAACTACCTGCCACCAGTAATCACCTTTCAGCATTGCATTCGCTGCTTCAAATCAGAGAGCTCAATCTCCCAGCCCTCGCTGAGCTTCGGGAGTACAGCACTGCCGCCTGCAAAGTCCTCTCTTCCGGTGCTGATCTGGCTGCCCACCTGAGCTCCCAGTCCTATTCGAGGCCCGAATTTATGGGTCCCGAATACTGCCGTGATGGAAAGCATCCTGACGCTATGATTAAAGACTTCAGAGCATTACTCGACAATACACAAGACGCAATGCACCGCGTGGCAACATACAGCGGCACGCGGGAGTTTATCAAGCATAAGAGTTGTAACAAGACGTATATATTGGATCAACAACTACACGCAATGGAGCTCTGTATTTACAATGGTATTAATGTTCAAGTTGAGGGTTTAGACGGTGAATGCATATCTCAGATGGGTCGATGCACAGGAAGCCAGAGTTGGCGCTGAGTGGATCAACAGAACCACTGGGGGTGGGTAAAGCAACGCCCAGTGAGGTGTTATTGCGCCCAGAAAGGGCCTCTTCCTTGGCAACTGTAATGACTATTCACAATCAAACTCCTAAACCAGGATGGAGCTTTCGTTGAGTAATGGTTAGCCCTGGCACTCACCACAATACCTGAAAACTCGGGGAACTTGGATCCCGTCTCGAAATTTGTACAAGTGAGAAAAGCACCAGCAGCCATTGCTTTGCATGTTTTCAGTGTGGGAAATTTTGTCGGCTGCGCGCACAACATTGCAGAGTTAGCGACTAGTAGTACAACTGGAGACGGACGAGACGAAGAATGCATTGTCAATAGCCACATAGATCTGGCGACGTGGAGTAATGTGTATAATTAGTAAAGAGAGAATGGCATTTTGCACGCAGGTAGAAGGAACGCAAGGAGAGATATTCCCTGCGTCACACATTGCCTTCCAATCCCGTAAAATTAGCAAAGAGAGAATTGCATTTTGTGCGCAGGTAGAAGGAATGCGAGGAGAGATTTTCGCAGCGTCAACCATCGCATTGCAATCCCCACACAAGTGCTCACCGAATGAACCATTCCAACCTATAGTCACAGTTAGCCACAACACCAGTGTGTTCGTTTAAAATAGGAAATCGACAAAACAAGAAGAAACGGTTTAATAGCAATCAGAGGGAGATATGGAATGTGATGCGTTGAATTGATGCCAGGCGTGGAGCAATACGGCAATAGGGTGTCTCTGACAGCTCTGACGGAGCACGTCCACTCTCACAGAGCCATTCCGCCCGGACAGAAATATTTTTTGCTGATGCATGTAGATCATTTCACTAGTTTTGGTAAATATAGCTCGACTTCCTCACCATTTCTGATCTAGCTCCTTCTCCTCGAGTTCCATGATGTACAACTAGCAATGTCAAATATCCCAACCTTGAGCACCAGGTCTGTGCAGCGAGTTATGCAGTAGAATTGATGAATGAATTCAGCATGACGGTTGTCATTGAGATCGATTTCTCATGCGCACTGACCACTCTTTCTATTACATGTAGGACATCATTCACTTAAATTGTGTTAGCATATTTCGTCACCAATATTGCTTTTTCTGTATTACTTAACAGTCACATGCACAGAGAAATTGAACTTTTAGGCCATCTTACAGTGTGATTTGGATGCTAGAACATTCACATGGTATGTTCAACCCTTGCACATGCACAGACGAATTATCCTCTCTTACAATTTGGACACTGAAATCATGAAAAAGCTGACATGGAGCAAAATTGGTAAACACCTTGCTTTTCAGCATGATCAGACATCAAAAATTACAGTTTGCATATCTATTCTTCAGCAGACGCAGGAGCCGTCACCATGTCTTTGTCGGATTCCGATATGTATATGGTAATTAACAAGAGGCTCTCTGCCTGGGTAAAACCTTACTGGTTCAACTGGCTTTGATTGTAGCAACGAGGAGGAATAGGGCTTCGCCGCTGGCTCACCTCTATGTATTCTCCACTTTGACTGCGGCTTCTCTGAACCTAGCCTGGTATGACTACTTCCGGGTCAAGAAGTCCCTTGTGGCGTTTGCGATATTCCCAGGACAATGTCAGGAAACCACATAAGCTCTCCAATTGTTGACAGTGGAGGTGCCGGAAGGTCATCAATCGTTTGGGGCTGATCGACTGTCGGAACCCTCAATTCAGATATACCGTACTTCTTATCTTGTTCATGGAAGTAGTGAGCTGCATCCTCCCATCTCGGTTGCGTCAGGTCGTCCAGCTTTATCTGCTTCTGCCGAAACCTCTCCATTCGCTGCTGTACCGTTTTGGTGATTGTGCCCATCACCCAGCCAGGTTCATCATCTTCGCTCAACTTGCCCCTCTCTGTCTCTTCATAATGCTCGTTTTCCCCATCCTCCCCATCATCCGAACTTGCAAGATCACTCAGACTGTCTCCAATAGCAAACAGCATCTCCTCACACTGCTTTTGGGGCTCACTGAACGTCAATTCTGCGATTTCAGCATGCATCACCTCGTCCTGCTCTTGTTGAACCGCTGCCTCTGAGTCTTCAACCTGCTTTCTTGCCCCAGCGGTTTCCCTCTCAACATAATCCTGAATCCATTTCTCATTCTCTTCATTGCTGAACAAGTGCATTTCACGTCACTTCTCCGCCACAACCTTCTTTCTTGATCTCAAGTTGCGCAATGCTCCAAGGGCTCGGACTTTCTCTGCCTCCAACCCGCTCTTGCCTGCATTCGCTTCACGTCGTCGTTGGGTTGACCGCTTTGTCGATTTACCATATTAGTCTGCCAGCAGTAGCGAAAGGTTCTTTTTTGGAGTATTGACTATTGTTGTTTGCGTGGACTTTGTTGTTGGGCAAGATATTGGATGTTGCAAGTTATGGACAATATGGAGACAAGCTGCATCTGTTATGTCAAGGTTGGTACGTTTACTCATCTTGAAGAAAGCAAAATCTCCCTCTTGACTGTCAATAAATCATAAATAGTGACGCTAACCATATGACATGACATGATTTTTAGCGTCATTATCAAGTGATATCACTGGGGTTGTTTGATACAAACATCAGCAGACGTCCTTTCACTTAACCTGCATCCTATCAATATCTAGCAATTGGGCGATTTTGGCAGTCTTAAACCGCACTGTATACCTGTTAACAAACAAACAACATCAGACTGTTACTTTGCAAATTGCGGGGTGATTGGAAACCCCTGCAACGTGCAACTATACTCAGTAAGCTTCATCTTAAGCACCACGATGATGTTGGCTGTTACATATTCCATTCTGACATGAAGTTAACTAAATATTCCTCAGCACTTCCCACTTTCTCTCGTTATCATGTTCCTCTCCTATTCCACACCACCATATCATGGATACACAACCACCTCCGCCAGATGACAGCAAATCAAGTACCGGCCGGTTGGCAGGTGCTACATCCAATACGGATATTCATTGCACTCAACAAGAGTGCAGACACAACTTAGTTCACTGCGACGCTGCCAATGCTGCCACCAAACACATGAGCCAGAATTCACATTTAAACATCGTCCACAAGACTGGGAGCAGGAAAAATAAGAACCAGTATGCAGTGGGATGTAAGTGTATCCATATCGAGGCAAGCGTAGGTCAATTAACTGTATAACGTACCATGGGTGACTGTAGAAACCTGCATAACGAGTATATATCGCTGTCCGTAACGGGAAACCTCCAAGGTCAACAAAGGCATTTATTCCCACAGTTCTCGAAATCTAACATCATGATGTTACCAGCTCTCGGATTTTCCCAGATGAATTCCCTGATAAGCATCCCCGAGAGTGGACAAAACAGGCGTTAATCACCTTAGAGGAGGCTACAGAAGCGTATATGGTGCAGGTAACAGCAGAATTTCATTGTTAGAAGCAACAATTAATGTCTTGTAGGTTTTCAACATGTCTGTGACTATAGCAATGCAAGGAGGTCAGGTACAGCTGGAACAGTGCAACATGTGCCTGGCGTTGAATATGGCCAAAATGGCCAAAGAAGGCTTTTGGCGGGACGCAATAGAGGAAATGAAATATCTCATTAAGAAACCACGTGCCGAGGTCCAAGAGGAAAATAAGCAGGGTGTTTGGTTTCCTAGGCATAACAAGGTGAAGGCTGCGATACAAAGACACCCAGCAATGCTTCGTCATGACCAAAAGTCCGGCTGCCTTCCTTACTTCTATCGCACCGCAAAGAATCAGCCGACATGCTGAATATGCTCAGGAGCAGATGCACCTCCAACTAAACAATGCAGAGTGCGGACTCCACAACCGACTCCACCTCCGCCCGGCACTCCACCGGCCCTGCCCACCCCAACTGGTAACACTTCCGGAGCTCAACCATCTGAAATCGTCAATTCGCCAGTCAGATATACATATTTGTATACAGCTCATGCCTGTGCAGGATTTTTCGAAGATGATGAGGATACCGAACACGATACCGATTTTAATCCACATATGCTGACTGATGGTGCTTAGTACACTATCTATTGGGTGGTAATGCGGCTAACATTGATTTTGAAGACAAAAGCAGCGGATTGAGTGATCCTGCAACTCATAACGAGCATTGACCGAAAAACACGGGAATTTGAAAATTAATATGATATATATCTATGTATTATCAAAGAATAACGTAGTGATTAAGAAGAAAGTAAATGAAAATGCCAGAAAGGCTGCCAAAACAATGTAAATGACAGACTGTGCCAACTTAAATAATTTCAAATTGTGGATACAGTAATGGCAAAATGAGCGTCAACGGAGCATCAATGAATTTTGGTCATGCATGCTGGGCAATCACACCTCTGATAGGTTGTATTCAGTTATAAACAGATTTTTTCCGGCGTTTATAGGCAAAAAAGATTGCAATACCCTCCCTGCCCCATCATGAGAATGAGCATCAATGCAGCGTCAACGAATTTTGGTCCTGCGTCATGGGAAATCACACCTCCAATTGGTTTTAGCCAGTCATAAAGGAATTTTTGGCTTCCATTGTAGGCAAACTCCAGTGCAATACCCTCTATACCCCATCATGAAAATGAGCGTCAACGGAGTGTCAACGATTTTTGGTAATGCATCCTGGGAAATCACACCTCCGATAGATTGTAATCAGTCATAAACAGACTTTTGGTGGCCTTTATAGGCAATACAGATTGCAATACCCTCCTGCCCCATCATGAAAATGAGCATCAACAGAGCGTCAACGATTTTTGGTTATGCGTCCTGAGAAATCACACCTCTGATAGGTTGTAGCCAGTCATAAAAGAAATTTTGGCTTCCGTTATAGGCAAAACAGAGTGCAATACCCTCCCTGCCCCATCATGAAAATGAGTGTCAACGATTTTTGGTCATGTGTCCCGGGAAATCACACCTCCGATAGGTTGTACTCAGTCATAAACAGATTTTGCTGGCCTTTATTGGCAAAACAGATTGCAATCCCCTTCTGCCCCATCATGAAAATGAGCTTCAACGGAGCTTTAATGATTGTTGGTCAAGTATCCTGGGCAATGTGTGGGGCGACAAGTTGCGCATTGTCATAAACTGATCATTGGCTGCCTTTATAGGCAAAAATGAAAGTCAAACGCTTCCTGCCTCATCTTCAAAATAATCATCCACAGAGTGTCAACAATTTTTGGTTTTCCATCATGGTTAATTAACGCGGGATGTGGCAGTTATTGTTCATATACATCGTTTTGACTGGTATTATACACTAAAAGGCTAAAGAATACTTAATGGAAGCTCTGTAAATGAAATAAGTTGTTACTGTCCCGGAGGATGTGACTAGAATATACCATACATATCTGCCCATACAGGCTGCCATCTCCTTCTTTGTGGATGCTTGTGATCAAGCACCACTCATATTACCGAAGATGCAAGACCACATATCATTGACACTCTGTTCATGCTCATTTCCAGGAGGTGGTTGGGCACATTAGAATGCTTGTATTGGATATCATGGCTGCTAATATGTCAAAAATAAACTGTGCAGTACCATGGGCAATCTCTTACGATTATTAGTAGCATATCTGAATGCGACAATAAATGTCCAACCGAAAATGCAGAACTGCAGATTGGAACTGACGGGTCTACCCAAACCCGGTGAAACCTGCGGGTTGATGGATACCGATCCGGGTTTGGCCTGGCACGACTCAGTGTGTTGGTTTTTTCGCCGGGTCTGGAACCTAACAGACACATTTTTGCGGTCCAAACCCGGACCGCTGGCGGGTTACCCAGACTCATTGCTAACACTAGCTGTCAATAGTGCTGCCACCGTCTTGGTAGTGTCGAACTGTAGCCCTCATCTACTTGACCACTTGATGCTCTGTGCTGCGCATCTCTCAAGTTTCAAGATGACATGGTCAACATCACTTGTTGTAGTCTCCCAGTGAAGGTCGTCTAGAAAGGACAGCCCTTCAGCTTCCGACATGTACTCTTCGACCGAGATGACCAGTTCTGGGTTGTACATTCCAACGAGGATTGGCGACACCAGTGAGCCCTGTAGGATCTTACCTTCAACTGTGTAGCACTCCATGGGGTTGCTCTGAATTATCATCTCCACCATTCTTTCCGAGAGAAACTTCCCCATCCATCATTTATTGTCTCCATTCATTTGCTTGACCTTCATTATGTTGACTAGCCTGTATTACGCCACAATTGGGAAGGCTGGTTTAATGTCCATCGGAAGTATGCCTGGTATGTAGCCATTTTTCAAGTTTGCATGAGCTCTGTCCACCATCGTGGCCGCTGCATCGATGGCTGACTGCTCTCTTCTGCTTCCAAATTGTCTGTCCCTCAGAAGCCATCATCTTTCGGCTAAAATCTAACAGTAGGTCACCAACTAATTTTTGAACCAGTTTTCCATTAAAGCTCAACAGTGATATGGAGCGATAGGCCATCAGCTGTGTGTAGTCATCTGTACCAGGCTTGCGAATTGCCTCGCTGTTAGCCCACTTCTGTATGGCTGGTTGCCTCCCTGTGTCAATTGCCGTCTTCGTCAAACTCACAATTCTCTCTTTGTCCCACTTCCAGCAGAGCCGTATGGAGTCGAAAGAAAGCTTGTTCCAACCAGGTGTTTGTTTTACCGATTGTGAAAATACCGCTTGTTGAAGTCCTTGCTTTCTGACGGGTGAGTGTACACTTGCTGTGGGAGGTAGTTTGTAGTACTGGTCGTGGTCATTTGGAGGAACTAACTGGCACCACATTATCTGCTCCTTCTCCAGTGATGTGTTTGCCTGCATGGCTTCCCTGTCTGTTATGTCTTGTACTGTCATATCTGCCAGAGGGTTCATATATTGTGCTGTGCTCCATACATCGGCACCCCTCAGGTTTTGCATGTTCTCACTTCACATTTTCCACTGGGACTGTCAACTCGACTTCTGGAGTTCAGCCATCGCCCTAGTGACCTCTTCTGAGTTCCAACTCCTTCTTATTTTGCATCTGACTGCCTGGCTTCTTCCCCTGTTGTCGGCCTTCCACCACCTCATTGATTTGACACAGATCCTGATCTTTTTTTGTGTGGCATTGAGAATGTTGCCCATGGCATCCTGACATCATGTGGCCTCTGGCTCCACCTAATCTGATGTGCATTCTGCATCCAGATTTCCCCTCTACTTTGCAAGCTTGATCTATAGCTTCTCTGCTGCCTTCGCCTCCTCCCCCGTCATTGCAGCTACCTTCCACCCTACTACCCTCTCATGGCCCGCCTCCTCCAGCCTGTCTACTTCCTCTTCCCACTCTATAGCCTCGTGGTTGGATCCTGTGGCATGGTGGTTGTGGTGGGAAAACAGCTCGGACCGCTACAACGCCACACATTGGAGTGGGTACATGTGTTGGTTAGGGTTATCCTGGCTCTGCATCACTCCATTGACAAGGTAGAAAAACCATTGCAGAACAGCATCTGACACCACGATCCAGAGACCTCACCAATCACGTACCTATCATCATCTCATTTCTTTCCTTCTTCTCTCTTTTTTGTCTTTGTTGTAGCCTATCAACTATCTTGCTATGGGTACTCCCTCGCTACGCTCCACAAAATGAACGCTCGATTTTCATAGCTGCCTACGCAAGCTGTAGTGCACACTCTCTTCATCCTGGATTTCCGCGCCAAATGGTGCCCTGACTCGTAGGTCATATGGAAAGCAGAGCATGGCAAAGTAAGCAGTTAACAAGAGTCAGATGACAGTGTGATGTTACAGAGGTGGATGGAATTGATGTGACGGACTTGTAAACAGGGCTGCAAGCAGAGACTACACCACAGCGCCAATTCGACCCAAATCGTGCATGGAGGACAATGGGCAACGACAGAGCGACGAATAGAATGTGGGAGAATCGAAGCAGAGGTTACTGGAATCCCAATTCGAGATGCATTGATTTGACTCCTATGGAGGTCGGAGCACCCATCAGCATTGTGAGAACCATCCCCACGAGTAACATCATTACAACCCTATACCAATGTACACCACAAGCGGGTTTTGAAGAATGGAGATCTCATGGCGACAAGTTGAGGCCATCTCAGCTGCCACCAAACCCTGGAATCAGATGCCACTTTCACTTATTCCCGGCGCACCTATCTTTCTTGGCTCCGATGTGACAACATTGCTGCACAAGTATGAGAGCATGACCACCGTGAGTGGTACTGCCTTTCCAGGCAAAATGTCATCGTCCTGCTTCCTTACTACTGTACAGACGCAATCAGAGAGATGGTGATGATAATACGCGGTTATGAGCGCCAAGACTGGGCTGCACACAAGCAGGAGATGCTGGATGTGTTTCGGAATACCTATAGCCGGCCCGATTCCCTTGTCAACACACGTGAATATTGGGAGAATCTTGCTGCAGGGTCTGGAGGCCGTGACGATACGGGAAGTCTTAAGTCATTTGTTCGCACCCACAATCAAGTTAGTGGAGTAGTCACCAAGCGCGCCATGATGCTGGAGTATGAGAGGATAGAGATGTTGCAGTGTGCACTTCCCAAGCGACTCTGGAGGAAGGCAACCTCTAAGCTTGGTCTCCACTCGCATGAACCGCGTACAGTCAAATACAGCAAGCTCAAGAGCTGGATCGCTGCCAGAAATCTGGCTCTGGAGGCCATGACAATGATCAACATTCTTGCTCCTGCTGTACCGCCCCCGTGGACTTTCCCGGCTCTTGCAATATCTCCGCCTTTCGCTGTATCTCCCACTTCGAAAGCTTCACCTGTGCCCATGGCCACAACGGCTTCAACCGCCCCCACAGCTCCCACAAGTACTTTGGCTTTCCCTGTGTCTTCGACTCCGGACACTCCCAAGCCTCACAGTACTTCTTCAGCTCTGCTCATGTCGCTGGTTCCCATGGCTTCCTCGGCTCCCATGGTTCCTTTGGCTGTCGCCGGTGCAGAGATTCCCATGACAACTCCCAACGCTAATCACAATTCGACTTGTGCCAGACCAACTGTACGACTGGGAATTGTCCGTGTTGCGCCACCTTGAGGCCCACCGGTCCGTCGACATTGTTTTGTGCAGCACCAGCGCGGTCAGAAGTCTACTCCACCGAACTATCCACAGCCGTGCTGTTGAATTAGAAGCCCGTTCCTCAGCCGTCGCATCAAGATTCGGTACAGCCACCTCAACAATGAGATGTTCCTGCAAGCTAGTACTGCAGTACTCAGCATCACCTCCGGAACTGTGTTGATTTGAGTACGGACCTGCAGAATGGTATTGTAAGTATCAACAACCGTGAATGACTTGTGGTTGGGCGAGTGGGATCGATGATATCAATGGCACCGGTTACCCGCGGCGACCGCACCATGTGGGACTATGCACCTGCAAAGTGTCCAACTCCTTGGACACCACCTCCACCGCCCCCATGGGCATTACCATCACAAGCTCGATCAAACTCACCACCGGTGCCACTGTCGTCATTGCTCACGTCCATGCCATTTCCACCAGCCTGTCTAGTCTCACCAGCCCCATCTCCAGCTTGACCAACATGGCCATCCGCACCACTGATCTCAACGGACCAATTGAGTCATCTAATGCAACAGTTCCTGGAGCATTTGCCACGATCTTGCAAGGTCAATGTCGACGTGCAGCCCTGTCTGAGAAACACCGCCCGCTCACCACTCACCACACGACTGGAACGAATGCGGGAGCTGCCACGCTCTGCACACCCTCTACTGGGTAGGGCATAGGGTTGCTGAAGGTGAGCGGAGACAGGAACGAGGAGTGTTCATCACACAAAGGGCCAGGGAGGGGAAGGTTCATTCTTTTTTCACCACTAATGGATAGTAGTGCACTCAGAGGGAAAAGGCAGCACTCTGGATACGCAGGGTAATTTGGAGGCGGGGAATGCACTCCAAGGAGGGAAGTGGACTTAAAGGAGAAAAGTGGACTTGGAGGAGACGTGGACTCGGAAGAGAGAAGCACACGTGGTAGACATGGGAGGGATGCCCACTTGCCAAGGGTGCATTTGGAGGGTACAGGAATCACTCATGGAGGATACAACTGCAAGAAGCGCACCTGGGGAATACAGAGGTCAAATGGGCTGGCCAGGCACCGAGGACACGGCTGGTGGTGAGCACCATCACATTAAACTAGGACCATGATTCAGACACAGAGGACAGCGGATATTGAGCGCGGTCAAATTAAACCGGGACGAGATGGCTGGAGGTGAACATACATGGGGGATCCCGCTGTGGATGAACGTGAGAACCGACATGTTCAACCCGCAGGAGAATTGGGACTCGGAGGACTCAGGATATTGAGGACCTTCGTGTGAAACTGCACTGAAGGTATGAGTACGGAGGATGTGACTTGGGAGAAACAACATCAAATGTAAACGCAACGATCAGCACTGACAGCAAACAGGACAGAATATTAACAGATGTGGACGTGTTAAAGTCAGGGCGAATCAGAACCAGCACGATAAGTCGACAACAACAATAGCAATTAAAAAACGGTTATTGTTAATCCATTCTGGTCATCGAATTGACCGCGTTGGGAGGTTGGCAGCACGAGTGAGACCGTATAAAGGCGGCATGCACAGCAATCCATGCCACTGAGTGGGTTTGGGGAAAGGCTTTGCACAAAACGTGACTGACCCAACGCGTTGGCAGACAAGCAAGCGAGGAAGAGGACTAAGAGGCTTGCCTCACAGAAATGATAACTGAATTCACAGTGAGCATGAGGAGTTCCCTGGATGTGGGAAAACCTGGGCATGGGAGGAGCGACGCACCTATGCATGTGTCGATGGAGATTGCGACAGCAGCGAGATCCATCACTGCGGAGAATGCGGGCGCAACGAGGTTTCAGCTAACAGAGAGAAATGAGATCGGAAAACTGAGAAGGACGAACGAGGCACCAGCTGTCCGCAGTGCCTGGATGAGCCACATGGAGAGGACAATAAGACAGCAACCACATGAACTGACACAGCTGCACTGAGCAGTTGCACAGTACGATAACCTGGTGGAAGCCTAAGCAGCCCGTGAGCCGGCACAGCCGCTGAGAATGACGACATGAATCCAGCAGAGAGAGTAGAAGTGGGAGCCCAGCCATGAGGATGACAAGCGGTGGGGGGCCGGCATCATGACCATGATTGCAAAGACCATGCATGGGGTAGCACAAGGCCACAAGTGGAGAGAGAAAGAAAGAGAAATGACTCCAAGGATGGACGGTGTGGGGCTAGAGGCCTCCCAACATGCAGACATGCCGAGAGAAGAGAGACCAGAGGAGCTCCGGCAGCTGCTGCCGCATCGGAAGCCCAAACTACAGCTCAAACTGCAGCCAGAAACCACAGCCCCCGTCCAAACCAAGGTCAGCACCAACACCAACTAGACTGTGGGAGACTGTGCCCCACAGAACAACGAGTCAGAGGGTACCTGTTGGCCCCGTCCTAGGCCCAGTCCCAGGTGGCGCTCTGATGGCAGGATCGACCATGGCAGAGAGGTGCCTGATATGAGGAACAGACAAGAGTGTACCGCTCTCTAATAAAATGGACCGGGAAATTGCGTCAGCAATCAACAGAGTGCTCTTCCACCAGAAGGCACCGGCCCCCAATTCAATCATGAATGCCAAAGGGAATGCCATGGGCGCAATTTCTTAATTACTGCAACCACGCACCCAAATTTAACAGCAGACTGGGATCTGTAGTACCGCGACATCATCATCTCACCTGCGAGGACAGTTGACAGAGCAGTCATGGACATCGAAGAGAATGAGTTCTGGGAAAGGTGAATGATCATCAGAGTCCATCTCATTCGGTACATTAGGACATGCATGGAAGCCCTGCAGAACTTGAGAGAAGATTCCGATGTGGCGAACAAGGGTATAGTAATCCCCACCGAAGTAAGGCGGATTGCCAACCCCATTGCCATTAGGAAGAGGAGGCAAAACAGAGAAATTGCCGTGTCATCAGTAATTTCTGATGTGAAGGGGAGCAAGGGGGCACAGACGTTAGTAAAGAAAGGGATCGAGGCAGCGGGGGTGTGGTACCCAGTCGAAACATATACCAGTACGGGACCTGACAGCTGGTGTAAGATCTACTGTGTGTGGGGCCACATTGGGAACAAGTGCAGCAGCAAGCCCACTTGCGACCACCAATCAGGCTATCACCACACAACATACCACAAGTGCAATGTGGTAGGATGCACTGCAAAGCTGGGATCACTTTGCAGCCACATGCTGGAAAAGTGCCCTAATTGCAAAACAAATCACATCGTATTCAGCAGCAGGTGTGTGAAGAAGATGCAAACCACTGAAGCGGCACAGCACAGCAGCAAAATACGGCTAGATGGGCATGGGTCCACAAGTGCGGCTCGGGACATAGCAACAGGCTCTAACAGAGTGGCTGTTGGCTCTGCACCCTAGCTGGTGGCGGATAGAGGGGGGGATGAAGAAGAGATGGCAGATGTGGACCAAAAAGAGAAGGCAGTGGGGGAGAAAAGAGACATCACGATGGCCAATTTTGAGACTGCAACCTAGATTGATACTGATACAGAAACCGAGACTGAAACTGGAGCCCTGGCTACCAATGATTGGAGTGATCGAGCACAACGGCGCAAAGTCATAGAAGTGGACCATTCCCGTGCTGCAGACAGGAGTCGAATGCAGGGTGCACGTAGTGTGCCTGCAACAGTCACCACGCGAAAGTGGAGAGATAGGGATCAGCCATGAGGTGTACAAAATATGTAAAAGAACAGTGTTTGGACGGCAACACGGAAAGGGAGTGGGCTGGTGGTTGGTTAGCAGAAGGATTTGAACAGAGGGGCCAATGACAATATTATCGGTACTGAGGTTAGGAGCAGAGGTGAAAAGATTACCAGGATTGTTAATGTTTACTTTCAAAAAGACTCACAGTCGGGTGAAAGTGAGAGAACAGTGGGAACAATGAACTGGAGAAGAGGCATTCGGCCTGGTGGCACTGTTCACGAAGAAGACTTCTACGCGCATAGCAAATGATGCCACCCAAGAGGCCAAGTGGAGCAGGATACTGAACTCTGGGAAGACATGATCAACAAGAATGGACTAGAGATTGGGAATAACAGCAGGCACACCCACAATTGGACAAGGGAGGACCACAAAGGCAAGTCGCTCATTGACCTGACATTGCCAAATCAACAAATAGTACAGTAGACCATACTGGCCACTGACCATGCCACTGGATCAGACCTTGAGGTTACTGAATTCGAGGTGGGTGTAGAGAGGCAGGAGGAGACTGATCATGAAAGGGTAGTGAGGTGGATTTAGCAGCAATGACGGAGAAGGACGTACAACCAGCGGAGAGGCTATGGAGGGAATTAGCGAAGGAGTGAGCTTAACTAGATGCTGAGTGCACATGGGACAAGTTGGAGCAGGAGACAGAATGGATTGAGGAAGCAATGTGGAGGGTTCTCAATACGACACAAAAGAACATCCGGATTTGTGCCACATCACAGAGATGGTGCAATACTGACATGAAAGAGGGAAGCAGGATGGTCGTCTGGGACAGAAGGAGGAGATTGAACTCAGAGGGGAATGCCTCAGCGAACGCAGTGCTCCAGAAGTCGATCCGGCAGCCAAAGAGAACAATGTGGAGTAATTACTAGTCAAGCCTTAGGGGAGGCGAGGTGTGGAGATTGGCTTGATTAACAAACCCCCGACTGGGCATGACCATGGAGGCAGACAGAGAAGGCAAGCTAGCAAACAAATCGTTATAGAAGGAGGAGATTCTGAGGCACTCATCCGTTCCCCCGAACAATTGTAACCTGTATTCCCAATACCTCTCGCGGAATGCACATACACACGCATCAATAAACAAGCAGTTGAGTGAGCCTTATTTTCTCATTCAGTCAAGATTTCCCCTGGACCAGACAACGTGACTTTTGGCGCTATACGGCTGCTCAGGAAGTGGAACAAAGGGCAGAGCATAAGGTAGACGGCGGAGGCGATTCGCATGGGGAGACACCCAATGGTATGGAAGTTGCCTAGTGGTGTGGTGATTCACAAGCCGGACAAAGACAATTGTACAAAGCTCGAGGCCTACTGCACTATACCGCGGCTTAGCTGCGTGAGAAAAGAGTTAGAGAAAGTAGCCGAGGAGCTACAGTCAGAAGAGGCCAAAAGATAGGGGGCAACTGAGGGATGGAAAATTTGCAAGCAGGAAAGGAATGTCAGCCATCAATGCAGTGGCCATCACGGTCGACAGAGCACTTGCAACTTGGTCAAAACGGCCACATAACCAGCATGCATTTCATGCACATTAACGCAGCGTTCCCGAGTGTGGCAAAAGGAACACTACTCAACTTGAAAAAGGTCAGGCAACTGGACTTAGACCATGGACAGTGGACAGAGAGCATTCTGTCAGAAAGAATGGTTGAGAAGATAGCTATGAGCAACAGCATGAACAGATACTAGGTGGAGGCAGGGTTCGTGTAAGGCTCACCGATGTCACCGATCCTCTTTGTGATCTTCACCTCAGGACTGATCAAATGGGTCCAAGAGTGGGTATCAGAGGCGTATGGGCTATCCTGTGTAGACGAGCTCAGCTGGGCTGCAACAGAATGCGATGTCAACCATGTTGTCTCAATACTTGAGAGATGCACAGCAAGCACATTGATTGGGCAAGCTGAGAAGGGCTTCAGTTGGACACGTCAATGATGGAGGCGGCGCTCTGCACCCGCGGACAGGGCCACAGGAAGCACCTCCAGCGAAAACTGACAGCCAAGATACGTGTTGGAAAGTGGTCCATACAATTCAACCCACAGGCAACATGCTGGCTGGGTGTCTGGATGGACGTAGATCAGACATTCCAGGAGCACCATAACCGATGAATGAACGGAGCCAGCGGAGCAGAAGCCAGACTGCAAACACTTACCAAGTCATACAGTGTTGTTCTGGAGGTCCTGAGGACAGTCCAAGTGGCATGCATCCAAGCAGTCACACTATATGGGAGTGATCTCTGGTGGGACTTCAGGGAAGAAGTTAGGTGAGACGACCTCCAACTCCTTGTCAATTGGCAAGCCAGATCCATCATGAGCGGGCTACCCACAATCCCACTGGGTGCGCCAATGAGAGAGTAAGTGCTTAGGCCGGCACCAGTGAAGTTGGACTCCAGACAACAGCGATTTGCAGTTAGAGTCAAAAACACATACAGTACGAAGACGAAGAAGCTTCACAGGAACTCCACTTTGGGTGCACCGATATGCAGAATCGTCAGGAAAGACCATGAGCATGGCCAGACAATCAAAGGTATGAACTGGCCGTCCCCGGGCAAAAACCAGTACTCAGGACCCCTATACTGGAACACACGACTTCAGCCACAAGTGTCGTGCAGCGCTGGGCAAGAGGAATCTAAGCCAAAATCTGGGCCGGGGTCTGGATGTGTTGGACAGATTGATGGTGCTCAGACTATGGCAGAGTGGGAGCAGCAGCAGTGTGTAAACCCAGACATGAACAGAGCTCACACTGCAGCTTTCGTGGCACCAGACATAGGGAGGTCTTCAAAGCCAAGCTGGTGAAGATCAAGCTCGCACTTGACATAGCAAGCGAGAGTAGAGACGCATTCCAAATGCATGGAGTGAAGATGGTGGCAGTCTCCTGCGACTCACAGGCCGCAATTCAATGAGTGGTAAACGACAAGCCGGGCCCAGGGCAGACACCGGCATGCAGATCAACGCAAGGTTGCGGTGTCTCCTTGGCCGTGGCATCACAACCAAATTCCTCTGATTACCAGGACACTCCGGCCTCTGCAAAAACGAAGAAACAGGCAGTCAGGCGAACTTGGCCAGAGATTTATGCAGAAGGACGGCCATAGTTCAGCCATACACCTCGGCCTCGATCGGGGCTAGATGAATCTCATAGGCAACGTCGGCACCTAAGGTGGAGTGGGAGGCCAACAAGTGCAACAAGCACTTTAGCTACAACCTCAAGGGCAAAGTGGAGACCAAATGACCTATCCCAATAACAGGCCCAGGTCGCTTGTTTCCAGGATCTACAGACTGAACCCCAGGTATGGGCCCAGCGAAGTCTACCTAACGTGGTTTGGCCACCAAGATGTTGACAAATGCACATAGTGTGGAAGGATTGTGTCCAGCACAAGGGAGCACCTCTTCCGCCGCTATAGCCACAGGAGTAACTACCACCGAGATGAATGCGATGGAGTGGGAAAGGCTACAGGCAGAAAACCAGGCAGAAGGCAGCACTTGCAGATCACAGTGCATTTTAACATACCTGAGTAGGACCAAGAGGCGATGGACCTCTTGGCAGCCCCTGACATCGGGAAGTTTCCGCCCAAATGAAGTTGCGGTATGGAGCAGGCTCAGGGTTTGTGGCTCAAGAGAAGCACTGTCGGCACCGGGGTTATACCATTCCTTCTTTCTTTCATTTCCATTTTGTCTTTCTGTTATCATTCATTTGTCAGCTGAGGTGAAGGGTAGAGGGAGTGGAGCTCTGCCATCTAGCCGGCTTGCCCAGAGGTGGAGGGGATATCAAGGTCCTGTCATACTCTGATTAAAGTAAATACAGTATTATTGAACAACAACAATAACGGGACAGAATATGCGTGGGGGAGACATCAGTGCCATATTGGACAGACTGAGTTATTGGCCCAGGTTTTCGTTTACTTTCTTGTTTCTTTGTCCATTGTCATTCAGTTCTTGTTGCATGGTTCGTTTGCTGTTGAATCTTTGCTTTTCGAACAAATTCGGCATCTTACAGATGATGGGTGAGGTCTTTGGAATACGTGATGACTGTATGGATGAGGAGCAAAATGGGGCGGGAGGAACACCGCATGCTTTGCACTAGGTGTCTGGGGAGGAGTGGTGGTGGGGAAATGTCTCCCACCACTACAAAGCCCCGCATTTGAGTGCGTATGTGACCGTGATATTGTTATAGCCGCTCTACTTCACGCCATCGACAACATTGAAACATCTTTGCTGGATGGCATCCAACACAATAATCCTGAGACGTCACCAATCATGTATCTATCATCATTCCATTACTTTCCTTCTTCTCTCTTCTGTTTCTTCATTCTACCCAATCAACTATCCTGATGCAGCAACTCCCTCCTTATGTTGATCAAAACAAATCCTTCATTAGCATAGCATCCTACGGACGCTGCTGTGCATAATCTCTTGATCTGTGATTTCCGGCACTTTATTGGCCACTATAGACCATTATGTGTTTGGGGGGTTCGCCAACCTCAGGTTGATGTCTGACTCACCTTCATTACCTTCTCTTGCCCAGGGGTTGGTGGCTTCACCATCATTTCCAATGCCCAGTACATTTTCGTTAATCATATCTTCTCCGCATACAGCATTCCGCTGCACTGGGCATCTTGGGCCCCATGGTATGCTATTGGGGTTAAACTCTGCACCCAAAATGTTGCTACGCTGTCGAAAGACTCTCTGCTAGTTCAGCTTTCGCGCTGGTCTCTCTTCCAATTGTTTCTTCCGTTGGTCATCAACCTAAACAATCCTTGTTATCGTATCTCCTCTCCTGCTGACGTCAGTTGCAATTACATTGTAATTTGTACCTCTGATTAAATCCATCACTTAATTAACTACCAGGCCACTCCTTCTCTGTATCACAGTCCACAAAGTTTATCTTTTTCTTATCTCGTATGTTCAATGTCTGATCCCATCACCTCCATGCTCTGTTGATGGCTCCAGGAAAAACACTGTCTATTCTGCATTCGGCTGCAGTATCCAGCGCCGCAAAAGTCCACAAATATGACCTTGAGCAGTTGTGCTGAATCACTCTAATCATAATTAGCGGGAGTTCAGGCTTGAGGTCCAGTCGCGAACAGTTGTAGCAGTCTTGGTCTTGGTCTCTGTCATCATGATGTCTCTTGCCTCCCACGTCATCTCCGCTTTCTCCAAATCAGTCCTCACCTCTTCTTTGCATACCAGATCAGCTGCCGCCGCTCCTCCCCTCGGTGAAGAACCAAGTTCCACGCTGTTTGTCCCCATGGCCATGTGCATAGCTTTGCTCGTCGGGGCCCATCCTGTTTTGAAAGTCTTGTAATTCTGCTGCACCGCATTGATGGCTTCGCCCATCTTAGCACACCTGCTGCTGAAACCTATAGGATTTTGTTTGCAATTTGGGCACTTTTCCAGAATGTGGCTGCAGAGTGATCCCTGCTTTGCCGTACACCCCACTATGTTGTACTTGTGGTCGCTTGTCCGGTGACTACCTGAGTAGTATCTACACTAGGGCTTGTGGTTGCACATGCTTTCTATGTGGCCCCATCCACAGCAGAGATCACACCTGGTATCAGGGTCCACAGTCCTGAACAGATCCACTTGGTACCACACACCCCCCGCCCTGATTCCATTCTGGTATAATCTCTGTGACACCTTACTTCCCTTTACAATAAAAACTACCTATGATTGGGGGATTGCTGTGTTCTGCCTCCTGTCCATAAGGGACCGAGAGTTGATTAGCCATTGTGTCTAGGTGGCAATTCCTATGCCCATATTCTCTGCATCAAATACCTCTCATATTTTCTGCAGGCCATCCTTGTCTTTTCCCATCTACTGCACCATGTGTACTACATGGATTTGTAGACTTTCCCAGATCTGGTGTTCTTTGATATCCACAACTTTTTCTTTAACAGTCCTGGCTACTATGATGATGATGTTGTCAAACCACAGAGCCGTTTACGGTGTCGGATTCAGGTGCATGATTGCCGTAATTGTGCCCATTGCATTCCTCCTTGTGTTCATGTTGTTAATGTGGGCTGAGTCCTGCTCGTGGAAAACCACTCTGTTGATCACTGACGCAATTTCTTGGTCCAGCTTCATTAACAAAAAATATCTCGGTTCAGGTGTAATGACTCTGTCAGAGTTGACACACTCCGTCAGAGCCATCGGAGATACCCAGCTGGCAGATTACTCCGCACCCGGCGTCAATACCAAGCATCGCATTGCACATTGCCCTCCGATTGCTGTTTCACTGTATCTTCTTGCTCTCTCAGTGTCTTACTTTAAATACTGACTTACAAATCAATGCCTGCCACTGCTTGTTGGACTGGTACAAATGTCAAGATAGGATTCAAGTTACCCAAGTTTGCAGGTATTATGGGGAGCACTAGGGCAAACCGGTACTCAACGAAAGCTCCATCCTGGTTTGGGAGCTCCAGTTTGAATAGATGCTGCAATTACAACAAGTGACTCCCATGCAGCAAGCTATAACACATCGTGGAGTGTTGCTTTACCCACACCCAGGCATTCTGTCAATCCCCTCCCCGCCAGCGCAGGCTTCCTGTTCATTGACACATCCGAGATATGTGTTAACCTTCTAAACCCTCAACTTGTTCCTTGAAACAATTGTGAATGCAGAGATCCATTGAGTGCAGTTGTTTATTCGATTTATACATCACGTTACGACCCTTATGCTTTATGGACTCCAGGATGCTGCTGGATATTGGCGCGCTGTACGTTGGGTCTTGTGTATTGTAGAGTAATACTCAGAAGTCTTTAATCATGCTGTCAGGAAGATTTCCCTCTGGCCAGTTTTGGGGCCCAATTAATTCGGGCTTCACATATGACTGGGAGCTCAGGGGGGCAGCAAGATCACCACTAGAATTGAAGCTTTTGCAGGTGGTAGTGCTGATCTCCCAACGCTGAGCAAAGGCTTGGAGATTGAGCTCTCTGAATGCGAAGTAGAGATTGGGATGCTGAAAAGTGAATACTTGTGGCCGGTAGTTGAGATTCTGATTGGAGGCGTTCCAAGCGTCCTTGAGATTCGTTTTATGTGCGTGTTCATGTCTCTCGGCTGCACAGTGTTGCAAAGTTGGTACTGATGAATCATTTGGGCCCAATGATAAATCAAGAGGATCTTCGGAAAGGTGAAGTCGGCATCCAACTCTTTGGAAATATTGATCTCGTGGCTGATACTATCCAACCAGGCATCAATTTCGCACCACTGTTTGCACAATGTCCAAGTTTCAGCATTTGTGCCCTCAACTACCTTTCGCTTCTTAACGAGTTCCTTTTTCAGGGGATTGGCTTTGACCTTGCCATTTTACCGGCTTGCCTGAGTCAGTAAGCATCTTTGAAGCTGTGAAAATGATGCAAGATGTCCTCGATGTAGCTGAATGTTGCATCATCGTGAGATGTATATCGAGCATACATATAGCAATCTAAAAATGCCCAGGTGCACACATGTGCACGATTGAATCTGGGACTCTGAGGGTGGCTTCCACCTCATTGATACTGGATTACAGGTCCAAGCAGGTTCCAGCTCATTTGCTCCATCTCCTCCCCATTCCTTTGAGAAACTTCCTCATATGATTTATTTTTTGGTGTGAGGTCATGATCAGCAGGCACAGATAACCAGACTGCGGTGTACTGGTCAAGCCATTTGCGTGTCTTCACCAAGTGGAAAATCCACCTCGGCAGGTCGTCATGCATGCCGATCTGCATCGTATGGGGGAGGTTAGCCTTAGGGAGGTCGCTCACAATACAGGGAATATATGGAGACATGTTGAATCCTCAGTGAAAATGGCACGATGACAGTTCGGCATTGCCTATCTTAGTGTTGGCCTCGCTGTGGGCTTGATATAAGTTGTGATCCCGCTCTGGGTGTTGCTTATCACAATCCACATAATCTCCAAGTTCGACCAATGGAGACTCTCACCAAAAACATTCATGCCGCTCGAGATGATGTTGGTCGCTACACTCTGGGCAATCTGCAAGCCTCGCTGCTAAACCCAGTTTCTAACATCTAAAGTGGCCAACTGCACAGAGAACATTGTAATACCTGCTCTCAGTTCTGAGATGTTGTTCAACGGTGAGAGGCTAGTGTACCAACCGGAGAAAATCGGTGAGCACATTTCGGTTTGTGTGCAGCAGTTCATCCAGCCCCTTTTGAAAAATAGTGTGGTTCACGTGTGGGATCGATAGCAGACAGACCATTCTGACGGTGTACCTTGTGAGCCTCTGACAAATCTTCGAAGACAGATTGCCAATTGTGAAATATAAATGCTATTGTTTCTTGTTGGCAGCAAAATTCGAGAGCTGTGTTCTGTCGGACATGAAGATCAAGGGAACCACTGGATCCCCTGCTCTGAGCGCTGACTAAACATTGATTAGCATGCTATTAACCTCGAGTATCTCTCCTTACCTTTGTCTACCATGACCAGTCTGCAGTATGCAGTCTGGTATAGAGGGATTGGTGGGGCCAATCCCTGATAAAGCAATGATGCGGGTTCAAATTGAGATGCTCAGTATTGGCTCGCTGCCACATCAACCATCTCCTGCATTTGACGATGTCTCGACTCCATTATTTGATAGAGCATTGGGAATTGTCATTTCATCGCATATTCTTGAAAGTGTCTAGTTCCCACTCCGCGAGAGTCTGATCATCATTCATGCACAGCACAAGCTTTTGAATACCATCCCCATTTTTGAAGCTTGGTAAATGCAGATCAGTGTTTACTTCCTTCAGCATGTTGTTATTGTACGTCTTCATGGCCTTGCTCTTCATCACACTCTGGATATATTTGTACTATTCGCACATCGCAAATGGATAGGAGGGATTATTTGGTAGGTTTGTGTCAAGCCAACCCAGAGTATTGCATTGCCATGACTCAGCATTGTAAACGATAAGCTGAGCACCGGCAACTGGGCATAGTTGTATCTGCGGCACAGCTGGCCGTGGTTGAGACTCCCAGTCTGCGATGTTTTCACCATGTTCGAGGTAGGCCAATGTATCCTCCTCTTCGACTGAATCTCTGTTAGGGTTGAATTGCTGATGCTGAGTGGGTTGAATGCATCAGGGCACCTTGTGAATAGTTAGATTCTTCTGGCATCCATCCTAATGGTGTTCAGGATAGCATAATTTGATATGTTTAAGTCGCCAGCTGTCTGTGGGGAACTTCATTTGGCATGACAATTCAAAGGCACAGAAAGGGGTCTTCTCTGTCAGTGTTGACGACACGTGAGCAGCAGAGTATACGCTGTTGAAATGGACGAAAGTTGGTGTAGGGCCTGAGCAGCCTCGTGTCTAAGCTCACGATACTTTCACTTAACTTAATGAACTTCAACACCATCACAAGGAGGTTACTTACATGCCAGGAGTTGCAAAAACAATGCAAGTCTGATGTCCCATAATACTATGAATAAACTCAAACCAATAAAAACAAACCAGTATAAAACCCAGCAAGAAAACATACCTGGAGCGATTCAAAAACCTAGCGACACCTGTAAAAATAAATGCCTGACATAAATACATTAGATTAGAAGAAATGAACAAGGCAAGAACCCGACCCTAACCTAAACGCAACAACCATTGCCTAATCTGCAAAGCCATGACTGGCTTACTCCTTCTCTACATAGGCATCTGGGTGCATGTCAGGGTGAGGGACCGTGGGGAGACTATCGACACCTACTGATTTTGTCTGCAGCTACTGATCCACATCCGCATCCGAGGTATTTCCAGCTGCCTCAGCTTCTCGCAGCGGCTGCACCACTGGGCGAAGTTTTTCCAAAGTTACAAGCCCCAAATGCTCCAGCCCACTGAGGGGATCAGTGTCCGGAGTTTGTAGAGGTGGGTGAGGCTCCGGGGTTTGTGGCCGTGGGCCAGACGCCGGAGGTTCTGTCCATGAGGTATGCTTGCGCAACTATCGTACTTGCTCAGGTAACACAATTGGCGGATTGTTGGGCATGGTATGTACATCATCATCCGATGTATTTACCAGCTCTCCCTGCCCAATTGTCTGAGGTTCTTCACTATCATCCTCATCCTTATCCTCCTCCTCATCCTTATCCTCCTCCTCATCCTTATCCTCCTCATCATCCTTATCCTCCTCCTCATCTTTATCCTCCTCCTCCCCCTCCTCTTCATCTTCCTTCTCTTCATCTTCCTCCTCTGCATCTAGTTCCTCATCATCGTCACTGTCACTTTCAATATCCACATTGCTATCTAAATCAAAGCCATCATGTGGTTTCACATCATCCTCCATGTGTATTCTCACATCAGAATCAAGTTCTGGGTCATATTGGCCATCCAAATCGGTAGAGTTAGTATCGTGTTCTGAGCAAATTGGCACCGTGGCCCATGATTCCACCACTAATTATATCGGCTCTAGTTAGCCCCCCATGTCTGAGCCTGCCGTATATCTTTCTATCTGCACCTGCTCAGAAATAGCATCAGAGATATCATCTCCTCCTGGGCTTTGTTACAACAATACCTGTCGCTTTACCATTTCGCTTCCACTTCCCCTTTCCTTTGTCAGTTGCCTTCCTCTTCCCAGTCCCAATCCCATCCTTTGTTCCCTTCCCTTTCCTGCTCCCTTTCTGACTGCACTGCCTGTCCACCTTACGCTCGCTGCCATCATTGACTTTGTCATCGCGACCACCGCTCCTTCCATGGTTCCATGGTCCGGGCCCAACACCGTTCTCATTATCATAATCCTCTTCAATGATCTCATCCCAATCCAGTGGTCCAACGGCGAGGATGTCTCCTGGCTTGGACTGCTGGCAGCATGGTCCTTCAACCTTTGTGCTGAAATCATTGATCCTGTACCAAGAGGAATGCTCACCAGTATACATAAACTTCCCTGAGCTGGTTTTCTGTGGATTGGAGCGATCGACTTGATCCCCAAAGGCACGGGGTTTTTCCCACCTCCTATTTATCATTTTGTTGCAGGTTTTATCAAACATTTGCCACATATATGAGCTGAAGGCTACTCACCACTCCCAAAAAGGTGAACTCCTGCTCCTGCTGTGTGGCCACATCAGCTGGCATTGTGAAAAGTGGCAAGTTGTGACTGGATCAAGAAAGATTATATTATAAAAGAGGTTGCAGGCCCTCTAATCCTTGATGTCGCAAACATTGTATATCTGTATCAGGTCATAAAGGTGTTCCGTGATGAATGTGTTTTTATGATCCCGATCTGAAGTCCGGCGTCGGTTAATTGCCCATTTCGGCATTTTTACCCTTGCAGTTATCTTCCTCTTTCCTTTACAGCTGCCCTTTGGTGCCATCGCTGTGAGTTAAATATCAATCTACATCTCAGGCATTAGCATTGTGATACAGTTACGTGTAGTGGATGCAAGCCCAGATGGAACGTGAAAAGTTCAGTAGGTTATCGGGTGTGTTGTGGAACGATAGGTGTTGCTTTGTCCAAGTCACATGATGTCGAGAGAGTTACGGATGCTGGGACTGTGCTAAATACGGGAGCAACAGAGATTCGAGGTGAAGGTGGGAAGAAGGGATATATATACTCTTCTTGCTGTGATTTGATTCATATCTTGCCTTGTGTTGGTTAATGAACACAATACGGCGCGGCCTTCATCTGGCACAACCCCGAGGCACTGCATGAACAGGGAGCCTGGAGATAAGATTTAGGACTTGCGGTGAGGATAGTTTACCACGCTGTGAGTTGATTTGGCATCTCATACAACTTTTACCGCTCAAATCTCGTGAATCTCAGAGCAAACTTAGTAGTTTTTAAGTTGTCCCAACTGGTCAACCATCCTACACAGCTACCAACGCCTAGGGGTGGAAGATGAGTACGCAACTAATGTGATAGGATAGAGAACACTTCATGTTCCGCTGTGCAATTCTTTCAGCTCTACCACAGGGCAATGTGCATCAAGAAGCTGAGCATATACAGAATCTATGGTTGGATGTATGGTGCCAAGAACGAGTGCAATACTATGATAACGGTGCCAAGATGGCAGAAACACACTTCAAGTGGTGCAAATAGATCTTCAAACGTTGTTGTAACAGTGAATATTAATGCTGAGTTTAATCTGATGCCATTTAACCTCATAATTCAATTCTTTTCGAGGGATCTCGTCACCAACCATTCTCAGGGTTTAGAGTCTGACACTGTCTACACTGCGTCTCACATTTTTGTCGAAACCCTCCCTGGTCACTCAAATAGGAGTCTATCTTGCCTGCTGTTGCACATGCATCTACAGGCAATTATTCATGCATTCTTAACATGGAACGTCAATATTGAACTATGCTCTCCCAAAGCTTTCACCTTGACACAACTCCGGTTGTAAGAAATGTTGAAAGTCTTAGTAATCTTCAGAATCAACAAAAGCATGGGAATTTGGGGAATTCTAAACTTCTGCCAGCTAAGCAACCTGTTTCCATACCAGCTGGCAAGGGGGATACCTCTCAAGCAGGCAGTTCTGAAGCCTTTACAATCCAACATCAGAACTCAATCCTTGCATTTTCACTGAACAATTCTCATATTGCAGAGATCTATCAACGAATAACCTCCACAGTGTCCGTTTCACAGCAATAGTCAATTACTGCCACAACCGCCATGCCGGTTGCAAGCAGTTGTACCACACCACCACCCAGAGAAATCTTGATGCCTCACGTTGTATTCTGCCCTGGATCCAGAATTGCTATCAATCCCCCTCCTCTCAGCAGGCTTCATAAGCGGCCTACCCACATCCTTAATCCAGAACCCTGCGCGATCATTACAAATCCACTCTCAATTTGAACTACCGAAACGCATCAGAGCCAACACCACTGACAATGGCAACCACAGGTGGTGTCAACACCGCGATCATCTGTTTCTGGCAGTCGAAGTATCCATCGACTTGGGCACTCAAACATGACGCAGTTTGTGTTTACAACGGGAAGATTGCTGGAGCACTACATGTGGAACCGACAGTCGTAAATAAGTGCAATCGACTGAAAGACAGTCAGTTATGCAATGCAACCAGCTTCGAAAGCATTAGCTGAAGATCAACACTGGCAGATCATAGAGCCGGACTGGAATACCACTATGCAGCAACTCAATGTTTGGTCCATAGCATTTGAGACGTGCACAAAGGAGATCTTGAAAGAGGTATGCTGAAGCAAATGCCCATGTTGCATATTACACTTTCTAACCGGTGCCAGGTTCATGCACAAGTTGATAAGGTTAAATTCCATTTCCTTCAAATTGCAAAGGACTACATGAGAGAGCTTTATGATCTCCACCGGTTTGAATCTGCCACAGAGCATTTGGAATTAATTGATTCCCTTCTGGCAGACAATAAGTATCTTTTTCCTGTAGCAGAGCATGTGGAAGGTGGTGTACACTGCCCAAATCAAAGACAGAGAGAGTCGAAAGCTGCTAAAGAATGGCCAGTATCCACTTGACTTCCCAGCTGAAGCAGTCCCACAGTTTACTTACATCCCATTTTATCATCTGGCCAATAATCACAGTAAGTATTCGGATGGATTTTATGATTCCATGATTCACGAGCAGGCCGGTCATATACCCCCATCACTGATCATGTTGACCTGTACCGAGTTGCACCATGCTTTTCTGGAGTGGCAAAACAATAAAGGTGTTCATCCGAAAGCTTCTAAGTCAACGCTGAACGTGGACAGACCTGATCGCTAGAACTACTTCAATTACAAGAATGATTGTGGTAAGAACCCATCCTGCTGCACTGCAACGGGTCCCAAGTTGTTAACCTTGCCTGGTATTGCAGATTCATATAGATTCTTGATCAATACCAGGAGCACACTACCGGAGAGCTACCAACAGCGGGAGTAGAAAAACACTCTTGATCCAGTCAAGCGTCAGATCCATCAGACGGAGAACCGGACGCCTGCCGTGGTCATCAGGGTTGAAGCAGTGCATGTTGACATTGTGTCAGGGGTTCTCCCTTGATGCTGACCAGGTGTGCCCTTTAGTGGGGGTGTGACATCAGTCAGAAGAAGAATTCAAATATTGGCCAGTGGCAAGGAGGGCCAGGTCCGTGAGAAGACTTCTTTCGCTTGTGGATACAATGCGTGACTTCCTCATGCGGTGAGCACAGCAGTCGATAGTCAATATGTTAGTAAGTGGGCTCTTCACTGCCCGACCGTAACAGCGGGATCAGAGTGCAGCACACCCCGGTAATCGAGGGCATCAGCCGTATCAGTCAAGATACCTAAGCATGACGTGACTGAGGGATTTATGGCATTTGGTTTGTGCCAGAAGTGTCACCCTGCATTGATTTGTATGGGTCTGAGGCGCAACCTGAGTAGGTGTCATTATACTCTATGATGCAGCGCGAGAAGTGGTGCAGTCCCGATAAGCCTGTAACTACCGAACCAACTCATCGAAAGTAAGAGGTCTAAATTATGGTCTGATGAATGAATAGGATGATACGTGTCCTCTATGGGGATGCGCGAGCACTTCCGCTAGGCACCAGCAAATAAGTCGCAAGGATATCTACCGGGCGTTGCCAATTAGACTCACAGATAAGTGGCTATCATTGAGGGATTTTATCATGGCGACGTGTCAAGGATTTAGGGCCGAAGGTAGTAGGACGCGCGCTATAAAGAGACTGTATTGTTCCAGGAATGAGAAGGAGAAGCTGAAATAGCTAGAGAGAAAACGATAACTACCAGCGGAGAAATATCATTATTTATTATTTCGTTATTATGATACCTATAGCTATTATATCGATACCTAAAATCAATTAGCTTTGTATAGGGGCAGCCCCACACCTTTGGAAGCATATTTCAGCGAATGACTATCTCCTTGGAGAATGACAACGACGTCATCGTTTACCCCTTCGAAAGAGTTATAGATTACGCTAGAAGTACTCAACTAGTCTTTGTAGCCCAGTTTGTCTGGTGGCTAGCCTCGATTATCGAATTGGCGCAGGGGTTGATTATTCATATTGACAACCTCCGGAAGAAAGGTGAGGTTAAGGAATCTGGACGATCCGGAGAAGACTGCAATATAAAAGACAAGCAGCAACCGATGAAATCCGATTCAGCTATCCGGCAACCTCGAGAGGGTTCGGTAATTTCTTGAGATCTCCAGCAAGATCTGTGATCCCGTACTCCTGAGGGAAATATCCATCTGGATAGAGTCAACCCAATCAACATTGCAGAATCTGACATCAACGAATCGGAATTAGAGAAAGAACTGTATTCTGACATCGGTGGAAAAAATAAACAGTTTCTACAGACGTCAAAGAAGGAACGAAGGGCCTTTGCAAAACAAAAGAGGGCCAACGCAATATCTAGAACATGGTCAGGAAGGATTGCGGCAAGGACCTTAACCAAAAAGCAGATAAACCGTCTACAAGCAATTCCTAGAGATTCCCTCTTGGCTTATTTGAAAACTAGGAAATAGGATCTACGGCTGTGCAGGCCAGGTGCTTAGACGAAGCATCTCTAAGTATATCTGAGTAATGTATTGCACCCCTGTAACACATTGCTATGCTTCTGGACTATTTGACCTCCGAAGTGACGCTTGAGAAGCCAGAAATCAGAAGCACTGACTCAATCATCCCAATAGTCAACAAAGTACTAATAATAAACTGCATTTCGGCATGCCAGTTGGCGGTGGGGATTGGGAACATGATGGTGACGAAAGCAACGAAGGAGTTGCAATCTCTTCCGCGTGCCAGCGACCACGGCCCACGACTCAACTAGTGAGTTTTGACCTGGGAACCAGTGATGTTGCTGGGCATACGTGTAACAATGGCGACCATCTGGATACAGATACGGATGAGGAGGAAGAGGTATCACGAGCCAATGATGGAACAACGCTGAATGTGGAGGACTGAGGGCATAGTACTAGAGAGTGTGAAGATCACACTGTATATTTCCGACATGTAAGATACGATAATAGCGATGCAAATGCAATGGCAAGCGATCTATCGATAGCGAAGACTGTATTTCAAAAATTGACATAATCTCAAAGCTAAATATAAATGACAGTGTGGCATGTGGCTATCAGCCGAACAAAGGCGGAAACATCACCAGGCATTATCTACAAGGCTACAGCATATATGGAACCCCTGCGAAGAGTGTTCTATACATGTCATTCGGAGGGTAAATATATGTCACCACATTTCGTGCACAGAGTAAAGGAGGTAAGTATGCAATGGAACGTGTGAAATTCTCCCTAAGAGGGTATACGGTTCTTTCAGAGCTGTTATCGCCGTCCGGAACACCTGTGTGTTTCAGAAGGAATCTATAGTTCTTGCTAATGTTATTCTGGACTGGCACACTCTCATCCCATCTTAGGATTACACATCTGTCTGCCAAGCTCGAGCCTGCTCTGGTGGGATGAGGCTGAGGCGGACACCAACTTTTGGTGTTGTGGTGGGACCGTCTCCCATGGTCTTGTCAGTGTGGGCACTAATGTTGTCACCCCTCTCAGCATTGATGTGGCTCTCGGCATCGGTGTCGCTGTTAGTCTTGGTGTTAGTGCTGAGGCTTTTGCTGGTGCTGGGTTCGACATTGGGACTGGGTTTTGTTTCTGTTTCTGCAGTCGTATTGATTTGAACGGGCATCCACGCTGTAGCTGTTGGCGATCTTCTAGTGTCTTCGGTCCACCTGTCTGAGGCAGGTCTGTGGGTGTCAAGGCCTCCATGCAGGTATCCTCTGTAACCGCGGTCCTTTCCTATATGTGTTCTGGTAAGGTAGCAACCACCACTCTCGCGAGCAGGTCCTTGATACCATTGGCCCACCATATGTCATGCTGGTGGTACCCATTCCGCTGTTCCTCTTTATCCTCCAACCACCATTTCATCCCTCGCCACTATGCCTCTTGCAGTGCAGTCTCCAACTCCAGCATGTTTGCCATCATTGTGATGGCTCAGTGTAGGAGTGCTAGTTGGCGGGTTTTCTGGTGTGCCATGTGCTCCATGCTGCAGCTTCAGACCCTGAGGGCCCAGGCAGTCACCGGCACCTGTCTCTCCCTTCTGGGTATTCCGTTCTTGTTTCCCTCCATTGGCTCAATTGTGTCTTCAACCACAGTCTCCACAGCGATGGACATCACCACTGTCGCCATCTCCATCCTCAGATCCATATGGGCCTTGCTCTTCTAGTCCACAGCTTGTTCTGTATCCCGGCAGCATCTCTCACTCACTCTGACCACAGACATCACATCTGTGATGGACACCTCTTCCTAGGTAGTCCTCGTCGCCACATGCTTGTTGGCTGATGCGTTGTGTCAATCGGGTTGTTTGCCATGACTTCACATAAATCCGCTCAACAGTGTGGGTTCTTCTGTGCGCCCCCCTTCAGCAGTCTTGATGGTGCTGGGAGGTTTACTTCTGGGTCAAATTGGCGCCCAGAAACGATTGATGCGATCCGGTTTTCATGTGCTGTCGTTGTGGTTGACGTAAACCACTTTTTCTGTTTCGCGAAGACTCTTGTTGTGTTGTGGGCATGATTAGTGGCTTGTTAGGGTAACATTAAAAGAATCACATCAGAGCAGATCGCCACATTTCCTTTCAATATCATAGCCAATCCATTGTACTTCCTGAATTAAATATTTCACTTCCTGCTCATCATTCTTCTCGCTAGTTAACAATATGTTCACCTAAAAAGACGTAACATGATTTAGAAACTCCTCAATATAGCAATGGATGTCATTCCAGAATACATGTGCCAAATCATTAATTTGTTTCAGTCCATCACCAACAATAATTACCTTCAGTTGACGTTGAATATTTTCAACAACAACAAAGGCAGTGCAGAGAACATAGAATGATGCTGCATCCAGCATCGCAACTATCGTTTGATTCGGAAAGTGGTCACTGTATGCGTTCATTTTGAATTGAGTACATGGTTTTTTCCTGGTTCGACTCTTATCAGTCACTATAATAATGTCAGTAATTGTACTAAGGAACAAAAATAATGCATTGTTTGGCTGTCAGAAGACACACCCTGGAGAAATTGAAATAGAAGTAGTTGAACACAAATGCTCGATATAGGTTTTCAAGAAGCTAGAGTTATAGTACAGGCAAAGTATAGAATGGCATGATGTGTTCTGCAATGATTTTTCTGCATTCCTCCACTATGGGAGGAAATCCGTTGGATTTCATTCAGTGTACAGCCCGATATCCAGAGTATGTCAGATTAGTCAGCATTCTTCCACTTAGTGCAGTCAATATTCTTCACAACCAACAAATTTTGGAGCTCACGGGACTCCAAAGGTTGGATTTTTGACCAGTGCTCCGATTGATCATGGATACTGTATCAATTCATAATGTGTGGAAGCACACGGCAGATTGCACTGCGAATCAACTGTTTCACTTTCAAGGCTGGTCAAAATTACTTCCTAACCAATAATTTCTTTAATTATTTAAACTTACAAGAAATAATACTGTCTTTGACCATCATTGTCAATTTGTTTATCAACTCGTTTATCTTCAAACAAACCTTCAAGTAATGGGGCTTATCCTGACTGGTGAACTTTGCTTCTTGTGAGTTATCTAAAATAATTGCGACTTGGTTTGGGATTTCCTCTTCAGGTATAAACCATGATACAGACTCTGTGGAGACCATATCGATTGGAATAATGGAATGTTCCCATTTTCCATTAAGAGTCATCTGACACATGCATTAACAGCACCATGCCTTTCATTGCATAATGACTTACTATGACTGATTTTATATTCTTGGTCTCATAGAAAGATACCACAAAGCATGGTCTCAAACTGTACTTGTAGTAATATAAGAATGAGATATGAATTTCTTCCAGATGCTTGGAGCCTTCAGTCGAGTTCCCAATGAACAGAGCACTTTTCTTTCCTCTCTTCAAATGTTACAGGTTTTTATTATTCAGTCCTCAGTTAGGAACACCGAAGCGGAAAAGACTAACATAAGATTCCAAGATAGATTTATCTTCTTGTGAGCTGCCTTGGGCAGCATTGACCAATACCTGTCAGTGCAGACAGTCAACCAGCTATGCAACATTTACTGGCACGGAATACACAATATACCTTCTTAACAACTTGACCACCCAGACTATGTCCCACCATAATTATTGGGCAGTTACTTAGCTGTAATCATGATTAGCAATGCACTATGTATGTCACATTAAAGTATGTTGCCAGAGATATAATTCAATACCCAGCTTAACTGCTCTGGTTTGTGACATTGTTATACATGTGATTAGGATATATGTTATACCTCGCAGTGATTTTCCAGACCTAACTTACATGCCATCCAAACGGCAGTCAGGAGCTGTCTTGAATATCTTCAGATAGTCATAGTTGTGTTGAAGTTCTCTAAGCTTGAATTATAACCCTGAGTCAAGACCCTGAAATCTGGAAAATCTTGTTATAAGAAGTCTCGCAACCACATCACATGTGGCTGGTCAGGAGATTTCCAGGATCCAATGGCATGAGTGGTAAGTCCAGATACAGTGATTAAATTGTATTTAAGTATTGGCGTGGGATGGTTTAGTAGAGTTATGTTATGAGATTTGCAGTCAACAGTGATACTAGCCCCAGCAAGCTCAGCGGGGAGTTGCATATGTAACTTGTAGCTGGGGCAACAAGTTTTGAAAATCAAGGGCTCCTTGTGGAACTTAATCGTTGTGACGAACCAGTCGATATATGGTGCTCGAGAAAATGCAGCTATATTGTGTGCATACATTGCAATGCTACTTTCACATTGCAGTCCCTGGATGTACCTTTGAAGTTCATCCTTATCAATGGGTAATGGGATTAAAGATTGTCATACTGTGTGGTGTAGAGGTATTCAGTATCTATTGGAATTGGCCATATTGGTGCTTGCGTGGGGAACGCATTGTAATATCTCCATCTGCTAGACTTCTTACCTGTGATGAAGGAAACAAATGAGGGCGGCGTTATCTTAACTTATACGCACTGGAGGGGACTTCATCATTGGATAATAACATTTGCTCAAGAACAGTATTTCCCAATAGGCTGTATGGGGTTACATTTTCGGTGGGACAAATCAGAAGTGCCTTATTGTGCAATCAGTGAATCTTCATTGACCAATTATTCGGAGGAACTATGTCCAACAATACAGCCAATTAAACTTCAGTATCACTCAATATAAATATACCAAGTTTGATTGGTTCTTAAATCGCTAGCAATGTATAGAGTATTCAAGCTGTATGCAAAGATGTTACATTTTTGGAAATCTTTGGAACATGATGTGATGAGCGCATAACATTATCCTTGTATTTCTCCCATGTGACTTGTAATGAAAACAACCAATAACCCTAGAGCAAATGGGTATGATAATTTTCCTCAATACATAGAGAACAAACAGAGTAAAATTCAGTGGCAATATCAAATTTTGTGCAACTCATTTACTTTATGGTTCTCCCAAATAGAAAAGACCCCTCTTTGTGATATCAAAAATGACTGGATTGTTTATTGGTTTACGCGGAGTAACTAACACTTACTTAATCGAACTCGGTACAACACAATAGAAACATACCTTCAACATCCAGGAAAGTGGTATCAGCTGCAGATAGTTATTGGAATATCAACTCTATTCTATGTCTTTTTATTACCTTCAGGGAATCATAATGTTAGTGTGAAATAGAATCATATATCAGAGGAAATACAATCATACGTCACAGGCATTGGAATTTGGACTGCAGAGATGCAACCTGTCAAAAACGCCGCAATTCAACATGCAGTCCCAAGAATATAACAACCTGGCACAAAATGTGCAATTACCTCACCAGATTTTGATTTAACAGACATTGCTAGATTAAGCTAAGTATATATGCTACGATGTATTGAGTGAATACATTATTCGACCCCTTGGTTTCTCTCCACGCATCCTTATCAACTCCACATCATTGCTACTGCATCTAGACAGATATAAATTCAACAAGAGCAAAATTAAAGAGCTTTAAAAGGCACTAATGCCTGGCATTTCAACATTGCAAAAAGAGCTGCTGCTTCCAATGTCAATTTTTGAAATACAAAGTCTTGCTGACTAAACCAATATCTATTTCACGGAGACCAATTGGAAAATTTGCCCAATACACTCAGTGCGAAGTCGACTCAAGCACACCTAGCGACAGAACCACATGCTGCAAACGAAACTCTTCAGAAATTCCTGGGAATAGTCAATGCAACTGCACCTGGATGTTCCATGGGCAGACATCGGTGGTGACACCAACGATGATATAATATCAGTTAAATAAGCAAACTAGGAATGATATATCACTAGGCACAGTAATTCCTTCGAGAGTCGATTCCTGCAACCTAGTAAATACATTAAACTGCAAGGCGAATACCTCGACGACATTTTCGCTAGCTAAGATATTGTTCAAAGTAGAGATGATAGAGAAGCTTGATTGTATCCTATCTAAGAGGGCCACAAGGCCACATATACATGAGAGTAAAAGTACTGCTGAATGCCATCAGCCTGTATCGGAGTCAACAGTCATCTCCGGCCATACGAGACTCATCTTTGGCTGAGGCCTGTATATGCAATAGATATCATAGAATACGAAGGCTCCGAGTATTTGTATGACCGGAGGAGGCTTATCCTACTGTTTAGCGTGATCCAGGCTGGTAAGTTTGTGGAACCTGCTGCAAATGTCGGTTTATTGCCGAATTTGGGCACGAGGGACGGACCCAGGTAGAGTGCTATCCAGCTACGAGTTTTCACCACTGGCGAGAACTCCGCGGCGTACACAAGAGCCGGCACCGCTTCTGAAACTAAGACCCGGATCCGTGGGGGTTGGCTGCGATGGCTTTGTGCATGAACTGCCAGGGTACTCAATCGTTCGTCCGTCCTGGCTGAGCCAGGTCCGATCCCAGGCTATGATTTTTTTTTTCCGGGTTGAGAATGCTCGCCTGCTTTTAGCCCTCGGATTTCGAGTTTCAGGACCACAACGCTGCAGGGCCTGAGAGTCTTTACAAACCAAGCTTTAAGCTGAATGGTTTCGGGGAGATTGAAACACCAAGCGAATAATATTCACCCAAAGATGCGAAGCAGATCAACAGTGCGGGTAAAGCGGAGCGACAGTATGGGGAATACTGACTGGATCACAAGCCGCCGAATTATACCCTGCTTGACAGCCAGAATTCCCGCTAGCCTGCTGGAATTATTCACATATGGCAAACATCCGCCAAGGCCCTTCAGTCGCCCTAAGGATTCTAGCCTTGGCCTGGGACGCCCTAAGCCTAATGCAAGGTACACCGGCCCTAGACAGCAGCGTTGGGTCCCGAAAGACGCCTGTTCGGACGGACAGTTGAGAACCCTGTGAACGGCTGTCGATATGATGCGTTGAAATGACTCTCCGGGTGAGCACGACTGCTTATAATAGGAGCAATTGTGGCATGGTAAACTGTAGTCATTTTCCATCTCTTGTCTCAGTGTCATATTCTGTACACTCGGTTCTCTCTATCAAAACACTTCTGAAGGCAGCTGGCACGAGTGAGCACTAGTGATGTAAGAACGACCTCAACACCGAATCGGCAGTGAGAACTAGTGATGAATGACAGAGGTTAGTTAATAGGGTGTTGAGTTCCTCTGTAAACTCCACTTCCACTTCCGATTCCTATCCCCGATACCTGCCCGTATCCTATCATGCAATATATTTTATCTTCGCTGATATCGCTTACTTCGCCAAGCTACGTCTGCGTTTCTCGACATAGTTCAGCTACCAGGGTGGAGCGCGAGCTCGGCTAGCCTATGCCACCTCTATGTCATACATCTGCAAATACACTATCGGTGCACCTGTGACTATAAACGTGGACCTCAGGATCCGTGAAGGCAATGGTTCGGTAGCGAACCGATTCGGACCTGCGGTTCACGGCGCGGTACGGTTCGGATCGTTTCAGGGGCACGAACCGCACCGTATCGATATCGTCTGTTGGGCTGCCATTTCCACTGAGGGAAACACGCACCCGTGGGGGTGGTGTGCTGCGCTATCTTACCGGAGCCACGGCTACAAGAATATATAGCCCGCCAGCAATGATGTCTAATTCCGACAATCACGCTATCCAAGATTTTGTTGTCGTTGAAATCATTGCATTCGGCTGCGAGCCGCAATTGCCTAAATACATAACCAGAAATTTCCCCCCATATCCTCAAAGAAAACCCGTAGTTCAAGTCATAGCTTCCCCACCCACTACCGCGACGCAATGGAGGGCACTACCGTGTCTTCACTTCGGCACCATCGCCACTAATCCCATCCACCTCCCCTCCTACAAAAATCAAGAAAATTCGTAAATAACGCTGTCCGTGATCATTCGCGGACAGACACTACCGCTGCAATTAGTGGTGACGGTAATGGCTCGGGAGATTCGGCTTCCGTAAAGTTTCTTAGCCAAAATATCAGAAAATGGGGAAGGTCTCGTATCTGTATACCTATATCTACTGTAAGTCCAACTAGTGGAGTATGGTAAGCTGTAGTCGGCACTGCGATCATGGTAGCCCATTCGCTCTCTGTATCGTGACGAGAACGTACGTACGCGCCATATTCGAGTTTCCGGTGCCGCTTCATAAGGCCAATACCCACACGAGTTGATACAGGCGGATTTCAACCCGCATTGCAGCTCCCACCAGGAGTAACGTTTAATGAAGCAAACGGAGAAAACATTATCAAGCAACTGCGTGGAGCGGCTTGTAGGATTATCTATCAGGAGTTAGAATTCGGAATTGGTTACTTCTGTAGCCAGTCACGTAAGTGCAACTGATATTCCTGACGAGTCTTGTCGTAGAACCGGTGCTGCGGCTCCAGCCTGGTGACGAAAGAATAGTTTGATGAGCACAATCCCACGTCACTGCTTCGCTGCTCTAGTCGTCGATACCGACCCCGAGGGGGGCACTAATGAGGGAGTCAGGGCTCACACCCGTGCCGGTAATCTTAGACTCCAGACAACAACGATTCGCAGCGAGACTAGCAAATGCATGCAGCAGCAAACTGAAGGAGCTGGACGAAGACCCTTCGTCCAGCGCACCGATATGCCGAGTAGTCGAGATAGAACACAAGCATGGCCAGACAACCGAAGACCTGAGCTGGCTGGCCCTGGGCGAAGAACCAGTGGTTAAAACCATTTTACTGGACGACAATAGCACAGCCAAGAGAGCCGCGCAGTGCTGGGCAAGAGAGAAGGAAGTGAAAGTCGGGGTGGGAGTCTGGATGTGGTGGACAGATGGATCACGCTCTGACGACGGCCGAGCGGGAGCAGCAGCAGTGTGCAAGCATGGTAATGAATGGAGGACCCACCGCAGTTATCTCTGCACTGGACGTATGCAGATCTCCGATGTTGAGCTGTGAGCGATTGGACTCCCGCTCGGGGAGACAGTCAAGAGATGAGAAAGACTACAACAACATGGAGTGAAAACGGAGGCACTCTTTAACAACTCCCAAACCACAATTCGACGAAGGGCACTCTTGGAGCCAGTCCTGGGGCAGCGATTAGCAATGCGGATTAATCGGAGAGCGTAAGCCCTCCTCGCCAATGGTATCGCCACCGAGATTTACTGGGTCATGGGACACTGCAGCATCCCGCAGAATGATGGAGCACACCGTCAGGCAAACCTGGCCTAAGATGCAAGCAGAAGCATGGCGATAGCATGGCGATAGCATGGCAATACACCTCAGCCTCGAATAGAGTTAGATGACTCTCTGAGGGAAGGTCAGCAGCCAAGGTGAATTGGAAGGGCGACAAATGCAGCAAGCACATTAGCTACAGACTCTAAGGCAAGACTGGGACCAAGAGACCTATCCTGATGACAAGTGTGAAGTCACTGGCTACTAGGTTCTACCAACTAACGTGCAGGCATGCACCAACTGGAGTGTACCTATAACGGTTCGGCTGCCGAGATGAAGATAAATGATCGTGGTGTGTAGGAACAGTGGCCAAGATTTTGGAGCACCTCCTCCACCATTGCAGCAGGTGGAGAGACAAGCAGACAGCACTCTGCAAAGCGGTGATAAAGGTGACAGGCTGGAAAGCGGGCAGATGCCGACACGTGGAGGTCTCTAAGTTGTTTTGCATGGAAGAATGTGATCAAGTGGTGGTGGACATCATGGTGGCTACTGAAGTCGAGAAGTTTCCGCTCAAACGAATGCAGATAGCATGGGGCAGGTGCAGAGGATCACTCAAGGGTGGGGAGCGTGCGGGGGGTGGTGGCAGGGGGCATATATCTTCTCTTCTCTTTTCTTTTCGTTTGTTTCTCTGTTCTGGTCTATCTTGTAGCTATCATTTGTCAGCAGGGATGAAGGGTAGCATGGGGGGAGCTCGACCATCTAGCCGGCTCGCCCGGATGCGGAGGAGGTATTAGGTCTTGTCATACTCTAGCAAGAGTGCATACAGTATGAATAAACAACAACAACAACTCGTCGATACCAAAAGTCTCCGGGCACCACATTTTTGCTAACAATGTGAGACACTCTAGCAGTACAAACTGCATCCGCACGGTCCCATTTGCATTTGTGACGAGTAATCGTATCTAATCAATCTCGCGCCGTCCGATAACTTCTGATATCGACGGGTAATAACGGAAAAAGGCCAATAGAAACGCGGCCAAGCCAATCACTACGGCAATTACCGGATCTTCCCGAGGGATAAAGCGAACAATCAGGCAAGAAGCGGAAGCGCAGCGACCCAAGCCGACAGATCAAATACCATGCGTTTCCTACATACTCGCTACGGACCTGCGCAATGTTGGGTTCAGCCGCATACTGCGCAACCTCAGCCAGTGGGGGGTGATGTTCTACACTGCAGAATTGCTATGCACAATAGGAAGTGCTAGCTCTCACCCTTCAATCCCGGCGGATCATGGCGCAGGGCGTACCCATGGTCCCACATGTTTGGACCCTTGCATTGCGCTAGCCCCTGCATGCCATTCGGTTGTGTCAATTCACAGCACACGCGAGATGCAGTACGACACGTCGATCAGTCACAGGGGTTTAGCGAGGATGGACGACCCCAGAACCCTGTTGAATGCAACTAACGTAACCTTAACTGCTAAGCGGTGCTCGGTTACAGAGCTGTCCTTCAACACATCTCTCGAGGCTAGCTACTCAGCCCGGACACGCCGCCAGCCAAGATGAGGCTACATATTTTCCATAGCTACTTTTGTTTAGATTTCCGTGATTATACGCGTTAAACTTTCTTCGGAGCACAAGGGCGGGAATTAGACAATCGCTGCTATTTAGTCAGGCTGGATAGATCTAGATATTTTGAATGCAGTGCACTACATTACATGGCACGTTTCGCAGCAGCGTAGTCAGCTATGTCGCGTGAGTGGCGGTTGGGTTCTTGTAAGACCTATTTGATACACCTGTCTCGACGCGTTTCAAAGTCTAGCTCGGAAGGTTCGTCCGTACTGGCCTTGGACGCTGGATGTACATACTTTTCAGGTGTAAGAAGTTTAGGATTTAGTGAAGTACTGCTCGGGGGAGACCTTGCGTCAATTGCTGCCTTGATTTCGCGCTCAAAGTATTGACTCTACACGTGAGGTTCTAGTCAGTTCACGGAGAATATTAATCCACCAAGCGACCGGCCAATCCGGGAGTAACTGGCCTCCGTGAACTGAGCGCCCTCACTTAATAACCTAACTAGTCGCTTCAGGGAGTGGGGAACTACTCACTATCAAGTGGCCTGTCAGCTTACTGTGTGCGCTTCGAATATATAGACCACTTTGCCACTTCCTGTTCCTATCAGGTACTTTTAGACCAGGTTAGCCATCGAGGACTCAACTCGGGGAAGCTGCATGCCTCCAGTCCCGTATATGTACGTTTTGGTGCCAAGGGAATTGCCCAACTAGACACCCCAAGTGATACAAGGCGCATATAGAATACCTAGTTAATTGCTAGGGGGTAATGGCAGCGCAGTGTGCATAAATTCCGGTGGCCGCGCAGATATAAATCACAAACGCCATAGAGCTAACACATAAGCAGATTTAAGTAAAGAGACCAAATGTTGTTACGAATGTAAAGCGGATGAAGTCTATTCTATTAACTAAGGAGAAGCTCTGTCTTTATATACATGAGAGCCTGGAATACCATGGAAGTCCATGGAAGCTCACAATTGCAAATACCAGTGGTGGCGAGTGAAGACTCGTGGATGAGTCTGTGACTATGAGTCCGTAGCCTGTGAGTCGATATGACGATCTCAGTACAGGTGACTTCATTACAGATCATATAGTAATAAATGTACTTCGGACGAGAATGGATGAGAAGTTGTGAAACTGAGGAGGGAGTGGCGGGGGAAAATGATGAAGTGAAGGAAGAAAATAAGGAAGAGATAGAGGAAAAGGTGGAGGCAGAGGTGACAGTTCTAGATGATGGTATGGTGCATAGTATGATTGTCGTTGCTCCCCAGCGTTGAGGATATAGCAGATCATAGAGACAGTGATCAGGGTGCGTAGGGTGGAATAGTCTTTTGACGCCCGACGGAGTCGTCCAATTTCCGGCATCATATCGGATGACTATGGCATCCCGGGCTGCATTCTAGTCCACTAGGACTCTGAACTGGTACCGATAGGGCCGTTGCCTACTGGGAATTTGCATCTTGAGGTGGTGCTAGTGCGCTCCAAAGATACCCAAATTATCAGTGGTGAGCCTTAACAGTAGTAGCTGCCGGCAATAAAACCAGAGGGGGAGGATATTAAAACTATTCATACTGCCGGTGGTGGGCTTAAAAACGAATCACACTATAAAATAACGCGGGTTTCACCGTTTCCCACATCTCGCTTCTGAATATCATAGAGGCTACTGGGTACCGGTAGGTATATAGTCCAAGAAAAATTCTGCCTTGCATAGCGATGGCTATCTTGAGTGTAGTTAACAAATTACATTATCGACTGGTATTATAGTTGCTGCCAGTCATTGAGCGATGGACGCGGCGGATCGTGGCGAATGGCGATCAGGGTGTACGGGGTGATTGTCGTTATTGAGCGTCGTTAGAGAAATATTTTCTCTTCAATTCATGGAACGCTGATATGACCGGTTCATTCATGGAAGGTGAGTCTCCGTGAACTGACCAGTGACTCCGGGACGCAACATCCTCCGCGAACTGAGAAGAACAAATGATGAGACTTGAAGTGAGACCTGAAGTGCAGATTTATTAGTCAATAAGATGGTAAAGGAAGTAGACCTGAGTGGACGAAGAGGATAAATCGTGTCAAAAAGGGGAAATTCCATCTTTTTTGGCATGCTCATTTACTTTGCGTACCACCACATGGCCGGAAAGGGGATGAGGGTAGGGGAAGGGGACCTATGACTTTACTTTGTTTTCCTTTGTTGGTTTTCATTGGAATAGGGTGGAGGTTAAGGAGCATGTATGTCATATCCGCGAGCGGCTGAATACAAAATGATTACAAACAAACAAACCACTTGGCCGGACATGCTTTTTGACTTCAACTAGAACTTGTGTTGCAAAGGCTGTTGGAATTGAGCTGAACTTTGCGGCTGATGTATCATTAGCAGCCCCTCCGAGGCTGAACTAGTTCCAATATCCACCACCCAGCCGCACCGTTGACGAAGTCTACAAAGCAGCGACCTACCCTACAAACGCACATCACGCAGATCTCTACTTCAACCACGGCAATGATACTACACCTCCATTTCCTTCCCCTACTTCTCGCCCTCTTCACTTGTCGCACACAAGGATGGGGGGAGTCACTACCGATGATCAACGTACATGGATTCGCAGATCTAACAAGGTGCGCTCAAGACTGCATCACCTTCGGCGGGCCTTACGACATCGACAAAGCCACCGGCTGTCACACTGCAAAATGTATCTGCCAGCCCTCGAAATTTTCAATCGCACTTTCTTCGCTCGCAAAGTGCATTTCGGTGAAGGAGGATGAGCCGGAATGGGGCCCGGTTGGTTGCGGTGAGGATTCGCAGCAGGAACCAGCGGCGAAGGCGTTGAAGGTGGCGTGTAGTGACAAAGGGTTTAATGCCGATGATGTTGTGGCGGATGTTCCGAGGGTGACGGGTGTGGGGGATATTCATGTAACGGCGGATACTACGGGGGGAACAACGGTGGAGACGAGTTGGATAGGTAACGGAGGTACGAAGGCTGCTTCGATTGCTGCTGGGATTGGAGGTGGACGTCTTGAGATGTTCGCGGCTCTTGTCTGTGGGGCTGTGGTCGCTGCAATTGCGCTTCCTGCTCTTATGTTCCGGGTCTATGTTTAACTCCTTCCCACAGTCACGGAGACGTTCAGCTCTCCAACAACCGAACATATAACCTCGAGCACCATTTCCCTGTCCGGTCCTTCTCTAACCCCGCCTTCGAAAACACCCACCTCCGATACAATCACAGACAGCTGGTTCTACTCCATCACCAATATCATCTTCATCTCCATCGTCATCCTCCTCCGGCCTTACTACGCCACAAATAATCGGCATGGTGGTTGGTGTCGTCGGTACTATTGCAACTGTAATCATGGCGTTGTATGCGGTAAAAACATATTAGAGAAAACAAGAAAAGAAGAAAAATAGTGTGCTGGATTAGGGGAGTTAGGGTGAGGTTTTGTATTGATATAATTGCTGTATGTTTTACTTTAATCATTTCTTAATGTGTTATTATCTTCTTTCGTAAATTGGGTGCAAACCTTTGCTGATGCAAACCCATGCACACCATAATGTCGATACGTAACTAAATACCGTTGCTACTTCCGGTTTAATACCGTGCCTCTTCGAAAAATACAGACGATGTGTGAACCTGCAGTGGGATCTGTGCCGTGGAGCCGGTTGCTAGTGAAATAACAAAAGTAGTTACATGTCCGGTTCGATACTCATACCCCGACATACACTCCATCTAACCCACATGCCAGGAACAATCACAACGGTAAAATCCTAGAAGAAATCGCCTTGAATGTATCCCTGAGATCCGGAATAGATGGGATGGATTGAATTGCGCCATCATATGGTAGATATGCTATAGAACAAATGTACACCACCGAAGGTCGAGCCCTAACCTATACCTAACGATTTCGGCAGAAAACAAGCCGTCCTGCCACTATGTATTGAAGTTACGGGAGCCAGTCCTTTGGGAATCGTATAATATATCGTATATTTGACTGGTGCCAATGTTGCGATAGTGAAGGGAGAACCGTGTGTATTGGCTATGGAGCAATGACTGTGTAGGTACAGGTCTAAAGGTCCAAGATACGTAGGGAACGAGAAAGAGTAAAGTGTGAAGTCTAAAAGAGCAGTCACGAACCATATCTATCAATAGCCAAAGTGGACTTCAAAACGGTGATGTGAACCACGGTAGATTTAACACACCCTCAAGAAATTTTTGCTCCCTCTCGGCACGTCATACATATGACCCAGGGGTTTATTAGTGGTGTGGACATGCCCAGCGTCCATACCTAACTAGATGCACAACGCTCCCACCACAGCTCCAAGCCCACCACAACTACAAGCTCACCACCGCGATATGCTCGAGTCTATACATGCACCCGCAACAATTCAAGGTCAATTATATCCGTGGGTTTTACTCTGTTCACAATATAAATTATTGGTGAAATGCAGACAAATCGCAGTCTTTAATCTGCTGATTTCATTTATATAATATCTCTGGTCTTGTGATTGAGTACTGTTGACCAGAATAAGTGCCACTTTTGAGACTGAGCATTACGAATTGGAATGAGCACCGCTGAACAGAGCTGGACCATAATTTATAAATTGCACACCCTCAGACTATTAATAAGTACGGCTGAGCGGGTAATACAGATTACTTCAGGGTGTGCTGCTCACTACTATGTTGAGATCAATCGAGTACAAATAGAGATATTGAATTGACTATCGTACAAAAGTGATTGTCTGAAGAGCAAAGAGAGAGAGAAAGACAGGCAAATATATGGGAAAGGAGAGAGCATACTCGGCGAAGCCGAGTATCACATCCGGAGACCAATGCCGGGCATCACTACCGGGGCTAGCCCTACTCCTCAGCATGGGGGCTGGTGGCGGCCCATGGGGGCCGCAAGCCACCGGCCTCATGCCCGCAGCCTTAGGCCAAACGCCACAAAAGCCACCGGGTCAAATCCCGTGCCAACATACTATGTGAAATCTAGTGGACTCGGCTTCCCTTCAGCACGTGTCTTTTCATTCGGCAGTCATATTCAAACAATTGCAGCACAAGAAATGTCACGAAAGCAAAAACCGAAACGAAACAGTAAACGAAGCATAAACCAGGGTGCCGCCTCGGGAGAGTAGCGATCACCGCTGCGACCGCTACTCTACCTGGACTCTCCCATTCTGGGTCGGAAGCCGTTCTCTGGCTGCCAGTAGTTCCACCCCGTTTCAAGTAGAGGTCCGCCGTTCATGATGTTTAGTTGGCAGGTGTCAGTGTATTTGAACAGAAACTCGAGTTGAGGTCTCCCGAGCCTCAGATACGGAGGCGCCGCGCGTATCTGAGGGGATTCAAGTTCCTATTGACAGAGGGGTATGCATTGGCTTAGCAGAATGGCTTCTTGTCTTCGTTTCTGGGCACACATTTCATGGCTGGGTGCGGTCCTTCGCAGATCGTGCAAGCATGTGCGAAGCAGCATGATTGGTAGGTGCAGGTTTCACTGTTGTAGTTGTTACAGATCTTGTCACCGGAGCTGGTGCTAGTGCGATTGGCTGGGCTGTGCGGGGTGCCTGTGTGTGTTCGTTTCGTTGGGCGGGCGGTTTCGGCTGGAATGCGCTTAACGAATCGAGCCGTCTCCAGCCTGTGGTCTGGAGTGCTCTATCTCGATAATTCATATACGCCTCGGCTTATTCTCTTCTGGTGGAACTTTGCACGCGATCCCACGTGTGGGTTCGGAGGTGGTCGTAGAGTGTATGTACGTAAGATAGCACTGCCATGACAAGCGAGAGCTTTTGCGGCGGTGGTGCAAATGTGCATAGAATTCGGATGTAGACCATAGAAGAGCGCATGAGGTGAGATATCGATTTGTATTCCTCGATCTCGACGCCTCCGGCGCCGAAGGAGTATAACTGCAGGTGTTTCTTCTTGTATGTGAACGCAGCCTCCAGCTTCAGGAAGTGTCTAGCTTGGAACTTGTTTGTATAGATGGACTGCACGACTGCTGTGTCTAATGTGGGAATATCTCTTGGATGGAGAGAAGCATGGGGTCGCTACCTGGTAGTTCGGCTGTCGTGCTTGTGGCTGCCGTGCCTGGTGTGCTCGGTGTCGTCGTGGGTCTTGGACCGCGCCGCGCTTCGAGGGCAGCTGTGAGTGCTCGTTGTACGACGTTGATATCGATACCGGGAGGGTTCAAACTTCGACAATTGACTATCGATTGTGCGTTTGCGGTGCCGCTGGTGCTGCCATGGTCTGCGACCTAGCTTCCGCTGCTTGACTAGCTCGAGGAGAAACTAGAGTTTGACGACATTTTGTTAATGGAGGGAGAGAGGCTATATGTGAAGGGAGTGCGAGAGACGGTGGTGAGAAGGAAAAGTGTGCGAGGGGCGTGGTGAGACGACGGAGCGTGGGAGCCGAGAAGATAGTGAAGATGAGAGTGCGAGAGAATGCGGGTGTGTTTGTGTTGATACTGAAGGCGCGGCTGCCTAACCTCTGCTACTCCGCTGCTTATATATGCTCTCTTCCCTCGCTCCTGACTTCCTCCGCTCGGGCTGCTCTTGCTAGTCCCGACTCTTTGCGGGTGTCATACACTTCGCAGAAACGCGGATTAAGTACGATAGGAAGTGCTAAGATGTATCAGCCCCCATACCATCTGTTCATAACCAAAACAAGGAGCATATTGGGCCTCAACATTGCATATCCGGGGTATATTCACCTTGGCATTGCGCTAGCTCATGCAACTGTTATTTCAGTTGTATTAATCTCAGTACTGCGTCACACGCGAGAAGCGGTACGACGCATCGATCAGGCACAGGGTTTAGCGAGTATGCACGACCCCGAACCTTGTTGAAATGCAACTAGCGATATAATGTAATTGTAACCATGCTCTCATTTTTAAATATATATCTCGCCTTCACTAGCACACCGCCCCATAAGATGGAATATTGTATGCATGTATATTTGTGATTGATTCCCGGATTTAAGTTGGAGAATTATAATACACACCTGGGTCAGGCGAAAAGGTGTATTTGAACAGAACTTGGTGCTCTGTTGATATTTTGTCAACTGCGCAAGTTTTACCGCAACTTCACTTTCGGACAAGTTCCGGTGCCAGACCACAGGTGGTGGATGATATCTCAATTCACGACGTGCAGATCGCACTTATCTCTCTATCCACGCCCCATGCCAAGAACTTGAAAGGAAACGTTGTTGTAGAGCTTAATACCAAGGAAAGTGCTTCCTACTCCTCTGAACCATAAAATTTTTTCGAAACTTCTAAGGGCAGGGCTGTCAGAAAATACGACTATGGCATGGTGTTTAGGGTTCCATGTGAGGAAACTGGAAGTGTTTGTCTTCGTGCCTGTCGGCAGGCGTTAAACCATCATCCGGAAGTAAGGGAGGGAAGTACAACCTCGGTAACCATGACTCTAGAGAAGCAGACCGTAAACACCCCACGTGTTTCGTATCACTAGTATACGTCTCCACCGTTTTTTGAGTGTTAGTTGTACGTACCTGTCGTTCTCTCCACAGTTTGGGCTAAACTTTTCGTAGAATCCGCTCTCCCGGTATCCACATCAAAACCATCCAGCTTGCACGCCGCCTTCGGCACCTCCGCCGCTGAGTATTGCTGCGACTCGTCCCTACAACCGAAAACCCTAAGTCCTGGCTGATCGTCTCGAACTGAAATGCATTGCGCGAGATAAGAAAGTGCGACTGCAAATATCGTTTACTCGCAGACACAATTTTAGGAAGCGCAGCTTGTGAGTTTGTCTATATCATAGGGCCCACCATCAGTCAAACAGTCTTGAGCGCACTGTCTAAGGTCGCTAAATCCAGGTACTCCACCACTTATGGATACTACGTCTGATATGACTTGAATGTGTCATGTGAAGAAGAGAAGCAGGGGGAGGAAGGTCGAAGTCGCAGTCGGAGGTGGTGTGTCATTGCCAGAGGTTAGGGGAAATATGCATGTAAATGTGCGTGTAGGTCGCGTCTTTGTATTCTTATGATGGTGAGGCTGAATTTGTTGGATATTGAAACAAGCTATTACCGCTTTGCCTAAGAGGGCTGGGAACACGACTACTCCTAGTCATAAAGTTCAGCCCGACCCGGCGGGAGGAATGTTACGGTTAGGACGGATGTGATGTTTTAAACGATAGCCTCTGCAACACAAGTTCCTGTTCAAGCAGAAAATGTACGTCTAAATAAATAAAATGTAACAACGAAAGTTTGAAAAGATCTATCAGAATCTTAAAAGAAGAATGCAAAGAGGTAGTATAGCAAGTATAATGAAGTTAAGCAGTGTACCAAAAGCAAGCATATACTGTAAGTGTTTTCCAGAGGAGATAATATTGTATTTCTATCAATGTCTAAGCAAGCCTAAAGGACTGTTCACAAACCAGAGAAACTGTCTCTAAATATACAATAATATACAAGTGATTGTCCATGACCATGGTCACGGATCAATAACTCAAACAAGAACAGAAAACTCTGGAACTGTACAAAAATACATTGGAACTGTACAGAACATAACAGGATAGCCTAGACACAATTTCCAAAAATAAGCGCTGATAAATCCCAAATTCCAGCAGAACTGAAACACAGGGTTCTGAACAAGTTCTAACCGGAACTTTCTAGACACCTTGTAACAAGGATAACAAAAGTAATAAAAGTTATTAACACAACACATTATACTTATCCATAAAGTACCATCTCATTGTATAGAGAATTACTTAACGAAGTACAATATTAGTAAAGAGAAATGTCGATACATCTGTATTTTCAATACCCCTTCTCACTTTGATCAAAATAACTTTTAACATACGTCTGCAGCGACTAGTGTTAGCAACGGGTCCGGGTAACCCGCCAGCGGTCCGGTTTTTGGCCGGCGGTTCGGTTCGGTTCGGTTCCAAACCCGGCCAAAAACCCGAACCGCTTTGTCTTGGCGGGGTTGTTACCCGGACCGGACATAAACCCGCGGGTTTTGGCCGGGTTGTACCCGGACCACGGTTCAATTTTTACGGTTCCTGCAACTTTCGCTCCAATTAAGTATTTGAGTTCTGATCGTATCATGACATGATCAGTATGTACATTGTGCAGTTCTAGTCACTCTTTCACCTCCAACTTTCAGATTTGTGATCCGACGGATATTCATTCAGTGGCTGTGAAATAAAGACACATTTTACGGGAAGGTACCTGGTTTTCGATAGCGACTCAACGATTATTGGTCGGATCACAAATCGGAAAGCGGTTGGCGAAAGAGCGGCTAGAACTGCACAATCTACGTACTGATCATGTCACGATACGATCAGAACTCAAATACTTAATTGGAGCCAAAATTGTGATGTTGAAATGCCGGGTTTTTGGTGGTAAAACCGGCCCATTTGCAACGGTTTCGGTTTTCGTGTGGTAAAGCCCGTTGCAACGGTTCGGTTCCGGTTCCAACCCTAACCCGGAACCGTTCTAGTGGGTTGGAACCGTTGCTAACACTAGCAGCGACAATGCTAGTTTCCGTCTGAATCACCCGTGTGTTCCGAACGGCTGTGACGGCTGTGATGGAACCATGTACCCGCCGACAGAGAATTACACGCTTTCTTTCACCCAGGCGACTCGTAGCATTCCATACTTATCTCCAATACATTGCGCCGGGAAGGTGGTGACATATATCCACCATCAGAATGACACCTGTGTCACACTCTTCGCAGGGGCTGAAGTTACGCTGTAGCCGTTTACACAACAGCTGGCGATGATTATGCCTTTCTTCGGCCGATAGCCAAATTTTACCTCTCCATGATTGCTATATATCTGATGCCTCATTTGCCGCATATATGTTTAGCTTTGAGATTGTGTCACATGTTGTATCACAGTCTTCGCTTCAGATAAATCACTTGCTCTTGCATATGCTTGGCCATTATCATATTTTACGTGTCTGAAATATACAGTCCAATCTTTACACTCTCTCATACGATGCTCTCAGTCCTCCACATTTTGCCTTGATCCATCCATGGCTGGCGATGATTAATCCTCCTCATCGGCATCCGCATCATCGCCATAGTCGCACTCATACTTGTCGACATCACCGGTTCCCTGTTCAAACCTACTATACTCTCAGTTCAATACATTCTGCGTTGATCCATCATCGCCTGCCGATGTTTCTTCCTTCTCATCCGCATCCGCATTGTCGCGATCCTCACCCTCATACCCATCGACACCACTGGTTCCCAGGCGACACATCTAGTGTTCAGTCACAGGCTGTTGTCACTACCTGGAGGTGGGGATGGCATTGTGCACTTTGCTTTCATCACCTTCGTGTTCGTAATCCCCACTGCCCCTGGGCATCCCAAACAGAAATTCATCATCCGAGCAATGGTTGTCTATTGGGATGTTTTGGTCAGTGCTTCAGATCTCAGACTCGTCAAGCGCCAATTCGGAGGTCAAATAATTGAGAAGAATAGCATTGTCAACACGCACTGTATCCACGCTAATCACCATGGCAGGAGTTGGGTTATCCACCTGTTGGATCTGATGCTTGACTGTAGTAAGAGTGTTGTTATCAACCCTCTGTTGGTTGGTCTCCAGTAATGTGTTCCAGGTATTCATCAATAATGTATATGTGTCTGCAACGCCGCCGAGGTTGACAACTTGCGACCCATTGCAGTTCAACAGGATGCGTTCTTGTCAGCATCATTCATGTAATTGAAGTAGTTTGAGCGATCAGGTCTCTGCTCTATGAGCTTTGGCTTGGAAGCTTTCGGATAAATGTCTTTGTTTGTTTGCCACTCCACGAGAGCATCGCAGAACGCGGTGCAGGTGAACATGATCAGTGGTGAGGGTATATGACTGTCCTTGTCGTCCATAATTGAATAATCAAATCCATCACCATACTTAGCGCGGTTATTAGCATGAGGATAAAATTTGATGTATTTAAACCGCTTGATTGTTTCTGCCGGGAACTGCAGTGGACACTGGCTATTCGTCAGCAGCTTTCAACACTCTCTGCTTTGGATTACGACTGTGTACACCACCTTCCACACGCTCTGTGACAGGAAAAGGATATATATTATCTGCCAGAAGTGAATGAATGAATTCCAAATGCTCTGCATAAGGTTCAAAGCGGTGGAGATCATATAGCTGTGCTACAGTGTCCCTTTCTGATTGGATAAAATGGGATTTAACCTGATCAACCTGTGCGTGAACCTGGTACTGGATTGAGCGTGTAATATCCAACGTGGGCTGTTGCTTCAGCATACCTCTTTCATAATGTCCTTTGTTCATGCCTCAAATGTTATGGACCAAATAGTGTTTTGCTGCATTGCGGTGTTCCAGTAAGTCTCTATTATCTAAGAGTGTGAGGGTTCACCTAATGCATTTGCAACACGTGGCGTTGCATAACTTACCGTCTCCAAGTCGCTTGCACTTGTCAATGGCAGTCTGTTGCACATGTAGAGCTTCAGGAGTCTGCCTGTTTGAAATACAATATGCGTTATGTCAGAGTGATCAAATTGATCGATGCTGCAACAGCTGGAGACCACTGATCGAGGTGTAGACACCGTCGGAATATGCAATTGCAAATGTCTCTGTCTCTGATTGATTTCTGTAGCTCTCGTTCGCAGTGGATTTGAAATAATCACGCGGGTTGCTGGATTAGGTATGGGGAATAGGCCGGTTTTCAAGACCGCTGAGAGGAGTGGGAGTGCTAGCGATGGTGGATGTGGGGCTGGATACATCGCGACTCGTTGAGTCTGGCTGTGTGGTTCCACTGGGTGCTGGTTTGTTATTACTGCTTGTACCCGAAGTGGCGGTTAGAGTGATTCTGGACCATCGCTATGTACTAGACGAGGTGGAAGTCACGGGTTGAGTGATATTAGCAACACGGCAATTGTTCAGTTAACATGAGGGTGTGGAGTTCCGACCTTGGAATGTAGAGGCTACAGAACTGCCTCCATGAGGGGAATCCCTTGCGCCAGCCGGTACTGTAATGAGTCTCTTCGCAGGGGGAAGTTGAGCACTCACTGCAGGCCAACGCTTTTGTTGATTCTGCCGATTAGCAAGACTTCAGACATTTCTTATGACCGGAAACGCGACTGGGTGAGGGTATTGGGAAGGCATCATTCAATATCAATATTCGACGTTAGGACTATAGTTAAAACTTCTGCTGCATACCTATTCAATGGCAGGCCAGGTAGACTACTATTTGAGTGACCATGGAGGGATTTTGGAAACAAGGGATGTGCAGTGTAGACCGCGCTAGACTCTGAACTTTGAAAATACTAGAGGAGGAGATCCCTTCAAAAGCATTTAATTATGCGGTTAATTGCCATCAAATTAAACTCAGATTAAACTCAGCAATGATATTAACTGTTACAACAATGTCTGATGGTCTATTTGCACCGCTTGAAGGTGTTTATGCCTTCTTGGCGCTATTATCATCCTATTGCACTCCTTCTTGGCAACATACTTTGAACCATCGATTTTGTATATCTTCATCTTCCTGCTGAAATTCCCCCTTTGGCAGCGGTACAAGCATCGCAAAGTAAACAATGATATATTCTCTGTCCTATGACATCAGTGGCGTCTGCTGTTTCCACCGGTACATGTTGCTAGCAGTGTTGAATCATTGCAAAGTTGGGACAACTTGAGAAAAACTCAGTTTGCTCCAAGATGCATGAGGTCTGAGCAGTAAAAGTGGTATGTGATGCCAGCGCAGTGCCTGGCATCGCAATCGGTCCTCACCATGGGAACTCAGTCTCGTCTTGAGGCTCCTGATTCATGATGTGCTTGGCTGTACTGCAACATGAAGGCTGCTCTATTGTGTGTTCATAAACCAACAAAACGCAGGATCTGAATGAAATCACCTGAACTCGAGTATATATATCACTGCTTTAAGCCGATTGTTAGGAATGGTTCGAAATGCCCGGGTAAGTTCAGGGTCCGCTTCCGACCCGCAAATGATCTATTGCAATAAGTCTTACCATACGAAAAACCGGACTGTTGCAATTGGGCGGGTTTTACCACCAAAAACCCAGCATTTCAACATCACAAGTTTGCCTCCAATTAAGTATCTGAGTTTCGATCGTATCATGACAAGATCACTACGTACATTGTGAAGTTTTCTGCGCTGGTTTACATTCCGATTTCAGATTGGCGATAAGACCAATATTCAATGAGTGGCGATTGAAAACCGGCAAATTTCAGTTACAATTCGCCCATGTTTCACAGCCACTCCATGAATATGACGCAGATCAGAATTCTGAAAGCGGGAGGTGAAAGAGTGTCTAGAATTGCACAATCTACATACTGATCATATCGTGATATGATCAGAACTCAAACACTTAATTTGACAGATAGTTGCAGGGACCGCAAAATGTAACCCCGGTGCGGGTACAACCCGGATAAATTACCGCGTGTTTTTGTCTGGTCGAAGTAACAACTCTGCTAAGACAGAGCGGGTCGGGTTCCATGCCAGTTGATAATGTGGACTGGGGTATCGGTTCCACTTCCAACCCGGACCGAAGTCGGGTAACCCGGAACTGTTGCTAACATCATTTCCGACTACACCTCCATTCTCTTTTCCTCCCGTATTGAACACAGTGGCAGCAACATGAACCATCTTGACATCATGTGACTTGCAAAAAACAATGTCTCTCGTTCCAAAACACACCCAATAACTTACACCACTTTTTACATTGACTCTGGGCATCTTTTGACCAGATTCATCTGAATCATAATGTTCATGCCTTGGATGCAGATTCATCTTCAACTCAAAGCGATGGCATCAAAGGGCAGCCACTAATGAAGGGAAAGGCGACTGCTAGGGCAAAAATGCTGACATCCGCTATAAATTGATGCCTGTTGTTAGATTGGGACAGTATCAAATGATTCATCTCGGAATACATCTGTGGCCTCATACGGATATACAATGTTTGTGGCGTCAAGAATAACAGGGCCTGGTACTTCATTCATGATATAATCTTTCTTGATCCAGTCACGACTTGCCACTTTGCACAATTCCAGCTGGGGTGGCTGCACCGCAGGACCAGGAGTTCACCTTTTCGGCAGTGGTGGGCAGCCTTCCTCTCAACTATGGGCAAATGTTTGACAAAATCTGCAACCAAATGAACAATTGAAGGTGGGACAACCCCCATTGCTGCGGGGATCAAGTCGATAGCTCCAATCCATAAACAACCAGCTGAGCAAAGGTTCAACGCACTGGGAAGCGTTTCTCTTGGTACTGTAGCGATGATATCAGGGCAAAGAGTGAGCCATCAAGATGCCGGCAGTTCATGCGAGGCAACTTCCAGGGCGTTACACCACTGAATTGAGATGATATAGTTGACGAACGTGATGATGATAAGAACTGGCCGGATCCCTGAGAGCCGAATGGTGGCAAGACCAGTCCACCGATGACAATGACAATGACGACGGCGAAGGTGAAAAGGACATACAGGGCGGTGTGAAAGGGACCGGGAAGGGGAAGGGAAGGAAGGATGGGAAGGGGAATGGGAAGGCGACTAAAGACGAGAAGGGGAAAGGGAAGGATAAGGGAAGGGAAAAGGTAAAGGGAACGGTATTGATAAACGAACCCCAGGGGGAGATGATATCTCGTTTGCAGTTGCTGTGCAGTTGCAGAAGGAAATGTCAGAGGCAGACTTGGACACAGAGGGCTAACTAGACGAGGTATATTGAGAGCCGGAAGTATCGCCAGTGGTATCAATTTCCTCACATGATGATACCTACTCTGTGTGGTTCGACAGCGAATATGACTCCGAACAGGAACGCGCTTTGGTTAGCTGTTTGCAGGATGATGTAGACGCACCGGACGATGTTGATGTTGACGGCTATGTGGATATGGAAAGGGACGGTGACATTGAAGAGGAGGAAGATGAAGAGAAGGAAGATGATGAGAAGCAGGAGAAGGAGCCGGGTGAAAATGAGGAGGATGTTAAGGATGAGGATGATAGCAAAGAACCTCAGACAATTGGCCAGGGAGAGAAGCTAAATACATCGGCTGATGATGTAGATACCAAGGTGGACGATCAGCCAATCGTGCGACCTGAGCAAGGGCAGAAGATGCATGGGCATACCCCACGGCCACAGCCTCCACCATGGTCAGAAATCTCGGACCCTCGCCCACAACCTCGCACTCTGGAGACCCATTCCCTTAGTGGGCTGGAGCATCTGGGGCTTGTGACCGTACAATATTTCTGCCCAGTGGTGCCAACTCTGCGAGAACCTGAGACAGCTGAAAGCATCTTCAATGTGGATGTGGATCAGCAGCTGCTGATTGAATTGGCAGGTGGCCACAGCCTCCACGATATCCCACTCCCGGACGCACCCCCAGATGGCTCGGTAAGCCTGGAGGGAACCAGTCCTCACGTTGCAGAGGAGGTGATGGTTGTTGTGGTTGGGTTAGGGTTGGGTTCTTGTCTTGTTTGTTTCCTGTGTTCCAATCCATATATCCCAGGCATTAAGTATTACAGGCATCGCGAGGCTTTTGAATCGCTCAAGGGTTATTTCATTTTTGGATTTTGTATTGGTTATATTATATTGGTTTTATATTTTCATAGTATTATGGGACATTGTGCATAGAGCATTTTTGCAACTCCTGGCGCGTAAGGAACCACCTTCTGATGGTGTTGAGAATCAATAAGTTAGCTGAAAGTATCATGAGCTTACACACGAGGCTACTCAGGCCCAACACCATCTTTCGTCCCTTGCTACAGTGTATACTGCACTATTTGTGTATCGTCTATAATGCCAGAGAAGACTCCTTTCCATTGTCCGGAATGTGCATGCCGAAAGATGTTCACCTCAGACAGCTGGTGACTTAAGCGTAGTATATTTTACCATCCTGAACACCTTCAAGTGAACATATCCTGAGATTCCAATGGAAGCACCATGATTGAGCGACCATACACTTCGGCTTCGAATTGAGCTAGACGGATCTCCAAAGAAAGATTGGCAACCAAGGGCCAGTGGGAGGCCAACATGTGCAGCAAACACTTTCGCTACACACTGAAGGGCAAGGCAGGCAGTAACAGACCGATCCCAATCACAAGCGCAAAGTCATTGCCAACAAAATTCTACCAAGTGAAGTGCGGGCATGTGTGCACCGGAGTTTACCTGAAATGGTTTGGACACCGAGCAGACGACAAATGCCGGTGGCGCGGGGGAACTGTAGCCCAAACATGGGAGTATCTCCTGCGACACTACTGCTGGTGGAAATACCAGCAGTGCGAGCTCTGCAGGGAGGTGGGGAAGGGAAGGCACTGGAAAGCGGGCCGGTGCCGGCAGGCTGATGTATCTGAGCTGCTCTCCATGGACAAATGTGATAAAGCGGTGATTGACATTCTGGCGGCCATGGACATCAGGAAGTTCCCGCCAAAATGAGGCAAGGAGGCCACAGAGGGCAGTCTTTCGTTACCATTTCTATTTCTTTCTTTCTTTTCTAGTCTTTTTCTCTCTCTTTCCTCTGTCTTTTGTCACCGGAGACGTAGGGTAGCAGGAAGGAGCTCCGCCATCTATCCAGCTTGCCCAGAGGCGGGGTGAAGAAGGGCATGTTATACTCTAGCTAGAGTGAATACAGTATTAATAAACAACAACAAAAACACCTTCAAGTGGCATGCAAGAAGAATCTGAATATTGGCAGCATGCCCCGACGTGTTGAACGCGCTCTGCGTCCTGAATTCAACAATAACAAAGTTTCTGTCGAAGACTTGGACACATTTCCCTACCTCAAACACATTGTAAATATCGCACAGTGGGACTCTTAACCACCGCCACCTCTGCCACGGCAGGAATTATACTGCGGCCTGGGCGCTCAGCTGATCGATTACATTGCTGAGCCATGGGAATGCGATGCCGAGGGCTGCCTTGAGACGAACCTACAAAACAATCCCTACTACCCGTTTGCGAAGCATGAAGAGTACAAATAGATCCAGTGTGGGATCAAGAAGATGCGCATGAAGACGAACTATGACAATGTGCTGAAGGAAGGAAACACCGCTCTGTGCTTCCCAACATTCAAAGACATGGATGGCATCCAGAAGCTCATGCCTAGCAAGGCAGATGATCAGGCTCTTGGTGAGTGGGAATTACACACTCTGGAACATTTGAGATGGAATGACAATCGCCAACGACCTATTCAATACTGGAGTCGGGATATCATCAAAAGCATGAAATGGTTGATACGGCAGCCAGCCTAAGTTGAGCATCTCATTTTCACCCTTCAGTGTTGATTTAACAGCAATACATCCCCTAAATGCCTCTATACCGAAATGCACACTGCGCCCTGGTGGTGGGAAACACAGGTAAGGAGAGATACCCGAGGATAATAACATGCTAATTGACGTTTAGTTAACGCTCAGAGTGGGGGATACACTCGTTCCCTAGATCTTCATGTCCGACGAAACACCTCTTTCGAATTTTCCTCGCGATAACAAAGAGTGTCCGGTATATATCACAATTGGCAATCTAGCTTCGAAGATCCGCCAGATGCCCCCAACGCAGAGTATCTGAATGGTTGCTCAACTACTCATGCCAATCAGCAACCGCAATATTGCTCACGAGCAGCTGGATGAGCAGCGGCAATCAAACTGAGAGGTGCTGAACTGAGTACTCCAGCTGCAAATCCAGCCAGTCACCATTAAACAATACCCCAGAGCAGAGAGCGGGTATTACAATGTTCTCTGTGCAGATGGGAACTTCAGGCATTGCAAACCGGTTATAGCAGGATGGCTGGCAGATTGCCCAGAGTATAGCAACCTACATCATCTCGAGTGGCATGTCTGTTTTTGGTGCGAGTTTCCAATTAACAAACTTGGAGATTATGTGCATCCTGACAAGCAACACCCCGGGCTGGATCACAACCTATATAGAACACTCAGCGATGTGGACACCAAGGAAGCTGATGTCTAACTATCGTCACGCCATATTCACCAAACATTCAACATGTTTCAACCTATTTCTTGTCTCATGAACGACCTCCCCAAGCCCAACCTCCTCCATACAATGCAGATCGGCATGCTTGACCATCACCAGAAGTGGATTTTCCTCTTCATGAAGATGTACGATCGGCTTGACAAGTACAATGCAACCTGGTTATCTGTGCCTGCTTACCACGACTTGACACCAAAAAAGAAGTCATACGGGAACGTTTCTCAATGGAATGGGAATGTGATTCAGGAAGTGAGCCAGTACCTACATGGAGTTCAAACGCAGTCTCTACGCGGCAGTAGCCCCACTCAGCGTCCCATATTCAATTCCGCAATTGAATTTCAACGGACATAGTTAGAATTCCAAATATATGCTTAATATAAATGTTACAATGATGCAACATTCAGCTACATGGAGGACGCCTTGCATTATTTTCACAGCTTCAAAGATGTTTTCTTACTCGGGCGAGCAGCCAACATGACAAAGGCCAAACCCAATGCCCTGAGAACGGAACTTGTGAAGAAGCCAAAGGTGGACAAGTGTAACACCGGGAGATCCACCCTAAGTCCTAATCAATAAAAGCCCTTAGTGACTTCTCGACTAATAAAGAGAAGAATGATTAAAGCCTCACTCAGAATGTGTATGAGGATTACACCCCAAGGTAACAAGGTAACTGTTCCGTTCTCTGCTTCCAAAAGATTGTATCGACCTAAGAGTATCGTCTTATGCTATCAATATACTGGAGCTCACGATTCAGGAGTATCCTACCCAGAAGATCTTCTGAACTGACACGCTCTCATGCTCGTCCTCAGACTCCCTTTGGACTCAAGATTATCGGCCCAGCAACCGGCACGTATACTCAAGAAACACCTGTCCTCAAGTACGATGACTCCAAGTATTGACTTGTCTCATCAGAAACAGCAAAGTAGTTTCGCCTCAGCAGAAGGAGTAGTGCTGACTCATGAGTATCCTTCAAACCACCTTGTTATTGGGCTGGTTCTTCGGACTCCAAAGTATCATCTTGCTCTCTTCCAGATCCAGGACTTGCTGGGATGATGGTAGTAAGAATAACCAAGTATAAAGAGTGATGGGTTTATCCGTAATATAGAACTGAAGAAGAATGTACAACTCTGGGCTTCAAAGGAGAAATATCCTCGTTGACTTCCTTCCAGAACCAATTGATAATACACGGGAATAAAGTTAAGGCTTAACCTCCAGGTTGAGAAGGTCAATAGGTATTTGTAGATAAATCTCAAGGTAGATTTTATGATTTATAGAACTGTTATCGATGTCCTTCCTCAATGTCGGTATCGCTGATATATATCAGATAATCCACACCCTCAAGAATCCTAAGACTGCAAAAGCCTGTTTCGGAGTTCTCATTCGTAACTGCCTTATCGTCCTTGCCTTCTCCCATTGATGGTCGAGTTCTAACTCTCATGAGTGCTAACTACGTCATCAAGGTATTGAGCTCGTAATGCGACACTATTGCCATTGGCGATATCTTGTACTGTTATGAGCTTATCAGAAGCCAATTATTAACAAATAGGTTCCTGTCACCAAGAGCCAGTGAGAGTGCCCTCTCATATACCCACCGGGTACGTAACAGTCTAATGATTACAGCAAACGACAGAACCCTTAATTTGACTACGCTTTATTGGAGCCAAATATACAGAATTCTGCAATTGAGCTGTTTTGCCATATATTGAACGGAGACTATCCAGCACCACTTGGGACATGTGAATCGTACGACCCATTTTCCCCAGACCCAGAAGGTGTGGTCGAAACAAGGGGTGATTCGTACAAGTCTATTCGCTCGCCTGGGCTATGATATATGAGTCATTGGTTATTGACTTATCCTGTATATGACCATGCATATCACGAGATGCAGTTGTAGTTTGATATTGATGACATCTCACCTCATAAGGAATGAACCACAGGAGCATGAGAGAATAGTTGTATGTTGAGCGACTAGGTATCAGGTTTCCTGCCGATAAGGAATAAACCATAGACAACAGAGATCCTACAACCAATACCGATTGAAAGATGATTCACATCTTATTTGTGCTTGGCTTGATCGCTGTCGTTGGACTATTGACATTCAGGTAGTGTAAAGGAGATATTACCAATAGGAGAACAGATCCGGAAGGTTGATCCAATGAGGAAACCCGAGTGATATTACATGAGTTCAGATTGAGTATCCTTATTTGGATTATTGAGTGATACTTTATGACCCCAGAAGTATACCTCTAACACCAAAGGCATAACAACGAGGAAACAAATGCATAAACTTGGAAGCCCTCCAAGATGGGGCTCGAAATGAACGCCTGGCAAGATTATATCAGCCACGACATCGATATTTTCAAGGAGTTCAATGCTGTCTTCAACTTTCCGAAGATCAACTTGATATCTGATTGTGCAGAACAGATTCGTCGATACGGAGCCTTGCAACAGTTATCTACCGAGAGACATGAACAAGAACCTAAAACAAACCTCAAGGACGGTTGGAATGCCTCCAATCACCATCTCAACTACCAGCCACAAGCAATCACCTGTCAGCATCGCATTCTCTGCATTCAAATTCGCGAGCTCAATGTCCTCGCCCTCACTGAGCGTTAGGAAAACAGTGCTACCCCCTGCAAAGTCTTCCCTTCCCGTGCTGATCTGGCTGCCCCCCTGAGTTCTCCTCCATCTGCAAAGCCCAACTTCATGGGACCCTCAATCCGCCGTGATGAACAGCATCCTGATTTTATGATCACAGACTTCAGAGCATTACTCGACGATACGCAAGACGCAACACACCAAGCGGCAATATACAGCGGCACGTGAGAGTGTTTAAAGCATAAGTGTGGTAACATTACGTATATATCGAATGAACAACTGCACACAATGGAGTTCTGTATTGCCTGTGTTATTAAAGTCCAAGTTGAGTGTTCAGAAGGTAAACGCATATCACAGATGTGTCAATACACGGGAAGCCAGAGCTGCCGCGAAGAGGATTGATGCAATGACTTGGTGTGCCAAAAGCAACACCCAGGGAGGTGTGATGGTGTGCTGAATAGGCATCTCATGTGGCAACTGCAACAACTATTCAAAATAAAGCTCCAAAACAAGGATGGAGCTTTCATTGACTACTGGTTAGCCCTGACGCTCACCATAATACCTGAAAACTTGGGTAACTTGGATCCCATCTCGAAATTTGTACAAGTGAGAATTGCACTGGCAGCCATTGCTTTGCAAGTTTTCAGCGCAGGAAACATTGTAGGCTGCACCTGTGATTCCAGAGATAGCTAATAGTAGTAAGACATGAGAAGGACGAAACAAGCGATGGATTGTCAACAGCCACATAGATCTGGCAACTTCGAATGATGAGTATAATTAGTAAAGAAAGAGTTGCATTTTGCACGCAGGTAGAAGGAACGCAAGGAGATATTTTCTCAGCGTCACGCATCGCATTGCAATCCTGATTTAAGCGTGTACCCAATGAACCCATTCCGACATTTGGTCACAGTTGGCCACCACGCCAGATTGTGTGTGCAAAATTGGAGACTGACAGAACGAGAAGAAACTGTGAATCAGCGATCGGAGGGAGATATGCAAAGCGACGTATCTTATTGAAACTGGGCCCGGAGAATTACGCCACCGGGGTGTCTCTGACATCTCGGACAAAGCTGTTCCACTCTGACAGAGGCATTTCGCCGCGACGGAAATATTTTTTGCTAATTGTGGTCATTAACATATTGGATTCTTCCCTGTGTATATATGTGCAGCAAATTTTCTTCAAAAGCTGCAGACACAACTGACAGATTTCCTTTGTTGATTTGCTCTCCAGTATATTGATATGCCATGATGATATGTTCAGATCAGTCGTTAAGCTTTCATTTATATGCAACATTGATGGCAGCATTGCTGTCAGAAACGAGAGCAGTCAGAAAATCTATCCTCAATGGATTTATAGTTCCACACTTGAACCAGAGATTATGTTTTGTCATCATAGCAAGTGCAATGTGCTTAGCCCCATACATAGCAGTAGCAACGGACCACTGTTTGCAACATCTCCACTACATAGTAGCGTTCTTAAGTGGAAAAATATATCTTGGAAAACTTCTTCTTGTATCTAATCAATTGTCACAATATGCATCCATAGATGCAGTCATTTTGAGTTGATTATTCCAGGGATAGAATCTCTTTCTGCCTGTCATTCCTTGGAGATATGGTAATTTTCAATCGGCTGCCGTAAGATGCATTATCGAGAGGGATTCATCAAATTGAGAGAGGTGAGTGATCATATATGCAAGATCAGATCTGGTCACAATAACTAAATACATTGAAGATTCGATTATTTGTTGATATGCCATTGCATTGGTACACTGTTCTGGGCTTTCAGCAGCCTTTGATATGTAGTTTGAGTGAATAGGTGTCGAGACAGGCTTCCAATCTTGCATCAAGAAACAGTACAAAATCTTGTCAATAAATATTGTTTGGGATAAAGTGATTCCGGCTTAGTTAAAGGTTATTTGGATTCCTAGAAGCGAATTCAGCTCACCCATGATGTTAACTTCAAACTCACTTTTCAACACGTTACTTGTTTGCTCTTTTATCTCTCTTGTAGCTCCAAACAAGGTAATGTCGTTCACATATATAGCCCAAAATACATTCCCTGCTTTGTGAACAAGAACACAGGGATTGCAAGCAGTGATAACAAATCAGAAGGGTCCAAGGTATTCTACTAACTGGTATTCCCATTGCCTCAGAGGTTGTTTCATTCTGTAAATACACCTCTTTAACTTTGCAAGCATCCCATCTGTCTGACTGCCTTTTGGTCGATCAATCTATACTCTATCCTTCAAATCCCCATATAAGCATGCAGTTTTGATGTCCAATTGTCTGCGCCACCATCTTGAACATGATGATATAGCCAACAACAGCCTCAAGGAGTCGTAATAAACAACAGGGACAAATATTTCATCTTACTCCTGGCCAAGAATGTGTGAATATCCTTTGGCAACTAGCCCTGCTTTGTATCATTCTGCTTCTCCCTTAGTGTTTCCTTTAGCTTTACACACCCATCTGCTAGCCACTATTTTCTTTCCAACAGGTGTTGGAAGTACATCACAAACATCATTTTCCTTGAGTGCCTTTAGGTTGTCATCCATAGCCTTCTTCCAATCAGATCATTGTGGTGACAGTTTGGCCAGTCGGTAACACTTGGATTGGATTATCATAAGTACACTCAGATTTCCCGATTAACTTTCTTCAAGTCCCGCCATAGGTCAAATTTCTGGAGTAGGAGTTCGAGGTAGTGCATTGTGTATGGTGAGAGCAACATGTTGATTTTCGAATCGATAGCGTTCAAGCAAAAATTGTATCCTTCCTGCACAAGTTACAATGGACCAAATAGAATGGATGATGGCATTATAGGTTGTGGAGGAGGAAGAGATGAGGCAGATTGCAACGTAAGTTGAGATAGTTGGTTATGATCATGATGTTCCTCTTCAAACATGTCATTGCCAGGACTAGGGGTGCCAATAGTTCCTTCGAACCTTTCAAAATCGTCTCAGATGAGATTTGCAGGTAGAGCTTAGCGATCAGCCATATCGTTATCATCGTAAACCCAATATGGATCTCCATGCTACTCATCTTTCTTTCCATCCTTAAAATCAGCCATTCTCAGTGAAGTAATAGTTAGATATCCATTATCAAACTAATCATTAGCTGCTTGTGGATGTTTGTTCATCCACTGTCTCCACTGATTGTCCGATGATTATCTTGTATTAGCATACATATTTACAACTGACATTTCTTGTGTGATCAAAGGAGTATGGAATAGGTTGACTTGACCACAAATCAGGGGTGAATCCCCTTCTAACCTCACAACTGGGAAGAAAATGCCCCTTGATACTATGGTCTTTTTAGTATGATGTCAGAATACACTATAATTATTTAGGGTGTTGGTGCATCCGGTAAAAATAGCTGTTTGTGTTGTTGGAGTTGATTTCTTTCCGTCCGGTCATTTCTGATAAGGTACATTAACATAGAATTGTTTGCAAAAGTGTTGAAGATGCTGCATTAATGGCTTTGAGCAATGAAATCCCGTTCAACAAATTAGTTTCTTTAGTGCCAAATGAGGTTGACAATATTTTATATATTTTGAGGTTAATACAGCCTCAGCGCATAACTTCTTATAGTATGAACATGCACTTATGCGCATAACACATAGTGCTTCTCTTATCGTTCAATTATGATGTTTTGCAACTCCATTTGACTCAGGATAATAAGAAGGTGTAAACTCATATATCATTCCCTTGGACTCAAAGATCCTTTTCAAATGCTTAGTAACATACTCACCACCATTGTCCGTTCAAAAAGCCTTTAGGGTCTTGTAGTGTTGAGGTTCCATTTGTATAACACAATCATTAATAATTTTAGGTTTCTCTGATTTGTGTTTCATAAATCGAACCCATGCAACCCTTGTAGCATAACTGATTAGAGTAATATAGTCAAGGGAATTACCATATGACGGCAATGGAAAAGGTCAACTGAAATTGGAATGAACAAGTGCAAGTTAATTTCCTTGTTTTCTCGATATTGATGGTTGAGAAACCCAAGTCACTTTCCTCATAATGCAACAGTCAGAGATGAAGTCCAATGGTTTTGCTGTGATATTGGAATGGGAATATAACTTTATGGCTTCAACCATGGATGATGGTGCGAAATGTTCATGAGCCCCATGCTAGATATCATAACTATTATCGGCCAAATGTAAAATCTCAGGAATTTTGAACAAACTTCTGTCAAAAACAGCTTCAAACATAACTTTTGTTCCTTTGGTAATTGAAATACAATCCCCCTCTCCAAACTGAGTATATCATTTTGTCTGTAAATTTCTCCAGGATATTAAAGGATGACCTAACATAGGAACATGCAAAACATTAAGAATACAAAAAGCGGAAACCGACTAATCACTTAAGACACATTACATAATCTTATCCCACATGCCAACATTCTCTATACTATTCTGTGAACTGGATTTCACAGATCCGGGACACGTTGCATAGTTAAAGAGACATCCTGCATATGAGGTCATGTGTGAGGTACGGGTCATGTCAAGATTGAAGGATTTGTTTCTTTTCTTTACTGTGTTCTTTATCCCTCTTCTCCTCGTTCATCTTTGGTAGTTGGAAAAATTCATTCCAGGTATGTCTTTCAGATCTGCCTCGATTATGTTTCTTACACCAATTGCAAGTTTTTGAGAAGAAGGAGGAGGAGGAGGAGCCATTCTTCTTTGCCTTCTGTCCCTTCTTGTGATTACTGAAGAGTTTGGAAGCAACCAGGGCAGTATCATTAGAAGTCTCTGAAGTATCAATGTCCATCAATCGTTGCTTAACATCGGCATATGTCAGACTATCTTTTGTCATTAGATAAGCAACGACTTTTCTGTAGAGTTTAACCAAAAAACCGAACAAAAATGCTTGCTTAGCTTTATCTTGAATTAGGAATGCCGCAAAGGTTGTCTATAGGGATCTGAGGAGGCTTTCGAAAGTTTCGTACGGTGGAGCCACTGCAACCCAAACCTGGATATAAATTCTAACAAGTTGTTCCCAGAGTACTGGGTAGGAAGGTCAACTAGATTCATTATCTGGTGAACTAGTGCGAAGGCCAAATCTCAATAATATTCAGTGCGAAGGCAGGTCCACAATAGGTGTTGGATCTCGAGTATGACAATCTTCTGCAGAATCTCTTCGGAGAGCACCTGTACGAATATGGTTGATGCGGTATGGTAAAGGTGTTCATAAGCATCCACCTCTGGTGTATCAGCATCATCTGCTGGAGACACTGCAATTACCACAATTTCATATGACTTAATCCCTTGCAGGATTACTGTCATCGAAGGACTGCATTTCCAGTGATTTTCATCCACAGTAAGTTTGCCGATACTAGCGCGAAGAAGGTTTATTGGCATTTTGTTATCGAAGCATGCTGAGAAAGAAAAAGCAGTATGCATTCTGGAGGAGGAACTTCTGTCAACCGTTGCTTTTGATGTAGTTGAACAAGGCGAAAGTGGTCTTGGTAAGAGTAGTCATTTGGAGACATCGGAATTTGAATATTTGATTAGAGTATTGAAAAGGATAACAGATAGCTGAGAATATTCAGCTTCAGAATCACCCATCTGGGCTCATAGCTTAATAGAATGGAATAACGAAAGTCTGAAAAGATCTATCAGAGTCTAAGAAGAAGTATGCAAAGAAGTAGTATACCGAGTACAACGAAGTAAGATAGTGTTTGAAAGAGAAGCATATACTGTAAGTGATTTTGAGAGGAGATAATATTGTATTTCTATGAATGTCTGAGCAAGTCTAAAGGACTGTTCTCTAACCAGAGAAACAGTTGCTCTATAATGAATTATATATGAGTGATTATCCGTGACCACAGTTGCGGATCAATAACTCAAACAGGAAGAGCAAAACTCTGCAACTTTACAAAAATGAATAACAACTGTAAAGAACATAACAGAATATTCTAGACGCAATCTCTATAGATAAGGGCTGATAAATCCCTAGTTCCAACCAAACTGAAACCGAACATTCTGGGCCAGTTCTAATCAGAACTTTCTAGACACCTTGTAAAAAAGATAACAAAAGTATTAAAAGTTATTAACACACCACATTATTCTTATCCATAAAGTACCCTCTTATTGTAAGGAGAATTACTTAACAAAGTACAATATTAGTAAAGAGAAATGTAGATACTTCCGTATTTTCAATACAAATCCGATGGTGTAGCTTGTATGTATCTGATGGTTAAAATTCAAATGAGCACATTCGTACAGTGAATTCTGCGTTTTCATTCTCTCCCAAGCAAAGCTGTCTTCTAGCTATATAACCGACACGTGTGAACATCAGTGCGATTGATTGCTTTGTTTGATTTTGGAGTTTTGTACTGAGAATCCCCTACACACTCGGTTTCCTTTGATTTGTTGCACTTCCAATCCAGGATGCTCATCCGTTCTATCAACCGATCTGCAACACAAGAATGCTATTCTGATTAATCAACAACCTTCAAGGCTCAAAACTGCAACAATTGAAGAAAACCGAGTGATTAGACGGATAAGGGCATCTGTGAATTTCGTTTCTGTAGGCGGTGTTACCAACAGATACGTGGATGGTTGCACCTGCATTGCCATACTCTCCCCCTGTACGGAAAACTAATGAATCCGCATTTTAGGTTTCATCGCACATTTTGCTGCCCACATGGAGACATCAAGCGAGGTACAGTGACACCCCTGTTAGATGTTCGCTTGACTAAAGATCCACACGGTTTCTAAGTCCTCTTTAGCGCGGAAATGTAGGGTTTGAACTGCATTAGAAATAGATGTTATAGAATCTGGAGCGAGGTCATTCATGTTCTCTTGTTTGCAAAGGTTGCGTTTGATGCATAATGAAGCACTCTCCCGTTATTACACACGAATTAGTAGATATACAGGGGACAACCATGTGCATAGACTATGATACAGAGAGAAGAGAGAAGGAGAAAGACTCGAGATGTATAATACAAGACAGTGTTGATAGTTACTCGGCCTTGCCATTTTAACAACCATCAGATAGCCAACACGAATTATAGGGATGATGGAGAGGATCATATGGTTGCTGTCACACTAATACAAGTAACCAACCGAGAAACTATACGAATATATGAATGATGCACAGGTGGTACCGCCAAATAGTAGTCCTCTAGTACAAGAGGCTATTGTGACTACTTTTATGGCTGTCAGAAATGTACTGTTTTAAAGACACCGAAAAGACTTGAGATACATTTTCGTACGCTAAAGAGAAAAGGTAAAGTGCAACAATCGGGTTAGGGTTCATTTGTATGAGTACAAAAGGCTCCAATAGTTGTCGCAGTGGAAACGGCACTACATATGGAACTACGTAGTGCCTTTAGAAGGGTGCTTTTTCTCCCTGAACTTTTCCTCCCCTCTCTAAGCATTCTGTTATATCAGCAGTGCCATTTCCGATCTCTATTAAGGCTTTGCATCCCTACCTCTCCAGTGCCTTCATTGCCGTATTATAACCGCTTATTCCTACTTTCAGTTCATTTCGTCAGCTACATTATGCGGTTTGCCTCACACTGTCCCAGCTCCTTTCTACCGCTTGCTGTTGCCATCTTCCTTGTGGGTTTCTCCTGTCGCTCTCTGTTCTCCTCGATATCGTATCGGAATCAACGCGGTTTGAGGGTCGAAATAGGTATAGTTGTATTAGTATGTGATTCCGGTAGTGGCGGGAATGAATGTTGTAGTGGAAATGGAGTGAGTGGACAAAAGATACTTCGCTCTCATCTACAAACAGAGCTATAGGGTTAAGGTATTTGTCAACGCCGTTAGAGGATGTACCCAGTATTCGAAACAGGCCCAGCCGGACCGAGGGCTTTTCGCGCGCTTTTGTGGAGGTTGGGCTCGACTGGTAATCTTAATGACTGCGAGGGCGGACTTTTAAATTAATAGCCCGAGGGCCTTGCAAAGCCCGCGAACCGGCTTACATAAAATGAAATGGGAATCTATAAACAGCATGGCAGCTGCTCTAAATCATGGTATTCTTCGCAGTTCTGATTTCGTTCAGTACCTCCCCAGTCGCTATCTCCCTCACGAAGCCTACAGGCGAAACCCCCACTTTACCACTGGACGCTTCGATACCATTTGCTTGCCAGATAACTTTATGAAACTTACTATCTTGATAAACAGATATATCGTAGCTAGTAATGATACTATGACTTTGTGACACGGCCCCATACGTGCCAGCGTGTCACTGTAAATCACTCGACCCGCGTGTACCCACAGTGCTGCAAAAGAACGCTACGCATAGACTACAGTAAGATTCAGAGAAGAGAGAAGGGAAAATACTGGGCATTTATACAGAAAATTTCCGCTATATCTTCGGGTATGCCTTTGCCGCTCTTTACCACTCGCCACCGGATGTCAACACACGAGCCAGCCCGGCCTAGCCCGTTTCAGACGATGTGCACAGACCAGCGCAGTGGCGGACAGGGATTGGCATCGGGCAGGTGGCGGCCCAGCAGATGATAGCGTTGGTCCATTTGAGTCTAGCGATTAGTTTTAAACCTTATCTTGATATGCCAGTGTTGCAGCTCTCTGATAGAACGTCACAATGTCTCACAACGATGTTGTTGGCACCTTCAGCCATCTCTCCTTCGGCAACGGTGAACAATTAGATCTTGGGAAGAGCAAGTCTCCAACTAAGTTTTTCAGGTGGAATCTGTAGCTCGATTCCTATGACGTATATATGTAGGTACACACATTCAGTCCTGCACTACTCATACTAGTTACAGTGATAGTGGTGATGGTGATATTGGTAGCGATGGTCAGGGTAATGGTGATCAGAGTACCGGACAGTGGTGGGAGCACTTAGGCAAGCAGATAAGCTACGTCAAAACTTCCATTGGCTTGCGCGTGGATAACTCTGGGTTGTCTATAAACTGCGCCTCACACGGAAAGCTGGTTATGAGCTGCACGTGTACACATGTATGCGTAGCGCAGCTTGGAGTGGATTCTCACTTTTGCCGATGTTGGTCTGTGCAAAATTGGGTTCAGCCGCAAATGTTGAGAAAATTCTGCTAGTCGGGTACTTTTTCTACACAGCAGAATTGCTATGCGGATAAGCCACCCTACGAAGCGCTGTGAGAGGCATCAGCTCTCACGCGCACATCTTTCAACCTCGATGGCGCTTCAGGTTCATGACAAACACATGGCATACCTAGGTATTGAGCCCCGTTTCCTCCGGAACTCAACTCCGCATTGCCAGAGTGTGGATACTTGCATTGCGCTAGCTCATTTTTGTTTAGCGAATATGTACGACCCGGAACCCTGCGATGCAACGCAACGCCAACAATTGTGTGGTACTCGGTTACGGGGATGTTCTACTTTACACCATGTCTCTCTCGCAGGGCAAGCTACCGCCCGGACACACCGCCATACAAGGTGATATTGAAGGCCGCATATTGAGGGCATTTATATTTGTGATCCTTTAGGATCTTGCTAATTCGGCAACTTCTGGCGTAAGGGTTAGGCGAAGAAATGTATTGGAACGAAATAAGAACAACATTTTGATATTTTATCAGCTGACTTTAGTGCTCAGGTCCACTTGGGAGAGCTTCCGGCGTAAGACGGGAGGTAACGCATGATATTTTATTACATATTAATGACATGATGTACAAAGCGTTGATAAGGACAATTGTGAGACCGAAGAGTAATTAATAATATTAATGTCTTGTACAAAGATCTATCCTAACCCCCCTGAGCCGTAGAATTATTCCCATCTCTTTGCCTTAGTTCAGGTAGGTGATAATTGCGACAACCACAATGGCGATGGCACTAATATCGTAGCTATTTGTGTCGTGGTAAGGCTGGAAGAGGACGATGAAGACGAAGAAGGTGGTATCGAAGTTGAAGTTGAAGTTGAATAGACTGTCGGCGTTCTTGTTGGAGACGATATTGTAAGGGTAGGAAATTGATCGGGGGATTGTGAAGAGGATAAGGTATTCGAGGTTGAAAATGAGACGATAGGAGAAATTTCCGTCCAATCTACGGATGGATAACTTCATGCGTTACAACCGGGCGCTAAACTTCATCCCGAACAGAAATGTGGGAATTGCAATCGTAGTGACCATAACTACAGCAAACATCCGAAGATATTGACGTTCGAAACCAGAAGCGGCCGAAATTTTTCCCGTACTTCCACTCGTTCCGCTCGTCCTATATGCCGTAGCTAAGGCCGTCTCGCTTGTTATCATCCATGGCTCATACCCAATATTGTCCACATTATACCCGATGCTTTTGCATGCCGCCTTTAGCACCTTCGCCGCTGCGTCCTGCTGCGACCCCTCTCCACACCCCATAGGCCCAGCCTTTGACTCAATCGGTTGTTCCGAAATGCACTCCCACAGCATAAAGAGTGCAAGTGAAAAGTTTTCTGGCTGGCAGATACATTTCGCGGTTCTGCACTCAGTGGCTACGTCGATGTTGTAGGACCCGCCGTAGGAGATACAGTCTCGTGCGCACTTTTTTAGGTCATCGAATCCAGGTACTCCGCCCATGGACAGCGATATTGATGCTCCTTGAATGTGGTATGCGAAGAAGAGGAGAAACAGAGGGAAGAGATTTCGTAGTTGGTAGTTTTGTGCCATTGCTGGATATCAGGTTGATATGTGCATGTTTCTAAGGGGTAGGTCGCATTTTTGTATCCTTTGTGAACGGTGCGGCTGGATTTGTTGGATATTACAACAACCAGGTACTGCACGCACCTGCAGTATTTTCAGCCTGAGAAAAGCTAAGAAAGAGACTACACCCAGCCGCAAAGTTCAGCTTGATACCGAACAAATTTTAAACTTCAATTTCATCCATATATAATACAAGGCGTGGGGGCAGTGTTGCCGCCGATAGAATGTGAACTTCGCTGCGTTCAGGAGTTAATATGATGATTTGGTTAGCATACTTGAGCGGTCAACAAAGAAGTTCACAATCTCCAGTAAAACAGTAGAAAGGATTGGAGCACGCTTGAAGTTTGCTGTCATTCCGGCAGGTCGGCAGCTGTGCGGGCCTCACATCCTATGGCGGCTCGAACAAGTGCATGTGTTGTGGCTGAAACGTAGTTAGTAGGGTAACAATGATTGCTTAGTTTGGAGTAGTGATGCCACAAAAGCTGACTCATTGCCACATGCCAAACAATTCTGACCAATCAGCTTGAGGTACAGTCATATGGTAAACAATTCCGAATGCTTCGAGGCGACACAAGATGTGTATGTTTCAATTGTGCCATACGGTATATTGATTAAAAACACTACCATAAATTTACGCACGCGAGAAGGGGTAATCAGGCACAAGGGCTTAGCACATTTGTATGATACTACAAGACATATAGTTTTGTTTTGTTTTATTCATACTGTATGCACTCTAATTAGAGTATGACAGAGCCCCATACCCCCTCCGCCTCCGGGCAAGCCGGTTAAATGGCGGAGTTCCCCACCCGCTACCCTTTGTCCCCTTCACACTGGGGCTGGCACTGGGATTCGAACCCATAGCATTGTGACCGTATACCTCGCCTATACTTTCAGGAGCGATACCACTGCGCCACGGGGCCAGCCCCTCATGACATATAGTTTCCACCTTTGTATTCACGAAAGAAATGGAAATGAGACGATAAAAAACAATTGTTGCAGGACTTCACAAGAATCACAGCAAGGAAAGTTTCCTCATTACTTGTATTTTTTTTCTTTGCCATTTTCCCCCGTTAACTGAACAGACAACTCGAAATTTGCGAAGTTTCCTAGTATGCTAGCCCGTAACCTCTCCACCACCACCACCACCACCACCGCCCTCTCTACTATCCTGGAATACCCCTTACCCGCAAGGAGTGCCCGATTGAGAACAACTAGTACGGAAACCATAGTTGCAGCATCCGCCCCCTGGATTACATTCGTAAACGTCGTTGAAGCTGCCGCCCGTGCCGAGGTCTACGACTTGAGGGCAGATCCCGCAGTACTGGCCTTGGGTGGTACCGGGCCGGCAGCTGCACCTGACATTTGAGTTGCATTGTCGCTTTTCAAGTTTGGATGGGCCGACTGCGTTGCGTTCGACGAGGCTATCGCCGTCTGCTCTCCCGGGTTCTGGGATGGCTGTAGTGTCGGCAATGACGAGGATCATCGCGAGGGTGAGGAGTTGGTTGCGGATATTCATCGTTGGATATCTGAGATTTAAGACTTTGAGACGGTGGCTGGATGGAAATGATGTTGGTCTGCAGGTATGTGGACAGTAAGAGTAGATAGGATGAGGTTGATGCGTTGGAAGGAAGCTGAGATGATTGCAGTATTTTGGGGGGGATATGGAGGGTATTTATTCCCTATTTTCTAGTGCACGTCCAACTGCCCCTTCTGCCATAGCTCATGCGAATGGAGAGGCCAATTCAGGTCGGACAGAATCAGGTTGAATCAGGTTTCTGCGCATTGTGCGCCCGGTTTCCGTACCTACCGGCGAGCTTGTTGGCGATTGTCGCACAAGGCTGAGACGTATAGGATCCACGTCAGAAGCACCGATCATCAAATATTACCCTTACACACTACAAGTATGCAGGATTAAGAAGCAGCAGGAGCTTCCATCCATGGAAGCGTCCATAGCCAAGTATCGCTCCACAACTGGGAGATATCTTGAAAGCGATTACGCTGTTGTTTCAGCCCATACACCCGTCAAGATGGTTTTGGTGGCCCCAAGTCCAATGGATTTAATTTTGACCCTGAGTAAAATCCCGCAACTTCTCGTATCTGCGCGTCAACGTATCATCATCTGCGGGGCTTCAACTGTATGACGTAACGTAATTCTCGGTCTAACCGCCCACGACCTAGCAACCGATCACGTCATAAAGCACATAAGAAACCTTGGCTGCACATCTACTTACCCCACTCAAGTGCCAAATTTTCACTTCACCTCCACAATTCTAACATGATGGGCAGAGTAAAGCCCAGAGTACCTGACTGTGACCACAAAAACAACCTCCAAAATACTGGCAAAGATTATATAACTCCAGATGAACTCTCTATCTGTTCAGCTGCATATACTTATGGCATTCCTTATGGAACTTTGTATGACTGACCCCAGTGTGCTCAACCCTGAGTGGAGGCTCATGAGTCGGAGCAGATACCATGGGTAGAGGAAGAAAAATCAATTGTAATGTTCTGTGAGGCTCTTGATAATTTGGATCATTCTTGAAATGGAAAGTTGCTAAAAGAATTGGTGATGATTTTGCTTCCTTCAGGTCGGTGATGACAATTTGGCAAACATTGTTCTACGCAAGTCCTCAATGTATATTTTTGCATTGCGCTGAAGTTTAGTTAGTGTTTTGACCATTTGAGAGCAAGTGCCAATAACTCTGCAATTCTCAAGAATTTTTACCACAAGGTATACAATTTTCAAGATCTGGTAAAGATATTTACTAAATGATATAAATTGTTAGAAAAGCTTATGGATTGTTTCAAGATATGTTCTGAGGATATCTATAACATAAATAAGAGAGGATTTCTCTAAGGCCAAGTTTTGAAAGTGAAATTAATCAGTTGTAAAGAATACAAATATCTCCATTGTGGCGGGTTAATCAGTTTCTCACCACCTCTGCCTACCAGTTTGGGAGAGGATTGTGTGATGGCAGGTGGGCAGACATTCAGCGATAAAGGTGATGGGCTGGGTGATGGGGGCATACAGTGATGCCGGGTTAACCGAGATGTGCTAAGAAATGCGGAGTAGTATATATTCTGGAGACACCGTGGTAGATATATCTCATCTTGCATTATCTCAGATCTTATTATACAACAAATTGCACAATCGATCTTGCCCATCTTCTGATCTCACTTGCACTCTCCGAGATTTTGGGGATCCTCATGGGCTGGTTGTATCATAACGTCTCACGCTCTTGCTACCTTACTCGAACCAGACCCGCTTTTTTGCACGAATTCCACTTGAAAAGCCACACAAGGCACAGCGTAGTGTCCATAATGAGCTCTCTGCCTTCTAGCTGTGTCATTTCAGCACACTGTTGTAGCTAGAATGCAAATCCTGAAATGGTTTTTGTAATTGAAGGCATCTGGAAAACAATTTTCTGTCTTTTATATTCCACCACAGGCAATATAGCCTACAGTAACCTTCCCTAATACAAATAACACCACCTAACACAGACTACCACAGGGCCATTCACTATAACCTCCAAGGATATACTTGTAATTCACCAATAGTAAAACTGAATTATTACTGGAGTTCACCTGTAGCACATGTATTATATTCTACTATGTAAGGATATACTATATGTTGCCCACAATGAGTCATGTATTGGCTTGTGAAGGTGGCAGTCAGTATATTGGATGGTAGGAAGGTATATCCATAGATACGGGTGCAAATGTGGATGTCTATATTGTAAAATACTCAAATGATAGTGAAGGTAAGATTATCACCAGAGATCTAAGGCTTGTGGCAAGCCTGGTATGTATAAAGATGGTATTACCCGGCCCTGGACACGTTACATGCAGTCATACCATTGCATTCTTACTCTGGCATCTCCTTTCCTATCCATAAAATGGACGATTTTTACTCTGACATGGCTGCTTGTACAACTCTGACCAGTGCACACCCTGACTCCCATTACTCTGACAAGCTTTATTTACTACCACAACTCTGACATACTCACTTTCACAACTCTGGTAAGCTTACTCCGACTGCTCCGACATACTCACTCTCAACTTTCTGTTACCGCCACTTTGGTGGGAGCAAGCTGGTAGTGATGGATTAGACGTTACCAGTTAGGGTGTAACTACCTTCCCTGGTAGAAGTGGATATGGACTAGCTGGAGACATGATAGTAGGGGTAGTTGAAACTTCAGTGACTTAACTGGTAGCAGAGAATCAGGATTCGCTATGACCTGGCAAGAATCTTTGGATCTAGCTGTGTTGGGAGAAAGCTGGTAGAAGTGAATCTGGCTGCTCCAGTAGGAGTGAAAGTGACTTTGCTGGTACCGCAGGATCTGAACTCACTGGAAGTGTAATGGTAACAGTGGATGCTGCTTTGCTGGAAGCTGGGAATCTGCATATGATATAAGCTGGCAAGAAGCATCGGTTCTGGCTTTGCTTCCATGACACTAACATGCTCACTCTCACAACTGATCAGGTTGCTCTTATAACTACAATATTCATACTGTTAAAGCTCTGTTATAATTGGTCTCACCACTCTGACATGCTCGCTCTTACATCCTCAATAATATAGCTTCGCTTGGAGCAAGCTGGCAGCGGTGGATGTGTGTTCTCTGGTAGAGGTGCAACTTGCTTTGCTGGGAGCAGTTGATCAGAAATCTGTGGTACAACCCAAAATGTACTGAGTCTAGCTTCAGTGGGAGCAATCAGGTATGGGTGAATCTGGCCTTGCAGATAGGGGTAAAACTGGCTTTGCTGGTAGCAGTGGATCTGGGCATGCTGGTATGAAAGGATTGGGCTTTGCTCGAAAAAGTGCATACGAATAAAATGCAATGCAATTAGAAACAGTAGATTCTTCATTGCTTGCCACAGTAAATCTGGTTTCTAATGAATTAGTGCATCTGTATTTGCATCTGGCAATGGATCTGGCGTTGCTGAGATTTACCAGAGGGGGATTACGTACAGAATGTGGAGGAATATTTTAAGAGTGAAATACAGGATAGTCGTGATTGTGATGATTATGATGGTAATGGTGGTGATGGTGATGGTGGTGGTATTCATGATGGTGATGGTAATGATAGTGATAGTGATGGCAGTGATGGTGGTGGTGGTGATGGTGGTGGTGGTGATGGTGATGGTGTTGATAGCAGTGGTAATGATGGTGATTGCAGTGGTGACAGTGGTGATAAATTCAATTGGAAAAAAAGGGGTGATGAAAGGGTATACAGTATGCAAAATATACCTATTCTGCAAAGGGTTATCACACACTGTGATATATGATAACATTCCCATAACACTCCTATAATGGTATAAATATACTGCTTGGTACCAGAATATGGGGTAGGCAACTATAATTCATGGGTAACAGCCATGGGAAAGGTAGGGTCTGATAGTACAGAAGTGATTCCTGACAAGCGTATCATGAGACGGCTGTGTTATACCACCTACCACTATATACCAGTGAACAATGCACCTAATAGGCTGCCATACTGGTGTTTCACCTTGAGAGGAACCAACATTTGCAAGATCCAAAAATGAGTGGACTGACTGAAAACTGTAACTGGAATTCATAAATGCAAATGTCAATAAATATAGCAAGGATATGTATATACCATCAAATTGATGTCAAAGTTGTACTGACTCCTGCTGTACTAGTGGTGAACCTTCAATTTTAATACTTGATTTCAATGACTTGCATTTGAGTTGAAAGTTATTTAACTCCTATTTGAAAAACAATATTCATCCAATGTATCTGCTATCTTACACAACAGACATTCTTCATCAATTGGATGCTGGCCATTTTGATCACTTTCAGCATTCTTATTGAGATGAACTGGATACCTGAATGAGAATGGGAGGAAATCCAAATAGGAAGAGACAGTTTCACAAGGACTATCCCATTAAAGATATTACCATCTACAGGAAACTAACTATATAAGTGTCTTGTAATTCATGTCAGACTTAGAGCATATATTAACAACAACATTTTGTGTGCATTTGAAGCAACTGTTATCTGGCCTTGCAACCATAGGAAGATTTTCGACTTGTAGGAATGAGATATTGCACACAGCGAAACACCTCCTACTATCTGCACAGCCCCTCGTATCACTACTTTCAGACAATCAAACGCTGTTGGTAGACAAGCATGAAGTGCTTGTGACATGATTACCCACCAGTCCCCTTCATCTTGCAAGTTGAAAAGCTTAATAGCCCAGTTGGGGAGATATGCACAGCGTGCTGTAGCAGATAATGTAGAAGGGGTGGAAATGATTAAAAATTTGTATTCGGAAGCCAAAGACACCTCTGTAGGGGCAGAAATTAATCAACACCACCTGACCAAACCATGTGTAGTTACTGCTGAGGATGTGGTACATCTGCAAGTAAAGTGAGAAAAAATTGTGACTAAAAAAGCAGTAAAATTAAAAAAGTGGTGGAAGACTGCTGCAGCAAAGGTAGCTAGTGTTAGTGAGTGGCCCTAAAAGCAGAGGGATGAAGTTGACAAGGGTTGAAAAAGTGCCTCTAATTGTCAGCTATGATGGGGAGGAAGACCAAGAAGAGGAGGGGGAATCATATAGTAAGTTGGAGGATGATAGGCAGGATGGAATAAACAACTTTGTACATACAGAAGGGAAGCAGGATTCAGAAAGTACTGGAATCGGTGGAAAGAATGGCAAGAAGATTGCAAAGCACCCTTTATTTGATTGTTTGTTTTGTTTTGTTGATAATGTATTCATTCTAACTAGAGTACGACAGAGTCTAGTTAGACCACCTCCGACAATGGGCTAGCCGGCTAGATGGCAGAGATCCCACCTACTACTCATCGTCCCCTGTGACAAATGAAAAGTAAAACATACAGCATATCAAACAACAGATCAACGAAAACAGAGACCACCCATGCTCCAAATCCCCTTACTCATGCGCCTTTTGTCCGCTCTTTTCTGGCCGGCACTCCTCTTGCCAGCCCTCCTCCTGCCAGCCCTGCTCCTGCCCGCCCTGCACCTGCCCGCCCTGCTCCTGCCCGCCCTGCTCCTGCCCGCCCTGCTCCGCTTGCCTTGGCGGCAATCTCCCTACATCAGTGGCTGCCAGGAAGTCCACCACTGCTTGGTTGCATATCTCCATGGAAAACAGCTCAGAAATCTGCACATGTCGGTATCTGCCCGCTTTCCAGCTTGGAGCACTTCCCTCTCCTTTCAGAGCTTTATCTTCTGGTGTTTCAATCGGCTGCAGTGCCGGACGAGATGCACCTGAGTCTGTACCTCTCCACCTCTGCACCACCTGCATATGTCATCCTCGCGGTTCCGAAACTGTTTCAGGTACGCTGCAGTCGGGGCATGCCCGCTGTTCAGTGGATAAAACCTCACACCCAGTGACTTCACGCTTGTCATTGGGATGGGTCTCTTAATTCTGGCTTGCCCTTTCAGCTAGTGTTAGCAACGTGTCCAGGTAACCCGCCAGCAGTCCGGGTATTTAGTGGCAGTTCATTTCGGTTCCGTTCCAGCTCCGGACAAACACCCGACCTGCTCTTGTCTTGGCGGGTCATTATCCGGACCGCACATAGAACAGTGGGTTTTTGGCCTGGTTGGAACCGGACCGCAGTTCCAACTTTCCGCTTCCTGCAGATTTGGCTCCAATTATGTATTTGAGGTCTGATTGGATAGTAACATGATGAATACGTACATTGTGCAGTTTCAGCCGCTCTTTCTGTTCCCACTTTCAAATTTACAATCGGACTGATTATCGCTGAGTGGCGGTGAAATAAGGGCAAATTTCAATCAAAATATGCGGGATGTTGATAGCGACTCAACAAATAATAGTCGTATCGCATATCTGAAAGCGGGAGATGAAAGACCGGCTAAAACTGCACAATCTATATATTCATCATGTCCCGATACTATCAGAACTCAAATTCTTGAATGGAGCAAAAATCTGGGCCTGCAATAGCCGGGTTTTGAGGTGGAACCTGGCCCAAATGCAACGGTCCTGGGTTTTCATGTGGTAAAACCGTTGCAACAGTTCGCTTCCGGGTTCAACCCAAACCCGGAACTGTTGCAAACATTACCTTCAGCCTATAGCTGTAGTGAGTGAAGCACCTCTCGGCCTACAACTGGGCCGTAGCCACCTTTCTTCTTTCGGAGATTCGGTAGGGTCTCTCTTCGCGGCCGAAGTATATATACGCTCACCTACTGTGTACCTTCGACCTTCTCGTGCCTTGATGCCTGGCGCTCGGCCATATTGTTCGCGGCTTTGCCTGAGTATTCCAGGACCCAGTGGATCACTCTGTCGATACCCTGGGCGTGGAGGGCCCTACGATGCTTGTTATTTGCTCTTGCTAGCTGCTGGCCTGGCCTTGGCTCCAGGTGAACTGTCTGTCTGATCACTGCCTGCGAAACACTGAAGACCGCCACTCTCGTGACTGTGTGTGGTTGCGATATCTCCAGTTGCACAATGAACTTCGGAAGTCTGACTCTGATCGCCTATAGTTCAGTGTCCAGTATCTCCAATCTCCCTGTGCCAAGGTAGCTTCGGAATCCCATGCAGCAGTCTCCATTGAACCACATTGCTGCGGCGCCCACTGGCCAACCGTCCGTTCGCGATCTGTCTGTCCACCATGTCTGCATGCCAGACGCTGTCTTGCCTTCCTTCTCTTTCACCCATAGCTTGGTGGCTCCCTTTGGCACAGTGTCATCTTCAAGTATGGTGGTCTTGACTGGTGCCATCTCCCTATGGTCTGGCCAGTGCATCGTCTCTGCTCCCCTGCCGCGGGCGTGCGTCATCGCAGCCACTCTGGTGACCGGTCCACCAGGTGTTGGGTACTCAAAGCGCTCCTTTGACTTGGAGCCTTCGCGCGTGTTTCATAGCCTCGCCACAAACCGTTGGTATGCAGCGTCGAAGGACACTGCGGCAGGCGTAAGCCCTGAGTCTCGAACAAGCGCACCTCTCGGAGTTGTAGGCACCGCGCCGAGGTTGGACCAGGCTTGACGATGTGAGAGAAGATGAAGGTCGTTCCACCGGCTGCCTTCCTTTAGCTCCCACCTGAGCTCACTTCCAACCTTTATTGGTTACAAGGTCTGGGGGGGTGGTCAAGGTTGGTCAGTTGACAGAATAGAAAGTATCTGTGGCCGGTTAGTGTCCCAGGGATGGTTGGTCTCCCAGTACATTATGTGAACTTAGTGTTACAATATGGAAGTTGGGGTGGATTGTCTGCGTATTCTATTGTGCGATATCTGTATACCGGTTTAAAGATGCAAGATAGTAGGAAAGCAAAGAGTAGAGTGCAAGTCTGGAAGGGCAGTCACGAACCCTAAAGAGGTGGATTGTATACATCTGCAACACTCAAAGTGAAAAATTGAGATAACTGTACTCTCCTATTAGAAGATTGGATGACAATGACAAAATATTCAAAAGATGCTGAATCACATATGGCAAACAAGCTGAAGATTAGTCATCAGCATACGCGATGAGAATGCATGCATACACATGAATAGAAAGCAGTAACTTCTGGTACCTGTATCCAGGCATAGATAGAAAGTACCTATAAAGGAAAACTATCTGTTTAAAATTTTAACAGATTATGAGCCCAGCTCTGTTGCTATATAAGATCCTGTTTTCTATCTTCTCCATCCATCATCAGATAAGCAAGAATCTCGAATGCACAGCTGCAGCTTACTGTTCAGCTGCAACCTAATCCAAGCACCTCATTGACCCACCTCAAAAGTTGCCCGAGACCAACTTTAATGCTGCCGGATTCTTCTACGCAATGCCAACTGACCTACAATGCTACCAGAAGGAAAATGGCATAGCCATTGAACTTACATACAAGACCTCTGTCTGACCAATGGAGTGAGACCGTTGAGAACCCACTAATTACTGCCAATGGTTGGGATGTCATCAACAGCACTGAAGAAACACCCGCTGCGAACACCCAGGGCACAGTTGCAGCCTGCATCAATTTCTGAAAACATACTTTGAAGGCCGTCTCCATATTAATGGTCTCAAGGTCTGACAAAGTCAGGCCATACTTCAAAGGCATGTCGGTTTCCCAGACCATATGGGATACACTGCAGGCTCAGTTCAACACTTTGCATTCACAAATCTGGCACACCTAAAGTCATAGTGCAGTTCTAGAACTAACAACCAATTGCAGGTGACATCATGATAGTGTTAACAACGGTTCCAGTTCTGGACCTGCCCGGTTTTATAGGTCTGTGTGGCAACAGCCTTACCTCATCAAAAATGGTCAATTTTTTAATCAAACCATCAATTTAAGGCGACAACTATTGATCAGAGAGTTTAGTGTCTGCTATGTAAAATATGCTGCTCATCACAGCGCGTGATTTCGCAGTCTCCGATTTGGGATATCTTTAAATCTCAGCAAGTGGTAGCCCAAAAACCTCGTTCTTCCCTTAAAAATCACAATAATTTCAAATCAGCTTGTGGAGCTCTGAAGATATCAAAAATTGAACACCACCAAAAGATGCGCCATCCGAAGCTCCATATTCTATACAGCAAACAATAAACGATTGGATGAATATTCAAAGACTTAATTGAGGGAATCATTTGGCACAAACCCGGACCAAACCGGCCGGGTTCCGGTTTTGTTTTAACTGCTATATTAGACATGGTCCAAAAACGGAACCGTTGCTAACACTACAGGCTCATACACCAATACTTCACTTGCCTGCTGAACTACAGCACCATGCAAGAAGACACTCCAAACGGCATCCTCAACAAAGTCATTAAACCGACATATATACCTTTCTACCCTCCAAATTCAACTCTTAAATTGAGATCGCTCAAAGCTTCTGTGATTCTCTCATTGATAGCTTAGACTGCTTTCGATGAAATACATCCACATGCATGATTAAGGCAGCCCCCACAGACACCACTGCCATAGACATACACTTCTCTATGACTTCCTGAACATCTCTACCCACCCTGAAACATGGCTGTCACTGTGGTCAGAAACGATCCAACAATACCCGCTGCAGCAGACCATACAACACCATCTGGATGACCAGCTACCATTCAACACTGGACTGCCCTATACGCAAGCAAAACAACAACGACAATAACCATGACAACAACCACAACAGCAACAAAAAGGAAGCCTGCTTCAACCGCAGTCAACAAAGCCACTTCAAACAGGACTGCCACCATAAGACACGAGCTGAAGTTATCAAACAGGAGTGCAAACCTAACGCTATCTAAACCATCGAAGTTACCAAATACACTGCAGGAGACCGTAATCTGTTCTGACTATCCCAAAAAGTGCCTGCACTAGTTGCATGCAGAACTACCTTGGTAATATAGGTCATTGACTCGGGGGCATCTCATCACATAGGTAACAACCAGTGCAGGTCTCTCACTAATGTCAGGCTAGCGAGGCCGATCACAATCACACTCGGAGTTGAAACAATCATAATGACCTAATATCACAGCCAGATCACTGTTTTCCCAGGATAGTGTGCAGATGCTCTCTATATGTCGACTTGTAGAATGTCACTACCCTCAATATTGCAGCTAGATAACGACCGCTTCACAATCATATTCAGTAATGGCCAATGCAGTATGAACGATCCTCTACTGAAGGTTGATGGCAGCCGCTTCAAAGGCATACATACATTAGACGGCACAGGGGAAGAATCGTTCATGGTTGCCACAGCAGCTCATGCCGCTGCCTCTGCCCACAGTACACACTTTGCCTGTGTCTGAACTACCAGAAAAATCAATATTCCCATGAGGTCTCTGTCAGTCATTGAATCAGCCATGTGGCAATAACTGCATGGACATCTATACAATGTCTCAACGAAATCTCTAATTCAGAGGTACACCCATGACATCTCTCGGTGTGACAGCTGCATTTCAGGCAAGCATCAACAGAAAATCGTCCACAACCCAGTCAAGAAAACCTCTAAACACTTTGAACTCATCCACTCAAACCTCTGCAGACCATTCACACACCTCACGAAGGGTGGTGCCCATTACTATATTGTGTGGTTCAATGACTACTCTCGATTGACTACTATCTTCTTCCTTTCGAATCATAAGGTACACACCTGCACAACAGCGTTCCAAGTATTCGAAGCGAAAGTGGACACTCTCAACATTATGATGAGATGAATCTGGTGTAACAATGGATCAGGAGATTACGATAACATTCTTTTTCGAGGAATCCTGCAAAGTCAAGGTATAAGCTTAAAACAGTCGCCGCCATATGTCCAACACAAGGATGGGGTCCACTAACGAAGGATAAAACAGATCACAGAAAAGGCACATCCTCTCATCATCAAGTTCGAAGCACTCATACAGTGTTTGGGGGACACAGACAACACCTGTAGCGGTCTCCATCAGACAATGCCTTGTGCAGCCCTCAGCCGCAAAACTCCTAACAAAGTGCTAGGCGAGTATGGTAAGCCAGAAAATGATGAACACGGGAATCCCACCAGTTGCCAAGTCTCACTATACCGTCTATGCCACTGGTGGTGTTATGTCTGCAAGAGAATACCAACAGAGTGCATAGTAGACTCCAAGATAGAAGCTAGATCAAATCCGGCAATGATGGTCACGTATGTCAACCATTCAGCTACTCTCCGGTGGGTCTATGACTTTCACCAACAGCATGTAATACAATGGTCTGACGCTATCATTGGCTGGGAAAGAAATGCGGAGATGTCCTGAACAATGGCACCGAACGAGATACAAGACACCGAAGACCCATTCGGTCTATCAGAAGAATACCCAATACAAGTTGTGTATACAAAATATGATGTCAGCAGTGACGTTAGCACTGAAGTCGGCCCAAGCAGTGGAAGCGATGCCTGCCAAAGAAGCAGAAGCGATATTGATCCGAGTGTGCACACAGAGTGCCAGTCAGAGAATAATCGCCATGAAGTAATATAACCTCGGCAACAACCTCCCAAGTAGCCAAAACCACGGAATACCTCCATGAGAGAAGCCTGCAGGCAGGATGGGCTTGCAACGCCCACTGAGCAGTGAGCATCTCACTGGATAATGTGAAGATACAGAGCTCAGGCTCTCGATAAAAGCGCCAATATAGCCGCGTAAAACATCAAAGAAAATAACCGTTCAATTCATAAGGACTGTGAATTCAACCATCCCGTCCGTCCGGGAACTACTCAGGACAGGACGTGATGGTGTCATGCTACCCATCTCATGGAAGGACAGAAACGGTGCCATCTTTTCGACACAGAATTGGGACGGAGAAGAGCCGTCACCGGTGGTCATCCACTGAGTTCCATGAATCTTAGTGTACATAACAAAACTTATATGTAAAACAGGATGATTACTCTGACCATGATGCAAGATCCGTGAACATCTTCTCCATGCGTACCCTGCCAGACTCTGTTGCTCCAAAGATGAAGCCCTGCTGCACCCATGATGTCACGGGTAATGATATACAGTAACCACCCCATGACGGTGAATGATGGTCGATATCCCCTCCGTCTTGAGCAATGATGGCATTGATGGCCTTTACGCCGTCCTGTCCCGCCGGCTATGATGTCGATCGGCACTACCGTACCAGGCCATCGCACGGGACAGTTGATAACACCGTGCAAGGAAGCCATAACTGGGTGAATGAAGCAGTCCTGGAAGAAAGCAATGCACGAGGAGAATAACTCAATGATGACCAATGATATCTTCACTCCCGTCAACTCAATACGAGCTGCTGAGCAACATCCAATGGCTGTAAATCAGTTTATAAGACCAAGCTAAATAGAGACAACTACAAAAGCTATTAAGCACCCTGAGGGACCAAAGGATAACAGCAAGTCAAAGAATTAGACTTCGAGGAAACTTATGCCCCAGTTGGGAAGTATACCACACTCAGATACCTACTTAGCCTGGCTACATACATTGTTTAGAAAATCCACTACATGGATGTAGTCACGCCCTTCCTCAATCTAAAGATCAATATCAAAGTCTAAATGGAACTACCAAAACCCATAGAATGGCTAGATTCAGCCATGCCCACGAATGCTTGTATTAGACTGAATAAGGCACTTTATAGCCTTATTCAAGCCCCAAGGCTATGGCATAGAGATATCAACAGCTTTCTCCTCTCTCTTGCTTTTAGACAATCGATCACTGGCCCAAATCTGTATATCCCCCCCAACATACTCCTCCTTCTTGATGTTGATGACATCCTTGTCTTCCATACAGACAACAGTGCTAGTGAAAAAACTGAAAAGGCTCTGAAAGACATGTAACAAATGTATAACCTCGGCCATGCAACCATAATCTTAGGCCTCGAGATTGACTGTGATGAAGATGGTATTACCCTCAGCCAACTGGCCTATATACAGACGATGTTAGGATACTTCAACATGCATGAGTCAAATGGCTTATCCTCACCTATTGAACCTAAGGTTAAAAGTTTCTAAACTACAAAGTCTTGGCAAAACAGAAACAGCGCGATAAGTCGACAACAACGATAGCAACCACAAAACGAAAAGCGGGAATCGGTTCTGAATGTTGAATTTACCCCGGAGTAAGCATCCCAGCACCAGTGAAACCGCAGAAGGATGGTGAGCACACGATCCCACGCAATTGAGTGGAGTTGCGTGAAGTATTGGCAGAAAATGTGATTGCGCAACGCGTCGGCCAACCAGCAACTGACGATGCTGGCTACCATAGAAAGAGAGGTTTGCCTCCGCGGAGTGATGAACATAGCCAGAGTGAGCGGGAAGAGCGACCTGGACACGGGAGAAGCGGGTGATGGGAAGAGCAACGCCCGTATTGATGTGGCAATTGCGATGGCGACTGAGGCAACACCGATGGCCGTGGAGACCTTGCGTGCAACTAAAGTTGATCTGACAGAGAGAAATGAGAACAGAAAGCGGAGAACGACGAGCGAGGCCCTGGCGACCACCATGGCCCCCAGCATCTGGTGGAGCCGGATGGAGAGGACGATGCGATAGGAGGCACGGGAGCTAACGCAGCTGCTCCAGACTGTTGGACACACAACCAACCTGTTGGAAGCACAGGCAGCCTGCGATGGGGCACAGTGGCAAGGAATGATGCCCTGAATGCAAGAGAGAGAGCAGAAATGAGTTACCCACCATGAGCACGACAAATTGTGGGGGGCGGGCATCACAATCACAATCGCCAATGTAATGAAAGGAGTAGCAGCAGGCCAGGAAGCGATAGAGAAAGAGAGAGATAAGACTGCAAGGATGGACGGTGGGGGCTAGAGTCCTCGCAGCATGCAGATACAATGCAGGAAGCAGGACCAGAGAAGCACCAACCGCTGCTGCAGCAACCGAAGCCCAAACTGCAGATCAAACTCCAGCGCACACCGCAGCAGGAACCCAAACCAAAGTCAGCACCCACACACGCTAGATGGTTAGAGACAGTCCCACTGCGAACCCAGAGTCAGAGAGCATCTGTTGGCCCAGGCCCTGCTCTGACTGCCAGATCGAGCATGATACAGAGACACCTGATTCTAAGGAGTGACAAGCGTGTACCGCTCCCCAACAAGATGGACTTGGAAATTGCATCTCCAATCAACAGAGCGCTATTCGACCAGAAGGAACCGGCCTCACATTCGGATCGTGAACACAAACAAGAACGCTCGTGGTACGAATACGGCAATCACTTACCAGAACGCAACAGCGGCGATGGCACTAAGATACCGCGACGTAATTATCACTGCCGTGCGCATAGTCAACCAGGGAGTGATCGACATTGAAGAAAACGAGTCCTGGGATAGACTCAAGATCTATGCTGTATCACTAGTCAGGTACATGGGAAAAAGCACAGAGGGGCTGCAAAAGACGTGGGATGAAATCCACGCTGAGAATCAAGGGGTTAAGGTCCAGGTCCACATACGGTGGTTGGCGTACCCCCACAGCATCAAGGAGAGAAGGCAGCCGGGGGAGATCTCCGCATTGTCAGTGGTCTTGGTAGTAATGAGGAGCAATGTGACGCGAAGACTGGTCACGGAAGGTATCAAGGCGGGCAGGAGTGTGATACCGAGTTGAACCTTTCATGAATGCAGGTCCAGACAGCAGGTGCGAGCGCTGCTGCGGATGTGGCCACATAGAGAGCAAGTGAAGCGAAAAGCTCGCCTGTGGCTACTGCTCAGGGCCACAACATACCAGTGACAATTAGTGCAACGTCGTGGGGTGCACTGCAAAGCAGGGCGCTCTCTGCAGCCACACACAAGAGAAATGCCGCAACTGCAGAGGAAACCACGTCACATTCAGCAGTAGGTGCGCACAGAAGACGGAAGTCACCACAGCAGCATGGGAGGATAGGAGAAGAGAACCAGCAGGACGGACCACGAGGGCTGGGGGAGCAGCCACAGGGACGAACAGGATTATGCTCGGCCAGTGGGCCGAGGCACTGGGACGAGGAGACAGAGGCTGGAGTGAAGAGGAGATGGCTGATGCAAGTGTGGAGGAAGCGGGGGAAGAGGACATTACAATGGGCGAGAGCGCAACAGCGACGACGAAGGCAATGGTCATGATTACAGCGACCAGCTTTAAATATCAAGTTGAAAGTGGAGCTCCAGTAGCCGCCAATATTGAGAGCGATCCAGCACAACTTTGCCAGGTTGTATGGATGGACCATGGCCGCGCAGGAAACAGGAGCCGAACAGAAGGCGGATGTGACATGACTGCAGCAACCACTGAGAAGTGAGAAGTAGTCAGAATCAGTCATCCGGTGTACGAGATTCGAAAATTGAAGAGAGTCTGGACGGTGGTGCCCAAGGGGAGTGGCTTTCCGACCAAGGGATGTACCGACTTGAGCAAGAACGCGCTGGGCTACATAATTGTGGTCAACATTAAAAGTAGAGGACAGAAGATCACTAGGATTGGGAATATCTACAATCAGAGAGACCAGCGAGAAGACTGAACTGGCAGAGAATGATTTGGCAGGGGTGAGGTGGTATGGTGCTCGCGGGAGACTTCAATGCCCACATCCAACGCTGGGACCCGAGATGCACAGAACAGAGGGACGCCACATACTTTTAACAAATTATAGACGAGCATGGGCTGGTAATTGAGAATGACGACCGGCCCACACACTACTGGACGAGGCACACCAGCTTGGGCGAATCCATCACAGACCTGACCCTGGCCAACCGACCTTTCGGAGAATGGATGATTCTGGACGGGAGCTACTCCACAGGGTCCAATGACAACATCATAAAGTGGGAGTTGGATATGGAGAAGCAGGAGGAAGCAGGGGGCACACAAGTCGTAGAGTGGAATCTAGCGGCCATGTCGCAGGAGGACGTGAAGGTGGCTGAGGTGCTGTCGAGGGAGCGGGCAAAGGGAATGGTACACTTGGGAGCGGAGGGCACGTGGGACGAGGTCGAGAGCGAGGCCGAGTGGTACCAGGAAGCACTCAGCAAGGTACTTGATGCCACAGCTAAGAAAATCACAATCTGCACACATTCAAAGAGATGGTGCGATGGTGAGATTAAGGAGACGAATAGTCAACTTGGGAGAGAGAAGAGAAGAAGGTGCAGGTCGGCAGCGACAGCCCTGGCCAAGCCGGAGCTGCAGAAGTCAGTCCGGAGAGCAGAAGACAAGATGTGGAATGACTATCTGGACACCTGAGAGGAGCCGAGGTCTGGAGAGCGGTGAAGTTTGCCAACCCATGAGCAGGAATGACCGTGGAGGCCTTGACTGATAGAGATGGGAACTAGGCAAACACGATCACCGAAAAGAAAGAGATGCTTAGACGGAAATCGTTTCCCTCGAATTTGTAAGACCAGTACTTTGAACTACCCCCGGCAAGACAAGCACACCAGTCTGTCAGTGAGCAAGCCGTCGAGAGTCCCCTATTCTCGCAGTTCATCAAAATAGCCCCTGACCTGGAGAAACTGTCCTTTGGAGCCGTACGCCTACTCTGGAATGGGCACACAGAGAGAATTGTGGAGCTGGCAAAGGCAGCCCTCCTGACGCGCCAACACCTAGCAGTCTAGATCCGGGCAACTGGGATCGTAATCTGCAAGCCAGGAACGGACGACTACACGAAACACAATGCTTACTGCTCCATGTCCCTGCTGAGCTGCATGGGGAAGGTGATTGAAACAGTGGTTGCAGAGCAACTGGCCAGAGAGGCTGAGAGAAGAGGGCTGCTGAGCGACGGCCAGTTTGGAAGCAGGATATGACGATCGGCAATGGACACGGTTGCAATCATGGTTAACAGAGCACATTCAGCCTGGTGAGAAGCCAGCGTAGCTGGTGTGTTCCTGATGGACATTAAGGCAGTTTTCCTGAGTGTGGGGAGGGGGAGACTGGTCCACACAATAAAAGGCAAGGGGATTGATGGAGATCTTGTACGATGGACAGCAAGTTTCCTCTCAGACCGAACAGTTGAAATGGTAATCCAGGGCAATATCATGAAAAGACGCCCGGTGGAAACAGGAATACCACAGGGTTCATCGGTGTCTCCGATCCTCTTCGCAATTTACACTTCAGGGCTCACAACATGGCTGCAGCAGAGGGTCTCCGGAATCGAAGGCCTCTCCTTCTTGGACGATGTAGGATGGATGGCGACCAGTGCCGACTTTAGTCAAGTCAACAGAAAACTGGATTCCTGTGCCAGCGAGAGCATTGATTGGGCGGGAAAGAGGGGGGCTCGAATTCGACAACGCAAAAACCGAGCCAGCTATCTCAGCACGCACACGAGGCCACAAGAAGCACCTTCGCCCAAAGCTAACAACAATGATTCGAGTTGGGAACAGCTTTTTCAGATTGCACAACGAAGTGACGAGATGGCTGGGAGTTTGGATGGACACTCACCTGACCATCCGAGCATCACAATCGATGCATGAAGAAAGTTAGGGCCGCAGAGGTACGACTCAGGTCGCTCACAGGAACGTATAGAGTCGTACCAGCTTATGTAAGTGCAGTACGAATATCCTGAGTCCAGGCCAGTGCCCTGATTGGCAGCGAGCTCTGGAGGGATCCGAAGGATTGCAGCCGGCGGGAGGGCCTTCAGCTTCCCCTGAATAGTCAAGCCAGGTCCACGCTGGGCACGCTGTCTACAACTCCGAGAGGTGTCCTCATATGAGACTCAGGGCTTACACCTGTGGCACTAGCCCTCTACGCTAGACAACAACGGTTTGTGGCGAGGCTAGCAAACACGTGCCAAGGCACCAAGTCGAAGGAGCTCTTTGAGTACCCCATGTCCAGTACAATAGTAGGCAGAGTTGCCGTGAAGATGTACGCGGGCGGCAGGAGAGCAGAGACGATGTGCTGGCCAGACCCTGGGGAGAAGCCAGCAGTCAAGACCATCAGGCTGGAAGAAAAAACCCAGGGGAAGAGAGCCTCTGAGCGATGGGCAAAAGAGACAGAAGGCAAGTCGGAGTCGGGCACCTGGACATGGTGGACGGACGGATTGCGAACTGACGATGAGATACTGTGAGCGGCAGTGGTGTGTCTAAATGGAGATGGCTGGATGGTGTTCCGAAGCGACCTCTGTACGGGGCGACTGGAGGTATTCGACATTGAACTATGGGCGATTGGAGTCGCACCGCGGAAGTCCAGTGCGAAAGCTGAAGCATTACGAGGACACAGAGTCAAGTATTAGGGCGGTTCCAATGACCTAAGTATACATACTGTGAAAGGCCCTAGATTCTATTCTTCTATTGTATGATACCTCTTCATTTTAGGTATCAGTGCTGTGCCTCTTTGCTTGCGTATCCACCGGAAACAATCAAGAGTCTTATGAGCCCCATTCTGGGCTCCTGGCCAAGCAAAACGCTGACACAGGCCAGCTGGTTTTCTCCTTCGTAACAGGGAGTCGTCGCATCCTTCAGTCTGAGTACCGAATGTCTTAATAGCTCTCTTAGTTATCTTCTTGACTTTCCTTTTAATCACTCGACTAGGCTGTCAATTCTTTCGTCCAATTGCTTTTCTTTCATGCTTTGACTGCCTAATGAATCCCTCCCAATTCTCGATCACCTCATTAAGGATATCTTCCTCTGGCGTACTAAACGTATCGTCCTCAGAATCAGAAGGTTTGTTATTGGAATGCTGAATCCTACTAACCCGTTCTGGATGTATGCCAGTATCATCATTTGATGTATCTCCTAAAACTGTGTTCTGAGACACTAATAACTCTGGTACTTCCAGTGAATCAAGTCGTATCTTTGATAGCACAATATCTTCTCGTTTCTTAGAATTATCGATGTGGACAATCAGGCCTTGTTGTAATCCTATAACTGAAGAGATCCACCAGATGCTTTGCACTAGAAAGATGTACTAATTGGATCTGGCATAGGATATTATTTTCTCGAGAGCATAAACGATGATGTCGTCATTGTTTTCGAAAGTAACAGTCATTCGTTGGAGTAATACTTATAAGGTGCGGGGCTGCCGCTACAGAAAGCTAATAAAATTTATGTATATACAATAATAGGTATAGGTATAATAAAAACACAATAATATTTCAAACCGTTCTTCACTGGTAGGTATCGCTGACTGTATCGCTGCTAGTGCTTGTCTTTTTCATTGCCGGAACAATTTGACCTCTTTATAGAAAATTCTTTGGGATATTACGCGAGCACACCCATACTTCTTTCCTATGACAATGATAGCAACGTGCTTTGCGTCTTACATCTCAAATAATGCGCCTGGTAGAGGTTGCCACAAATCCCCATGGTTATCGTGTTCATGCAGTTGCGTTATTAAGACATTACCCACCCGATAAGCATCAGGCCACAACCGCAAGATATCATATATCAGACCATAACATCAACTTTGACATCTCACACTCGTATGGTTCGGTAATCGGGAACTACTGCCCACATAGCGATAGAGTCTTCGACCTAATCAATGCTATAGTATGATTGCATCATACGTTTACGTGGCGACCCACCACTACTATGCCGATGTAGATTGAATGACTCGCAGTTGCCATACCGTCCACGGCAATGCACGGGGATGCTCCAGGTCTCATATCAACAGCCAACGTCATAATCCCTCAATCACACCCAGCTTAGGCCGGGACTATTTCCTTTGGCCGGGGAGTGCCCAGTGCTCCAGAATCACATCAGAGACTAGTCTTAAGATCCCACGTACTAGATGTTGGAAATGGTAGAGTGCGCTGTGAGAAAGTCCAAAAGTGATATCGTTCACTCTACTCTACCGGTCTCTCTATATACAGAATTACAAGGCCACATTGGCCGCTCCACCATCGGGCGGACTAGGCCCGGGGTTGAGCGGATGTCCATTACTCCCACTCCGTGAATACCCCGCCCATACAAAAGTCACAGTTAGAGAGAGCAAACGTAGGAGGACAAAAAGAAAGTAAGAAAGAAAGATTAAGCACAAATGTAAGACTAAATACAAGTCAAAAGAGACGGACTCGGCATCAACCTGGATGCTTCCAAAGAAAAACAAAACTGCAAGATCCTGGTCCGTGCAATGACCCCTGCAACCCTAACTCAGCTCAACGTCACTCCAGTGACAACCGCCCCCGGTCAACAGCCATCAACGAGCAAAATCAACCCCAACTCAACAAACAAACAAAACAAAGAAACACAGTTGCAGGTTAAACTAATTGATGGCCATACTGGCGCGGTGCTGCACAAATTTTTCCCTAGGCAGAGCCTTTGTAAGACAGTCTGCTACCATAACTCCAATTGGAGTATACTCCAGAGATACTTCACCTCCTTCTACCTTTTCCCTAACAAAGTGATGTTGAATATCGATGTGCTTGGTGGGAGCATGGTCCTCGGGATTGTACGCAAGTGCAATGCATCCTTGGTTATCTGCAAAGATGGTGATAGAAGGGAGCTTCTTGTACTGGCAATCCAGAATCTCACTGAGGAGGAAGTGAAGCTGAATTGCTTCCTTAGTGGCCTGAGTGAGTGCCATATACTCAGCTTCAGTGGAGGACAAGGCCACTGTGGGTTGTGCCTTGCTAGACCAGGTGACTGGCAACTGACCAGCTAGAAAGATGTAAGCACCAGTGCTATGGTGCGAATCTAGACAACCAGCCCTGTCACTGTCACTGTAGCCAGTGATCTTTGTATCCCATAGGATCTTTGGATAGTGGGGCTTGGTCAATGGAGTAGCCTGGGGAGTCGCTTCGAATGCAGAACACCTTGTTAGGTACAGTTGCAGGTGTGCAGATACTCGAATGTACCTGAGAATGTGATGGAGGGCTGCAAGATGATCGATGCTGGGAGCACTGGAAAACTGAGAAACTGCTCCCACTGCATATGAGAGGTCTTGCCTGGTAGCCAGCATCAGGTACATGATCGAACCAACGATGCTTCGATAGAGTGTAGAATCATGTTGGGAGAGAACAGCTCCAGATTCCTTTTTGAGCTTCGTACCTGGACTGAGAGGAATACTGCAAGGGTGGCTGGAGGAGAACTGAAACCGTCGAAGAATCTCCTCCATATACCGCTCCTGTGAGAGATGATGTTCATTTTCATCTCGAATAACTGCAATTTCTAGAAAGTAGGAGAGGGGACCAAGATCTGACATCTGAAAACGAATATTCAACTTCTTCTTCATTGACTGGACACTTTCCAAATTACCAATCAACACAAGGTCATCCACATAGACCATCAGAAAGAGAGTTCGAGAGGCATTAAAGTATATACAGTGATCTGCTTCCCCTCGCTGCAGACCATGCAGTGTAAAGAATCCATGCAATGCCTTGTTGAAAACACGAGATGACTGTTTTAAGCCATACAAAGTCTTGTGAAGCTGGAGGACCACTTCCTCCTGGGGCCCCCTCGAAATGCCTGGAGGCAGCTCCATGTATATGGCCTGCTCATCACTGCTCTGATCCTGCGCAAGGAATGCAGTCTGAATATCCATCGTGTGGATGTCAAAGTCTTTTGATACTGCAAGAACAAGTAGAAGGCGAAGTGTCTGAAAGTTGACCACGGGGGAAAATGTTTCCAGATAAATGATGCAATATGACTGTGTATATCCCTTTGCTACCAGTCGTGCCTTGAACCGCTGGACCTCTCCTTTTGGTTCATACTGGATCTTAATAACCCATCTGCGTCCGATTATATTTGGATGCTCTGTGTGGGTTGGATGCACTTCAGTCCAGACTTTATTCTTCAAAATCGATGCCAGTTCCTCCTGGCATGCCTGCTCCCACTGACTTTGTTGGGGGGAATCCATAGCCTCTTCCCAAGTTCGAGGCTCTTTGTTGGATGTAGTTGCCTGTGCTACTGCAGCTTGTCCCTTGATGCTGCCAGTCTGCTGAGTGCTTTGTGACTGTTCCTCGTGGAATGGTGGGGTACTGAATATGCCAACATTCTTTCGTGATCTCTGTCTTCTGGATGGACCTACAACATGTCTTGTTGCTTTATCATCGCCTGCTGTCCTGGGAGCAGGAGCTTTGACTATAATCGAATCAACAGTTTCCTCATTCTGCTGACTTCAATTGGTGTCGTCTGCTGGTGGTGGTGGTGTATCTGCGTGTAAGTCTGCCTTCGATGGCTTCGAAGCAACTTCTGAGTCCTCCTCTTCATCTTCATTGATGATTTACACAGGTGGATGTAGCGCTGCTGCTGGCACTGGACCTACAAATCCAACATCCCTGGCGATGATTATCGAATGGTTGCAGTACACCCTATACTGATTTCTGCCTTCATAGCCTACAAGATGTCCTTTAATTGCATTGGGCTCCCACTTTCTTCAAAGGTCTTTTGTAACATGATGCCATATCTCGCATCCAAAGGGCTGTAGATGAACTAGCGATTGCGCAGGCGTTGCAGTCCATAACTCATAAGGGGTCTTCGTTTGAGAACTGGTCGGAGTTCGATTCATGATATCAACAGAAGTTCTTTCTGCGTCAGCCCAAAGAAAGAGAGGAAGTTGAGCCCCATACAGCATTGCCTTTGCTCGCCCAACAATCGTCCTATTGACCCTCTCTGCAACTCCATTCTGCTCCTGGGAATAGGCAGCAGAAACCTCATGCTTGCATCCAGAGGAGGCCAGAAATTCCTCGAAAGCATGGGATGTGAACTCCCCACCATTACCAGAGCGGAATGCCTAAATCTTAACTCCATGCATGGCCTCACATTGTGCAAAGTACTTCTTGATGCTTCCAAAAGCTTCACGCTTCTTCTTGATGGGTTCCAATTCCGTCCAAGAAGTCGCATCATCCCTGAAACAGATATGATACTTTGCTCCTCCCAGAGACAGAGGAGTCATTGGTCCACAGAGATCAGAGTAAACCCTATCGAGAGTATTCGTGGCGCATTGGGCAGGCTTGGATGATGGATGTCGGGTCTGCTTCCCCTGCAGACATGCAGCACAATCCTCAATGGCTGTAAAGGTTAATTTGATACCAGAGGCTGGGTCCTTGGCCAGCTGTTTGATTCATTCGAATCCAATATGCCCAAGGTGTAGATGGCATTGGAACAGCGAATCAGCAGATATCCTCGAGGGATGCTGGATGGGAGATGATCTGATCGGCACCAAGGCTGTGGCGAGAGCAGCATGGACAACCGGATTCCTCTTGGTGTGAAGCACATACTAGTGTCCAATCAGTGTCACAGTTGCTATGATATCGGGACCATTCAAAATGTGCATGACATGATCAGCTCCCTCGAAATCTCCAATAGGTGGTCCTGAACCTGGCTGGTTGAATAGAATCTGGCACCCTGACTGGTGAATCAGGCGAAGAGAGAGAAGCGAGCTGAATCCAAGTGATGGAACATGGAGCACATCTTTGAGTGTAATATCACCAAAGGGTAAGAGCAGCACAACATCTCCCCTACCTGCGGCCTTCACAATGCTGTTGTTGGCCAGAGTGACTGTGGTTGAGTCAGGATAGTAGGTGATAAAGTAACCCTGCTGGGAGGTCATATGGTGTGAGGCTCCGCTATCAACAATCCATTGATCCAGAGTGGGAGGAGGAGAATAGTATGCATTATCCTGTGCATTGACCTGGGACATCCACGCAACAGCCTGCCTAGCATTGGCAGACGCCTGGCCCCTTCGATCCTCCATGGCGATCCTCTTCTTGCAGTTCTTCGCTCAGTGTCCCTTGAGATGGCAGTAGCTGCAAGTGTCCTTGGAGCGGTTCCCACGCTGCTGATTGTGTGCCACCTTCGATTGCTTCCCATTCTCTGCATAGAAAGCACCTCCTCCTATCCTGAATGCTGCCTTCCCCCCAGCGAGCTTCCCATGTTCCAGAATCAGTTTCGATGATACCTCTTCGAAGGTCAGAGACCCAGCGTTGGTGATGCTCGTTCTGAAGGGGTGGTACTCCATTGGTAGAGTGTTAAGCAAGAGGAAAATCTTGGCATCGTCCTCATAGGTTGTGCACCCAGCGCTGAGAAGCTGGTTGAGGAGCTTCTGCAATTTCGAGATAAAATCCGACATATCCTCCCCCTGGAACTGTACCTTGGACAGTTCACTCCTGAGGAACCAGATTCGTTGCTTGTCTGTTCCCTGGTACTGCTCCTTCAGCATCTTCCACACAGTCGCCGGATCACGCTCAGAAGAGTACATCTCTCGGTGATAGGCATCAAGCATTCGTCCTAGAAGTTCACGGACCTTGGTGGCTTTCGTATCCCATGTCTGCTGGCTCTCTACCAGCTTGGAGTCGATGAGGGGAGAGGAGCTGGTGGAAGCAGATGGAGTAGAGGAAGTTGGGGCCGATCCAGTGTCGTCATTGGTGGCAGCAGGTAGAGGTTCCTTGTCTTCGATCAGTGCAAGCAAATCCTTCCCTGCAAAGATGTCGGTGGCAGCAAGTAGCCAATTGCGAAAATCTGATTGAGAGCTGAGGGGCTTGATGAAGCCAATGGAAGCGAGAGCAGAGAGATCAGAAGTCATCATGAGCGAGATGTAATAGACGGATGTGATAGTAAAAGAGAAGGGGAGATAGAAGAAGCGATGTGGAATGGGAATAAGCGACAATGAGTTGGATGAGAGGCAAGAAGGGTGCAAGAGGTCTTTATAAACAAAATCCTTTCGTCAAAAGATTGATCTGAATGTGTTCGAATTGCGTGCCAAGCGCCACTTGATCGGAACACCAGTTGATCTGAATACCTGCATGGGGAGAGGGAAGAAATTTTCTTTGTGAGGTATTTCTGCGCCGGAAGTCACCATAGCATGGTAGGTGACCAGGGGTGATAACAGTGTTGGCACCACTATCATTGCTAGCAATGCACCTAGCAACTAAAGTAGAAGTTCGGAGAAGGGAGAAGAAATGGGGCAAGAACTTCTAAGTCAGAGATGGGAGTTTGAGATTCCCGATCCTGTAGGGGTCGGAGCGAAGAGATTGAAAAAACTAAATAAGACAAGGTTTAAATGAATAGCATTCCTTGTTGGGAAGCTGAGATCAGAAGGTCTGGTGTTGACCTTAGAAAATAAACCGGAAGTGCACTTGGATAAGTGACTTAGATATAGCGTTCCCGGCCTGGTGGGAAGCTCAGAACAGAAGGTCTACCGGTGAGGTAGCTTTAGAAAAGAATGGGGGTGAAACTCTTAGACTAACTCAAGTGCTGCGCTGTCCGGGCTCATAACCTGTTGGAAATGGTAGCGGGCGCTTTGAGAAAGTCCAAAAGCGATATCGTTCTCTCTACTCTAGCAGTCTCTCTATATACAGAATGGCAAGGCCACATTGGCTGCTCCGCCATTGGGCGGACTCAGGCCCGGGGTTGAGTGGATTTCCAACAATAGCTTAGGCTAACGACTGCCGTGTCTGCGGATATGAACTTCTTTGCTCTGCTCTGATCAGACATAATCACTCCAAATCGGAAAATGAGTCTGGTTGGAAACAACACGCTCGGCAGGCATGTACCCCTTTCGATCTGGCAGTGTTGCTGCATCATCAAAAATGAATCCGCTAAGCCGATTCTTATCGAATTGAGACGTGCCCCACTCGTACCCCGCTAAAGGTACTCGTGACTGAATGTTCTGCAGACGCCCAGGGTAGCTGTTGTGATGTATGCATGCATGCAAGGCAAGTCATATACCCCTTTACTTGGCTAATCTGAGGTTACCACAGACACTGCTAGGGGAGAACCCCTAACATCACCCCCTTCTCTAGAATCGGTGACCCAATGATTGCTCTGTCTTAAGAAGTGAACTTGCTAGCCTCAAGGGGCGAACACCATTGCAACAGGCCACTATATTCCCCTGGACTTTATAACTTTTGCCAGCACAGCCCCTGCACAACACGAGTGTGCTTCTCTTTATTTCAGTTTATAGTTTGCCAACTTCGTATCGTTTATTGTTCGTCAACATCGTGTCCTTTATTGTTCGTCAACATCATATCGTTTGTCGTTCGTCAACATCATGTCGTTTATTGTTCGTCAACATCGTGCCGTTTTTATCATTCGTCATTTGCAGAATAGTTGTCATATTCTGCAATAAGGTTCCTTCTCTTGTGTGAAATTCTTAGACTTCGAGACCCGTAACATCAACACAGTGGCAGCCTTCAGTGATTCGCAGGCAGCCATCAGATGGACGGCGCACTTGGACCCAGGCCAGCGCAGCAGTTAGCAAGAGCAATTAACGAGCGTGCTAAGGCCATCCACACCCAGGGCATCAACATCGTAATCCACTGAGTCCCGGGGTACTCAGGCATCCCTGGAAACAAACAGGCTGACCGCCAGGCAAATATGGCATGGGAAGGTCGAGGGTACACAGCACGTAAGCGTATCTACACTTGGGCCCCGAATGGAGCCAGACAAATCTCGAAATGGAGAACGGCGGCGAGAGCAAAGTGGGAGGGTGAGAGGTGCTCCAAGCACTACGGCTATAGGCTGAAGGGCAAAGCCGGAAGCAAGAGATCCCTCGCAATGACAAGCATGAAGCCATGGGCTGCAAGGTTCTATAGACTGAAGAGCGGACATGCCCCAACTGAAGCGTACCGAAAACGGTTTGGGCACCATGAGGACGACATATGCTGGTGGTGCAGAGGGGGAGCAGTAGAGTTGCTGCAGCATCTCTTCCGCCACTGCAGCCGATGGAAAGACCAGCAGACGACACTCTAACAGAGAGTGGGAAAGGCCACAGGCTGGACAGCGGGCAGATGCCGACATTTGCAGATGTCTGAGCTGTTTCCCAAGGAAATATGCGACCAAGCGGTGATGGACTTCCTGGCAGCCACTGACATCGGGAAGTTCCCGCCCAGGCCAGCGGAGGAGCGGGGACAGGAGGAGCGTGGGCAGGAGGAAAGCGGGCAGAAGGTGCGTGAGTAAGGGTGTTTGGAGCGGTGGTCTCTCTTTTCGTTGATCTCTTTTGTTCTTCTCAATCTTTTTGCTTTTCATGTGTCAAAGGGGACGATGGGTAGCAGGTGGGAGCTCCGCCATCTAGCCGGCTCGCCCGAAGGCGGAGGGGATATTGGGTCCTGTCATACTCTAATTAGAGTGCGTACAGTATGAATAAAACAAAAAAACCAAACGTTAGACTGTATGAGTACAAAGAAGACAAATGGTATGCCGTAACAGCACTCTACCAATCGATCTTCGGATTTCAGATGTACGCAACCCTTGGAACTGAACCAGACCAAGCACATACCGTCGCCGCCCTCAGTTAATACAGTACCAAACCCCGAGCAAGGCATATGGCCGCAGCCAAGCCAGTACTGTGATATCTGTAGAAAACCGCAAACTCACGACTCCAATACACCTCGTTTAGCACCACTGAACTCCAGCGTTATACCGACTCGGATTGGGCTAAAGACATCTCGGATCGGAAATCACAGAGAGGTTACGTTTTTATAACTTATCGCCCGATTTCCTGGCAATCAAGAATGCGAGAGATCTTGGAACTGTCAACCACGGAGGCCGAATATGTAGCATGCTCCGAAGCCACCCGCGAAGCCCAATGGCTCATCCAGGCACAGAACGAGGTGACCGAATCACGGCCGCAAGGCCCCACTACCATATATTCCGACAGCACAGGAGCCCTCAAAAACATCCCCAACAGAGCATCCAAGGAACGAATGAAGCACATCCATATAAGGTACTAGGTATGGTGGCGGCTTTGCCGCCCCCTTTGGTAAAAATGAATCCTAAACCACAAAACCCGTGATATCCAGCCAGCTCTCAGCCGGTTCACATTACGTCCAGCCAGCCGAGAGCCAGCCCGTACAGCCAGCCAAGAGCAAGCCTGTCCAGATTGCGCCCAGCCAGCTGAGACCCAGCCTGTGCAGATCGCATCCAGCTAGCCAAGAACCATCTCAGAGTGAGTATGTCAGGGTTGTCTAGATCGTCTCCAGCCGGCCAAAAGTCAGCCCGTCCAAATCATATCCAGCTGACCAAGAGTCAGCTCATCCAGATCATCTAAAGCTGGCCAACAGCCAGCCTATCTTGACCATGTCCAGCCAGGTGAGAGCTTGCCGGTCCAAATCGTATCCAGCGAGCCGAAAGTCAGCCCATCTCAATTGTCTCTAGTCTGCAGAAAGCCAGCCTATCCAGAGCACGCCCCCTGTCTTGATCGTCTCCAGAAAGTCGAGAGCCAGCCCGTCCTGATCACGTCCAGCCAGCCGAACCCGTCCAAATTGTATCCAGCCAGTAGAGAGCAAGCCCGTCTCGATCGGCTCCAGTCATTCGAGAGCCAGGCTGTCCAGATCGCGTCCAGCTACCAGAGGGCGAGCCCGTCCAGATCATATCTAGCCAGCCAGGAGCCAGCCGGTCCAGATCGCATCCAGCCAACACGTCTAGATCGTTTCCAGCAAATTGAGAGCCAGCCCACCCAGATTGCGTCTAGCCAGCTCGGATTGCTGACCAATTGCTGTTGTGAGAGCCACACTCAAGCAAAGCGCCACAGTTCACTAATCATGACTGAAAAAGACCATCTGCCAACCAATGAGCATTCTGTAATTTGCCACAGTAAGATGGTACGTACCACCATCAACCAATGAGAATGCTTCGAGCCGACAAACCATGTGTATATAGTATAATAATAAAGAAGAGAGCGCACTTAGACATCATGCTTAGAACCCAGTTTCATACTACAGAATTTTTTTCACTCTTCTTTATAGATACCGGTAGATAGTCGTGGATATCCACCATATGTACTCTACACGCCGAGGTATCTGGGGATATCTACCACTTGCCTCCAAAGCGCTAGAAATCTATGCCCAGGTAGATATCTACAGATATCCGTAGATACTCAGACATTTTCAAGCAATGACAGGCCGGTCATGCCAAGGGCGGCTTGCTCAGGCAACCGGACCTGACCGGTGTACGAATCTATAGATATCCGGGTAGTCAATCTGACCGCTTGGGAATACTAACTCCGATTCGATGTCAAAGGTTGAATGAAAGGGATATGGAGTGAGAGAATGATCGTTTCGGAGGAGGATAGTGTTTCGGAGGAGCTCGGGGCTTGGTTGATTGTTTGGGAGCGGATCTGGGTATGGTATGTTTATTTCTATGGTTTCGATTTGTTTTCTCTGGAGTTTAGTCTTACAGTCAGGTTACCACCATGGAGGAGTGTTGGGTGGATTTTGAGTGCGGTTATCACGAGGTATTGGTTTGGGGTTGAGTGCGAAACCGCTTGCTCTTTAGTTCATTTGTACATGTTATTTTTGAGAAAGTTAAGTCCAGTTTCGGTCATGAGAGGCTCAGCACAACAGATTTAGCCCAACATCCCGCACCAACCAGGCACACTGTTTGCCTTATCCAAAATGCACCCCGCTAGCTAAAGAAGTGCGCCTGACATTGCATCTATAGCAGGCCAAAGTGGACAAAATTGTTCAACATGTAATGTTATCAAATTTGCCGGGATGACAATGTTGAAACTTGGAACACTTAATGACGCACATGGATGTACCTCAATGTACGTATAGGTACCCTGATGTACCTAGGTGTACATCCAATTTGTAAGTTCAAGTTTCAACATTTGTATTCGCACCAGCTAGTGGACTCGCTCTTCCTTACATGTGCTTTATTTAATCATATACAGACATTTTCAGCGCTAGAACAGGCACGAAAGCAAAAACCGAATCGAAACAGTAAACGAAGCATAAACAGAAGTGCCGCCTCGGGGGAGCGGAGGCCACCGCTGCGGCCGCCGCTCCACCTGGACTCTCCCATTCTTTTTTTTTTTTTTTTTTTTTGTTTTAATCATACTGTATTCACTCTACTTAGAGTATGACAGTCCCTTAATCCCCCCCCGCCTCCGGGCTGGCCGGCTAGATGGCGGAGCTCCACTCCTGCTACCCGTTGTCTCCTTCTGACAAACAAAAGAAAGCAAGAAAGCAAACATCTAGAAAAATGTGCAAACAGAATCCAGCTAAAAAGGGATGAGATCAAGGAGAGCCCGCTGGCTCTGATTCCTCTGCCCATTCCCGCCCCCTCTTATCCCTCCGCCCGTTGCGCATCGGCTCTCACCCCTTCCTCCATTTTGGACGGAAACTTCCCGACATCGGTAGCTACCAGAAAGAGCATCACCGCTTTATTGCGCTTCTCCATGGAGATCAACTCAGAGATTTGCGCGTGTCGGCATCAGCCTGCTCACCACCCAGTCGCTTTTCCCACCTCTTTCCAGAGCATTTTCAGTTGGCCTTTCCATTGGCTGCAGTGACAGAAGAGATGTTCCCAAATCTGGGCCACCATCCTGCCTGCGCCACCGCACCACCAGCACTTGTCCAGGTGTATGTGACCAAATTGTTTTACGTACATGCCCTCTGGTTCATGTCCAGATTTCAATCAGTAGATCCTGGCTGCCAGAGGCTTCACACTGTTCATTGCGATGGGTCTCTTGCTTCCCACTTTGCCTTTCAGTTGATGGCCATGATGCTTATTGCATTTGTTGGCCTCCCACTTGGCCATGGCTGCCATCTTTGCTTCTGAGCGTTGTCTGGTCCTGTTCACCACAGAGGTGTGTACTCGCTCTTGTACTGTGTCTGCACTGTGGCCCTCTCACGATTGATTCGCTTGGTAATCTGCTTCCTCATTGCCCTGAATACCAGTGTGTGCTGGGATCCATTCGATTTCTGACGCTATGCCAGCTTCGCGGAGATTCCTTGCCCACTGGTTAATCCACCTAGCTAGATGCTGCCCTGCTCTTGTTTCCAGGTGCATTATTCGTTGAATTGCAGCTTCCATGTCGCTGAAAACATGTACCATCGTTACTGTGTGTGTCTGAACTGTGTCTCATTTCTTGACTAACTACCAGAGTGTGAGTCCAATGGCCCACAGTGCTGCATTGTAGACCTCCATTGGTCCAGTGCCAAGGTGGCAGTGAAATGGTCTCCAGCATTCTCTGTGCGTACATACTGCTGCGGCTCCCACTCTACCGTCAGCAGATCTCAATCCGTCCATCCCCCACATCCAGACCCACATGTCCACTTTGGTGTCAATCTCACTAGCCGAGAATTTTGCGTCTCTTTTTCCTGCAATGTCATCCCACACTGTGACCATTCTGACCGTCCGTTTTTCGTCCATGCAAGTCCTGCACGGGGTCATTCTCTTCCGGCCTCACTCATGCTCTTTGTTCATTACCTTGCGCATTCGTCTGCCAGATGTGGGGTGGTTTTACGTTTTCTGTTGCTTTGAGCCTTCCCATGTACTTGGGAGCCTCACCGTGAATCATTGCTGCCAGCAGTCGAGGGCTACTGCCGTAGGTGCCAATCCTGAGCAACTCATGAGCAAACCTAGTGTCGTTGTGGGCAGAACACCCAGTGTTCACCCGGGCTGCTGATGCAGAAGGAGTTGAAGATCCTCTGGTCTACTGTATTCTTTCAGATCACGCAATCGTTTCCTGCCAGATAGCTCTACTGCTTGAATGGAAGCTATATGAACGGCTGTTACCCGACACTGGAGCGATTTTGTGTGTCCTGGTCTGTACGCGCAGTCGGGCTTCGGCTGCTCTGGCTTTTTTCGTGCAATGGTTGTGATGCTCTTTGAATGCTCGGTGGGCATCAATCCAGACTCCCAGCCCCGATGTTGCATGTGTGTTTAACCAGGCGAAGCCATCTCTCACATTGATTTTACGTCTGAGTTTTGGCCAGAGGTGTTTCTTATAACATCTCAATACTGCCAAGAGTGCTGCTTTCATCTTTGCAGTGTCGAACAGGAGGTATCTCTTGCTGGTCCAGGTGTTTCTCTCTCTCGCACAGACTTTGAGTTTCCTGACGACCTAGTTAACGTCCTTTCTGGTTGCTACTTATCCAAAGACATCAATGAAGTACATGCCTTTGACTCTTTGGACTCTCTCTTCCACCCACTTTATCCACCAATCGGTGTGCATGGCGAAAATGATCGACTACCCTTGTGAGCTCTGTGTAATACCTGCTTCCACGTGGTGGCTCTGCAGGACATAGCTCACAATTACCATTTCCACAGCCCTGTGTCAGAGGAATATGGTGATGCATTGTAGGAGGTCTCGATCAATCCGCTTCGCTTTGATTGCATGGGTCAGCCTCTCGCTCACCATGCTTGGAAACACTTCGTTGATATCCATCAGGAGAACACCATTGATATTATGTGCTCCCGATTGTGAGTATGCTCTGTAGATCAGGATAGTTGCTACGTCGATGGCCAATTTTTTCTTCCTGCTGACGAACAAGTCATGGCTTAGTAGTACTCTTCTCTTGCCCTCATTAGACAGTGGCACTGGGACTACTTTGTCAACGACATTTCCCATGCACATTAGCAAAGAAATTGTTGAGTATGATTTGAGCTTCCTATAGTCCTCCTTTCTTGGTTCCCGAATCTCCACACCGGGCGCAGCTTTCCAGTCAGTTGCGTGACCTGTCTTTTGGACTGCCGCTATCGATAATACTATGATTTGAGTTGCCATCCACTTCCCATATAGGTGTATGGCTCTGAAGGTCAACTTCTCTGGGCCTGGGCCAATCCTGACTGTTTGCAGGGTTATGGCTTGATTGACTAATTGCTCGGTTATGAACTTGTGGGCTTGGCCAGTTGGGGGTAGCTTGTATTTCTAGTCACCATCATTCATTGGGAAGGACCTTCCTCTGAGCATTGTCTCTGTTTCAGTGATAGTGTTGGCTCGCTTTCCGTCTCGGTCAGCAAAAGCTTCTACCGTGGCTCCAACTGGAGGGTTGGTGAACTTTGCTGGCCGCCAGATGTCGCCCCCAGTGAAGATCAGCAAGTACTCATTCAACATGAGCTTCATAGACTGCGAAATCAACCTCTGCAGTTCTTCTGTTGCATGCGCTGCTACTTCTAATCTCCTTCCCCTCTTCTTCTTTCTCCCTATTGTGCTTTTCGACTCCTTTATCTTACCATTCCACCACTTCTATGACCGGGCCCAGATTCTTATTTTCTTCGCTTCTGCATACAGCACCTTGGTCAGCATTTCCTAACACCACTCAGCCTCTCGCTCCAACCTGTCCCCTGCAATCACCTTGTCTAGATGAGCTCTCTATCTCTCCATTTGCTTCGACAGTTTCTCTGATGCTTCCTAATCATGTGTTGACATGGCAGCCAAGTTCCATCCTATGACATACAAGCGGTCGGCCTCATCCTGCATATCTACATTGGACTCCCACTCAATCACCTCCTGGTCGGAGCTTGTGGCGTGCCTTCCATCTGGTATGGTTCATCAAGTGATTGTCCAGCTGGCTATGGTCATGTATAATGTCGAATAACCTTCTTCACAATTTCTTGCCCAGTGGTGAGTCGGCTGGTTGTTATTTCCGATCTCCAGTCCACGCTGGTCTATATTCTCCTCTCAAAAGGTTGCATTACATTGCTCCTTGCATCCTGAATCCCATCTGCAGTTGTGTGCAATGAAGTCACCTGCAAGTATTGTGCCGCCTCTCTGTCAGATGATTCCATGTCAGTTTATCTCCTTCGCTTGTCACTCCCCGGTCCGCACATCTCGTTGATCATAAATAGTCATCATCCTCTTCATCTTCTCTCCTCTTCTTTTCACATGAGTCTTCATGACATGGTCTTTCACGCCCATGCTCAGGTCAGTCCATTAATCACATTCCAGGGTGCTCCATTTCTGCCCCGCTGTACAAAGTCTCTCTCGTTTCCCAATCTCGTATGCTGAATGGCACATTCCACATCCTCCATTTCGTCCTAGCAGCTGCTGCAACTTTAGCAAATTTCCTTTTCGTTCCACTCCCGTCTCCAGCGCTGCCATGGTCCAACAGAAAGACCTGGAGCAATTGTGCAGGGCTGCTCTAATCAGTGGAGGCAGCAGCTCCCAATTCAATCTCCTCCAAGGTTACAGCCATGATTATGTCTCTCTCCCTATCTGCCACCTCCTTGTCGCTGCTGTCATCTGCCTCCGTGTCGGCCATTGGGACCCCTTCTTAGCATCATATATCCATCCCCTCTCCGATTCCAAGTGCTCCTCTGTTGGCCACAGTCACTCCCCTCGTGGATCCTTGTCCTGCTAGCCCTATTCTCTTCCTCAGCCACACTGCCCTGGCAACTTCAGTTCTCTTCACGCATCAATTGCTGAACGCAATATCATTTCCTGTGAGATTGGCGCACATCTCGAGTGTCTGACTGCTGAGTGATCCCTCCTTCCCAGTGCACCCCACCACATTGCAACTATGGTCGCTTGTCTGGTAATGTCCTGAGCAGTAGCCCAATCTGCACTTACTGCTGCATTTGTTCTCAGTGTGACCCCATCCACAGCAGAGCTCACATTGACCGGCAGGGCCAGAGTTCGTATAAGTTTTCACTCGGTACCATATTCCAGATGCCATGATTGCTCTCTTGACCAAGCGCTTTACCACCTTGCTTTACTTTATGACAACGACAACCGATGATACTGCTATTCCACTGTTCAGCCTCCTCCCCCTGATGGAGCGGGGGTTTGTCAGCCACCAGGCTTGGGTGGGGATTGCTATGCCTTTGTTCTCTGCTTCGAATTCCTCTCACATCTTCTTGAAGCCTTCTGTGCCTGTTTCTATGAACTCTAGAAGAGGTACTGCGTGGATCATCCGCCATTCCCAAGGCTCATGATCTTTGACGTCAGCTACTGCTTAGTCAACAGTGCTCACTGCCATGATGATGATATCATGGTACTGCAGAGCCATCTCCGCAGTCGCGTTCTGGTGCATCATTGTGGTGATCAAGCCCTTGTCATTTGTTCTTGCGTTCATGATCCTAATGTGGACCGGAGCCTGCTGGTGAAAAAGTGCTCTATTGATCGTTAACAACATTTCTTTGTGCATCTTGTTGGGGAGTGGCACCTTCTCATCTCTCGTTAAGATTAGGCATCCATCTGTCACGTTTAAGCCTGTTCTCAGCACGGGGGATGAGTTGGCGTGTTTGTTCAAGTGTTATGGTGGGACTGTCCCACACTGTCTAACCAGTGTCCAGAGTGATGTCATTACCGCTATCAGGGCAAATATGGTTCTTGGCATCGGTCTCGGTGCTGGGTTCAACTTTGGCTTTGGCTAAGGCTTGAGCTCACTTCCTGGTTGTGGTTGTGGTTGTTGTCACTCCTCCGGCTTTGCCAGTCCACCTCTCTGCATCACTGGTGAGTGTATTCAGGCCTCTAAGCTGGCGCCATCAATGTCCGCTGTCCTTTCCTATATCTGCACCCTCACTGTTACGGTCACCATACTTTCGACAACATCCATCATGCTCTGGGCTTATAGTATGTCATCATGGTGGTAGGCGTCCCACTTCTCCTCTTTTTCAACCAACCACATTTTTATCTTTTGCCACTGTGCTTTCTGCAGTGCAGTCTGCATCTGCAGCATGTTTGCGATATTGGTAATGGTTTGGTATAGCTGTGCAAGCTCGCGGGCTGCCTGCTGTGATGCGGCGCATTCAGTCCCTGGGCCCTATGGCAGACCCCAGAGCCTCGCTTTGCCTCCTACGCATCATGTTCTTGTTGCTCTCTGTTGGCTCCAGTGTAGCCGTGCTGGCAGTATCTGCAGTGATGTGGGTCACTGCCATTGCCATCTCCATTGCCATATCCATAGGTGCGTCACTCCTCCTGCCTCTCGCTTCTGCCGTGTCCCAGTTGCTACTCTTGCTCACTCTGACTCTGGTCATCACTTGTGAGAGGTAATCCTCTTATCTAGGGTAGTTCTCGACGTCGCTTGCTCGTTGGCAGTCACATTTTCCGCCAAGGTTTGGCGCGAATCCAATCAATCGCGTGGTTTCTCGTACGAGCCATCCTCCGGTGTTCCCAAGGTACTGAGAAGCTCGTTCCGGGGTCCATTTGATGTTAGAAATTGATTGCCGCTGTCTGTTATTCAACTGCTATCGTTGTTGTTGACTTGATATCCATGGAGCAATGTTGTACTCTCCCATTCTTGGCCGGAAGCTATTTCACTGGGTGTAGAGTCCAACACATACAGAGCTAGCATCGGTATATGTGGGGATGCCGGTGGGCGAGTTTTGATGCTGAAACCGCTGCTTCTCACAACTACTGCCGCTCCGGTCCTCTTCTATACCTCCTCCTTCACCCCTGGCTATCTCCATGCCCTTCCACTCTCTGGCTCAATGCTCGAACTCGTGCTCAGGCTCTGGATCGATCTTCGTGCTCGTGCTCTGGTTCTGGTCCATGCTCAAGCTCAACCTCTGGCTCAACCTCTGGCTCAAGCTCAAGCTCACGCTCTGACTAATGCTCATGTTTGGGCTCTCGCTCAAGCTCAAGCTCACACTTTGGCTGAATCTCAATGTTTTGGCCACCTTTCTCCATCCTTTGGGTCGGCCAAATTGCTCGCCTCCGCCAGCCGATGATCCAAGAGGCTTGCACCAACTAGCCGCCGGTCAATTCCCGCCCGCTGATTCGCATCCACTAGCCCTCAGTCAAGCTGGAGCATTTTTCAATCTGGAGAAATGATGTAATTGAAGTTGTAAATCAGACGTATTCCAGAGTACAGATTAGTTCCACGGGGTACTTTCAGGTGTGTCGGTTGATACGAATGGTTAAATATTGGTTGCACAATCAATTGAGACATAAGGAAAGTCGATAAAAATATGTTTAACTTGAACTTTGTGGATTGGAGTATGTCAGGGAACGTGATGGTACCTAGAGCTACATCGATGTATGTCATTTAGTGTTCCAAGTTTCAACATTTGTCATGCTGGCAAATTTGACAACATAACAAGTTGAACTCTTTTGTCCACTTTAGCCTGCCATATGCAGCTGGCTGGCAGATACATTTTGCAATTCTGCATCTGGTGGCGTTGTCAATGGTGTTGGGTACTACATTGGTGAGACAGTCTCGAGCACACTCACGTAGGAAGTGTGATACGGGTACTCTGCCCATAATTATTGATGTTGCTTTAACGCGGCATGTGAGGTCGACCAGAAGTAGAGGGAGAAGCAGCCACAGTCGAAGGTATTGAGCCATTGTCGGAGGTGTTGGTGTTGTGAGTTCTAGTCAGTTCGTGGAGAATGTCAGCGCGCGAAGTGACCAGTCATCCCAAGAAGTCCCACATCAGCAACAGACATTTCTGTCCAGGCGGAATGGCTCCGTACCCGTCAACACGCTCCATCAGAACAGTCAGAGACACACCGGTGGCGCATTACTGTGCACCCGGCGTTAATTCAACATGTCGCCTTCCATCTCGCCCTCTAATCGCTGTTTTATCGTTTCTTCATGTTCTGTCGGTCTCCTATCTTAATCGATTACTCTGGCGTTGTGGCCAACTGTGGCCATATGTCGGAATGGGATCATTGGGTACGTGCTTGCACCAGGATTGCACTGCGATGGGTGTCACTGTCAAAATCTCTACTTGTGTTACTTCTACCTCCGTGCAAAATGCAAATCACTCTTCACGCATTATACGGAATTGCAATGCGATGGGTGATGCTGCGACAATCTCTCCTTGCGTTCCTTCCACCTGCGTACAGAATGGAATTCTCTCTTTACCAATTATACACATCATTCCAAGTTGCCAGATCTATGTCGCTATTGACAATCCATTGCTCATTCCGTCCGTCTCCTGTCTTACTAATACTCTGTGTCTGTTGAATGACGTGCGCGTAGCCGACAATCTTTCCCACTCTGAAAACTTGAAATGCCATGGCTGCAGGTACTTTTCTCACTTGTACAAATTTCGAGACGGTATCCAAGTTACCTGAGTTTTCAGGTATTATGGTGAGTGCCAGGGCTAACCAGTACTCAACGAAACCTGCATCCTCGTTTAGGAGTTTGATTTTGAATAGTCATTGCAGATGCCACAGGAGACACCTATGCAGTCCGCCATTACACCGCCCAGGGCGTTACTTTACCCATTCCCTGTCGTTTCGTCGATCCCCTCAGAGCCAGCTCTGGCTTCCTCTGCATTGACAAATTTGAGGTATGTGTTCACCATCTAAACCCTGAACTTGAACCGTAATTCCATGGTAAATACACAGCTCCATTGCATCCAGTTGTTCATTCAATATCTACGTCTTGTTGCGTCTCTTATGCTTGATAAACTCCCCTGTACAGCTTTATATCGCCACGCGGTGTGTTACGTGTTGTGTATTATCAAGTAATACTGTGAGGTTATTGATCATAGTGTCAGGATGCTGTCAATCATGGCAGTTTTCGGTCCCCATGAATTCAGGCTTCGCGTACAACTAGGAGCCCAGGGGGGCAGCCAGATCAGCACCGGGAGGGAGGACTGTCCAGGAGGCAGGGCTGTTCTCCCGATGCTGAATGAGGGGTTGGAGATTGAGCTCTCCGATTTGGCAACAGAGAATGCGAAACTGAAAGGTGATTACCTGCGGCAGATAGTTGAGATTGTGATTGGACGTGTTGCAACCGTCCTTGAGGTTTGCTTGATGTGCTTGTTCATGACTCTCGCAAGAATACTTTTGCCAGGCTCCTGAATGACAAATCTGTTCAATCCGACGAGACATCAAGTGGCTCTGCCAAAAGTTGAAGTCGGCATCCAACTCCTTGGAAACATCCGTCTGGTGGCTGATATAATGTCGCTAGGCAATCATTCTGCGCCGCTTCTAGGACGGCATCCAAGTTTTAGTATTTCTTTCCTCGTTTACCTTTCCGTTCCTCACGAATTCCGTTCGTAGGATATTGGCTTTGGCCTTTGCTTTTTTGTCATCTCGCCCAAGTAGGAAACCATCTTGGGAGGTGTGAAAAGAATTCAAGGCGTCCACCATGAAGCTCAAAGTTGCATCATCGTGAGATTTAAATCGAGCATACATATAGAATTCTAACAATGCCAATGTGCACTCAATTGTGCGATTGAACATGGGACACTGAGCGGGGCTTCCGCCCCATTGAGACTTGGTCACAACTCCAAGCAGGTACCAGGCCATTTCCTTCATCCCCTTCCCATTCCATTGAAAAACTTTCTTATATGACTTATTTTTTGGTGTGAGGTCATGGTAAGCAGGCACAGATAACCAGATTGCTTGAACTTGTCGAGCCATTCGTGCGTCTTCACAAAGTGGACAATCCACTTCTGGAGGTGGTTAATCATGCCGATCTGCATTATATGGAGGAGGTCTTGCTTTGAGAGGTCACTCAGGGTACAGGCAATATGTCAAAACCCGTTGCATCCTCGGTGGACATGGCGCGATGCGAGTTCTGCATCAGCTACCTTGTAGTTAGCATCGCTGAGGATTTGATATAGATTGGGATCCCGCCAGGGGTGTTGCTTGTCGGAAGGGAGATAATCAGGACGTTCGCTCTGTGCAAGATCGCTCCAAAAACAGACATGCCGCTCGAGATGATGCAGGTTGCCATACTCACAGTAATCTGCAAGCGATGCTGCTTAAACCGGTTTCCAACACCTGACGTTACCATCTGCACAGAGAACGTTGCAATACCCGCTTTTGGCGATGGGATTTTGTGTCCAAGTGGGAGGCTGAACTACCCTGCAGAATACTTCCTTCAGCGCCTATCGGTTTGTTTACCGCTGCTCATCCAGCCACTTTTGAGGATTAATGCGGTCCTGCATTGGAATCGGCAGGAGAGCGACCATTACAATGCTGTGGGTTGAGGGGATCTGGTGGATCTTCGAACATAGATTGCCAATTGTCATTTATATATGCCACTCTGGCATTTCGCAGCGAAATTCGAGAGATGTGTTCCATCAGACATGATGATCACGGGAACCAGTGTATCCCCCAGTCTGAGAGTTTGCTTCACCTCAATTTACATGATATTATCCTCGAGTATCTCTGCTTACCTGTGTCTGCCACCACTTGTCCGCAATGTGGATTTCAGTATAGACACATTCTGGTGGCGTATCGCTGTTAAAGCAACACTGAGGGGTGTAAATCAGATGCTGTGCATAGGCTGGCTGCCACATCAACCATCTCATACTTATGATGATGTCTCCACTCCAGTATTTGATATGCCGTTGGTGATTGTCATTCCATCACAGATCCTTGAGAGTGTGGAGTTCCCACTCCCCGAGAGCCTGATCATCTGGCATGCTAGCCAGGAGCTTCTGGACGCCATCCCCATTTTTGAAGCTTGGTAAACACAGAGAGGTGTTTTCCTCCTTCAGCAGATTGTCGTAGTACGTCTTCATATACTTCCTCTTGATCCCACGCAGGGTATATTTCTACTCTTCATGCGTCACAAACGGGTAGTAGGGATTTTCCTGAAGGTTCATCTCAAGGCAACCTTGAGTGTCGCGTTCCCATGGCTTGACAATGTAATCTCTCAGCAGAGCGCCAGCTCTGGGCAATGTTTCCGTCCGTGACAATGGAGCAGGCGGTGGTTGAGAATCCGAGTCTGCGATGTTTTGAACGGATTTGACGTAGGGAAACATGTCCAACTCTTCTATTGAATCCTTGTTATGGTTAAAGTCACGATGCTGAGCCCATTCAATATGTCAGGGCGCCCTGTGAATAGTGACATACTTCTGGCGTGCAACTTGAAGGTGTCCAGGATGGTATAATTTTATTTTGTTAAATCGCTAGCTATCTGACGTGAACATCTTTCGGCATGGAATTTCGTGGCAATGGGAAGGGGTTTTCTCTGGCATTGTCCACAACATGCGAGGAGTGGAGTATTTAGTGTAGGAAGGGATGAAAGTTCGTGCTGGGCCTGTGCAGCCTGCTGTGTACGCTCATGATACTTTCAGCCAATTTGAGAGATTTTTTGAGCATCAATACCATCACACAGAGTTGCCTTACACGCCAGGAGCTGCAAAAACGCTGCATGCAGAATGGCCCATAGTACTGTGAAAAAAATAAACCCTGAGGGATCCAAAAACCTTGCGACGCATGGAATAATCAATTCCAGAGATAAATAGATTGGATCAGGGTAAATGAACAAGACAAGAACCCGACCATATCCCGAACACAACAACCATCGCCGGCTCTGCAATGCGAGGACTGGTTCACTCCTCGCCTACCGAGCCATCTGGGCCCCCGGCAGGGAGAGTGAAGTCGGAGAGAGGGACATCGAAGAGACTATTGCTACCTGCCGATTCCCCGATGAGTTGCTGATCCATATCAACATCCGAGGTCTTTCTGGCTGCCTCAGCTTCTCGCAGACTTGGCACAGCTGGGCGAGGTTTTTGCGGAGTCACAAGCCCCAAATGCTCCAGGCCACTGATAGGATGAGTTTCCGGCGTTCGTGGTCGTGGGCGAGCCCCCAGGTTTTGTGGCCGTGAGGCAGACGCCGGAGGCTTTCGCTTTGGGTTATGCTCAGGCATTTCCCCCCCTTGCGAGTCAGCATGATTGGCTGATCGTCTACCATGGTTTCTACATAGTTAGCCAATGTATTTACCATCTCTCCCTGGCAAATGGTCTGAGGTTCTTTGCCATCATCGTCATCGTTATCCTCATCCTTCACCTCCTCCTCATCCTCCTCATCCTTATCCTCATCCTCCTTATCTTCCTTCTCTTCATCTTCCTCCTCTTTATCATCACCGTCCCTTTCCATATCCGCATTGCTGTCTAAATCAATACTGTCCGGAGCATCACTCTCAACCACAATGTACAAATCTACGGTTGTATCATGTTCTGAGTCATATTCGGTGTCAGGCTCGGTAGAGTCGGTATCTTCATCGGAGGAAATTGACACGGTGGGCGATGTATCCGGCACTAGATATACCCGCTCTACTTAGCCCTCCGTGTCCTAGTCTGCCTCTGCTATTTGCTTCTGGCACTGCAATGCAATGGCACGAGAGACATCATCTCCCCCTGGGGTTCTTGCATCAAATATCTTTCCCTGTACTGTGTCCATTCCCATTCCCATTCGCATTCCCCTTCCCGTCCTTTGTTCCCTTCCGTTTCCGGGTCCCTTTCCCACCGCTCTGCATGTCTTCCTCACCCTCACCATTCTCATTGTCATTGCCATCGCCAGGACGGCTCATTCCACTGCTCGGCGCTCCGCGATGCGGCTAGTTCTCATCATCACCATCCTCATCAATTGTCTCATCCCAATTCAGTTGTCCAGCCGTGAGGTAGTTGCCTGGCTTGTACTAAGAGCAGCTTGGCGGCTCAATCATTACCCTTAGATTGTTCCTACCTTGCCAAGAGAAACGCTCGCCGGAGCGTTTAACCTTTCCCGCGCTGGCTGTCTACAGATTGGAGCGATCAACTTGATCCCTGATGGCACGTGGGTTGTCCCACCTCCAAGTGTTCATTTAGTCGTAGGCTTTGTCAAACATTTGCCCCACATATCTGTAACGGCACGGCTGCACGTGACGTGTCCAGGGCCGGGTAACCCCCGTTTTATATAGTCGGCTCGCCAAGAGCCTTAGATCTCTAGCGATAATCTTACTATACAACTACACCTATAATCACTCGAGTCCACGTTTGCAACCATATCCACTCAATTACTATACGTATGCCTACGTAGCCGAGTGCAGGCGTATGTGCTTTTACACTATTATCGCTTTTCAGTAAACGGATATGTTTCGCTCACGGGATTTGCGAGTTTACCCCTATTGCAACCAGGAAGAATACGAGGTCAACAAACAGAAATCCACTTCGACACGAGTCAAGAGGCCTGCCGATTACACGAGCGATGAGTCTTGAGAATTTCATCCTTCAATCAAGTCATTGACGGCAGCAGAGATGATTCCGATGATCCAATGGCCACCGAGACGCGTCACAGCCAATATTGACAATTCCTACGAGTACCGAGAAACGAGTCTAAAACCCCCCCCAACAAGATATATCGCATACGATCCACGGAGATGATTACCTACCGACGGCTGCAATCAATCACTGATTGTCAGAGGAGCGTAATTGTGATCACGTTGCCCCTTAACGCGTCGATTCACCAGCAAGAGCCATACACGAAGTTTGAGACGATATTCGAGTCAACACGGCTACAACACAAGATGCAACACACCGACGAAGCGTTCTCACAAGACGATCTACGAAGCGCAGTTATGGGAAGCCGAATGAAGCCCACATACGAACGTGAAGCAGCCTATCTGGAATGAGCAGCCTCCCGGGAATGAGCAGCCTACCGGGAATGAGCAGCCTACCGGGAATGACTGCCTACGAAAGTGATGAAACGAAGCCTACTTAAGGAGACGAACAAAACCCACTCAACGAGGAGAATGAAGCCCATTTACAGAGCAGAACAATTGCACAATCGAGGCACACTTAAGGACGAGAAGATGCCTACTTAAGGAGCGGAACAATTGCACCATCGAAGTACGCCACAGCGGAGGAGATGCTTTACCCGGATGAACGAAGTGCGCCTAGAAAGATCAAGGACCTACAGATGAGAATCATTGCACAGTGCGAAGTGCACTACTGTTGAAGTACGCCTACAGATACATTACTCGAATGCAGCGCCATCCACGAGTCAAACGCGCCTACGAAGATGCGGAACCTACCAGGAGAAGATATGAGATGAAAAATATGAGATGAACTGTGTACACGTGGTTCGAAAGCCATCATCCAGAACTCTAGGACCTGCGGAACTGTAACAATGGTGCGTACTCCGGCGTTCAGGGAGACCGAGGTCAGCGTTCAGAAAACCGTGTACGGGCGAGGGACATGACATGTATGCTTTCTAGCACTGAGGCACCATTATGAGGGGAGAACCCGGAGATATACTCATCACGAAAGCGATTATTGTCGTTGCAAACCCTAGTGGCTCGCACGATATTGTGAATACCCAACTCGGTCAACCCGAAGGGAGAGGTGTTAGCAGGGTGATGCTTTCGTCCGCAAATTGGTGATCTGCTTGCTAGCGAAGAGGTTGCCGTGGCTTTCGCTCTACGAGTAGAGGATTGCATTGGATTGCTGGGAGCTACGGTAGAGCGGACTCACGAGAAACTTGAATACCCTCGTAGGCTGGATGAGTGAGTAGGAGCAGCGGTGGTAGTTGCGGCAGAAGAGGAACCCAACCCGGGTATACTTGAATGACTGCTACCGGCTCGCCGAGTCACAAAGGGAGCACTGCGCGCCACGGTCATGCTCCATTGTGTCGGGCCGGCGGTACCGCGACTCCTGGATTTTCCCCTTCACCGCCTCCGTTCTTTTCGATTCCTTTGGCTAACGCAGATGGAGCAGATACGGAGTCGTATGACGGTAAAGTGCACTTTGGAGTGCCGGAGATAGATGACTGGAGGAGGATCACGGGAGAGAGAGAGAGAAAGAGACAATCAGTCGTGTTTATCAGATGACAATATCGTGCTTATGTGAAGTCATACCCTTTTTGAGATCACTGACTACTAAGTTCATAATACGAAAGTTGCAATTGAGCGCAGCTATGCAGATACGATATACCAGCGGCATGGCTCCACCGAGTACGATCCAGAGCACTATTTAGAGACACCGAATGAAGCAGACGCATGCCAGAGCTACAAAGCCGAATACGATTCAGAATCCGTTTCGGGAATACAAAGCTACGTTATCACAATGCCGAATGAGATGCCGAATCAGCCTCGCCGATCCCGAGATACACAGATGCTACTGCGTAAATCAACTTCCAAATCAACACTGAATCAAGTCTTACTGATCGATATGGCACCCCACAAAGCCGTACGAGATTAGTCGTCGGCAGAGCAACGACATTCAAATGAGGGGGATGACCGCACCGGAATCCAGAACCCCTACTGCGAACTATGACCGGACCGGAGTCAAGAACCCCTACCGCGAACTATCAACATACCGGAAGTGCTGGAACGAAGCACCGCGACGTGGATTCACCAATAGAGACGGCCAGCAGCTCCAAGCGCACCAGGGGAACAATTGTCAAACTTGACTCAGGGAACGGCGATGATCTTTCCAAGATATCGTGGATCCACCCAATTGCGTGGATCCACAAGGCCGGGTACTCTGCCGTTTCACCAAAACGGCCAGCACACCTAGAGATGAATCGAGAAGCCCACCTGGAGCAGAGTTGACAACCGTACCTGATGAGGTATGCACCGGAGAGGTGGATGGAAGTCAATAAGCGAAGCGAAGTCAATAGGATACCCAAATGTGGATGGACGAAGCATAGCTGTTGCAGTGAGGTCGAGAGTGAGGACATTGGGACGTCTCATACGACAGTAAGTCAACTGGCAGAGCAAGTCAGGGTAGTCACTAGACAGAGGGCAACGCGGAAGGACGACCGAAGGCGAAGGGAGATAGTCTGCAGACGAAGCGAATGCCGAACCGAATTACGTGTCGAATCACATAGAGATTACGATTACTATCCCGAATCATGATTACACTGTTACACAGCCACGATGGCAATCGACAATCGATATGATGAAGAAGACGTCGACGGAGCAACGAGTTCAAAAGGGGGAGATAACCACCTCTATACAATCAAATCCTACCCGCAACTCAACAGCCCACCGGGAGGCAATGTACCAAGACATGTACCGTGAAGTCGACCAGTCAAGTCCTACCGACAAGTTGACAAGCCCACCGGGAGGCAATCTACCGAGACACGCACCGAGAAGTCAACCTACTCGAGTAAGATTCTACTGAAGCCGCATATCGAGAGCGCAACCATGAAGTCGACCGGATGGTCACCAAAGCGGACCTCGGACGACGATTACCGAGTCACGCAGCATCTACCAGACAATGCCACTTACCGATGACTGCTGACTGCAAGCGATATTCTATCGAGCACTGCACGAAGGCTCGGGAGAGCGCTGGTGCACTTGAAGTTGGTAAGTATAACCATTTTAGAGAAGCTTACGTGTTAGATGTCGACGAATGAGACGCGACTGCACAATGATGCAATTGGTGTATATGATCGATGATCACCAAAGGCTATGACCGATGCCGGCAGCGGAAGCTCCCATCGATGCCCAATCATGAGCAGAAGCTTTGCTACCTTGACGATTCCGACAATGACCTACGCCGAGATACGAGCTACGGGAATGATGGTCATTGGAGCACGGGTTTGGAAGTGAAGATATGGAGACGGTATCACTTTGGATGTTTTCTTGTTTCTCTCTTCTCTTCTTCTCTTCTTTGGATCTCGGCCTGGTATAAATGGCGTCGGCACGGGTTTTACCACCGCTGGATCTCAGTCAATGGGAGGTGGATTTTCCCCGTGCACCGGATCCACCGAAAGGTCACCCTGCGCGGTACTGATTGGTTGTGGGGCTTATGGATTCGTACGATTGCGTACGTGGAACGGTTGTTTGATTGCTTCCTTTCCATTTCTTTCCTTTCCTACTCTTGTACGGGATTATGCAGCCCAGGAGGTCTGCACCTAAAGAGGGGGATAATGTAACGGCACGGCTGCACGTGACGTGTCCAGGGCCGGGTAACCCCCGTTTTATATTGTCGGCTCGCCACAAGCCTTAGATCTCTAGCGATACTGTTACTATACAACTACACCTATAATCACTCGAGTCCACGTTTGCAACCATATCCACTCAATTACCATACGTATGCCTACGTAGCCGAGCGTAGGCGTACGTGCCTTTACAATATCACTGGAAGGCTGCCCACCACTCCTGAATAGGTGAACTCCTGCTCCTGGGGTGCAGCCACATCAGCTGGAATTGTGAAAAATTGTGAGTCGTGGCTGCATCAAGAAAGATTGTATCATGAAAGAGTTCCCAGGCCCTCTCATTGTCGATGCCGCAAACATTGTATATCTGTACAAGTCCACGGATGTGTTCCAAGATGAATCTCTTTATACAGTCCCGATTCAACAGCACGCGTCAATTTATAACTGATGTCCGCATTTTTGCTTCAACAATTGCCTTTACGTTTCCTGTGTGGCTGCCCTTTGGTGCCATTGGTGCGAGTCGGAATTGAATCTACATCCCAGGCATTAGCAATATGAGACAGTTGAATGTAACGGAAAGAAGTCCAGGGTGAATGAACAAAGTTGTGTTGGTTATCGGGTGTGTTTTGGAACAAGAGGAGTTGTTTTGTGTTAGTCACGTGATGTCGAGATCGTTCAGGTTGTGGTGTGTGTAATCACTGGCGGTGTTTTCAATACAGAAGGACCAGAGAATCGAGGCGTAGGTGGGAAAAAAGGGATTCATGTACTCAAGTTCCTGCAATTTGATTCATATCCTGCCTTTTGATTGTTAATAAACACAAAACGACGCAGTCTTGACCTTACAAGACCACCAGGCACCTCATGAATGTGGAGCCTCGGGACAAGATTTACTACTCACAGTAGGGGCAGTTTGGGATGCTGGGCTATGCTTTGGCATCATATACCACTTTTACTGCTCAGACCTAGTGCATCTTGGAGCAAAGTGAGTAGTTCTCAAGTTGTCCCAACTGTGAAAACATCCAACACCACTACCAACGCCTAGCGGTGGAAAAAGCACACCCAACTGATGTGATAGGATAGGAATTACATCACTTTTCGCTGTAAGATGCTTTTTGCTCTGACAACGGGGGATTTCCACTGGGAAGCTGATAATATACACAATCGATGGTTTGAAGTATTGTGCCGAGAATGAATTCAATATCATGATAATCGCGCCAAGAAGGCATAAACACCCTTCATACCGTGTAAATAGACCTTCAGACGTTGGTGTAACAGTGAATGTCAATTCTCAGTTTATTCTGAGTATAATCTGATGGCAGTAAACCCCATAATTGAATGCTTTTCAAGGGATCTTGTCCCTTAGTGTTATCACTGTGTCGAGTCCAGTGCGGTCTACACTGCGCCTTCCATTGTGGCGAATCCCTCCATTGTCACCCAAATAGAAGTCTACTTCGCCTGCCGTTGCATATGCATGCCGAGAAAAGTATTCCTACAGGCTTAACATTGAACATCAATATCAGCTAATGCTTTCCCAATTACCTCACCATGACACAACTCCAGTCGTACGAAATGATCGAAGACTTCCTAATTGTCAGAATCGAAAACGAGTGGGCCTTCTGGGAATTCTCAACTTCCTCATGGGAAGAGGGGCGTTTCTGTACCGGCTGGCGCAGTGGATTCCTCTCAAGGAGGGAGTTTAGTAGCCTCTACAATGCAAGGTGAGAACGCCACCCCCTCATCATCGCTGAATAATTCTCGCATTGCAGATATCACTCAACACGTGACTTCCACCCCGTCTGCTAGACAGCGATGGTCATTAAATACTCCAACCGCCACGCGAGGTACAACAGGATACGTAGGAACCTCACACACAGACTCAACGGGCCGCATTGTATCCAGCCCCACATCCGGCATTGCTCGCACTCCCACTCCTCCCAGCAGTCTTGAAACCCTGTCTACTCCCATCCCTAATGCAGAAGCCCGGGGGATCATTACAAATACACCGCGAAGGTAAGCTGCAGAAAGGAATCAGAGACACGGGCACCGGCAATTGTAAATGCAGATGGTGTCAACACCTCGATCAGTGGTCTCCGGCTGTCGCAGCATCCATCAATTTGGTCACTCGGATATGATGTGTCTTGTAATTGTAACGAGCAGACTCCTGGAGATCAAGATGAGGACCAGCTGGCCGTTTATAAGTGCAAGCGACTTGGTGACGGTAAGTTATGCAACACAACGCATTGCGAAAGCATTAGCTAAAGCACAACACTGGCAGATTATAGAGACATACTGGAAAACCACAATGCAGCAAAGAAACATTTAGTCCATAGCATTTGAGGCACACACAAAGAAGATCTTGAAAGAGGTATGCTGAAGCAACTGCCCAGGTTGGATATTACACGCACAATCCTTTACCAGGTTCACACACAAGTCGATGTAGTTTAATCCCATTTCATTCAATCAGCCAGGAACAACATGGCAGAGCTTTATAATTTCCACCGCTTTGAATCCAACGCAGAGCGTTTGGAATTCATTGTTTCCCTTCTGCCAGACAATAAGTATATTATTCCTGTAGCAGAGCGTGTCAAAGGTGGTATACGCGGTCCAAATCATACGCAGAGAGAGTTGAAATCTGGTAACGAATTGCCATCATCGACTTTCCTTCCTGGGGGAAGCAATCGCGTTGTTATCTACATCAAATTGTATCATCAGGTAAACCACCACGGTAAGTATGCTGAGTGATATTAGAATTCCATAATTGACGACAAGGACAGTCATATAGCCTCGGCACTGATCATGCTTACCTGCACTGCGTTGCGCCATGCTCCCCTGGAGTGGCAAAAGAACAAGGAGGTTCATCAGAAAGCTTCCAAGACCAAGTTGAAAGCGGACAGATCTGATTGCTTGAACTACATCAATTACAAGAATGACGCCAGTAAGAATGCATCTGGCTACGCTGCAATGGGTCACCAATTGTCAACCTCGCCTGGCATTCCAGACACATATACAATCTGGATGAATACCTGGAATACACTACCGGAGAGCTACCAACAGGGGGTGTATAACAACACTTTTGCTACAGTCAAGCGTCAGATCCATCAGGCATAGAGCCCAATGCCTGCCATGGTGATCAGCGTGAATGCAGCACATCTTGACAATGCTATCCTTCTGAATTATTTGACCTCAGAACTGACGCTTGTGGAGTCAGTGATCTGAAGCACTTACCCAGACATCCCGATAGACAACAATTGCACGTATGAAGAACTTCATTCCAGGATACCAGGGGGCAGCAGGGAATACCAAGATCAAGGTGATAAAAGCGACCAGCCCGATGTCATCTCCACCAGTTGCCGGCAACGACTGCCCAAGACTGAACTCGACAGGTTTGACCTGGGAACCAGTAATGTCAAAGGGTATCAGGGCGAGAATGGCAACGATGCAGATGTGGATAAGGAGACAGAAGAAACAGAAGCCGGTGATGGATCAACGCAGAATGTGGAGAACTGAGAGCATAGTAGATTTGACCTGAGAACCAGTGATGTAGACGGGTATAAGAGCAACGACAACACCGATGCAGATGCGGATATGGAGGAAGAAGCATCGCAAGCCGATGATGGATCAATGCAGAATGTGGAGGACTGTGAGCATAATAGGTTTGACCTGAGAACGAGTGATGTCGATGGGTATGAGTGCGGGTGTAAAGCCATATGGCCGTGTATGGCCTCGTAGGATGGTATATCAGTAGATATGGTTGCAAATGTGGATGTCAATATTGTAGAGTAGTATAAAGGTAACTAAGGTAAGATTATCGCCAGAGATCTAAGGCTCGTGGCGAGCCGACTATATATAAAGCGGGTGTTACCCGGTCCTGGACACGTCACGTGCAGCCGTGCCATTACATTATCCCACTCTTTGGGTGCAGACCCCCTGGGCTGCATAAACCCATACAAGTGTAAAAATGAATGGAAACAATCAAATAACCGTTCAACGTACGCAAACGTACGAACCCATAAGTTCCACAACTGATCAGTACCATATGGTAGGCATTCGGCGGATCCGGCGCATGGGGAAACTCCACCTCCACTTGACTTATCTCCGGAGGTGGTAAAAGCCCGTGCCGACGCCATTTGTACTGGGCCGAGATCCAAAGAAGTAAAGAAGTAAAGAGAAGAAAAAAAAGAGAGAGAAGGAACATCCAACGTAACACTGTCCTCCATATCTCCACCTCCGGAATGTCCGGCATCCGACCATACAATCTCGCACTCGTAACTTGTACCAAGTGTCGGTGATTGTCGGAATTGGAAACAGTAATCTCGGGGAAATCCCCAATCATTGTATGAGTATCGTCTTGACTCGGCGGCATAGATGGTGGCTTCCGCTCGCTGCTCATCATCATCATCGCCATCGCCATCGCATTGGTATATCTAACTTGTAAGCATCCTAGTAACCGGTCATACTCACCATATATATTCAAGTGCGCTAGCACTCAAGATTTCCCAATTCCTCGTTAACAACTCCGCAGGCCCAGCCCATCAGCGATCATTGTTGCTGCATTGGACTCTGCTTTGGTAGTCATTCGCGCTCAGTCAGCACGGGTGAAGCGTGTTTGACTTCTGGGGGTGGATTGTAGCTTCTGCTCTCGGTATCATAGCCGTCGGTGATGGTCAATCATATATGACCTCGTATCTATCTCGGAAGCTTCTCATGAAATGGTTATTCATATCATATATATTCAAGCGCGGTTGCACTCTCCAGACCTTCGTACATAGCTTTGTAGGCCAGCCTCGATATCATCTCTTGCAGCCGGTGGCTCTCACACGGTGCCCGTCAGTAGTTATATTCATCCTCCTTCAGCATCGGCCAAGCAGGCTTATAGGCCTCCAGTATAATCGTGCGGTATTCCTTTCGGTAAGCCATTTGGTAAACATCCCAGTCGGTGCCTTCGGTAGAGGGCTCCCGATAATCGTCTTATTCAATCCCAATTTGGAGTCCTTCGACCGTGATCTTCGTAGCTGCGAAATCTCAGTGATTATCTCTTGGTAGTTGTCTCAACTGTCTCTCTTGATGCCGTTCGGTAGACTATTTGGTATGTTCGGAGATCATTTTTCGGTCTCGTTCGGATCTGCTTCGGTAGACATAATTGCACTCGTTCCGCATAGATCAAGCGAACTTGACCTCCTTCTCATCATCTTTCCAGTGCATTTTCAGTCGCACTGATCATCCTCCTGGTCGGTGCACTGGTAGGTACACTTGACATCTGCCCTGTGCTCGGTGCACTTATCATTTCCAATTGCTGGTTGCGCTCGCCGGCTTTACGCCATGTATACTTTCCGCTCCTTTTCCAGATGTGCTTGCTGTCACTTGTCTGGGTATCCGTATCATTATTTGCTGAATTCACTTGTCGTTTCATCTCTAGGTGCATTGGTTGACTCCTCTCCCCCAAAACTTGTTGACTAATCTCCAGCTGCGATTCTTTACCGGTAAGTGCGCTCCAAGGTGCTTCCTCCCAGCACTTCCGGTACGGTGATTGCTTTCAGTAGGGTTGGTTTTGATTCCGGTACGGTCATCCCCCTTTTGTACATCTTAGCTCTGCAAGTTTTCTAAAGGTCATTGTTACTGACCTCCATAATGTCCGTCTTCCATGGACTATTCATCACAGTCCCATAATCCATCCGGTGACATACTGTCCATTATAAGAAAATACCCACTCATTGATACGTCCATATGCCATAGAATCTTTAAGTCCAAATCCATGATCCGGCCTCGGGAGCACGTGATCTCAATCCACGCAATTACGTGAATATCGCTCCACCCAACTCCGAGAAGTTGTAAATCCGCCCATATGGCAAATTGTAGCTGGGCTCCAAATTAGTTGCAATTGACCGATGCGGCGGGAGTGTCTCCGCCTTGGCTTTGGAGAACCTCCACGAAATCTCCATATATCGCTGGATAAGTCCTCCATCGTCTGTAGGCACCATCTTTGTCGTGGTACTGGCTCCATCTGCAAACGTTAGTTCTCAATTCATAATAGATATATATGGACCTGTAAGGAGGAATGTCCAGGAGCACGGATTTAAAACGGTTAGCCCATGTAAGAGCCAAGCCCCGCTGTCCAGTACTCCCTTTGTGTCTCGGCGTGCCGGTAGCAGTCATTCAAGATACCCATGTGGATGCTCTTATGCCGAAACTACCGCCGCTGCTCCCTGCTCGCCCGTCCAGTGCCTGGTGCCTATCTCACGGTTCACCACTAGAGATGCTTTCCATGGTCACTCCCAGCAGCCCTATACGAACTCCCACTCTTAGAAAGAACGTCCAAACGACCTCCTCACTGGCCAGTTGATCGTCAATAGCAGTAGCTCCAAGTATTTGAATATATGAAGTACAGCCACCTTCGGAAAGCGCCTCCACCCTAGCCGTGATCCAGGTACATTCCCGGGGCATACCTGATGGCCTGCCCGGTCCACTGCCACCTCTTCCGCTCACCCTGGAGTTTCAAAGCCAAAAGTCGAATCCTTGTAAGTCGATGCTAGGATTCCTGGACTTGTACCAAGGTAACCCAAACTCAATCTTCAGCTTGCAGTGGGTCCACCACGGCTGCCACCATGTTGTACGAATAGGCTCACTGAGCGAATCACATACTTGTCACACCCAATTGGGACTGTCTGACAACCATATAACCTTCCATTCCCACATGGGGATACGACACATCAATTGAACCTCTTTGCGCTTTTTCTTAAATACATGCTGAATCCGCTGGTCTCCTGAGTGCCCAGAGGGTCCATTCTCCGGTAGCCCCGTGGATCTGCAGATTCCCGGCTACAAGATAAACCTCTATTGTATTCCTAAAAACCATCTCCATATGCCATCGTATGGGCACATATCCGTATTTGCTGGTTGGCGTATGTTTGATAGAGTAGGCGCAGATGGCTCTCTATCCCCACAACGATCCGATTCGGTTTTCCAATCAGGTGCCAAAGGTGATAATTGACAATGGTAATCGCGAATTGTATCTGGTAGCCGCTGTAGAACAGTCGGGGGTTCTTGTACTTCCCATTCGGAGCTGCCACACAATCTGCGATCGCTGCTCCGCTATCTCGAACTCTGCCTGTCGATAGATCATGATACCGGTAATCATATCGGTAATCATAGTTGTATCATTGCATAGCCGCTGGTAGAACTCCTCGCAGCATCCGTAAACTAGATGACTTCATCAAGTCGTGTAGAAGGTAATCGAGATTGCAACTGCCATGAACAATGTGGATCGACGTGAATCGTGCGTATTTCTGAAACCCTCCCTCATCCTCCGTAGGTGCACTTCGCAGCTTCACTCAGCTCAGAGGAATATAATCGTAGGTGCACTTGAGTTTGCAATTGGGGCCTGTGTCGGCTCGATAGTTCGCATGCGATTGCGCTTGTCGGATAAGGATTGAAGAAATCTCTGGAGAAGAGCCAGCTTGGGCATTGCCGGTGACGCGACTCTTATGGACGCTTTGGCTCTGCAATCGTGCCTGTAATCGTCAATTGACTCAATTGGATGATGACTTATCGAATCTCATTGATGCCGCTATTGATAGCCTTTGAGTTCTCCTATGATGATTTCTTGCAATTGACTTCGACTGACTTGATCGCTGACGCGTCTCTTGGCCGGTTGCCCTCTGGTATCAACTTGGAATTGTCTCCGCTACTGTTAACCTCAATTGGGTGGACAATTCATGCCTCTTTTGAATCTGCGATTCGTACATCTCAAGTCCGTATGATTTCTCGTCTGTAGGTGTTGTGACGCGTCTCTGGCCGATTGGCCTCTAGAATTCACACAAAATTGTCTCTGTTACTGTTAACCTCAATTCCATAGACATATCTAGACACTTCGCTGATGCAATCAGTGCTCCCAAATCTGTATGATATATCGCGCGTATTGTGACCCGTCGGAAAGGGGTAGTTCATGGAATCCTGTATGCGAAATGTATCTGACGTTATAAGAGTGATAATAGTGTAAAGGCCTATGCCCGTGTATGGCCTCGTAGGATGGTATATCAGTACATATGGTTGCAAACGTGGATGTCAATATTGTACAGTAGTATAATGGTAAGTAAAGTAAGATTATCGTTAGGGATCGAAGGCTCGTGGCGAGCCGACTATATATAAAGCGGGTGTTACCCGGTCCTGGACACGTCACATGCAGCCATGCCATTACAGTGGGCATGGCGATGATGCAGATGCGGATGAGGAGGAATAAGCATCACAAGCCATTGATGGATCAACGCAGAATGTGCAGGACTGAGGACATAGTACTAGAGAGTCTGAAGATGAGACTGTATATTTCAGACATGTAAAATACGATAATGGCGTAGCAAATGCAATGGCAAGCGATCTGTCCGAAGCAAACACTGAATTGCAATATGTGACAAAATCTCAAACTTAAACATATTTGGGGCGAGTGCGGCATCCAATATATAGCAATAGCAGAGAGGAGAACTGTAGCTATCGGCCAAAGAAAGGTATAATCATTGCCAGACTTTGTGTGAACCGCTACAGCATGACTGCAGCCCCTGCGAAGAGTGTAACACACGTGTTGTTCTGATAGTGCATATATGTCACCACATTCCAGGCAGAAAGTAATGGAGGTCAGTATGCAACACAACCCGTCGCCTGGGCGACAGGAAGGGTGCAATTCCCCGTCACAGAGTACGAGGTTCCGTCAGAGCTGTCTGGAGCACCCGTGTGATATTGATGGAAACTAGGGTTTTTGGTGATGCACCTTCCGTGAAAGAACCAGTCAGATCAGCGCTCCGTCAACTGACCGGTAGAAATATGTTTCAATTATCCTCAAACTAAAATTTCATATACTCTGCGCACCTTCATTGTGACCTCAACAATTGGCTATATCCCTGAACATCGTGGCGCAACAACAATTACACTGTGCCCCATGTCATTGCTTGAAACAGTCTGATCCTGACTGCCCTCATCCTTACTGCCCTCATCCTCAAGGCCTTCGTCCACCTCGTCCTCCTCTTCCTCCTCTTCCTCAGTAACCACGTCTGCCTCATAATCCTCTCCCTCCTCAGTATCCAGTTCACTCAAATCACTCCTAGTACTATCCTCTGGACCAGCCTTTGCACTATCCTCAACAGAAGTGCTCTCAGCCCATGAATCTGCATGTGAATTGGCTCGACGGTGCTTTGGATTTTGATTAGGTCCAGGTTGATCAATTCAGGCTGTGTTCAGTGCAAGACTGAATGTGCCAGAGAGAGCTACAGAAGCCCCAGTATTTGTGCTGTTCATACCATCATTTCGGCCATGGCAATGAAGTGTGCAATCAACTTTCGCTTTGAAACATGAGCAGCAAATGGTAGGGCAATTCCCTTTACATTTAAAACGTACTTGGATGAGCTCAGCAGGGGACTAAAGGTGTGCAGCTTCCAGGAGAGTAAGCTCTCTATGGCTTCCCTTCTTATATGCTGGAATTTGATGGGGAATGGTTGCACAAAGGCAGTCCTTATTTTTAGTTTGATACAATCCCTGAAGAATACCATATTGACACTGCAAACCATATCGACTGCCATGCTTGAGCTTAACTACGCTGCAGATGATGCGCTTGTTATCTGTTGTACGAAAGTTAATAAAATCAATCTGAAGATGCTCCCAGAGTTCCTTGACAATTATTGACTGCAATGGTGCAACAGTTTTTCCAGATGTGGTCATAGCACATGTGGTACAGTGCTCGAGTAAAAAGGCAACTTCCATTTTTGTAACCCCATAGTATTTGCAATCAATCTCAGCCCAGGTTTTATCACGGCCAGAATGCATTAGGTCATTGGCATGCTCTTTGACAATTTGGTCAAACACTTTATGTTCACGAGGGTATAACCGAGGTAGCTTGTATTTTCCTTCTGGCTGATGGTAGAGTTGGCCATTGATAACTTGATAGCGCTGGCCAGCCGTGTATCTAGCTCGCTGCTGATCAATAGTTTCGGCTGGGTGTTTCGGATTTTCTACATTGAGCTATAATGTTGTGTGTGTCAGTAGCCGCATTCAATCCTAAACAAGGTATGCCTCAGCATATAACTTAACTTCATTTGGAGTTGCTTGAATCCATCCAAGCGAAATCGATTCTTATGACCAGGTGTGTTAATGTGGTGTATAACGGCATCTCGGGCTTCACTACTGAAGGTTTCTGGAGACGTTATGCCTAATGTTGGTGTAACAGCCGTCTCTGCTGTGGATATGGCAACGGAAGCAACAGTGGATGTTGAGGAAGTACCAGCGGTGACAGTCGAACCAGCAGTCGAACCAGCAGTCGAACCAGCAGTCGAACCAGCACTCGAACCAGCAGTCAAAGCAGCAGTCAAAGCAACAGTCAAAGCAGCAGTCAAAGCAGCAGTCAAAGCAGAGGTGCAGCCAGATGGTCCAGCAGTAAAGGCAGTGGTGGAACCAGCGGTGGAACCGGTGGCAGAAGCAATGGCAGAAACAGCGGCAGAAGTTGCGCCCGAACCAGCGGCAGAGCAGGCGGTGAAAGTTGCAGTCGATAAGTCAGTGGACATAGTTGAATTCGGGTACAGTGTGGAAGGTGATGTTCAGTATGTGGATGTGAGTTTTGGATTTTGGATGTGAATATTGAAATGTAATGCTGATGAAGTCTTTGGAACGGCAGAACTAATGTCATATATACTACGAGAACTTGTGATTCAACAATCATTTGATGTCATTATATTCTGGGGGGCAAGCGGGCATATGCACTGAGATTATTTACATCGCCGGTACCGCAGATAGGCGCATATGGCATTCAGCTTGGCTGAAGGTACATAGTTGCGCTGATCAGATTCAGCTGGCGATGGTCGGCTGAATGCATATACATGTGTGCATGTATATGCACGCAAGACATTCCTGCAGTAACTGGGCTCCGTGAAGTAACTGGTCAGCTGATGGAGCGTATTTGCTCGCGAGCTGACTGGTCAGCCCAGGGAGTGTGTAGGCTCCGTGAGCTGACCGGTCGGTTCACGGAGCCCAGTTATTCCGTGGGTTGACTGGTCACTCCGCGGTCTGACATTCTCTGCGATCTGACTAGAACATTATGTGCAAGTCTCTAAGGGTAAGTCGCGTCATTGTATTCTTTGTGAACGGTGCGGCTGGATTTGTTGGACATTGGGCACAAATAACTATTGCACTTACTGTATTCTCAGCCCGAGATGGACTGAGACAGATTGCTCCCAGCTGTAAAGTTCAGCTTGATACTAGACAGATTTCAACCTTTACTCCATCCCCAGACACGGTAGGTGAGATGATTGTAGTGAATGATTCCTCATTACATATCAATTTCATAACTTGCAGTTTCCTCCAATGTATTTCCCCCTTGTATTCACGAAAAGAGATAGAAATGAACGTTGATAAAAACAGGAAATTTCCCCGTCGCTCCTTTTTTTTTCTTTTTTCAGTGCCATTTCCTACCGCTAACCCGCTAACTGAACAGTCAACCATATGCGAAATATCCTAGCAAGCCAGCAACCTCATCCCAACCATCACCCTCCCCTTACCCGCAAGGAGTGCCCGATTGAGCACAACTCGTACGGTAGCCATAGTCGCAGCATCCGCCCCCTGAATTACATTCGTAAACGTCGTCGATGCCGCCCGAGCCGAGATTTGTGACTTGGTTGCAGATCCCGCAGTACTGGCCTTGGGGAGTATTGACCGCGCAAGTGCAGCCGTTTGGGCTGCATTGTCGCTTCTGGAGTTCGGATGCACCGTCGGCGTTACGTTCGACGAGACTATCGCCCTCAATCATCATGGGCTCTGGAATGGCTGTGGCGTTGGCAACGGCTAGGATCATCGCGAGGGCGAGGACTTGCTTGATGATAATCATCGAAGGATATCTGGAATTTGAGACTTTAAGACAGGGGCTGGATGGAAATGAGGTTGGCTGCAAATATGTGGACAGTAAGAGTAGATAGTGTGAAGTTGATGGGTTGGAAGGCAGATGGTGATTGCAGCTTTAGTGGGATTGGAGGGGTATTTATTCCTTATTTTCCAAGTGCTCGTCTAACTTGCCCTTCTGCTATTTCACATGGGATGGAGGCCGATTCAAGTCAGCCAGGATCAGGTTTTCTGGCTCTGTGCTCCAGGTCATCGTCCCTTATTGACGATTGTCGCACAAAGACTAACATGCAGAGAATCTACCTCAGAAGTACTGACATCACAAAATTACCCTTACGGAGTGCATGCCAGATTCAGAGACAACCGGTTCCGCGATACCTTCCGTCACCACCTATCACTCAGCTGCTCGGACAACTAGGAGATATCGTGAGAAAATTTACGCTGTTGTTTCACTCAGCACACCCATCAAAGATAGTTTTGATTACTTCCAGTTCAATAGCGTCAAACTAGGCCCTGCCAAAATCCCGCAACTCCTCGTATCTGCGCGTCTGTACACCGTCATCTGCGGGCCAGAAATCGTATGATGTAGCTTGGAATCAGCCAAGTGCCGTGCGTGTAATGTATGTATAGGACTGGATATCTGTCGGCTTTAGGCACGGCGATTGATGCTAGTCGCAATCGAAGTAACACAATCTCGCTTCGTAGTTCAAGAATGGCTACGGAGAATCTATCAGGGCCTTGACGATCACAAGCTAAGGCTGCAATGCAGCCAAACGAAATAAGGCTGTGGATATTATACCGGAAGTTGGTAACACCTTTAGGCCAAACGGGTTGTACGAGCTAAAATGTCCAATCACTTGTATTCATGCTCCAACTCATCCACATGAACCTGACTGCTCTCATTTCTTCCACATATGGCACGTTCTTACTGATAATCAGCCCAATAGTCCGTCACGGCCGTCCAAAGCCATGCATTTTCGGGGCCCAATATTCTAAGGCAGGACGGACGAGGGCAAAAAATGACCAGAGTGCAAGACTGCGGGGCCTTTTGGCCCCCACAGTTAACCTTGTAGCGGGATTTGGGAACCGTTTTACACATGCGAGGTAAAATATCCTTGTCTTGGTCCTTCCATCCCCGATCCGGATCGCGGGCCGGCACTAGATTACCCGACCCTAGTCAAGACTACAGTCATCAGTACAGGGTCCTGGCCCTGCCATTCTCTAGACGGGACGGACCAGTTTTTTCAGAGCTCGCAAACCGTTCTCCTGGGCCTCGAGAGGCTATAGTCGGACCGGACGGCTGGGATCCCTGACGTCATGACTTGATGGGCTTTTGTAGACAGGTCGATCGGTTCATATTGCCAATCCAACAGTATTCCCTCCGTGCTAAGATTTCTCGAAGATGCTGCTTATTGATGTGCGGGCGCACCGATTGAGTGACTTTTATTGTGGAGTGGTGGATAGATGTATTACTGGCTAGTGCAGTTGATCATTGTCCTAAACGGAAGGGGTAACACAATCTGAGGAAACACGAGCTCCCATTGTATGGAAACCTATTTTTGTCAAATACATCGTCACTGTGATCTGACGCTGTCAATTATGTGGCCATGCATACATGGCTGTATATCAGTCGCACAACCGCCTCGTGTATTGAAACCCAGTACGCGAGGCGCGACATCACGTAAACCAAATTACTGCACATTGATGTAAATGACGGTTCATCGATACGAAACACTGTATGCCAGTGTAAATTATCGCACATCGACGCGCAAAATTACTACATTTCAGTCTGTGATACATATAGAATCTATATACCAGCACTTAATACTTCCCAGAACGATTTAGCTCCGGCTGCATGGACTCCATACTCCGAGGGCAATGGACACTCAGGTGCGCTCAACCTCAGTTTCCAAGTGCGCTCGATTTCATGTTCTCTATGGTCTAAACCCCATACTTCCTGCTGCGACCAATGCCCAGCAACGATCGACTTGCAGCCCTCGGGAGTGAGTTTTGTGCTTTCAAGAGAGAACGGGGAAATCTAGCACACCCAGGAGTACGCAGTTCACAGCAGATTGGAGTCGATTGTTTCCGGGCTCACTCTCCTGAACCACAGAACTTTTGTAAGTGAGGAGGTGAAACTGCTAAGGCAACCGCGGTGGTAACACTAGCGGAAACGGCTCTTACGGCTATTTGTACCTGGTAAGGCTGGATGAGGAAAGGAATAATATTGACGTTAATGTTGGATGTTATACTTGGGTTTAGGAGCTGATGGCAACCATCGCCCACTACCGAACAGCTAATGTCTAGATTCTGGGATCTCGCTGTTTGCCGCAGTCGCTGTTCACGGCAGTCAGACACTCCCAGTGACGGCAATAGTTTCGGTAGATACACCTGCTTCTGTCTTCGTTTAAAGCCTGCAAATTAATAAAATAGTCAAAAAGTCGTTCAAACCATAACCAGTAGCGAGCCAGAATACTAGTAAGGGTTTGCGTCTGATGGCAGGAAGCGGTATCAACGAAACTGCTGAGAAGATTTTGGATTGAGAAATAAGAATTTGTTATCTCTATGCTAGTCACATAGATGCAAAAATGTTCCCATGGTGTGGGTTTTGGGTTCCAGCAGTAAGTATAGTTGGCTAAGCACCGCCCCATGGTACAAGTACTAATTGGAAGGCAGCAAGAAGATCATCGCACCGGATGGAGGTGTCTAGGGAGGGAAGCTAACGGGATATGCAAATACCAAACTTGTCAAATCCCACCTGCATGGTGCTCCCTACATGTACGTGTTCAACTTGCTAGACACAATCGTCGGTGGTGTTGTACTGTAGCTGAACCGACTATAATAAGTTTAGCCAATCGGATGTTTCTAATGCATGTGGGAGGCGTACAGGGATTGATACCGGTTGAGAGTGTTACAAAATGATCCTGGTCTTATAATCTTTAATTTGAACGCGTACGCTTCTCAGCATTTACAGAGTATACGCTCATGCATCAATCCGGAAATTCGCTCGTACCCTCCCTGTGTAGAAGGTGCTGGGTTCTAGGTAGTCAACTCTGTTACATATTTCTCCGCCTTATAGTGATTTAACAGTCAGTCTATGGGTATATAGTATCATATACTACGAACTGTTCATCAGGGACATTAGGAGTAGCGAACGACATCGTATTACAATCAGTACTTATCAGGATGGTCGATATAATAATACGTACATAGGAGAGCAATCAACAGCAAAGTCATACCTTTACAAAGACTTCTCTAGACTACAGTATTATTTCTCCTCTTTACGCTTTCATCGGGTAAGATTTATATGCGATCCATACGCTGATGGCAGCGATAACAGCAGTAATGGAACTAGCCACCACGCTAGCAATTTGTGCTGTGGTAAGTAAGCTTCCCAATAGTCCATCCCGTCCGAGCAAAAGATAGCCTCAGAGAAGACAATGTTCGGGGCGCCGATTGGAGGACCGATTGAGACCTGGACACTCGAGCACTCGGTAGGGCCCAACAGTCCAGCCGTGTGCAGTGCGCATGCGGCCTACTCTACCAATGAGCACAATTACAAACAAACAAACCCCTCTACTCAAAATTGTCACTCCTCCGTTCTCATCTACATGTGCAGCGCATCTTCTATACATCCACAATAGACTTAGAATGCTAGCATGCAACATTTTCGCTGAACTAAGACTTCAACACATTGATATAACGGGCTCCAATGTCACTGAATGGCATCATGCTGCACTGTAGAAACTGAGAATGAGGTTCGGATGCAATTGGGACAAGGAAGTATTTGGAATCTTATACTTCACTTGGTGCGTATGTAGATTTACCAAGATATTTAGGGGATCTGATTTTCCCTTGGTTTTATAGACCCCTGCTGATCCCGTATTTCTTTTCTATCCCCTTAATTAGCTTTTGCTGTGGCAGGCCCTTGCTTCGTATCTTGAATCTAAAGGCACTATACGAGCCCTAGGTAATCTGATCCTGGACTTTGACGGACCAGGCTTCCGAAATCCATACCCTGGACGGGATGTCGGATCGATGTGTCGACGCGTATCGTTGCGTCAGGATGGAAACTTGCGTAGACTCCCTCTAACGTACTAAAGGTGAAGAATGATGAAAACGAGAAACCTCCAGTTAAGCCAATTACGCGATGCCCGTCTTGGGCAAGCTCTTCGCTATATCGTCAGCCCGGGGCACTGAAAGACGCCAATCGTGCTGGACTGTTGGGAAGCCCGGTGGTAAGGCTGGGAGAGTGCGATCAGGAAGTGGATAATTTGGCCCTAGGGCCTGAAATTGAATCGGATGTCAATCTAGATGTTAGTGCCGATTGGGACGTCTTGATCGGGGTTATATGTGAGAGGGTTGTAGAGGTGTCTGTCTTAATGTATGTTGTGCTACCATCGCGGAGATATCAAGCGAGGAACAGTAACACGCTCCGCATGGTACTCCTTTGCCTAGCGCTCATCTATGCCTCTTTGATCGGAGAATGTAGCAAAGGAGTTAAATTGGATTTCAAGTAGACGTGACAGGAGTTAGAGTGATGGCATGAACAATCACTCATTTGCCAAGGCTAAGTTTTGTTACAATAGAGATGATACAGAAGCTTGATTTTATCTATCTAGTCGAGTCCGAAGGCCATAAAGATATGAAGTCCTGCTGAGACCAATCAAAGGAAGGGAGAGAAGAATGATGATTGAACTGTCTACCTTACAAAGAGAGAATAAGATAGATGTTCCGACCCATACGTCAAATTTCCTCTTTGGCCAACAGGTCAACCTATAAGCAAAAATGTCGGCCCATTGGTCTATGGGTTGGCCTGTTAACCAATGGGAAGACTTGGGCTCTGGGTCAACCCATTGACAAAGCGGGCAACTCTTTGGCCTATCGGTCAACCCACTTGCAAACAGGATGATTCGCATTGCTCCTTCACGGCATTCGGCTTCTCCTTCAGAAAAATCAACTAATTTTTGTACTTTCTAACTTTTCCAGTACTGAACGAGGTCTTTGTCGCTGCATCACTTTTAAAGTTCACGAGGAACTACTGGCAAACTGCGTATTTACGAAATCCTGCATTGATCTGGAAGGCAATGGTCTTAAGCTTGTTTAAGACTATGCCCTATAATAGTGATGGTGCTAAGTCAGCAATACATTGATGCCGCGAGAGATATACAGTAATTCTTCGCTCTCTCTGACGGAAATCACGTGATAGTAATTTTGATAGTAATTTTGCGGACATACAACGTGATTAAACGGATGGCATGGCAACGATCATGTGAGAGAAAATTGACGCAATCATCTCGTGAAGTTGCTGGTTCAGGAGATCTCAGCAAATAGAGATACCCCTGATGAATACGGGGTCTCGGGGCGAGAGGCGGAGGTAGAGTGGGCGCGCTGGCGTCCAGTCCTACCCGCAGCCTCGAGTTCATCCGCTGGCATTGGAGCAGCCTACATTGGTCTTCGCATAGAAGCGCGGCCATTCAAGTACTGCCACTGCTTAAGACTTTAACTGAGCTCACAGGGAAGCCCCAAGTATTTTTTTTTTTGTAATCAGTTTGTATTCAGCCGCTTGCGGCTATGACATACATATTCCTTAACCATCCACCATACTCTAATGAAAACCAAAAGGAAAGTAACGTAGTAGGCCCCCTCCTACCTTCATCCCCTGAAGCCCCCTGTATAACTACCACCAGAAGCAGTACAAAAATCGAGTGATAAGTCGAGATGTAACTGCCCAATCCGGTATTATCGAGTGAGATTTTGAGAAGTATCTGCCCGAAACGGTATCATCGAGTGATTGCCGGGTGATTTCTGCTGCTACTGTCATTTACAAGCCATTTTGGTTGTTCTGCTACGTATTGGCATTCCCCATTCGGCAAGTAGAATTTAGTAACTGACTTTTCATTTAGTGCCATAAATCCACATCGATATATTGTGTGAAATTATCTGGTCCGACTAAGTCAGTCCAGTCCAGTCCATCACATTGGACTGGACTCGACCAAGCCCAGGGACTGACTTAGTCCACTCGGTCCATATTAGGCTCGTTAACTTCTCTGCCCCAAGATATCCGGGTTCAATCAGAGAATCGGCTGAAACCGTTCTCGTACAGAATTCCACCGCATATCACTCTTCATGTCTCCGTTCTGCTCCTGTCCTACTTATACGTATCTGCCGTTCTCCTTGTAGTTTCCGTCGTACTCTTGGTCGGATTGGCCACACTCGCAAAACCCGCTCTTCCTGCACGCTGCACTCCCACCTCTTCCGCGCCTTACTGCTGTGACGCCTCTTCGCACCTCTATGCTGGTTCATTCTCTTTGACCGAAATGACATTCGCGACCGAAAAGAGCGTAGCTGAAGACATGGTGGGCTATCTTGCGGTGCTGTACTGGGTGACTGTCAATGTTGTGGGGCTTTCCATAAGTGAGACATTTCCGAGATCACTCTTCTAGGTCGTAGAATCCTGGTATATCGTCCATAAATAATGACTCTGATATGCCTAAAATGCGCCATGCAAAGATGAGAAATGAAGAGATGATTCGCAATTGTAGGTGTCATATCATTACTATAGGTGATATTAAGTGTAGCTCGTGACTTTGTATTCTTGCGAACTGTGAGGCTGGGTTTGTTAGAATTTGGAACAAGTATATCACCTACTGTACTCGGCCTGAGAGGGGCTGGGAAAGTGACTACTTCCAGCCGCAAAGTTCAGCTCGATTCTGACAGCCTTCGTGAAACAGGTCCTGTTGAAGACGAAAAGGCGTATGTGAATCCTTAGGAGTAAACCAGCCCGAATTTCGTGCGCTCAAGGTGGTGGGGCTGAGATCGAGATTACCATTTACCCCTTTGCTCCGGTTTTCATTCTTCCCCGCAAAGATGTTTATAACAGCTTACATTAATAATAATGATATTCTTGATATTCTTAGTGAACTCTATCAAGGTACAGTGTTCCGCTAGCACAATTCATCTCAAACCCAAGGCGTACCTGTGATACTGGATCTCGCTTCCTTCAAAAGTCAATTTTGCATAGCCGGGGTGTGGACACTTGCATTACGCTAGCTCATCTGTCGCACGCGAGAAGTGGTACCGCACATCAATCGGTGAATGGTATGTAGAGTACACAGGGGTTTAGCGAGTATGCCGATCACAGCCTCGGAAGCCCAGTTGCAATGCAACTAGTGATACAGTTTGTCCTTTTTTCAACACCTAGTTAGCCCCACCTTTCGCACTATTGCGTGTCTGATACCATGCCATAGAACGATCTAAATAATTAGGGTTTAGTACACGCGATCTATTAGAGACTAGGTTACTGGTTATTACTTTACGGAATGAACTATGTGTGTTTACCGATGATATATATAAGAGAGCCTCAAGACTAAAAGGAGCGTGTCTGGGAGAGCAGCAAGCAGTCTGCATATACATGCAACACATCGTTACAATACTTAGAGTGATATTTCATGATTAAATGCTCTCACTTGCACAGTCTTCCGGTAGTAGGAGACAGACAGAACTGGTAGTAAATGGATATTCGCTTTCTGGAACCAAAATTCGGGTGTTACTAGTCGCCAAATAGCTTTATTACAACGTATACATAGACTACCTAATCCCTTGTCCGAGAACGATTTGCCCTATTCCTGTATCTAAACGTGATCCATACCGCGATGGCTGTAAGAAAAGCACCGATGCAACCAGCTATCGTGCCGGCTAATTGCGCGGCGGTAAGGCTTGGGGAAGATGACGGGGGGGAGGCGGCGGTGTCGAAGTTGAAGTTGAATGTGTTCCCGCCGATAGTGTAGTGGAAGTAGGAAATCGACCAAAGGATGATAACGAGGGTAGGATATTCGTTGTAGATGAGGTAGTAGGAGAAGTTTCCGTCTTCGGCCCTGCGGATGGGTTACAACCGGGCGTTAAACTTCATCCCGCACATAAGGGCGGGGATAGCAATCGTGGCAACCGTAACGACCGCAAACATCCGAAGCTGTTCACGTTCGATCCTAGAAGCGGCTGAGGTTGACCCCGTACCTGCACCCGTTCCACTCGTCGCACGCGCTGTCGCTTTGGTTGTCGCTTTGGTTGTCGCCGTCGCCCTCTCCACACCTCCCACATCAAACCCATTCTCACTACACGCTGCCTTCAGCACCTTTGCCGCTGCGTCCTGCTGCGACTCCTCCCCGCACCCAATAGGGTCAAAGCCTGAGTTATCCGGTTGGGCGGAAATGCATTCCGCGAGTGAAGAAAGCGCAATCGAAAATGCTTGTGGCTGGCAGATACACCTTGCGCTACTGCACCCGGTGGATTTGTCGATGTTGTAGGACCCGCCGTAAGTAATACAGTCTCTAGCGCACGTTGTTAGGTCGGCGAATCCAGGTATATTACTGCTCATGGGTAGTGAAGTTAGTGCTCCTTGAATACAAGATGCGAAGAGGAAGAGAAGTAGAGGGAGGAGTAATCGCGGTTGGAGGTATTGTGCCATTGCTGGAGGTGAGGTTGATGTGTGCATGTTTCTGGGGGTAGGTCGAGTCTTTGTATCCTTTGTGAACGGTGCGGCTAGATTTGCTGGATATTGGAACAAACAAATACCGCAGTACTTTCAGCCCGAGAAGGCTGGAACATAAACTACTCCCAGCCGCAAAGTTCAGCTCGATACGAGGTTATTACACGGGGTTTTTTGGCAGAAAAACGCTGCTACAAATTTACTGCGCACGCAAGAAGTGATAATCAGGCACAAGAGTTTAGCGAGTATGCTCGACTCATAGCGAATCATATCTCATCAAATGCCAGTGTCATGACGTGCAGTTTCCACTCGTGTATCTATGAAAACAACTCGAAACAAAACGTTGATTAAACAATTGTTGCGAGATTAAGGAACAAGGAAAGTCCAGACGTCCTATCCTAACTCTCTTGAGCATAGAATTTTCGCTCGTAGGGTAATAGGTCCAAGTTGTTACGACAACCACTAACAGAAACGGTTACCACGGCTATTGTGCTGTGGTAAAGGTTGGACGAGGAAGGAGATAATATTGACGTTAGAGTTGGATCGCGTGTTCATCATAATGTTACAGTTGGATTTGAGGACTAATGGCAACCGTCGCCCACCACCGAGACGGGTAATGATGCATAGTTTCTAGAAATCTCGCTGTTCGCCGCGCTCAGACACCCCGGTGGTGGTAATGGTTTTGATAGATACGCCTGCTTCCATATGCATTTGTTGTTGTTGTTGTTTTTGTTGTTTATTCATACTGTATGCACTCTAATTAGAGTATGACAGAGCCCCATATCCCTTCCGCCTCCGGGCAAGCCGGTTAAATGGCGGAGTTCCCCACCCACTACCCTTTGTCCCCTTCACACCGGGGGGCTGGCACTGGAATTCGAACCCATAGCATTGTGACCGTATACCCCGCCTATACTTTCAGGAGCGATACCACTGCGCCACGGGGCCAGCCCTCCATATGCATTTCGGAGCCTGCGAATGGATGAAACATTCGAGCAAGTTTTGCATCTGTATAAGCATTTCTGCCGGAGAGATGGAATCGGCCTTCTATTACACTTGGAGAACGCTTGCTCACCCACTATATCAGTGCCTTCGGCTTCCGGATCCGCTCAGGATACTCGTAAGGGTTTGGGTGGACGGATGCATTCCCACTTACATCGCGGAGTAACGTCTGACACAGGAAGTTATATCAATGAAACTGGTCAGAAGGTTTAAGATTGAGAATTAAGCATTCGTTATCTCTGTTGATAGTCTCGTAACCGCAATGATGTTCCCCAGAATGTGAGAGCGGATTCTGGCAGGTAAATAATTAGCTGTAGTTGACCAAGCACCGCCCCCACGGTACAAGTGCCAATAGAAGAGGTACAACAAGATCATCGCGGCAATTGGTGAATCTGTCCAGCAGGAGATGTTAATCGGAATGTCATCATCCAATAACAATTTAACTCCGGGTCTAAACGTACATAGTATTCATGCGCGGCGAATTGTTCCACATTGATTTAGTGATATCTTGTTGTGTATGGTGTGACCCATTCATGATAGCCGCCCATCCATGGATGGGCGGACCATCTATGGAAAGGGCGATTCCACAAATGGTACCACCATTCATGGACCCATAAATAGGACAAGTAAAAATAAGGTATGCAAATTAAAAATTAGCTTCACTTATAAAAGAAGTACTACTAGATATTTCTTTTACAAGTCCATTAGCTTCACTTTGCTAGAATCGCTTCTACATACCTTTATTTTTTTATAAGCTTATTTGTTTTGCTTCGCTGTCATATATCTCATATACAAGTCTACTGGCTTCGCTGCACTGCTATATATCTCTTTAAATGTCCATTGGTTTCATTTACTTTGCTGCCATATATTTCTTTTACCAGTCAGTTTGATTTGCTTCACTACTATATATCTTGTTTTACAAGTCAGATGGCTATTTTTCTGACTTTAACTGTAATTATTTTACCCAGCTAACTTTACCAGTAATTAAATTGCTGTCTCTCAATAGTCCTCTTGGTGGTGGGAATTTAATTTGCATAACTTATTTTACTTGACCTATTCATGGGTCTATGAATGGTGGTACTATTCGTGGAACCACACTGTCCATAGATGGTACTGCGCATCCATGGACGGGGCGATTCCACGAATGGGTCAGAACACATATCAACACGTATATGGGCATGCGATATACTCTAGCTACGACAGGCACATGAAGTGGCAATGCAATAGGTAAGCAACTAACCGCAAGGACATTCGGAATGCCTTTACAAGACCTTCCTAATTTCTCTAAACCGTAGCATTATTTCCCTTACTCGTATTAACCCGGTAGGTTTTGTACGCGATGACAACCCCGATTACAGTGGCAACAGCAATTATGGAACCGGCTACCGCAGCGGCTATTTGCGCTGTGGTAAGGCTGGTGGATGATGTCGATAAGGAAGAGGATAAAATTGACGTTGGAGTTGAATCGGATTTCGTTGTGGGTGTTGGTGGCCGTGCTTTCGAAGATAGGGTCCTCAATGGAGACGATTGGGGCTTGGTGTTCAGGGTTCCACGTGAGGAGGCGGTGGAGGTGTCTGTTTTCGTGCCTGTGGGCAAGCGTTAGACCATCATCCGGACGTAGGGGCGGGAAGGGCAATCTTGGAAGCCATGACTCCAGAGAGATAAACCGTAAACACCCCAAGATGCCCACATTCAATCCCAGAAGTTACTGACGCTGTCCTTGAAACTTGTTCCGTATCACCGGCGTATGTCTCCGCTCTTCTCCTAGTCCTAACTGTACGTACCTATAGTTATCTCTGCAGTTTGAGCTGAACTCTCGGTAGAATCTGCCCTCGCAACAGTATCCACATTAAAACCATCCAGCTTGCACGCCGCCTTCAGCACCTTCGCTGCTGCGTCCTGCTGCGATTCATCCCCGCACCCCTCAGGTACTATATCAGACCCCGGTTGGGCCGAAATGCATTTCGCGAGCATAGATAGTGCTACTGCAATTGTGTTTGGAACGCAGATACATCTCGAGGTAGCGCAGCCGGTGGTGTTGTCTATATTGTAAGGCCCGTCGGTGGTCAAACAGTCTTTAGCGCACGTTCTGAGGTCGTTGAATCCGGGTACTTTGCCGCCTATGGACAATGCCTTTGATATGACTTGAAAGTGCCATGTGAAGAAAAGAAGCAGAGGGAGGAAGTATCGGGGTCGTAGTCGGAGATGTTGGAACGAGCGATGTATTGTCAATAGCCACATAGATCTGGCGACTTGGAATGATGTGTATAATTAGGAAAGAGAGAATGGCATTTTGCGTGCAGGTAGAAGGAACGCGAGGAGAGATTTTTGCAGCGTCACCCATCGCATTGAAATCCCGACAGAAGCGCGTACCCAATAAACCCATTCCGACCTATGGTCACAGTTGGCCACAATGTCAGATTGTTCATTTGAAATAGGAGACCGACAGAGCGAGAAGAAATGGTGAAACTGCAATCGGAGGGCGATATGCAACTTGTCGCGTGATATTGATGCCGGGCGCGGAGTAATCCGCCTCCGGTGTGTCTGTGACGGAGCGGGTCCACCCGGACGGAGCCTTTCCGCCCAGATGGAATTTTTTTTTGCTGATTTGGCTAAATCAATCCTAGTCATTGTATTGAGTTACTATATGTCTGAATATCATAGTCTGGTGTTGTATAGTTTCGGTTGATCACCAATTAATTGTTGCAGGGGTGCTTAATCCCAATAAATCAATATAACATTGATTACCTAAGTACAGCAGCTTATCTAAAAAACTCTATTTCCCTTCTCTGGTCCCGAGACTCAACCTCTTGACCAATTCAAGAGCTACCAATAGGTCTTACCCTCCACTGATTGATATTTCCATCCTGCGCAAATATCACACCACCTCTGCATCGGCAAAAGTGCAAATCGACTATAGACTGCGCTACGCGCACACGCGCACACGCGCAGCTCATAGCAAGCTTCCTGTGGACCCCTGCGCGACGCGCAGCCTATAGTCGTCTATAGTCGATTCATAGAGATGTGCGCGTGGGCCTATGGAACTATATACAGCTGGCGGCCGGAGATGGACCTATACCAGTCTTCAGCAGTCTTCGCTGCTATACCGGTACTGTACACTATCGCTGAGAGTCCGCTTGAGCGCCTGCTTGAGAGCCTGCTTGAGAGCCTGCTTAAGAGCCTGCTTGAGAGCCTGCTTGAAAGCCTGTTTGAAAGCCTGCTTGAAAGCCTTCTTGAGAGAGCCTCGCATCGGGAGGAGTAGAGTTTCCACGGGAAGCTTTTGGCTGATGGAAAACTCTGAGTTTGTGGAAGCTTTGGCTAATAGAAGGCTCTAAGTCTGTGGAAGCTTTGATGCTGACGTTGACGTAGCCAACCTACTTGTCTAAGTGCTTCTGGTACTATGATCACCATCACCGACACCATCACCATCGCCGGCATCGCCATCGCCATCATCACCATCGCCATCATCACCATCAGCCCCGGCCCAAATGTGCACACATACGCCCACAATCGATGGGAAGCGGGCAGCAGATTCTGCTGGAAAATCTGAGTCGGAGATCTGCTCTCCCCGAGATCCAATTGTCTACCTTTCCTGCAGAATCTAAGGCTGCAAATGTCAACACGATAACCATGAGGCATCGTGAGATCTCGTCACGGTGGGCGCGCTAAAGATAAGGTTCAGACTATAATATCGACCAACGTCATGATTTCGGCCACCATATGCCACCGCCACCCGGTGCTTGGCACCTGCAACTCAGCAAGTCTCTGGATCGAGCACCCAGGAGCATATATGGGAGCATATAGTCAAGTGAGATTGGGAGTGTATTTCAAAGCGTGCTCTGGAGTGTGCTTGAGAGCGTCTTGAGAGCTGACTTGGGAGCATAGTCAAGCAGGCTGGGAGTGTGCTTGAGAGCGCAATTGGGAGCGTCTTGAGAGCTTACTTGGGAACGTACAGTCAAGCAGGCTGGGAGTGTGCCATCGAGTGCAATTGGGAGCGTTTCGAGAGCTTACTTGGGAACGTACAGCCAAGCAGGCTGGGAGTGTGCCATCGAGTGCAATTGAGAGCGTCGTGAGAGCTTACTTGGGAGCGTGCAATGAAGTGCATTTGGCAGTTTTGTTGAATGTAGCATGATGTATAGTATCGAGCGCACATAATCGCATGTGTATCATAGTAATCTAGTTAACTCGCAGGTCCATAGGACTTCATAGTGCCACGCGTCAAATATGCTATAGATTACCGTCCCGGAAACAGCTTCTCTATGAGTTACGCGTCGCGTAAGGTCATTTTTCCCGGTGGAGTACTGCAAGTTGTTCCCACCGCTTAGTGCATAGGGTTGCAGATCCCTCGTACTCGCATATTGCATTATCGTCTGCCGCACACGTAACACTGCATAGTTGCAACAATACTATGAGTTATCCCGCTAGCTAAGGTATAGTAGGTGTGACCAATAATTACGCTCACGGCTGAAGATTTTTCACTTCCCGGTAATAGCAACATAATTGCATCATCATATTTGAATCTGTTAGTGCAAGCGTACTCGTCACTAATTGATCGACATGCGGCTGAAGTGTAATCCCGCTAACGATCACTTGTCTGACAAACATGATATCGCAATCGCAGATAGGTGTTTTGCATGCCACATGACTAGACCTAGAGTACTCCGTGACATGTACCTGCTTCGATCTATCATCTATCATTACCACTGCTAGGGGGAACCCCTAACAATTGCCATCATGTCATAATATGTTTTCTAATATCAATATTCTTATTGTTTTTACTATTTTGAGTCAATTTGGACTGTTGGCTGCATAATCCATGTTGTATGGCATATTAGTAGCAATATCATATCTCTTTCATGTTGAAATCAACCCTCTTTCAGGAGACTTTTCACCTGCAATGCACAGTGGAGAGTCTGACTATGTATACATCGTATACACCTGTCTCTGCACCTTGATCTTGAAGTCATCTACTGCATCTGCACTGCCACTCTGCACATGCATCTTCAACCCCTTTGTGCATACCAATTCTGCTAACAATTTCTGTGATTTCGGTTGCGACAAGTCTCTTGTACTGAATCTCTCTTGACCGAACTGAACTTTTCTCTAAGTCTAAGTGCCATGTACACAAGAACAAAAGTGCATGCGGCTCTGCCGCGCTCAACCCTAAACCAACCCACGTGATGACCGCACTCAAATCCGTCCCACATTTTCTGCCCTCTCTTCCATTTCTGCTTTTACTGCCTTTTCTTCCTTTCAACCTCAAAATGACCCAGATGAAAAGACTACAGAGACCAACATCTTCTACTCCAATAGCAACAGTTTCCAGTGCAAACATTGCCTCTCTATTGAATCACACTTCGAAAGGTAAAAAGCGAACACAACTTGCACAAACTGACAATCTGAGGTAAGAGCGACCAAAGGCCACTGCATAGAGCATTATAGCTACAACCAGATGCGCATCATCCACTCCTACACCCTGTTCTTCGGCATCTACACATATGTCAAATGAAGTCTTTCAGCTGGCTTTGCCAGCACCTAGTCAGTCAGTTTCAATATTGCCAGTAGCCAGTGTAGTCTCTATCGGTATATGTTCAGCGATCAATCTCAGTCATCTCTGGAATACCTCTCCATCATCTCCACTTCGCAACATCGCGCATCAACCCTTCCAGGCTCAATGGCATGTCGGACCCCGTGAATATCGTTGCACATCTCCAAATACTGTTATTTGCAAGGTTCCCAGGTTACCTGGGTGTGGTCCAAGTTTTGAGCCTGGCCACAGACCCGAGTCCAGTTGTCAAACCACCATGAAACCAAACTGCCGAGTGAAAAGCGGGGTGTGACCTAAACCATAACAAAATCCTCCGAATGTTGGTCAGGTTAAGACCGGCCCATGGCTCCCAATTTTTGGATGCACTCTGTTTGGCTTCAGTTCTGTGTGTGAGTTCTCAGCATATCGTAACATGATTTATACGTCAAAAGATGCTGTTTTATTGAGTCTGTTACCACCTGCTCCAAGAGTTGCAAATTCACCAATTTTCATTAAGCTGTAAAAAAATAACTGAAAACATTACCAAATTGCGGGTTGTCTACAGTTTCTCTACAAAAAGTGATGCGATCACATGTGTGCATGGGAGGTACCAGTCATGATTGATCACTCCCTGAGTCCCGAGTTATGCATGTTGCATGAACCTGACCGAGCTGAGTTTCAGCTGAGCTGATGACAGGGCACACAGCGGGTAGGGCATCAGGCACCCAACTACCTTGTATATATCTCGAGTCTTTTTCCTGCTCTCCAGTCTCTGTATCTTCAGTCTATTCACGCGGTTATCCCCTTCCATATTTCAACAATGCATATTTTCAAAATCTCGTCCTACGACCTCTGGTCTCATAGCCAACACTATTAAAGTATTACACTACGATCACATCACAAGACACCCTACGCCTTAGATGTTGTTCTAGTCCAGTCACGGAGGATGTCCCTCCGCGGAGAGACCGGTCCATTCACGGAGTGAACACTCGGTGAATGCTCTGCACGAATATATGCCCACGGATGTATGCGTACTCAGCTGGCCATATCCAGCTGAATTCAATCAACGCAACTAATTGCATTCAGCCCAGCGCAACTACGTGCATTCAGCCCAGTGCAACTACATACATTCAGCCCAGCGCAACTTTGTACCTTCAGCCCAGCGAAATGATGGAGTTCAATGCACAAACTATGGTGTTTCTGCAGCGACATCTGGTACTTTCAATCTTAAACGGAAGACAACACCACTTGGACCCAATCACAATCAAAAGCGACTTCGAGCAAATACACAGGGAAAGGCAACAGCGCAGACATACTCCGCTTCTGTTGATGATGTCAACAAGAGCGTAGAGGAAACGACGAAAGTGATTTGACAGAGCTGGATATTGAGGGAGGAGAGGGTCTCGACGAGTACAAGGATGTGGACGAGGAGGAGGAAGAGGAAGAGGAAGAGGACGATGTAGAGGAAGAGGGCAACGAGGAAGAAGAGCTGGTTTCAAGTCAGGATATACAACACAGTGTAATTGTAGTTGCACCACGACGTTGAGTGTAATTAGCACATTGTATGTATGCTCCGCGAATGAACCAGTCCAGTCACGGAGGTGGGGTGCAGGGGTACACTCCGTGAATGGACCGGTCTCTCCGCGGAGGGACATCCTCCGTGACTGGACTAGAACACATAGCGTGGTTGGTGGAGAAACAACCGTAGCTCTTTCATTAGGAATGGCGTAGAGGATAATGTATCCATGCCATAGCCATCCACAGCTAAATACAGTATTATTACAACCATTACAGGCACCGTCAGCGGCAATTTCCATCTTTGTCGTCTTGTCTGAAAATAGTCATGCTGTAAAAATCAGACAGTACTGTGCCGAGCACGATGCTTCTGACGTCACCCGTCACAAATGTCCTGCCTGAAGAGATTTTATTCGAGCTTCCAGGTATTCGGTATTGAAAATATCCACCACAACCAAAATCTCGTCCGAACCATTATGCTCGCTATAGTATCCTCTTGATTCGTAGCATCGCTGGTGGCATATGCAACATCCATGGCGGCCTTCGGTTCGCCTGAAAGTTATGCGTTGTATTCACGGGGCGAGTGAGCAAATTAAAGCTGCGCATCGGATGTTCTATGGTGCTAAAAAGATCCGGATGCGATCAGATTCTACGGTACTGTTGAACGTTGGCAGCGCACTATCGATAGCACAACGATCGTAGAGCTAAGTAGGCATCAGCACCGCAGATTACCACGAAATCCACTAAAAATGTTTTATTGCCAGTTGGCCTAAGGCAATATAGACACTTATACGTAGCATACGCGTCCCATTGGCGGCTAAGACCTGCAGCTGCATGTCTGATCCAGAAGGAGGTACACATGATACACGTCTAGAAGCACATATAATACACTTATCCAGTGGCATGCAGAAGATAGATCGACCCCGCTTTACAGGGAATAACACAGACCATCAGAGAAGCACATCGGGTCGGCAAAGTTCATCTCTTCTGAGCCATAGCTCAACCGAGGTTATGAATTGTTGTCTTCGGAATTTGTAACTCCATGTGCCTGCCACTAGTTCAGTATTCGCATCCTGACTGGAGTGACTAGTGGCAAGCAAAATACGAGATTCGGATCACTTGCCTGGATTCGAGCCAATTTTGTAACGGTACCTTGAATTTAGCGGTACATCTACGTACCATCTCATTCGCTGAACCAGTCGTTGACATATTTACATCCCTCGCAATTTCTGGAGTAGTGTTACCTCTATAGACAATAGTTTAATGGAAAACATGAGACAACTATGCCGGAAATCAATGTATATTTGCGGGCTGCACATCCGTGACCAAATTGCTGACAAGTGTTTTCAGAACGTGATTAACATGCTGACTGAGTCGAACTTGAACTTGCTGGATGCGAAAGTTAGGCGGGAAATGGTGCCAAAGCTACAATTAGTGAAAGGAGGGCTTGTTCCTTCGATGACGAGGCACCTACCTCAAAAGTCAGTTGTTACCTTCATACAGGCTAAAGAGAGCGGGGAAGGAATCTGAGGGGCGGTTTAAATGAGGCGATCCAGAGATTAGATAGGGATGAACGTGTGAATAGTGGTAGCAAGCGATGAGGGGAGCCATTCAGCGAATGGTAATAGGAAGAGTGGTTGTAAAAAACTTAGTGACAAAGGAGTTAATAGGACGATGTCTCGGACTAATATGGTCTGCAGAAATGCTAAGAGGGTGCGTTCATGAGCTCAAAAGATGTGGGAAGTAAAACATCTTTCTACCGCTGTGTTCGCCTCAATTTGTTTTTGTGGGAATTAGAGGGTGCCTGGGCACGTGCTGTACCAATAGATGGACAATGACGGAGTAACTGAACATGACGGGTTGCGGGCCAAATAGTGGCTTTAGTTATGAAATTAAGGATCTGAGTATAGCTATGTTCACATCAAGAGTGCGTGCAGGCACACCAGTTTGGGAATTGCTTTTCTTCACTCTACGTGGCACTAATCAAATATTTACTGTAATATTTGGAGCTGCTGAAATGCAGTCAATCGCGTACAGAAACAATACTAACAAGAGTGACTGGATAGGAAGATCTGTTATCGCAGAACAGCAACCTGGCATGACTGAAACAAATCAGTTGCGCTGTCCTGGGTCACCACCGGTATCATACGACTTGAGTTGCCGGATGCATATGCATCTGTTGTTCAAACGACACCAAGCACTAACCTCTAGTCCGTAAAGTTATTTTACCATTCAGCATAGTGTCGGGCTGTATCCATCCGTTTTCGTTGCGAGTACATTGTGTAAAAAGACAACAGTCTAAAACGTTATCGGGATATAATCTAGACCGTCAGCCGTGTAAATATAAATTTTAATAGAAAATTGTGAATGAATAAGATTGTTAAAGTTCCAACTTGATGGAGGATACCTACATTAAGTTGTGGTTCCGGCCGATAACTGAATGCTCATTTGCGGATACATTTATAAATTAATTCCAGTCCAATAGAGATATACGTTGCCAACCTAGAAACCTAGATAAAAACGAGTAGAAATTTCAGGTAGTTTTAACTCCGTAAAGATTCCAAGCAGGTTAGGTTAGTGGCTAAATAAATAATCACTGTATATGGCTAGCTATCGGATATTAAAGTTTCACAAGAAAAGGTTGAAATTTCCTATCACAGTATGTAAAAGTCAATGTTTTCACTCGTCCGGGGGTGGACCAGTCCTGATCGGAATCGTCCCGGTATGTCCAGTCGAGTCCGAACCGGTCTAGTCTGGTCCACCCTCCAGATCGGGGCTGCCCAACAGAATATAGTCAAAAATCGGTCCAGACTGGAACTGTCGGGACCGCTGAAAACATTGAACAAAGTTGTTTGACGGTTGGCAACTATGACGTATGAAGGAGTAGAGAGCCCATCTAGTTGCCATCTGTCAACGTAACGCTCCTCAATAACGGACAGTTCCGATTAATCCGTCATGTTGGCATGCACTCGGGTACTCAGGTAGAGGGTCGGACGCTTCTGTTCTAGTATTGAATTTGGCTGGCAGATCAGGGTGTCAACCAGGGGTGAATTTTAGTGGCAAAGCAGTGCACTCCAGTGTTTGCCAGTTCAGCTATTTTTCTGTGATTATTCTGGCCGTGTTATATCCAAACTGTGTGTTGCACGATCACGTCTTGCCGGTTCTGTATTATTACCTGCTTGAACAGGAGCGTCCGATCCTTTACCCGAGTAGCCGAGTAGCGTGTTCAGCTTGCATACAGTTTTTATGCGTCTTAAAGTCGTGAAGTTGAGTGGCAATAGACGAAATTAGAAACCAGACAAATCGAAGTAACCTATTCAGTCGTATATACTGGTATATTTCCATACTACGGATACATTCAAACACGGTAATAGAGGTATAAGGATCGGCAAACTCTAATATGCTGACCTGTACTGACTAGTATTACCTGGCTGACCTCGTAGCTTTGAACCATACATTTATGCGGCGCCAATTTGTCCACTTCCGTGCATTTCATGGATGTTTAAATTATCGAAATGAGGCCTCACCATGATGGCCAATCATGATTTCACCGTCTGAGACATTTCGTTTGCAGGTCACTGCGAGACACCCTTCTATCGCTGGTATCGGTGTCGGATGGTAGCAAGACCAGTCGGTCGGCCGAGAATGAGGCTTAAGCTCATTCATGTGGGAAAGAATGTGTGCACATTGATTTGCGCCATATAAGTTATGGCCCCTAGCAGTGTCCAACTCCACCCGGCAAAAGTTCCAAAGCATTCCACTCCCAAGCTACATCGTTCAGCTTGCTCCAGCATTGTGTGAAACTTCAACCCCCCCACTATTCTGTACCCATACCTTTGGCTGCCCTTGCTTGGAACGTAGGGACCCTCGTCCACCCGCTTATTTGTTATTAACGCTCAACCATCAAGTCCATTCTTGGCCGGAAAAAACATCCCTGCATTTTCAGCATCACGTCTACTATGTCACCACTTCGCATGTCTACCGAGAAGGTAGTGTTCGGTGCTTGGGCCTTTCTCACGCTTATTTTGGCTTCCATGACATTCGCTGCTCCTCTTCACAACACCACAGCTGGCGTCAAGGTTTCCAAACATGAAACCACCCTTGGGATGATGACGTTCGCAACGGAACCTCAGGGCCGTGGAACTTGGGGTATCTTCTTCAGCTGTACTACTACATTTGCGTTTTGCGTCTGGACCGCTGTCCATCCCAACGTCATCCCCAATGCCTCAGACGAATACCGGCTCTTTTATAAGGGTGTCTTGATGGTAATCTCTATCATCAACCCGGAAGGAATTGCCGTGTTTGCATTTGGGCAGTTGGTGGAGGCACGGAAGCTAAAACGACAATGGGAAAAGTATGTTATGGATATGTCTGAAGAGAAGAAGTGGACGCAAGACGAGGTAAAAGAGAAAAAGGATTCATTTTGCATGGATGTCGCATTTTTCATCGTCATGGGCGGCTTCACCATCGATTCTTCCACAGTGAAATCCGACAGACACGTGGACTCTAAACACATTAAGAGGTTGAAGAAGCATGGAATTCTACCAAAACGTAAAGAGGGAGTAGGAGAAAGGACAAATTCCATTTTTACAGCAACACTTACACCGCATGGTTTTGAGACATACGCACGGCAAGGATACTTCGACGATTGCGGATTCAATAAGCACGAGATCAGAGACAAAGGCAAAGCAAGCAACATTGCGAAAATTCTCTCTGCCGCACAGGCGCTTTGGCTAGGAGTACAATGTGCGGCTCGAAAGGCAGACAAACTTCCACTTAGGTATTTCAAACGAGACCCCATGAGGGAGCTATTCTGATACGAGCTTAGTTTGTTAGAGATACATGTTCTCATACAAGTTGGCTGCACAGTTATTATCTTTTTATGCTGGTGGAACAAGCCGCTGGATGTCAATGAGCCTATTAGACTGCCACTGAGGAATAAACAGGGAGAACTGCGGCCACTTAATAACAAAGAAGAAGATGTACTCCTACAAGAAGAGGTAGTAGAACTAGGCCCGGATTGGAAACAACACCCAAGTTACGAACAGCACTCGAAATCAAGACTTCTACCAGAGGATCAGCCCGAAGAGGGGATACTAGACCTAGGTGCGTATTCGGAGCAGCAACCGATCCCGAGACAACATCCGAATTCAGAACATCTAAATTTGGGGAAGCATCCGGATTCACAACTACACCATGAGGACATGATAGAAGAAGTTGACCTGTGTGAGAACCCGGAACAGCAACCGAACCCAAAACAGCACCCAGATTCGGAACAGCATCCAGATTCAAACCAACACCCGAAATCGAAACTCCTTCAACAGAAACAACCAGAGGAGCAACTGGAAGTTGTACTGGACCTGGATACGGAATCGGAACAGTACCCGGACTCGCAACGGCATCCGAAATCGAAGCAACATCAATATGCGGAAGAGCTTGAGAACATAAAACTTCCTCTGCAACGCGACTACGTTATCACCAGGCGCCCTCCTTGTCTTATAGCGATGTCAGACAGGGCCCTATACGATATTATTGTTAATTTAACCGGGGCAGACGTAAAGATGATGTTGTTGGAGGGCCTGTTCATTGCAATCATTGCTGGGCTCCATGCTACGGCATGGAACGTCCACTTTCCAACCAAGACTGAAGCATTGTTGTGGAAACTTGCTTGTATTGGAATGTTCGTTTGTCCGCTAGCAGTTATTGCTGTTGCATCAAGGTCATCAAAGTCAACACCATATCATGTCGGGTTGGCGAGGAATTTATGGCACAATCATCAGGTTCAGTACACTAATTGGCAATGGATGCGCCAGGCAGTGGTTACCCTCTATGAACTGGCTGAAGTTCAGGCCTGGGATGCCGAAGAGGGATACAGAACACAGTGCATATACGTTCACCTTCTTTTTTTAGTTATCTGCTTGCTGCTGTTAGCGGGGTATCTTGTGTGTATTCTATATATCACTGGGGCGTCGTATATAAGTCTTCGTGATCCCCCCGACCGTACGTTTGAGACTCCGAAGTGGAGTGACTACTGGCCGCATCTTTGATTTTGTCCTGGGGCGATGTGTCGGGATTTTCACAGATTTTTTGTTAGGTACTTGATTTTCCTTTCGGTTTTGAACGCCCTTGGCGCATAGTCAGATACCTATCAAGAGCGTTTGTGTGTTCGTTCGGAAGTTTCTCTTCAGCGTCAGATATGTTGAGCTAGAAAAGGGACAATATTTCCAATAGTTACATTCCCTTCACTTGTTTAGCGGTGTTAGCTTTCATTGGTTGGGGTCGGTGGGATTGTTTTTGTGACATGAGGAATATTAAGTTGTCTAGTATCTTGAAAGCTCTCTTATATCCACCTTATGATGTTCAATGGGCATGGATCTACATGTTTCCTATGCTGAGGCACTGTGTTCCATCGTAACTTGTATGTGTTGCAATAAGGAGGGGAGAACGGCGCGCACAGACTATTGTACGGAGAGAAGAGAGAAAGAGAAATACTCAAGACCAATGTTCTACGCCGGTCTGTTAACATCAGCGTACACTGAGAGAATAATCATTCAACTACTGCTGTCAATTGATGGTATGGAGAAATATCGAATGGCATGGTAAACAAGAAGGAATAGATTGTGCGCTAAGATATAGATGTTGAAAGGATTAGAATTTAGAAATCGCAGGGTCTGTGGGAGATTCACAATATCGGCCATATTCACCTGCTGTGAATAGTTAGCGGTGACTAACCCTAAGGCTCACATACTCTGTCCTCGTACAAAGCTCATACACATAATACAGGCACAAATATAACACTAGAACTTTGCATAAATCTATACAGTCCAGACCAGCCACGACTGACTGGAAACCAGTCTGCGACATCCTATATCACCAGTCCAGTTCCAGTCTAATTATCCCTCGGACTAAACTAGACTAAACCCGAACTGTTCCAGTCCAGAATAGTCCACTCGCAGACGGTTTAGAACATTGCTCAAGACATATGTTATGCAAGAGCCGCAATAGTTGTATAGCCCTTGCCACTCTAAGAGATCCGAAAATGTATCTCATCCCATAGTGTATATAATGTATTTGCAATATATCTTAGTTGCACCCTATATTTCCTATGTATCCGGCCCATATGTATCACTAATATGTACCACTACAATGTATGTCTCTATAATGCTATGTATCGCTAGAATGTATCTCCACAATGTATCTCACCTGGAATTAGGGAATAAGATTCCGAATCACTATCATGAATTACCAATACAGAATTTCCGAGCAGTGTTCCCAATTGGTCTGGCGGGCCAGTTTTAGAGCAGTTACTGGTCGGGCCTGCATGTGACAGGCCAGGCTTCGGTGCGGCCCTTACCCACAGGCGATACGCAGATGAAAACCATGGGTGACTGGGCTAACCATGGTTCTTATAGCCCACAGTTGAACTGTGGGCGCTTGTAGGTGACTACAGTTTCTACAGTTATCTCTCGATGGGCGTCTCAGAAATGGCGAAAGTACACTACAATTACAAAGATCATAGCTTTATATATGATGAATCATTGCACTGGTGTCATGTGGCATCTTTTAGAGACTTCTACATTGCGCTCTAAACCTCAATTGGTTATTAACAGTAATCACAGAGTACCTTACCATTGCTGCAAAGCACAGTACTGACCCTTCTTGGCATGCCATCTATCCTTCAGTAAATATCATCCCACAGCAACTCCTCCCAAAATCTGTGCACCACAACAACAATTTGCACATTACCTTGAGATCATTGTTTCGGATCTAGCACTACTATTCTGAAGTGCACTTTCTACTCAGACCATACATTCATGATTGTGCCCTCCCTGTACCAGTCATTGACAATGTGTTGAATGGCTGTTTAGCCCATTCCAATTGTCTATAGCATTTCGCAAAAGGAATTTTCTTCAGAATTTAGCTGTGTAACCCAAGTGGATTGTTTGTGTGTTGACTCCCTTCTCCTGCCATCAGGGCGGCTTGGCTGGACTACGTGTGGAGTTGGGAGCCTGGGAACATGTCGGGGGTTGCATGATGTGAACTAGCTCGGGTTCGCTCACTTTCTTCAATCGTCTGCCACGTGATATCGGTAATTAAAAATATATCTTTCTGACAATAAAGATGGAGATGATCGGTAGATTCTGAATCTATGTTAAATGAAACTAGGAAGTATAATGCTTCTACCATCAGCTAATTCTCTCTGATAGCCGCAGCAACTCCAAAAAGCGCAACAAGAACTACCTTAATCGTTAGCCCGAACCAAAAAGCTTTCCAATGTTTGGATCACTCACCACCTACGCCAGTAACTATATAGGAAGCTAATGTCCATGCTGTCTGTACATCTCCCGTTTTTTTCATATACCACAAACCGACTGCAAAGCTCAATATTACTGGGAATGATACCGCTATCGTGATCCTAACTGCCGACCATCCCAGCAAAAGTTCGATCGAATGATTCTTGGCAATAATGGTATTATATACCCACTCATTGCAGGTATCACTTCTAACCTCCGTCTCATATTCGTAGAACATTCTGTCAATTATCTGTTTTTTCCGGTCGCTCAGGTCTATCCGGTAATGGGAACCATCGTCGGGATTGCACTAAGACCGGGATTAGTATGGACACCTCTATACTATATACCCTGTAGAACGAGAAACCGCAGTTAAGGTGACGACAAAAGTCTTGGCGAAACAGAAACAGCGCGATAAGTCGACAGCAACGATAGCAATTAAAAAACGGACGGCGGCAATCGATTCTAGACGTCGAATTGACCCCGGAGCGAGCGTCCCAGCACCAGCGAGACCGCAGGAGGAGGGCGCGCACAGGAATCCACACAACGGAGTGGGTTCGCGTAAAGGCTTGGCAGAAAACGCGACTGACGCGACGCGTCG